>Ga0302320_10002729_pt1 | contig 41278 bp, 41 predicted proteins | sample Bog_T0_3_FD_202130 | JGI IMG/M metagenome (GOLD analysis project Ga0302320, IMG submission 202130) | Peat permafrost microbial communities from Stordalen Mire near Abisko, Sweden - Bog_T0_3 | ecosystem: Environmental > Terrestrial > Soil > Wetlands > Peat | place: Sweden: Abisko, Stordalen Mire... | reverse complement strand
GGTCAACAAGACCTTCGCCAACGTCGTCACCATCCCCATCTCCGACAAGAAGGTCCTCGTGGCCCCGATCGGCGACACCCGCTTCGCGAACGCCATGTACGGCACCGCGCGCTCGATCATCGCAAGCATGGTCAAGGGCGTCACCGTCGGTTTCTCCAAGGACCTCGAGATCCAGGGCGTCGGCTTCAAGGCCAACCTCAAGGGCAAGCAGCTCGACCTGGCCCTTGGCTACTCGCACCCGATCGTCATGGACATCCCGGACGGCATCAAGCTGACCGTCGTCGAGGGCACGAAGATCAAGGTCGAGGGCTGCGACAAGCAGCTCGTCGGCGCGGTCACCGCCGAGATCCGCAGCTACTACCCGCCGGAGCCCTACAAGGGCAAGGGCGTCCGCATCGTCGGCGAGCGCGTCCGCCGCAAGGAAGGCAAAACAGTCGCCTAACACCCATGAACACCGTTCACAAAGCCACACTTCTGCAGAAGCGCCGCTGGAGGATCCGCAAGAAGATCACCGGCACCGCCATCCGCCCCCGCCTGAGCGTCAAGTTCAGCGCCAAGAACATCTATGCCCAGGCGATCGACGACGACGCCGGCACGACCCTCGTGTTCCTCTCGAGCCTCGATGGCGAGCTGCGCAAGCAGAAGCTCAAGGCGAACATAGCGAGCGCCAAGGTGCTCGGCACCGCGTTCGCGGAGAAGGCGAAGGCCAAGGGTCTCACCTCGGTCGTATTCGACCGCAGCGGCGCCAGGTACCACGGCAAGGTCAAGGTCTTCGCGGATGCCGCCCGCGAAGCCGGCCTTGTATTCTGATCCAAAGCCCATGAGCAACGAAACACCCACTTCCGACACGCCGGCCGCAGTTGCGACCGCTCCCGCCCCCGCTCCCACGTCAGCCCCGAGCGGCAACCAGAACCGCCCCCAGCGCCGCGACGGCCACGGCGGCGGCGGCATGCGCGGCCCGCGCCGCGACACGCGCCGCGACCAGCCCCAGCAGACGGGCGACGGTCCCGCGATGATCGAGAAGGTCGTCTTCATCAACCGCTGCGCCAAGGTGGTCAAGGGCGGCCGCCGCTTCAGCTTCGCCGCGCTCACGGTCGTCGGCGACCAGAAGGGCAACATCGGCGTCGGCTACGGCAAGGCGAACGAGGTGCCGGATGCCATCAAGAAGAGCACCGAGCACGCGAAGAAGAAGCTTATCCACGTGAAGCTCAAGGGCGACACGATCCCCCACGACGTCATCGGCGAGTTCGATGGCGGCCGCGTCATGCTCAAGCCGGCATCCCCCGGCACGGGCCTGATCGCCGGCGGCGGCGTCCGCGCCGTCCTGGAGGCCGCGGGCATCAAGAACGTGCTCACGAAGTCGATGGGTTCCAGCAACCACATCGCTGTCGTGAACGCCACGGTCCAGGCGCTGCTACAGCTGCGCCTCGCCGAGGACTTCACGAAGCTGCGCAGCAGCTAAGTCAAACCCCCTTCATTAATCCGAGTTCCATCCCCCCATCAACGGGCGGGGTGGGGCGCCATCTGAGGAAAATACCATGAAACTACACGAACTTAAGAACGTACCCGGTGCGATCCACCGCAAGAAGCGCGTTGGCTGCGGCGAGGGCGGCGGCCACGGCAAGACGAGCGGCAGGGGAGGCAAGGGCCAGTCGGCTCGTTCCGGCTCCAGCATCCGCCCGGGCTTCGAGGGCGGCCAGATGCCGCTCTACCGCAAGCTGCCGCACCGCGGCTTCAACAATTACGAGTTCCGCACCGAGATCGCGGTCCTCAACGTCAAGGACCTCGCGGGCCTGGACGAGAAGGTGACCAAGGTCGACGCCACGGCTCTCGCCGCGGCTGGCCTCATCCGCTCGGGTGAGACGACGGTCAAGATCCTCGGCGACGGCGAGCTCACGCGCGCCCTCGAGGTTACGGCTGCGAAGTTTTCCGATTCCGCCAAGGCCAAGATCGAGAAGGCCGGTGGCAAGGCGATCGTCGGATAACGAGCACCACGCATGTTTTCCGCGTTCACGAACTCGCTGAAGATCCCCGAGCTTCGCTCGAGGATCTTCTATACCCTCGCGCTGCTTTTCGTCGCCCGCGTCGGATGCGCAATCCCGCTCCCCGGCATCGACCCGCATCCCCTCCAGGAATTCTTCAAGAACCAGTCGGGCGGCACGAGCGGTGCCATGATCGGCCTCTACAGCATGTTCACGGGCGGCGCGCTCCTGAAGGGCTCGGTCTGCTCGCTCGGCATCATGCCGTACATCAGCGCATCGATCGTCTTCCAGCTGATGACGGCCATCGTGCCGTCTCTCAGCCGCCTCCAGCAGGAGGGTGACGTCGGCCGCCAGAAGATCACCCAATACACGCGCTACGCGACGGTCCTCATCTGCATCGTGCAGGGAGCCCTCACGCTCGCGGCCCTGGTGAACCCCGCCAAGCTCTTCCCCGGCTACGATGTCGCCACCTACGGCCAGATCGTGACTGTCGGGAAATTCGGCTTCTTCGTCACCTCCGTCATATATCTCACCGCCGGCACGATGCTCATGATGTGGCTCGGTGAGCAGATCACGCAGCGCGGCATCGGAAACGGCGTCTCGCTGCTGATCACGGTCGGCATCCTTGCCAACCTCCCCGGCGCGGCGGCCCAGACCTACAGGTTCTTCTTCGGCCCGATCGGCACCAACTCGGGCCACGGCGTCCTCCTGGCGGTGGCCATGGTCCTCCTTTTCTTCATGACCACGATGGGCATCATCATGGTCGTGCAGGGGCAGCGGAAGATCCCGGTCCAGTACGCGAAGCGCGTCGTCGGCAACAAGGTGATGGGCGGCCAAAGCTCGTTCCTTCCGCTCAAGGTCAACTACTCGGGCGTCATGCCTGTCATCTTCGCCCAGGCGATCCTCCTCTTCCCGCAGCAGATCATGTCCCAGCTCGGGGCGATCTTCAACCTGCGCTTCCTGACCGAGTTCTCGCAGAACCTGCTGCGCGGCCACTGGACGTACTACGTCGCCAACGCCGTCCTCATCCTGTTCTTCAGCTATTTCTGGGTCTCGGTCATGTTCAAGCCGATCCAGATCGCCGACGACCTGAAGAAGTACGGTGGCTACATCCCGGGCGTTCGCCCCGGCGAGCCGACGGCCCAGTTCCTGGACTTCATCATGACGCGCCTCACCTTGGCAGGCGCGATTTTCCTGACGTTCATCGCGGTCATGCCGGACGTGCTGCTCTTCGAGCTGAACGTGCCGACCCGCATCGCCTACTTCTTCGGCGGCACGGGCATGCTGATCACGGTAGGCGTCATCCTGGACACCATGCGCCAGATCGAGGCCTTCCTGCTCCAGCGCCACTACGACGGCTTCCTCAAGAAGGGCCGCATCCGCTCCCGCAGCGCCAACGCCCAGTCCGGCGCCCTCGGCGACGCCCTTGAGCTCAAGGCCGTTGGCAAGCTCTGCGCCGTTGTTGGTTCCATATTCCTCTTTGGCATAGCGATTTGGGCAACTAGACGCTTCTCCGGGAGGTAAGGTCCGATTGGACTTTACAAGGGGTCATATGTCCGCAATATTTGACCCCTTTTCCCCTCTCGGCCTCACGGCCAAAACGAAACTCCTTCTCCTCGGTTCGGATGATTTTCGTAAGGAAGAAATAATGAACCGGGCCCGTTCTTTGCAGTTAGAGCACGTCTCTCCCGCCGGCCTTATGCAGCGGGGGATTTCGCGGTCCCACGGAGCTTCCGCTGGGAACGAGGCCTCCATCCTGGCGCTCATGCGCCGATGGTTCTTCGCGCGCAAACCTGATGCGGGATTCATCCTCACGGACTTCCCGGCTACGCTGCTCCAAGCTAAAGTGTTCGACGAATGGCTCGATGCCCGCGACGAGGAAATCGACGCGGCGGTCGCCGGAAACGGCGCCCCCGGGGCAGTACTCGGACACTACCGCACGCTCGGCCTCCTCAACGAGGCCCCCGCCGCACAACGATGATCCCGATCAAGGACAAGGATGGGATCTCCCGGATGCGCGAGGCGTGCTCCATAGCCGCAACGGTGCTTGAGTCCCTCAAGCCCCTTGTAAGGCCTGGAATTACAACAATGGACTTGGAAGAGGCGGGTCGCGCCGAGATAGCGCGACTGGGAGCGAAGAGCGCCTGTTATGGATACCAGCACGGTTCGCGCCGATACCCGGCCCACACCTGCATCTCGGTCAACGAGGAGGTCGTCCACGGAATCCCCTCGTATAAGCGCGTCCTGCGCGAAGGTGACATCGTATCGCTCGACATCGTCCTCGAATACAACGGCTACATCGGTGACAACGCGTTCACCGTCCCCGTCTCGCCCGTGAACCCTAAGGTCATGAAGCTCCTCAGCGTGACACGCGAGGCGCTCGACCTGGGAGTCAGGGCGGCGCTGGTGGGAAACCGGATCGGCGACATCTCGAACGCGATCCAGACCTTCGTCGAGGCCCATGGCTACAGTGTCGTCCGCGACATGGTGGGCCACGGGGTGGGGGTCATGATGCACGAGCCGCCCGAGATCCCGAACTTCGGGAAGAAGGGCACCGGCGAGCGCATCAGGCCGGGGATGACACTCGCGATCGAGCCGATGGTGAACCTCGGCGCCTTCCACACCCGGATCCTCTCCGACGGCTGGACGGTGGTGACGGCGGACGGATCGCCCTCCGCGCACTTCGAACACACGGTGCTCACGACGGACAAAGGCCCGGAGGTCTTGACGACCCCCAGGCGGCTCTCGGCAAAGGCCTAGGGCTCCAGATAACTTTTCAGAACCACTCTCGATCAACCACAACTCTTTATAACCCACACACAATGCCTCGTCTCCTCGGTGTAGAAATCCCTGCGAAGAAGAAAATCGCATACTCGCTGCGATACATTTACGGCGTCGGTCCCGCTCGCGCGGACCAGGTCGTCAAGGAAGTCGGCCTGAAGCCCGACATGCGCGCCGCTGACCTCACGGAGGAGCAGCTCAACAAGATCCTCCAGGTGATCACCGAGCACAAGTGGGTGGTCGAGGGCGACCTGCGCCGCGACATCGCGGGCAACCTCAAGCGCCTCCAGGCGATCAATTGCTACCGTGGCGTCCGCCACCGCCGCAGCCTGCCCGTCAGGGGCCAGCGCACGTCCACCAACGCCCGTACCCGCAAGGGCCCGCGCAAGACGATCGGCGTCACGAAAGCCAAAGAGTAATCCCTTAAAGCCATGGCCGACGAAAAGACAGCTCCCAAGAAAGAAAAGGCGCCCAAGGCCCCCAAGGCCGCCAAGCCCACCGACGCCCCGGAGGGCGCAACAACGGCCACGGCTCCTGCCGCGGCCCCCGCAGCCGCCCCCGCGGCTGACTCGAAGCCCGTGGAGATGGTCGGCGGCGTCGCCCGCCAGCCCACCGCCGAGGACCTCCTCAAGGAGGAGCTTGGCACAATCAAGGTCCGCAAGGCCAAGGGCTCCAAGAACGTCACGTCCGGCTTCGCCAACGTGCTCGCCTCCTTCAACAACACGATCGTCTCCATCACCGACCCCAAGGGCCAGGTGATCGCCTGGTCCTCCGCCGGCAAGTGCAACTTCCGCGGCTCGCGCAAGTCCACGGCCTACGCCGCTCAGATCGTCGCGCAGGACGCCGCCCGCAACGCCATGTCCCATGGCCTTAAGGACGTCGTCATCCGCGTCTCCGGCCCCGGCCTCGGCCGCGACAGCGCCATCCGCGCCCTCCAGGCCATCGGCCTTGAGATCACGTCGATCGTCGACGTGACGCCCATCCCGCACAACGGCTGCAGGCCGCGCAAGCGCCGCCGCGTCTAACCCTCACTGGTTCCAACCCTAATCCTCTTAAGACAATGGCTCGCTACACAGGTCCATCCACCCGCATCAGCCGCCGCTTCGGCCACCTGATCATCGGCTCCGGCAAAGCGCTCGAGCGCCGCAACTACCCCCCGGGGCAGCACGGCCCGAAGTCGCGCCGCAAGAACTCCGAGTACTCCGTCGGCCTTAACGAGAAGCAGAAGCTTCGTTACTCCTACGGCCTCCTCGAGAGGCAGTTCCGCCGCACCTTCGAGCAGGCCAAGCGCGAGCGCGGCGTCACCGGCGAGCGCTTTTTGCAGCTCCTGGAGACCCGCCTCGACAGCGTGATCTACCTCCTTGGCTTCGCCAAGAGCCGCGCGGCCGCCCGCCAGTTCGTCAACCACGGCCACATCCGCGTCAACGGCCGCAAGGTCGACATCTCGAGCTACAGCGTTCGCTCCGGCGACGAGATCGACGTGCGCAACGCGCCCGCCTCCCGCCAGATGGCCACCCGCAACCTCGAGGAGAACCGCATCCGGGTCGTACCGGGCTGGCTCTCGCTCAACGCGGAGCAGTTCAAGGCCGGCGTCGTCCGCCTCCCCAAGCGGGAGGAGATGGACCAGAACATCAACGAACAGCTTATCGTCGAGTTCTACTCGAGGTTCTAAGCAGCATTTAACAACACAAACTCCTCCCAACTCAAAAATAGAGTTCACGCCATGCCAAAACGCCTCGGAAAATTCGAACTCCCCAGCAAACTCACAAAGGTTGAGGACGGCGCCACGCCGACCTACGCCAAGTTCATCGCCGAGCCCTTCGAGGCCGGCTATGGCCACACGGTCGGCAACTCGCTGCGCCGCGTGCTCCTGAGCTCCATCGAGGGGGCCGCCATCTCGTCGATCAAGATCGATGGGGTGAACCATGAGTTCCAAAGCATCGATGGCGTCGTTGAAGACGTCACCGAGATCGTGCTCAACCTCAAGAAGGTCCTCATCGTCTCCCACAAGCGCGAGACGATCTCCCTCTCCGTCAAGGCCACCAAGGCCGGCGCGGTCACGGCCGGCGACATCCAGTCGGACGCCAACATCCAGGTCGTCAACCCCGACCAGGTCATCTGCACCCTCGACAGCAAGCGCTCGTTCGAGGCCGAGATCGAGATCAAGACCGGCCGCGGCTACTGCCCCGGCGAGCAGAACAAGAAGGAGGAGCAGCCGATCGGTGTCATCCCGATCGACTCCCTCTTCTCGCCCGTTCGCCTCGTCAAGTACGCCGTTGAGAACACCCGCGTCGGCCAGATCACGGACTACGACAAGCTGATCCTCGAGATCTGGACGGACGGACGCATCACGCCGGACGACGCCCTCAAGCAGGCCGCCTCGATCCTCAACCACCACCTGGACGTGTTCGATCGCGTCTCGGAGGAGGCCTACGAGTTCGAGAGCCAGCAGAGCGAGGTCAGCGAGGAGCAGAACAAGCTCCGCAAGCTCCTCAACATGTCGGTCAACGAGATCGAGCTGTCGGTCCGCGCCGCCAACTGCCTGAACAACGCGAACATCACCACGGTCGGCGAGCTCGCCATGAAGACCGAGCAGGAGATGCTCAAGTACCGCAACTTCGGCAAGAAGTCGCTGAACGAAATCAAGGAGAAGCTCGAGGCACTCGGCCTTTCCCTTGGCATGAAGTTCGACGAGCGCCTGCTGGACGCCAAGAAGGAAGCCTAAGCCATGCGCCATAACAAACACAGGGACTCCCTGGGAGTCACTCGCGAGCACCGCGAGTCCATGCTGTCCAACCTGGCCGCCTCGCTCATCACGCACGGCCGGATCAAGACGACGCTGAAGAAGGCGCGCGTCCTTCGCCCCTTCATCGAGAAGGCGATCACGAAGGCCAAGCACGCCTCCGCCAAGACCGAGAAGAAGGACGCCGTCCATCTTCGCCGCCTTGTGCTGCGCGACATCCGCGACGAGGACGCCGTGACGCTCCTCTTCAACGAGAAGGTCAAGGAGTTCACGGCCCGCGCCGGCGGCTACACCCGCATCTACAAGCTCGGGCCGCAGCGCCTCGGCGACGCCGCCGAGATGGCGCTCATCGAGTTCGTCAAGGCCGACGACGAGGGCTACAAGAAGTCCAAGAAGAAGTCCTCCTCGAAGTCCAAGAAGCCCAAGGCAAAGGCCGAGGTCACGGAGGCCCCCGCGGCCCCCGCCACCGAGGGCGAGGCCAAGAGCTAAGCGCCCCGGGCCAGACCAATCACAAGGACGCGTCGAAGTTTACCTTCGACGCGTTTTTTGTTTCATAGGCCCCAACGTGCTCGATTTCTCAACTGCCGTGTTTGCCTACTGCGTGGGCGTGGCCGCGCTCTTCCTGGGGCTGTGGCTCTTCTACGACCGGAGGGATCACCTGCGCTACGACAAGCAGCGCCGCCAGACCACGTTCCACTGCATCCGCTGCGACAGGATCTACACCTCCCCGGACGGCACCGAGCTCTGCAAGTGCCCCCGGTGCGGCCACGAGAACGCGCGGCTCAGGTTTTGAGGGGCGTTTTGCCTCTGTGGCGCGGCACATGCTCCCATCAGGGGCCGTCCGGCCAACAATCGCTCTTGCCGTGTGGCGCCCGGAGCCTTTCTTCTTTCCCTTTTCCTATCCAGCACATGCCGCAGACCATCGCCGTCCTTGATTTCGGTTCGCAGTACACCCAGATCATCGCGCGCCGGATACGCGAGTGCCAGGTCTACTCCAAGATCTACCACTACAAGACGCCGGCAGAGACCCTGAGGGCCGATGGCGTCATCGGGATCGTCCTCTCGGGCGGCCCGAGCTCGGTCTTCTCCAAGAAGGCCCCGATCCCGGACAAGAAGATCTTCGAGCTCGGCGTCCCGGTGCTCGGGATCTGCTACGGCCTGCAGCTGATGGGCCACATGCTGGACGGCAAGGTGGCGCAGGGCGCGCGGCGCGAGTACGGCCACGGCAACCTGGAGATCCTGGCGAGCGGCAAGCTCTTCGCGAAGCTGCCGAAGAAGCTGCGCGTCTGGAATTCCCACGGCGACAAGCTGATCAAGCTGCCCCCGGGCTTCAAGGCGATCGGCCGCACGGAGAATTCGCCCTACGCCGTGATCGAGGACCAGAAGCGCGGGTTCTACGCGATCCAGTTCCACCCGGAGGTCTTCCACACGGAGCGGGGCACGGATGTGCTGAAGAACTTCCTCTTGGGCGTCTGCGGCGCGGCGCAGGACTGGACGACCAAGGACTTCATACAGCACGCCGTGGAGGAGATCCGAAGCACGGTCGGCACGTCGCGCGTCATCCTCGGCCTCTCGGGCGGAGTGGACTCCTCGGTGGCCGCGGCCCTTATCCACAAGGCGATCGGCCGGCAGCTCACCTGCGTCTTCGTCGACAACGGGCTCCTCAGGAAGGGCGAGCGCGAGGCTGTCGAGTCCCTCTACAAGCGCCACTTCAAGATCGACCTGCGCGTCGTGGACGCATCGGCGCAGTTCCTGAAGCTCCTCAAAGGCGTCGATGACGATCCGGAGAGGAAACGCAAGATCATCGGGCTGACCTTCATCAAGGTCTTCGAGAAGTCGCTCAAGAGCATCGGCCACGCCGACTTCCTGGCCCAGGGCACCCTCTATCCGGACATCATCGAGAGCGTCGCGATCGGCGACAACCCGGCGGCGCTCATCAAGAGCCACCACAATGTCGGCGGCCTTCCCGCGAAGATGAAGCTCAAGCTCCTTGAGCCCCTGAAGGAGCTCTTCAAGGACGAGGTCCGCCGCGTCGGCAGCGCCCTCGGGCTACCCAAGGAGGTCGTCTGGCGCCAGCCGTTCCCCGGCCCCGGGCTCGGGGTGCGCGTCGTTGGCGAGATAACGCCCGAGAGGCTCGATATCCTCCGCGAGGCCGATGCCATCCTCCAGGAGGAGATGATGTCGAGCGGCTGGTACTGGAAGGTCTGGCAGTCGTTCTGCGTCTTCCTGCCGGTCAAGTCGGTCGGCGTCGTCGGCGACGAGCGCAATTACGCCCACGTGATCGGCATGAGGATCGTCGAGAGCATCGACGCCATGACGGCCGACTGGACGCGGCTTCCCTACGACCTCATCCAGAAAATCTCGGGCAGGATCACCAACGAGGTGAGGGGTGTTTCGCGCGTGGTTTATGATGTAAGTTCCAAGCCACCAGCGACGATAGAGTGGGAGTGAATTTTCTTCGACCTTCGCTGGTTTTGGGGTGTCATTGAGAACATGTCGAAGGCCCGCTTCAGGCTCCTGTTCAGCGCGTTGGTGCTCATGGCACCCGCGGCGGCACGCTCGGAGCCGGCCGTCCTGGGCCTGGCCCGGGCCTACCTGGGGCCCGAGTCGACGCTCGAGGGCCTGAAGACCGTCCGCTTCATTGGCACCCTTGACCGCGTCGACCAGGCGCCAGGCTCCCCGGTCATCCACAACGAGCTCGACATGGTCTTCGAGAAGCCGCTTCGCCAGCACATGGTCCTGAAGGGACCAAAGGTTACGATCACGACGGGGCTTGACGGCTACAACGGCTGGGACCTCCTTCAGGACAGCACCAATCCGGCGAGGCAGCGGCTAAAGTGGCTGGACGTCCAGGACCTGCGCACGCTCAGGGCCAACACCTGGGAAAACCTCTACTACTACAAGACGCCCGAGGGCGGCTCGGTTGAGGACAAGGGCCCGGAGACGGTCGACGGGGTCGACTGCGAGCGCGTGGACTTCGACCACGGCGCGGGCGTCGTCTACCAGCGATACTTCGACCGCGACACCGGCCGTCTGGTCCAGACGATCCTGGGCGAGGAGACCTTCAAGGAGTCCGGCGAGCAGCACTTCTACGGGATCCGCTTCCCGAAGACCATCGTGAGCACGGTGAAGGGGCCGAAGGGCGTCTTTACCGCCACGGCCACCTTCACCCAGGTCATCCTCAACGAGAACCTTCCGGACTCGCTGTTCGCCGTCCCGTCCACGCCCCCGGGCAAATAGGCCGTGCGCACGCTCTCGTACTCTTCAAAGCAGTTCGATTCCGACCTCGCGGAGTTCTGCAAGGGAGCGTCCGTTCCGGAGGAGATCTCAACTTCGGTCGCGACCATCCTGGCCGACGTGCGAAAGGGCGGCGACCAGGCCATTGCGGCCTACGCGCTCAAGTTTGACGGCGCCAAGCTGAGCCCAAGTGACTTCAGGGTGAAACGTGCCGAGATCGCGGCCGCGGCGAAGGCGCTGCCCGCCGCCAGCCGCAAGGCGCTCAAGGCGGTCCACGGTGCGGTGAGGGAATTCAATCTCAGGACACTGCCGAGCGACTGGTCTGCGCCCAACCGGCACGGCGCCCGGGTGGGGGAGAAGTTCGATCCCATCAGGAGGGTGGGGCTCTACGTGCCCGGTGGACAGGTGCCGCTCGTGTCGACGGTCCTCATGACGGCCACCCTGGCGAAGATCGCCGGCTGCCCCGAGGTCGCCGTCTTCACGCCGTCCGGAGCGGATGGAACGATCGCCCCGGCGCTCCTTGCTGCCCTCGACATCGCGGGTGTGACCGAGGTCTACCGCCTCGGAGGCGTGCAGGCCGTGGGTGCCATGGCCTATGGGACCGAGACCATCCCTGCGGTCGACAAGATCTTTGGGCCGGGCAACGCCTACGTCTGCGAGGCGAAGCGCCAGGTGTTCGGCACGGTCGGCGTCGACCTCCTGCCGGGCCCGAGCGAAGTGATGGTGATCGCCGACGAGAGCGCGCGGCTGGACTACGCCGCGGCCGACATCCTCGCCCAGGCCGAGCACGGCTCGGGCCGCGAGAAGGTGTACCTCGTGGCGACATCAGCCGCCATCATCAGCGGGATCTCGGCCGAGATTGGCCGCCAGCTGGAGAGCCTCTCGCGCTCGGAGAAGACGTCGAAGGTCCTGGAGAACGGCTTCCTCGCGGTCCAGGTCTCCAACCTGAAGCAGGCTGCCGACATTGCGAACCGCGTGGCGCCGGAGCACCTCGAGCTCCTGGTCAGGAAAGCCGCGGTGAAGCCGCTTGTCAGGGCGATCACGACGGCCGGAGCCATCATGATTGGCAACTCGACGCCCACGGCGCTCGGCGACTTCGCGGCGGGCCCGAGCCATGTGCTCCCGACCGGCGGGGCAGGGCGCTTCTCGAGCGGGCTGCGCGTCGCCGACTTCCTGCGCCGCACGAGCATCCTTCAGTATGACGAGAAGAGCATCCGCCGCGCCGAGCCGACGGTGTCCGCCCTTTCCGCTATGGAGAAGCTGGACGCCCACGGGCGGTCGGCCCAGGTCCGGGTCGAGCGGCCCCGCTCGAAATGAGCGGGACACCGACCGGCCTGGCCCTCGGCCATGTGCCGAAGCTACACGCCTACACGCCCGGCCTCCAGCCGTCGGGACCCGGGTGGGTGAAGCTGAACACGAACGAGTGCCCTTATCCACCGAGCCCGAGGGTCGCGGAGGCGGTGCTCCGCGAGATCGGGACCGACGGGGCATCGCTGAGGCTATATCCTGACCCGACGAGTTCCACGCTCCGTGCCGCCGTCGCCAGGATGCACGGGCTGGCGCCCGCGCAGGTCTGCGTCGGCAACGGCTCTGACGACATCCTGAACCTGATCGTGCGCTGCTACTGCGGGCCGGAGGCTGTGGCCGGCTTCACGCTGCCGAGCTATTCCCTTTACCCCGTCCTTGTCGGCATACAGAACGGCGGCTCGAGGCGCATCCCGCTTGACCGCACGATGGCGCTCCCGGTGGACGAGATCGCCTCGTCGGGCGCCAAGGCCTTCTTCCTCACCTCCCCGAACGCGCCGACCGGTGTCGGCTTCGCGAATGCCGGCATCGAGAAGATCCTCCGGAGGTTCGAGGGCCTCCTCGTGGTCGACGAGGCTTATGCCCCCTTCGCGGCGGAGAACGCGGTCGGCCTCCTCGCCAAGTACCCGAGGCTCGTGGTCGTCCGCACGCTCTCCAAGGCCTACGCCCTGGCCGGGATCCGCGTCGGCTACTCGCTGGCGGACCCCGAGGTGACGGCCATCCTCGACCGCGCGCGGGACAGCTACAACGTGAGCCGGCTCTCGCAGGCGGCCGCCCTGGGGGCCCTCGCCGACCCGGGCTACTACGCCGCCATAATCGACAAGATAAAACACACAAGGGACTACTACGCGGGCATTTGGAGCGGGGAGCGAAAGTGGTTCACCTTCCCGTCGTCGTCCAACTTCATCTGCACGGAGCCCGTGGACAGCCTCGGGCGGACGGGACCCGCCGTGGCAAAGGCCGCCTACGATTTCCTCTACTCACACAAAGTGTTGGTCCGCCACTTCCCGAGCGACGCCTTGACCGCCTCGTTCCTGCGGATCAGCGTCGGCTCCGATGACGAGATGCTCGTCCTCGACGAAACCCTCGACGCATGGCTAAAGGCACCTCCAAACGCTTAGCAACGGTCTCCCGCAAGACGGCGGAGACCGATATCTCGATCACGCTCGGGATAGACGGCACGGGAAAGTCGAAGATCACGACCGGGGTCGCGTTCTTTGATCACATGCTGACGCTCTTCGCCAAGCACGGCCTCTTTGACCTGACGATCGACGCCAAGGGCGACGTCGACGTGGACTATCACCACACGGTCGAGGACGTGGGCCTCGTGCTCGGGAGCGCCTTCAAGAAGGCCCTGGGCGACAAGGTCGGCATCCGTCGCTACGGCTTCTTCTTCCTGCCCATGGACGAGTCACTCGCCCGCGTCGTGATCGACATCGGCGGCAGGCCGCACCTGGTGTACGGCGTCGAGACGCAGTCCATGTTCGTGAGGGACTTCAACCTGGTCCTCGTGAAGGAATTCTGCCGGGCTTTCAGCAACGCGCTCGGGGCGAACCTCCACGTCCACCTGATCTACGGCGAGGAGCCGCACCACATAGCCGAGGCGGTCTTCAAGGGCCTCGGACGCGCGTTGGATGCGGCGACGCAGATCGAGCCCAGGGCTGCCGACCTTGTGCCGAGCACCAAGGGCACGCTGGTCGACTGACCATGGGCACGGCCATTGCCGTCATTGACACGGGCATCTGCAACCTGCGGAGCGTCACGAAGGCGCTCGAGGCCGTCGGAGCGTCCCCGGTCGTCGTCCGCACGCCCTCCGAGGTGGCGCTGAGCGGCGCCGAGGGCCTCGTGCTTCCGGGTGTCGGGGCCCTGCGGGACTGCGTGGCCTCTCTCGTCTCCTCCCGCCTCGATGGCACCGTCAGGGAGTGGATCTCGGCCGACCGGCCCTTCCTTGGCGTGTGCCTCGGCATGCAGGCCCTCTTTGACTCCTCGGAGGAGGGCGGGATCAAGGGCCTGGGCATCATCCCGGGCAGGGTGGTGCGCTTCCGGCTCGATGCCCCGCTCAAGGTCCCGCACATGGGTTGGAACACGATCCGGTTCAGGCAGGAGGCAAGCCCGCTCCAGGAGGGCCTGGAACCCGAGGGCGAGTCGTTTTACTTCGTCCACAGCTACCACTGCGTGCCCGAAGACCCGGCCTATGTCCTGGCCGATTGCACCTACGGAAAGCCCTTCGTGGCCGCTGTCGGCAAGGGCCGGATGTACGCCACGCAGTTCCATCCGGAGAAGAGCCAGGCAAAGGGTTTGCGTATATATCGCAACTTCGCGGCATCAGCGACAGCGCACCTTATCCACCGCTAAAGGGCGGCGGATTTCATCCGACCGTAACCCATCTTTTCTTTGCAAGCGGCCCGTTTCTAGCTTGGGTCATTAGTGTATGGCTCACAACGCGTCACTGAAACTGGACGACAAGGAGTACACCCTGACCGTGATGACGGGGACGGAGGGCGAAAAAGCCATAGACACCCGTAAGTTGCGGGCCGACACGGGGTTCATCTGCTATGATCAGGGCTACGGCAACACGGGCTCTTGCGAGAGCGCCATCACATTCCTGGACGGCGACAACGGCATCCTGAGGTACCGCGGGATCCCGATCGAGCAGCTGGCGCTCAATAGCGACTTCGTCGAGACCTCCTACCTTGTCATCTACGGCGACCTGCCGAACCAGACGAGGCGCAAGGAGTTCGGCCTCCTGCTGCGCCAGAGCGCTGCGGTCGAGACGCAGATGCAGAAGATCTTCGAGGGATTCCCGAAGGACGCGCCGCCGATGGCGATGCTGTCCTCGATCGTGGCCTCGCTCGCGGCCCACTACCCGGAGCTCGCTACCAACAACTTCGACAAGGACCTGGAGAACTTCGACCAGGCGGCGGCCATCGCGATATCCAAGGTGCGCACGATCGGAGCCATGATCTACCGCTACCAGAAGGGCCTTCCCTACATCTTCCCGAAGCAGGAGCTGCCATTCTGCGAGAACTTCCTGCACATGATGTTCTCGGAGCCGTACAAGGACTACGTCGCCGAGCCCGAGGTGGCCCGCGCGCTGAACCTCCTTCTCCTTCTCCACACCGACCACGAGCAGAACTGCTCGACGGCCACGGTGAGGACCGTCGCCTCGAGCGCGGCGAACCTCTTCACCTCGCTCTCCGCCGGCATCTGCGCCCTCTCGGGACCTCTCCACGGCGGCGCCAATGTCTCGGTGGTCCACATGCTCCAGACGATCCACGACGAGGGCGACGATGGCACCCGCTTCATCGCGGCCGCCAAGTCCGGCTCGAAGTCCAACCGCCTGATGGGCTTCGGCCACGCGGTGTACCGCAACTTCGACCCGCGCGCCAAAATCATCGGCAAGGCCTGCGAGGACCTCCTCAAGATGCTCGGCATCAAGGACCCGCTGCTCGACATCGCCAAGAAGCTCGAGGAGGCCGCGCTCAAGGACGACTATTTCCTCACGCGCAAGCTCTACCCGAACGTCGACTTCTACAGCGGCATCATCATGCGCGCCCTGGGGATACCTACGAGCATGTTCACGGTCATCTTCGCCATCGGGCGCACGCCGGGCTGGATCGCCAACTGGCACGAGGTCGCCTCCAACCCGAAGGGCCGCATCTACCGCCCGAGGCAGATCTACGTCGGGCCGGTGAAGCGCGACTACACCCCGATGGCCTCGCGCGCCTGAGCGCGGGGGCAATTATCCCCTTCTTTTGGGGGTTGGCCGTCAGGCCTAACTTTGTTTCGATGGGCGCATGATTCTCCTCGGGGTCAATATCGACCACTGCGCCACGCTTAGGCAGGCCCGCTACAGGGATGCCGCCGTGGACCTTGGAAACACCATCGAGCCCGACCCGGTGGCCCTGGCCATGAGGGCCGAGAAGTGCGGCGCCAACGGCATCACGGCGCACCTGAGGGAGGACCGCAGGCACATGCAGGACGCCGACATCTGGCGCCTGAAGAAGTACTGCATGACCAAGCTCAACCTCGAGATGGCCTGCACGCAGCCCATGATCGACCTGGCCTTGGAGCTCAAGCCCGAGGCGGTCTGCGTGGTCCCGGAGGGCAGGAACGAGGTGACGACCGAGGGCGGCCTGGACGTCATCGCCGGAGCTGAGGCCATCAAGGCCTGCATCGACTCGATGAAGAAGGCGGGCATCGAGACCAGCCTCTTCATTGATGCCGACATCAAGCAGATCGAGATGGCGGCCAAGCTCGGGGCCCCGACCATCGAGCTGCACACGGGAGCGTACGCGCTCGCCTACGGCACCGCGCGGCGCTCGATGGAATTCAAGAGGCTGGCGCTCGGCGCCATCCGCGCCCACGAGCTCGGGCTGAAGGTCAACGCGGGCCACGGCATCAACTACGTGAACGTCGACGAGGTGATAACGATCCCGCACCTCTATGAGCTCAACATCGGCCACAGCATCATGAGCCGCGCGATGTTCACCGGCATCGAGGAGGCCGTCGCGCTCATGAAGGCGAGGATGAACCCTTGAACCTCGACCTTCCGCCGGGCGGCATACTGATCGGGCTCGGCGCGGACGTGATCGAGGTCGAGAGGATCCGCGGCGTCCTGGACCGCCAGGGGGAGCGCTTCCTTGCGCGCGTCTTCACGGACGAGGAGCAGCAGTACTGCTCCAAGATGAAGCACCCTCACAAGCACTACGCCGCTCGCTTCGCGGCGAAGGAGGCGGTGTCGAAGTGCTTCACGACGGGCATCGGAGCGGAATTCGGATGGAAGTCCGCCTCGGTCTACCATGGCGATCGCCACCAGCCCCTGGTGCACCTGGACGAGAAGGGCCAGGCGCTCCTGGCCTCGGTCGGTGCCACGCATGTCATCCTGACGCTTTCCCATACCGACACGGTGGCCATGGCGGTCGCGGCCCTCGTCAGGGCCTGACGGGCATGGACGAGGAATCCCCGTCACCCGAGCCGAAGGCGAAGCCGTCGCAGATCCCCTCCTGGGTCTCCCTCGGGTTTGTGCTGGGCGCCCTCTTCGTCATGGCGCTCCCGAGGCGCTCGGAGCCTGAGACCGTGGAGGCGCCCACACCCGTTCCGGAGCTCAAGGCCGTGACGCCGCTTCGGGTGTCGACGATCGAGGCCGTGTTCTCCGACTGGGGACGATTTGCCCAGTGGAACGGGGCGACGACCCAGGTCGGCCTCTGGAATCCCGAGACGAAGAGCTATTCCGACTTCTTCGAGGTGATCCGCATGGGAGACTCGACCTACTTCAGGTCCATTCCCGCCCTCACTTCTCCCGTGGCCAAGCTCGACCTGCCCCTGGAGTGCCCGCTCGAGTTCATCGAGGGCCCCCGCACCGACACGGTGGACACGGAGCTGCGCAAGGACATGGGCGCCATCTCCAAGAGCATCAGGGAAACCTTCGGGCCTACGGAGTTGCCGAAGACGGCACCTGCGAATTAAGTAGACCCATGCTGGGTTCCCCGATCCCGAGTCACCCCGTCGTATCAGCCGAGGAGGCGCGCACGCTTGAGGCCACGCTGCTCGGAGGCGACGAGGCCAGGGAGTGGAAGGCGATGCAGTCCGCGGGCAAGGGCGTCGCGGCTTCCATCCTGCGCGACTTCGCCGAGGCGGGAGCGCTTCCGGCCAACGCCAGGATCCTTGTCCTTGCGGGAAAGGGCAACAACGCCGGCGATGCCCTGATCGCCGCCGAGGAGATCCTCCTGCGCGTCCCGGCAGCCACGGCTGACGTCCTTTTCGCGTTCGGGCCGAGGAAACTGAGGGCCCTGGCTGCAAAGGCATGGACCGGTCTCTCGCAGTCGGCCCGCTCGCGGGTCCGCATCGTGGAGCCGGCGACTCTGTCCGCGTCCTACGACATCGCGGTCGACGGGATCTTTGGCTTCCAGTTCAGGCCGCCGCTCCCGCAGGAGGCCATCGACGCAATCGCTGCGGCCGACACGTGCTCGATTCGTTTCCGGGCCGCGGTCGACCTCCCGAGCGGACTCGACGGGGCTGGCGCTTTCAAGGCGGACTTCACCTATGCCACCGGATCGGCCAAGGCGGATCTCCTGGGCTGCGCCAACGCCGGTCGCCCGCGCTACCTGGACCTCGGATTCTTCGAAGCGGCGGACAGGAACGGCGGCACGGACCGCGTGATCCTTTCATCGATCCTGCGGCCGCTGGCGGCGTTGCGCCCGGCGTCGTCCGACAAGCGGGCCCAGGGTCACCTCGCGATCGTCGGGGGCTCCGGTAATTTTCCCGGTGCGATCCTCATGTGCACTCTGGCGGCGCTTCGGAGCGGCGTGGGCCTGGTGACGGCCTACGTTCCCGAACGGCTTGTCCCTGGCTACGCAGCCCGTGCGCCCGAGGCGATGTGGGTCGGGCTTCCCGAGACCGCGTCCGGTGCCCTCGGCACGCGCGGACTATCGAGGGTGATGGAGGGAACTGAGAGGGCGAGCGCGTTGGTGATCGGGCCAGGGCTGGGGCGCGAATCCGCGTCGCTTGCCCTTGCCAAGAGCATCGTCAGGGCCTCCAAGGTGCCGCTTGTCATCGATGCCGACGCGCTCCAGCCGGACATCGTGCGCCTGGGAAAGGCGCCGAAGGTCCTCACCCCACACGCGGGTGAATTCAAGCGGATCGCAAAGGGGGCGGACCTGAAGCACCTCTCGCGCGAGCTGTCGGCGGTCGTCGTGGCCAAGGGTCCCGTGACCCGGATCTGCAGCGGCGGCGCCATCTTCCATTCGTTCTTCGGCGGCCCTGTCCTCTCCCGCGGCGGTAGCGGCGATGTCCTCGCGGGCCTCACGGGCGGACTCCTCGCCCAGAACCCTGCGGATCCCCTCGCGGCAGGCTGCAGGGCGGCAGTCTGGCACGGAATGGCGGCGGATCTCCTGGCCCAGTCCAAGGGCCAGACCGCGGTCGATATCCTGCAGCTTCTGGATTGTCTCCCGGCGGCGCTCAGGTCCTAGATCGCCATGGCGAGCGAGCTCACGCCGCGGCAGGCCTTCCTTGCGCTGAACGCGCTGCCCGGGGTGGGGTCGATCGGCCTCAACAAGCTTCTTGATGCCTACCGCGGGGATCCGCGCGCGGCCCTTTCCGGCGACGCCCGCAGGCTCGGTGCCATCCTGGGCCAAAGGCCGGCAGCGATCACGGCGGTGCGGGACTGGCGTGCGCATTTCGACGTGGAGAAGGAGGAGGCCAAGATGGCGAAGAGCGGAGTGACCTTTGTCGGCCGGGGAGACCCGAAGTACCCGGAGCTCCTGGCCGAGATACCAGACCCGCCGATCGGGTTCTACCGTAAGGGCGAGTACGTTATGAACAATCCCTGCGTGGCGATCGTGGGGAGCCGCCGGGCGACGAACTACGGGCTGGGAGTGGCCAAGGCGCTGGGAGCCGAGCTCGGGCGCCTGGGCTACTGCGTCGTCAGCGGCCTGGCCCGCGGCATCGACACCGCGGCGCACGAGGGTGCCCTTTCCGTCGGCGGCCGCACGGTCGCGGTCCTTGGTACCGGCATCGACATCATCAACCCGCCCGAGAACCTGGGCCTCTACCGGCGGATCGCGGAGTCCGGCGCCATCCTCTCGGAATTTCCCTTCGGAAGGGCGCTCGACAAGGACTCGTTCGCCATGCGAAGCCGCGTCGTCTCGGGCCTCTGCGAGGCGATCGTGGTCGTTGAGAGCGACTTGTTCGGCGGCGCCATGGCGACGGCCAGGGCGTCCGGCGAGCAGGGCAGGCTCCTCTTCGCGGTCCCGGGCAGGATCGACCAGTCCACGAGCTCGGGCACAAACCAATTGATCCGGGACGGCGCCACGCTCCTCACGAAGGCCGACGATATCCTCCAGGAGCTCCAATTCCTTGGCGGGATGCGCCCTATGCCGGTCGCGGAGCGGCCCGGCGAAGAACCGGGCCCGGGGGAATCCGACACCTAGCCCGGAGGCCAGCCCAGCTGGCGCTTGCCGAGTAGGTGGACGTGGACGTGGGGGATCGTTTCCCCGGCGTCTGGCCCGGAATTGACCACGAGCCGGAAGCCCTTCTCAAGGTTCAGCTTCTTGGCGACTATGCCGGCGACCACCAGAAGGTGGCCCAGGACAGCCTCGTCGGCGTCGGTGGCCTCGGAAAGCCTGGGGATCACCTTCTTTGGGATGATGAGGACATGGACGGGAGCCTTGGGCTCGATGTCGTGGATCACGATGCAGCGGTCGTCCTCGTGCTCGATCCTCGCGGGAATCTCCCGGTCTATGATGCGCTCAAAAAGTGTGCGGGCCATGGAGTGAAACATTTGCGTGCTGAGGGGAATTGGGCAATGGATTGATCAGCCTTTTTTGAGCCCTTCGGGTTTTCCAGCCCATGAAGCCAAAAATCATCACTCTTCCCGGCTTAACGATACTGGGTGCGGAGACGCGCTTCATCGGCGCACTGTCACCCGACGCCGACAATCTCGTGGTGATACCAGCCCTGTGGACGGCCTTGATGGCGAGGAGGAAGGAGATCGGGAAGGCGCTCGATGAATTTTCCTACGGCGCGGCCAAGAGGGTCCCGGAAAACGAGCGGAACAGGGTGGGTGAGTTTGTCTATATAGCCGGCTTCTCGGTGAGCCCGAAGGCCAAGGTGCCGGCCGGGATGGTGAAGTGGGTGATTCCCGAGCACGCCTACGCGCTCTTCACGCACAAGGGCCCGGTCAAGCGCCTGAGCCAGACGATCAGCTACATCTACCGCGTGTGGATGCCGCGGTCGACCTACCAGGCCGCGGATGGGCCCGAGATCGAGCGCTACGATGACCGCTTCAAGCCGGGCTCCGAAAGCTCGGAGACGGACTTCCTGGTCCCGATCAGGCCGAAGTAGGCGTCTGCCAGGCACCGCCGAGTGCCTTGATGAGGGCCACGGCGACGCTGAGCCTCTGGGCCTCGAGCTGGGCCGCGGAGCGCTCGCTCTCAAGCGCCGTGCGGTCGGCCTCGACCACATCGAGGTAGGAGACGTAGCCCGCGTCGTAGCGCTTCTGGGCGAGCTGGGAGGCCTTCTGGGCCGACTTGACGGCCTTGTCCTGTGAGAGGGCCTGCTCCGCCAGGATGTGCGTCGAGGCGAGCGAGTCCTGGACCTCGTCGAAGGCCTGGAGGACCTGCTGGCGGTAGACGGCGATGTTCTCGTCGAACACGCCCCGGGCGCGGTCGAGGTTGGCCTTGTTGCGCCCGCCCTGGAAAAGGGGAAGGTAGATGCTTGGGCCGAAGGCCCAGATGCGGGAGTCACTGCCAAACAGGTGCTCGGTGCCGCCCGACTCGAACCCGGCGCTGCCGGTGAGGGAAATCGCCGGGAAGAACGCCGCCTTCGCGACGCCGATCCTTGCGTTCGCGGCGACGAGCTCGCGCTCGGCGGAAGCCACGTCGGGGCGCCTCTGGATGAGTTCCGAGGGAACGCCCGCGGGAATCGCCGGGACGGCGATGTCGTTCACCGCTGGCGCCACCGAGAACGTGACGGCGGAGTCGCCGACCAGGACGGCCAGCGCACCCTGGGCCGACTCGCGCCTCGCCTCTAGGGCGTGCGTCTCGGCGTTCACGGTCGCGAGCTCGGTCTCGGCCCGCGCCGTGTCGAGCTCGGTGGCCACGCCGCCCTTGTACTGGGCGTTGATGAGGTCGAGCGAGCGCTGGCGAAGCGACGAGGTGTCCTTCAGGATCGCTATCTCGCGGTCGAGTCCGCGGAGCGCGAAGTAGGTCGCGGCCACGTTGGCCGAGATCGACAGGCGCACCGACTCGAGGTTCGAGGCGCTGGCCCCGGCGTCGGCCCTGGCGGCCTCGTTCAGGCGGCGCACGCGGCCGAAGAGATCCAGCTCCCAGGTGGCGACCACCGGGATGCTGTAGTCCTTCGAGAGCGGGTTGAGGTAGGGATTGGCGACGGTCGTCGACTGCTGGCTGCGCGATGCGGCGGTCTGGAGGGCCACCTGGGGCGCATAGGCGGACTTGGCGACGCCTGCTGCGGCGAAGGCCTGCTCGACCCTTGCGGCGGCAGCACCGAGGTCCTGGTTGCCCGCCAGGGCCCTGTCCTCGAGGCCGTTCAGCGTCGCGTCACCGAAGACAGCCCACCACGGGCCCCTCGGCAGCGCGTCGGACGGCGCGGCCGACTTCCAGTCGACGTCCGTCGACCCGTAGCGGTAGGCCGCCGCCGTCGGTGTCTCGGGCTGTTTGTAGGCGGGTCCGACCGCGGGGAGGGATGCGAATGCGGTGGATGCCGTAAGGATCAGGAGAAGGGCGTTCTTCATGGCTGGGTGTCGTTGACGTTGAAGAAGGGCTTTAGGCCGAGTGCGGGACGGGGGTCGTTGAAATGACCGGGGCCTTTCTCAAGCCGATCTTCTCCAGCACCACGTAGAAGACGGGTGTCAGGAAGAGGCTGAAGAAGGTGACGCCGATCATGCCGCCGAACACGGCGACACCCATGGCGCGGCGCATCTCGGAGCCGGCGCCGGTGCTGACGACGAGCGGGAACACGCCGGCTATGAAGGCGATCGAGGTCATGAGGATCGGCCTAAGACGCAGGCGGGCCGCATCGAGGGCTGCCGAGGTGAAGTCCTCGCCCTCCTCATGCCGCTTGACCGCGAACTCCACGATCAGGATGGCGTTCTTGGCCGCCAGCCCGATCAGCACGATGAGCCCGATCTGGGTGAAGATGTTGTTCTCGCCGCGCGTCAGCCAGAGGCCGAGGAGGGCGGAGAAGAGCGCGGTCGGGACGATCAGGATGACCGCCAGCGGGAGCTTGAAGCTTTCGTACTGGGCCGCGAGTACCAGGAACACCAGCAGGATGCTGATCGGGTAGATGAAGACGCCCGAGTTTCCCGCGATGATCTTCTGGAAGGTGAGCTCGGTCCAGTCGAGGACCATGCCCTTCGGCAGCTTTTCCTTGGCGACCCGCTCCATGATGGCCTCGGCCTGGCCGGAGCTGTAGCCCGCGGCCGCGCCGCCGTTGATGTCCGCCGCTGGATAGCCGTTGTAGCGCATCACACGGTCGGCGCCGTAGGTCTCGCGCACCTTTACCAGCGCTCCCAGCGGAACGAGGCCGCCCTCGATGTTGCGGGTCTTCAGGCGCGCAATGTCCTCGGCGTGCTCGCGGAACTGCGCATCGGCCTGGGCCACGACCTGGTACGTGCGGCCGAAGCGGTTGAAGTCATTGATATAGAGTGAGCCCAGGTTGATCTGCATCGTCTCGAAGACGTTCGCCAGCGGCACACCCATCTCCTTCGCCTTCACGCGGTCGACATCGGCGTCCAGCTGGGGGGTGTCGATCGTGAAGCTTGTGAAGATGCCGGCGAGGCCGGGCGTCTGGTTGGCGGTGTTGACGAGGTCCTGGCTCGCGTTGAAGAGCGCATCGAGTCCGTTGTCGCCGCGGTCCTCGACGTAGAGCTTGAAGCCGCCGATCGTGCCAAGGCCCTGGACGGGCGGGGGCGGGAAGATCGCGATGTAGGCGTCCTGAATGCCGCCAAACTCGCCTTGGAGCTGGCCGGCGATCGCCGGGCCTGAGAGCTCCGGTGTCTTTCGCTCCTCGAAGGGCTTGAGCGTCACAAATAGGATGCCGCTGTTCGGCGAGTTGGTGAAGCCGTTGATCGAGAGTCCGGGGAACTCAACCGCGCTCTCGACGCCGGGGTGCTTGAGGGCGATGTCCGTCATGCGGCGGATGACCGAGTCCGTGCGGTCGAGGGAGGCCGCGCCGGGAAGCTGGGCGAAGGCAACCAAGTACTGCTTGTCCTGGATCGGGACGAAGCCCGTCGGGATCTTCTGGAAGAGGACGCCCGTCGACGCGAGGAGCCCAGCGTAGACCAGGACGGCGACCAGCGAGACGCGGATCAGGCGGGCGACGCCGTTGGAGTACTTGTGCGAGGCCCAGTCGAAGAAGCGGTTGAACGGCCTGAAGATCCAGCCGAAGGCCCGGTCCATGATGCGGGTCAGGCCGTCCTTGGGCTCCGAGTGGCCCTTGAGAAGGAGGGCCGAGAGCGCCGGCGACAGGGTGAGGGAGTTGAAGGCCGAGATGACGGTCGAGATCGCGATCGTGATCGCGAACTGCTTGTAGAACTGTCCCGTGAGACCGGTGATGAAGGCCGTCGGGATGAAAACGCTCGTGAGGACGAGGGCCGTCGCGACGATGGGCCCGGTCACTTCCTTCATCGCCTGGCTGGTGGCCGCGAGGGGTGTCTTGCCGAGCGCGATGTTTCGCTCGACGTTCTCGACCACGACGATCGCGTCATCGACCACGATTCCGATCGCGAGCACGAGCCCGAAGAGCGAGAGCGCGTTGATGGAGAAGCCGAGCGCGTTCATGACCGCGAAGGTGCCGACGAGCGACACGGGGACAGCCGCCAGAGGGATGATCGACGCCCTCCAGGTCTGCAGGAAGAGGATGACCACAAGGACGACCAGCAGGATCGCCTCAAGGAGCGTGTGGACGACGGCCTCGATCGAGTGCCGCACGAAGATCGTCGGGTCATAGACGATGTCGTAGTCGAGCCCGTCCGGGAAACTCTTCTTGAGCTCCTTCATGGTCGCGCGGACCGCGTTGGAGGTCGCGATGGCGTTGGATCCGGGCAGCTGCAGGATCGGCAGCGCCACGGCCGGGTTGTTGTTGAGAAGCGAGCGCAGCGCGTAGTCGGAGGCGCCGAGCTCGACGCGGGCCACGTCCCTCAGCTGGACCCTCTCGCCGTTCGGGCCGACCTTCACGATGATCTGGCCAAACTCCTCCTCGCTCGAGAGGCGCCCCTTCGTGTTGATGAGGAGCTCAGTGTCGACCGAGTGGGAGCCCGGCTGCTTGCCGACCGAACCGGCGGCGACCTGCACGTTCTGCTCGCGGATCGCGGCCACGACATCGGAGGCCGTGAGGCCCTTGGCGGAGACCTTGTTCGGGTCGAGCCAGACGCGCATCGCGTAGTCGCCCGATCCGTAGATCGGCACCTCGCCGACGCCGGGCAGGCGCGCCAGGCTGTCCCTGACCTGGAGCGTCGCATAGTTGCGAACATAGATGTCGTCGTAGCGCTTGTTGGGCGAGTAGAGGTGGACCACCATCAGGAGGTCGGGCGAGGACTTCGCGGTCGTGACACCGATCCTGCGCACCTCCTCGGGCAGCTTCGCCTCGACCTGCGCCACGCGGTTCTGCACCTGCACCTGGGCCGTGTCGAGGTTCGTGCCGAGCTTGAACGTGACCGTCAGCGTCATGACGCCGTCGCTGGTCGCCTGGGAGAACATGTAGAGCATGTTCTCGACGCCGTTGATCGACTGCTCGAGCGGGGCCGCGACCGTCTCGGAGATGGTCTTCGGGTTGGCGCCGGGATAGTCGGCGCGGACGACGACAGTCGGGGGAGCAACCTCAGGGTACTCGCTCACCGGCATGCGGGTCAGCGAGATGGCGCCCACGAGGAAGATGATGGTCGATATGACCGCTGCGAAGATCGGTCGCTTGATGAAGAAGTCGGAAATATTCATGGAGAGATTCGGGCAATGCGGTGGCGGGAGAGGCCGTTTTCCGGCCTGATGGATTCGGTTGTTGCGGCGGGACCCTTAGCGGAGGGCCACAGCGTTGGAGGTCGGCAGGGAAGCGACCGCCATGTCAGCATCGACCGGCATTCCGGGACGCACCCTCTGGAGGCCGTTCACGATGACCAGGTCGCCCTGCTTCAGGCCGTCCTTGATGACGCGCTTGCCGTCGACCGTCTCCCCTAGAGTAACGGTGCGGTAGTTGGCGACCTTGTCGGAGCCGACGACGAGCACGAACTTCTGGCCCTGGTCGGTCTCGACGGCGCGCTCGCTGATGAGGAGCGTCGGCTCCGGCGCGCTGACCGGCACCCTGACGCGGGCGTAGAGGCCGGGGATGAGTGAACCGTCCGGGTTCGGAAACACCATTCTAAGCGTTAGAGAGCCGGTGGACGGGTTAAGGCGGTTGTCGCTCGACTCGATGAAGCCGTGGCGGGGAAATCCAGTCTCGTCGGCGAGCTCGAGCTCGACGGGGATACGGGCGTTGGAGGGGTTGCCGCGGGCGAGCCGGCTGAACTGGAGGAACGTGGACTCGTCCATGTCGGCGTAGACGTAGGCGTCGCCCACGGAGACGATGGTCGTCAGCAGCGTGGCATCTCCGGGCTGGCCGGAGACCAGGTTGCCGGTCGTGACGAGAGCCCGGGCGATGCGGCCCGTGATTGGCGCGCGCACTTGCGTGTGCTCAAGGTCGAGGCGGGCCGTCGTCAGCTCCGCGGCGGCCTCGGCCGCCTTGGCGCGGCGCGACTCGGCCTCCTCGATCGAGATGGCGTGCACCGCCAGGAGCTCGTCGGCGCGCTTCGCCTCGTGGGAGGCGACGTCGGCGCGTGCGCTCGAGAGGTCGAACTGCGCCTGGTACCAGCGCGGGTCGATGCTGAAGAGCAGGTCGCCCTTGTTGACGATCTGCCCGGACTGGAAGTTGACGGAGTCGAGGTGGCCCGAGACGCGGGCGCGGAGCTCGACTGTCTCCAGGGCGTCGACGTGGCCCGTGATCTCGTCGGTGTCCGCGAGGAGCCTCTGCTCGACGGGGGCAACCGTCACCTTGGCGGCGGCTGGCGCGGGAGGCGCGTCGGTGGCTGCGCGGGCGGTTGAGTGAAAGGCGGACGTGGCCACGACGGCGGCCACCACTGCGGCGGCTGCCACGGACACGACGACGCGCGAGCGTCGCTTTGGATTCTTGGAGGGAGCGAAGGTGGTCTGGTTCATCAGGTACAAGTCTGGGTGTTGGAAGGGGACGCGGCTTAGTCCGAGGAGCTGTCGAATGCCGTGACGACGACGATGCCGGCAAGGATGATGGTGGCTGTGATCATGGTAGTGTCCTTTTCTTTGGTTGTTAGATTCGTGGGAGTGACGGGATCACTCGTGGATGCGCGAGAGCGGCAGGCTCAGGCGGTCGAGGAGCCCGGGTGTCCAGAGCGAGCCGTGCTCGCGCTCGAACTGGGCCTCGTGTTCGGCGCGGCTGAGCCGGGTCGTAGCGGTGTGGTTGTGAGTGCGCAGGGCGTGCCTGGCCGGGGCCTTGGCGCGCGTGGGCGTGAACTGTGCGAGAAAGGTGGGGGGATCGAGATCGATGACCATGGCTGGAGAGAGTTGAGTAGTTGACTAATTAGCTAGTTTTTAGGCCTTAAAAAACCGCACGGCTTCGCGTGCGGACGCTTGGAAATCAGTGTTGGGCTATGAGTTGCGGAACGCCTTTGGACTTCACCCGCAGGAGGCCGAAGGCCATGTCGGGAAGCCTGCGCAGGATCTCAGGGTCGTTCATAATTCGGGCCTGGCTGATCAGGCCCTGAAGGAGACCGAGAAGGGCGAGGGCCTCCTGTGTGGGATCGCAGGGCTCGATGACGCCCTGGGCAACCGCGTCACGGATGGAGGACTCGTAGTACTTGAGTTTCTTCGCCATCATCGCCCTGACGGCGCCGGCGACGTCGACCTCCTGGGTGCTGACCTCGGAGCCCACGGCGCACACCGCGCAGCCGAGCACCTTGCCATACTTCTTCTTCGTCTCCAGCTGTGACTGGTAGATGGTGTCGAAGTAGCCTGTGAAGCGGGCGAGCGGTTCGATGGAAGAGGAAAACGCGCGGTCGAGGTTCGGCTGCCACTCGTCGGTCCATAGCTTCTCGAGGGCGGCGACGGCGAGCTCAGCCTTCGACTTGAAGAAGTAGTAGAAGCTTCCCTTTTTGACGTCGGCGCGCTGGCAGATGTCGTCGATCGTCACGGAGCCGTAGCTCTCCTCCCACATGAGGTCGAGGGCGGCTTGCTTGAGCCTTTGGTCCGCGTCTGAGGTTCTTCCCATGGGCCTAATTGATAGTTGACTGTTTAGCTAGTGCAAGCGTTTTTTTGAATTTCCCTCAAAAACGCATCAGAAGCTAACGAACCAGTCTAGTGAGGTTGAGTGCCTATAATGCTCAAAATAAGACACTTATAATTGCTTTGGGAAATTCTAAGCCTAGCGCGAAAATTCCTCAAAATTCTTGATGAGCCTGCGGATTCCCGGCGACCTCGCAGCTCAAAAAGACACTTAACCGACGGTGATCCAGCTACAGATTGAGCAGGCGAACATAGAGCGCCTCGAGTTTCGGGACATCCAATTTGCGAACCACCGTCACCTCGGGCTCGCCGAGACCAGGACCGCGGTCGACCGGCCAGCTGAGAATAGCGCCGTAGTTGGCCCCGTGGGTGATATCGATGTCCATCAGGAGCTGAGAGGTGACCTTAGCGATCGAGGGATCGAGAAGTATGGCCGCTGCCGACTCGTCCCAAAGCGGATAGCCGGTCCCTCCATATGCCGCCTGGTATTTCGCCGCGGGACGCCCGCTGGAAGTCGCGCGGCGAACGAGCTCCGGCGAGGTGAGCGTGCCCACGCACGGGTCGAACGGGACCACCGTGATCTTCTTCCATCCGGCATGGAGCATGATCTTCACCGCCTCGGGATCGAAGCGGCAGTTGAACTCCACGCGCGGGCTGTGGATGAACTGGAGCGTGAAGACGTCCTCCGTCGGGGCCGACGGGTTGAACGAGCCGCCCATGATCACGAGCTGTCGCGCGTTCGAGGCGAAGGTCGGGTCGAGGCGGCAGGCGAGCGCCAGGTTCGTGAATGGCCCCATCGCGAGGACGCTCACCTCCCCGGGATACTTCCGCACCTCGCGGACGAGGAACTCCGCCGCGATGTCGTCGGCCGCCTTGAGGGTCGGCATACCCTCCTTCAGCTGCGGGACGACGTCCGGGCCGTGGTAGTTGAGCACGTTCGTCTTGTCGTAGCTGGGCAGCTTGTCCATCCATGCGCCCTTCCATGACAGCGGACCGTAGAGGCCTTCCCAGCGTCGCGTCTCCTCCTCCGAGTTGAGGAGGGGATACGTGGCGCCAGCGATCACGGGGATGTCAGTGTGGCCGGTGAGTTCCAGCATCCGGAGCGTGCTTGCGACGCACTCCTTCACCCACCAGTCGCCGGTCACCTCGGTGATGCCGAGGACGTCCACATCGGGATCCTGGAGCACCATGAGGACGGAGGCGCCGCCGCCGTCCTGGTCGATGATCACCTTGGGCTTCTCGGCCGCGGGCACCCAGGGCGCGGAAGCCCCCAGGAGAAACATGACGCAGATCAGCGAGGGAAGGCGACGCACTCCAAAATTTAGCACGACATGTGCCATGTCCGGCCTTGCCAAGGCGTCACCCGAGGCGTCCCACTTGGGCCATGTCCGATCCCATCACGGTCCAGTTCATCGACGAAGTCGCGCGCCTCTTTCCCTTCTACGTGACCGATCCCCAGGACACCCAATGGAACCTCGGGAACGCGGTCGCCGTCGTCATCGGGCCGGACGGGTCCTTCCACGGCAAGATCTTCGGCGACAACAAGGAGATCTGCCAGAAGTGCTACCAGGTCGGCATGAGGAAGGTCCTCCAGGTGTGGAGGACGGGACACTACACGGGGAAGTTCGAGGAGCAGGTCTACGCCGGGAAACTGGACGAGAACCAATTCGGCGTGCAGCGCCCGGACCTGATCGGCTGGGAGGGTGGGGTGCCGCTCCTGACGGCCGATGGAAAGCGTGTCGCCGCGGCATTCTCCGGCTTCCGGGGCATCAAGGACATCGAGATCCTTGAGAAGGCTGCGGTGAAGGTCGGCCTCCGGCTGAAGGGCGCTTAGTTGGAAGTCGTCGACCCAAACATGGGTCTTCGCTCCCACGAATACGGGTTGGTCGGAACGGAATGTTGCGGCTGCCACCCAAACGATCCCTGGCCGGCAGCCGCCTCTTTGGCTCAGCCATTTATAAGAGCGTGCAAGGAAATGGCTTGGGGTCGGCAGACCAAGCTTGGCACAGGTGAAGCATAGTCGATGCACCCACCGTGAATAGATCCCCGAAGAATATCGTTTTGATCCTCACGCTTGTTCTGACTGGCGTTCCCGCGATCGCCGACGAATTCGAGGCGATCTCTTCCAGGGTGAGTCCGAACTACTCGCGTGAAAAATTGCCGGACGGCTCCTTTAAGACTGAGGAGTACTCCTTCGGGGAAGGTGGCTGCTGGACCGGCCCGCTGGACGACAAGTCCATCGATAAAATGAACTTCGCGGATGTTGCCCGGATCATCGCACCGACGCTCTCGGCCAAGAATTACATCGGAGCCCGGGACCCAAAGGCGACAAAGCTCCTGATCATGGTGTATTGGGGCACCACCCACGCCCCCGAGCACGCGGCAGACTCGATGGCCTATCAAAACCTCGAGATGGCTAACTCCGAGATGAACCGCGAAATGCCGACCGCGGACCAGAAGGACAAGTTCGGGCGCATGAAAAACCTGGAGGGGAATCCTGCGTTCGACGCCGTTACGGTCGCTATCGCCGCGGTGCAGGCTGAAAACCGGATGCGGGACCATACCGACCGTCTGAACGCGATGATGTTGGGCTATGACTCCTGGTGGGTTGCAACCTTCAATGCTCCAAACGGAACGCCGCTTGAGATCCGGAAAAGGGACCTGATCAATGAACTCGAAGGCGATCGATACTTCGTTGTCCTGATGGCCTACGACTTCCAGCTCCTGTGGAAGGAAAAGAAACACAGCCTGCTTTGGGAAACGCGCTTCAGCATCTCAGAGCATACGAATCGCTTTGACGAGCAACTCAGTCGCATGGCCCTCGAGGCTTCCAAGTACTATGGAAGAGAGAGCGGAGGCCTCATCCACAGTTCGCTTCCGAACGCCCAGGTCGACATTGGTGACGTCAGGAACCTGGGCGTGGTGCCCAGCAAGTAGGTCCTGACCCTTGACGGCGGACGATCCTACAAGAACAGCAGCGTGAGGTCGGAGTCGGACCGCGACCGCTGCGCGGTCAGCTCGCGAAGGAACGCGAGCAGATCGTCATACTCCTTGCGGCGTTTCGGCGTCTCGCGCTTCAGGGGGGGGAGGACGGCCGGGCGCAGGTTCGTGATCAGGAGCGTCGCCTCGCGGAAGGGAGCCAATTGCTTCAGCCCCGCCATCACCTCGGCACGCGCGAAGAGCTGCGTTCCGGAGTGAAGCGTGCGCGCGGCGTCCCAGTGGAAGAACCCGTGCCTGGGCATCTTCGAGTGCAATTTCCCGAGCAGCTTCGCCGCCGCCTCGTTGAAAGCCTCAGAGTAGGTGTCGGCCATCGTGGGGTCCGCCTTCGCGAGCGCCTCGAGGTCCGACAGCGTGAACGCGATCGCGGCCTTGATCTGTTTCGCGAGGAAGAGGTCCTTGCCCGTCAGATGCGCAAAGAGCGCATTGATGTAATGCAGGCGACGCAGCTCGTCGCGGTCCCTCGTCATTATTATTTCTTCGTCTTACCGAGAGCGCTGATCTCGCTCATGAATTCCGACACGTCCCTGAATTCCTTGTAGACGCTCGCGTAGCGCACGTACGCCACCTGGTCCACGGTCCGCAGGCGCTGCATCACGCTCTCGCCGATGGCCTGGGATGGGATCTCGTTCTCGAAGCGGGCGCCGATGGCGTCGATCACGTCCTCGACCAGCATCGTGATCTGCTCGATGTCGACCGGGCGCTTGTGGCAGGCGGCCCTTAGGGCGTGGACCAGCTTCTCGCGGTCAAAGTCCTCGCGGCGGCCGTCGCGCTTGATGACGACCATGCCGTCCAGGACTAGCACCTCCGTCGTCGTGAAGCGGAAGCTGCACTCGAGGCACTCGCGCCTGCGGCGGATCGTGTTTCCCTCCTTGCTGATGCGGGAGTCGATCACCTTGTCTTCAATGGATGTGCACTTGGGGCAGCGCATGGTAAGGTTTGTGGGGGTTAGTTTAGCTCTAGAAAATTCTGGAGGATCCTCATCCCGCCGAGTGTCGCGATCGACTCCGGGTGGAACTGGACGCCCCAGATGGGCAGCGTCTTGTGCCGAAGGCCCATGACCTCGCCCTCGGCCGTCTCGGCCGTGATCTCGAGGTCCTTGGGGAAGGTGGAGCGCTCGACGAGGAGCGAGTGGTAGCGCGTGGCGGCGAACCCCTGGGGCATCCCCTTGAACACATCCGTGTCCCTGTGGGTGATGGGGGAGGTCTTGCCGTGCATGAGCCGCGAGGCCCTCACGACATTGCCGCCGAAATAATCGCCAACCGCCTGGTGCCCGAGGCACACGCCGAATATCGGCTTCCTGCCCTTGAAGGCGTCGATCATGTCGAGGGTGATGCCGGCTTCCTTGGGGGAGCACGGGCCGGGGGAGAGGAGCACGCGGTCGGGGTTAAGCGCCAGCGCCTCCTTCACGGTGATCTCGTTGTTCCTGAATACCCTCTGCTCCACGCCCATTTGACCGAAGTACTGGACGAGGTTGTAGGTAAAGGAGTCGAAATTATCTATGACCAGGAGCACCGTCTTATAATTGACCCGCGATTGACAAGGGGGTCAAGGATGCGGGTAGGTTCATGGCCCAGAATATGGCAAGTCACTTTCAATTGCTAGCTAAGGATAGTGCGACCGGCGCGAGGCGCGGGCGCCTCTCAACACTCCACGGGAAAGTGGAGACGCCCATATTCATGCCGGTTGGAACGCAGGGGACCGTGAAGGCCCTGACCCCGGTGCACCTGAAGGAAATCGGCGCCCAGATCATCCTCGGCAACACCTACCACCTGAACCTGCGGCCGACGAGCGAGCTGATCCGCGAGCTGGGAGGCCTCCACAAGTTCATGGGATGGGACGGGCCGATCCTGACGGACAGCGGGGGCTTCCAGGTCTTCAGCCTCTCGAAGCTGCGCGAGATCGGTGACGACGGCGTCTCGTTCCAGTCCCATCTCGACGGCGCGAAACTCTTCCTGGGGCCGAAGGAAGTGATGGGCATCCAGGCGAACCTCGGGAGCGACATCGCGATGGTGATCGACGAGTGCCCGCCCTGGCCGGTCGAGCGCGACGCGTGCGCCTTGGCCTGCGAGCGCAGCCTTCGCTGGGCGAAGCGCTGCAAGGAGATAGCGACCGAGAGCGGCTTCCTGGCTGCGGGCCACCGTGTCTTCGCGATCGCGCAAGGCTCGACCTTCGACGACATGAGGCGCAAGGCGGCCGAGGAATTGACCGCGCTCGATTTCTCGGGCTACGCCGTCGGTGGGGTGAGCGTCGGCGAGCCCGAGCCCGAGATGCTCAAGCAGGTGGCGGCCACGACCCCGTTCCTTCCCGAGGACAAGCCGCGCTACACGATGGGCCTCGGGACGCCGCCCCAGATCCTGAAGATGATCGCGCTCGGGGTCGACATGTTCGACTGCGTGCTCCCGAGCCGCGTCGCAAGGAACGGCCTCGCCTTCACGCCGGACGGGGCGATCAACCTCAGGAACGAGCGCTTCAAGACCGACCCGAACCCGATCGTCGAGGGCCTGGACAATTACACCTGCCGCAATTTCTCGAGGGCCTACCTGAGGCATCTCTTCATGGCGGGCGAGATGCTGGGCGGAACTCTGGTCACGATCCACAACCTCCACTTCTTCCTCGATCTGGTGGCGCAGGCGCGCGCCCACATTGAGGCTGGAGACTATGGTCCGTGGCACCTTGCCTGGGTTGCGCGCTACGAGGCTGGGGAATAGCAGTGGGCGAGGTTTTTGCGGTTGGCCCCGCGACCTCGCGGGCACAGGGTCTTACGGGCACCCAGCTGCGTTAAGGCCCCATTCCCCCAATGATTCGACGTCGCCTCATTCCTGTCCTCCTTGCCGCTGCCTGCCTTGCCTCACGCGCACGCGCGGATTTCCAAGGCATCCCGGAAAGTGCCGTGCCGGGCCTCATCCAGAAAATCCAGGGCGAGCTGGGCGGCCCGCTCACCGACGACTCGAAGCCAAATCCCGCCGTGCCGCACGGGGAGACGATCGGTGGCGACCTTCCCGCCTCTTCCGCCTATCCCGGCACGGAGCACGCCTTCAAGGTCTACATCCCCGCGCAGTACGACCCAGCGCGGCCCGCCTGCCTGCTTTTCTGCCTGGACGGCATTCCCGAGCACGCGGCCACAGTACTCGACAACCTGATAGCTGCGGGCGAGATGCCCGTGACGATCGCCGTCGGGCTTTCCTCGGGGGTTGTCTGGAAGGCGAAGCCAAGCGCGGCCTACCGCTGGAACCGCTCCTACGAATTTGACAGCACGAACGCCCAGTTCGCGGGGTTCGTCCTTGATGAGCTGCTCCCGAAGGTCGAGACGATGAAGACGGCGGATGGTCGGCCGATCCGCCTTTCCAAGGAGGCCAGTGACCGCGCGGCGACCGGGGGCAGCACGGGCGGCATCGGCAGCTTCACGCTGGCATGGGAGCGGCCCGACTCCTTCAGCCGCGTCTACAGCACGATCGGGACCTTTGTCTCGATGCGCGGCGGCAACGACTACCCTGCGATCATCCGCAAGACCGACCCCAAGCCGATTCGGGTATTCCTGGAGGACGGCTCGACCGATGCCTGGAACCCGCTGTTCGGGAGCTGGTTCATGGCGAACGAGAACATGGAGGCGGCGCTCACGTTCTCGGGCTATGATGTGCAGCACGCCTGGGGCGTGCACGGGCACGACGGAAGACCCGGCAACGTGATCTTTCCTGACGTGATGCGGTGGCTATGGCGCGGTTGGCCCGCCGCGGTTCAGGCGGCCCCGTCCAGTAACGACATGCTGGCCGCGGTCACGCGGCCCGGCGAGGGCTGGAAAAAGCTCGAGGGCCGCTACGGCGCGGCGTCCGCTTTGGCCGGCAGCGCGTCCGGTGAGGTCTATTTCTACGACGGGGTGAACCATGCGATCGACCGCGTCTCGGCCGACGGGAAAATCTCCGTGTTCGTCAGCGGCGCGCCCGCAGTGGCAGGGGAGGCCTTCGGACCCGACGGGACGCTCTTTGCCACCGTCCCCTCAAGCGGCGAGATTGTCGCCTTCGACGGGGCTGGGGCCATGCGCGTCGTGGCCACGGGCATCCGGGCGAGCCGCATCCTCGCGACCTCCGCGGGCGACCTGTTCGTTTCCGAGCCGGGTGAGCACTCCGACGATCCGAGCGGGATCTGGCGAATCGCTAAGGATGGGACGAGGACGCTGCTGGACCGGGGACTCCTGGCGGCCTCGGGAATCGCGATCAGCCCCGACCGCTCCCTGTTCTTCGCGGCCGAGCGGGGGAGCACACGCGTTACGACCTTTGTCATCGGGGACGGCGGTTCGCTGGAGGATCGCGAGCCGAATTACTGGATTCATGCTGCGGACATGCCCGGGGGCGCGGGATCCGCGGACCTGGCCGTCGACCTCCAGGGCAGCCTGTACGTCGCCACCCGCCTTGGCGTCCAGGTGTGTGACCGCAACGGCCGCGTGAGGGCCATCCTGTGGCTTCCGACGCCCAGCGGTCCGACGGTGGCAATCTGCTGGGGCACCCCAGGGCTCGATACGCTCTTCGCGACCGACGGGCACACGCTCTTCAGCCGCAGGCTGGGCGTTGCGGGCTATTCGCAGTCCGCACCGCCCACGATCCTTCCCAAGGCCAACGCCGGCTGAGCGCCGCCGGCGTTCTGCGCGAGCGCCTAAAGCGCTCGCCAATCCGCCCAGAATCGGGCTCATTGCCCCTACATGCGCATACTTGTCACCGGGGGTGCGGGTTTCCTCGGCTCCCATCTCTGCGAGAGGCTCCTGAATGACGGCAACGAGGTCGTCTGCATCGATAATTTCTTCACGGGCAGCAAGGGTAACATCGCGTCCTTCGCGTCGAACCCGAACTTCGAGCTCGTCAGGCACGACGTGATCGACCCGTTCAAGTACGAGGTCGACCAGATCTACAACCTGGCTTGCCCGGCGTCCCCGCCCCACTACCAGTACAACCCGATCAAGACCATCAAGACGTCGGTCATGGGCTCGATCAACTGCCTCGGGCTCGCGAAGCGCCTCAAGGCCCGCGTCTTCCAGGCCTCGACTTCCGAGGTCTACGGCGACCCGCAGGTCCACCCGCAGCCCGAGAGCTACTGGGGCAACGTGAACCCGATCGGGATTCGGTCGTGCTATGACGAGGGCAAGCGCTGCGCGGAGACGCTCTTCTTCGACTACCACCGGGAGAACAAGGTCGATATCCGCGTCGTCCGGATTTTCAACACCTACGGACCCAGGATGCACGAGGCCGACGGCCGCGTGGTCTCGAATTTCATCGTCCAGGCCCTGAAGGGCGAGGACCTCACCATCTACGGCGACGGCACCCAGACGCGCTCCTTCTGCTACGTGGACGACCTGATCGAGGGGTTCGTCCGCACGATGAAGCAGACTGAGACGACAGGTCCCATCAACCTGGGCAACCCGGGCGAGTTCACGATGCTCCAGCTGGCCGAGCTGACCCTCAAGCTTGCGGGCGGCAAGTCCAAGATCATCCACAAGCGCCTGCCGGCCGACGACCCGAAGCAGAGGAAGCCCGACATCACGCTCGCTAAGAAAGTCCTGAAGTGGGACCCCAAGGTGCCGCTCGAGGAAGGCCTCAAGCGGACGATTTCGTACTTCAAGAAGCGGCTGTAAACGGTGCCCGTGGGCCGGCCATTTTGTCGTTTGCCTCTTAGGGAAGACGGTCTATTGTCTTACCCTTAATGCTGTCGATTCTGCTCAAACCCTTTGCCGGCAGGCACTACAAGAAGTTCCTTGAGAAGGCTCGTCCCATCGTTGTGCGGATCAACGAGTTGGATGAATCCTATAAGAAGCTTTCCGACACGGAACTGAAGGCCAAGACAACCGAGTTCCAGGAGCGGATCAAGAATGGCGAAACCCTCGACCAGATCCTCCCTGAGGCGTTCGCCGTCGTTAAGAACGCCGCCCGCAGGCTTTGCGGCACGAAGGCCCTGGTGTGCGACCACGAGCTCACCTGGGACATGGTGCACTTTGACGTCCAGTTGATCGGCGGCATCGCGCTCCACGAGGGCAGGATCTCCGAGATGGCGACCGGCGAGGGAAAGACCCTCGTTGCGACGCTTCCGCTGTACCTCAACTGCCTGAACGGCCGCAACGCCCAGCTGGTCACGGTCAACGACTACCTCGCCCGCCGCGACTCCGAGTGGATGGGCCAGCTCTACACCTTCCTGGGCGTCACGGTCGGCTGCATCCAGCAGTCGATGTCGCCCGACCGCCGCCGCGACATGTACGGCTGCAACATCACCTACGGCACGGCGAGCGAGTACGGCTTCGACTACCTGCGCGACAATGGCATGGCCACCCGCAAGGAGGACCAGGTCCAGCGCGACCACTGGTACTGCATCGTGGACGAGATCGACTCGATCCTCGTGGACGAGGCCCGCACCCCGCTGATCATTTCCGGGCCGGCCCCGATCGAGAGGGAGCAGCCCTTCACGCTCCTCAAGCCCGGCGTCGACCGCCTGGTGAACGACCAGATCCGCATGTGCAACCGCCTGGTCGGCGAGGCGAAGGACCTGCTCGAGAAGCCCGGCCGCACGATCGAGGACCGCGACCTCGCGATCCGGAAGCTCGTCCAGGTGAAGCTCGGCAACCCGAAGAACAAGCTGCTCCTGCGCCTCATGGAGAACCCCGAGTGGCGCAAGCTGCTCGACAAGGTGGAGACCGAGCTCAATTCCGACCTGAACAAGGACGAGATGTACCACCTCAAGGAGCATCTCCTCTACGTGATCGACGAGAGGCAGCACCAGGCCGACCTGACCGAGCCCGGCAGGAAGCACCTGCGCCCGGACAACCCGGACGCTTTCATGCTCCCGGACCTGGCGACCGCGTTCTCGGACCTCGAGCGCGACACCTCCATTCCCCCCGAGAAGAGGGAGGAGCTAAAGCTCGCCGCCCACCAGAGCTACGCGGTCGTCTCCGAGGAGATCCACGCGATCTCGCAGCTGCTTCGCGCCTATTCCCTCTACGAGCGCGACGTCGAGTACGTCGTCCAGGAGGGCAAGGTGATGATCGTCGACGAGAACACGGGCCGCGTGATGTCGGGCCGGCGCTGGTCGGACGGGCTGCACCAGGCCGTCGAGGCCAAGGAGAACGTGACGATCGAGCGCGAGACGCGCACGTACGCCACCATCACGATCCAGAACTATTTCAGGATGTACGAGAAACTGGCCGGCATGACGGGCACGGCCGAGACCGAGGCGACGGAGTTCAACGACATCTACCGCCTGTCGGTCCAGGTGATCCCGACCAACAAGCCCTGCATCCGCGTCGACAAGAACGACGTCATCTTCAAGTCGCGCCGCGACAAGTACAACGCGGTCATGCGCGAGATCGAGGGCGCGAACAAGCGTGGCCAGCCGGTCCTCGTCGGCACGACGAGCGTCGAGGCCTCCGAGGTCCTTTCCCGCATGCTCAAGCGCGCCGGGGTGATCCACACGGTCCTCAACGCCAAGTTCCACCAGCACGAGGCCGAGATCGTGAGCCGCGCGGGCCTGCGGAGCGCCGTCACGATCGCGACCAACATGGCCGGCCGCGGCACCGACATCAAGCTGGGGGAGGGCGTCCGCGACCTGGGCGGCCTCTACGTCATCGGCACCGAGCGCCACGAGTCGCGCCGCATCGACCGCCAGTTGCGCGGACGCTGCTCGCGCCAGGGCGACCCCGGCCTGACCAAGTTCTTCCTCTCGCTCGAGGACGACCTCATGCGCCTCTTCCTCCAGGGCAACCTGGCCTCGAGGATGATGGAGGGCTCGATGAAGGAGGGCGAGGAGCTCGAGCACCCGCTGCTGAACCGCTCGATCGAGTCGGCCCAGAAGAAGGTCGAGCAGCAGAACTATTCGATCCGCAAGCGCCTGCTGCAGTACGACGACGTGCTCAACCAGCAGCGCGAGGTGGTCTACGGCATCCGGAACGCGGCCATCCATGCGCCGCGCTCGAAGGACATCATCTTCGAGCAGGTCGACGAGGAGCTTGAGAGCCGCCTCGCGGTCGCCGGCTTCGGCGAGAAGGGCGGACCCACGGTCGCCTCAATCGAGAGCTTCGTCGGCTGGACGAACACGCATTTCCCGGTCGGCCTTAGGGTCGAGGACATGAAGGGCTCCGACCTCGACGCCATGAAGTCCATGGTGCTTGAGCGCATCAAGAGCGCCTATGCCATGAAGGAGTCCGCCGAGATCCCCGAGGCCCTCGGCACGCTGGAGCGCTACGTCGTCATCAACGCGATCGACCACCACTGGCAGGAGCACCTGACGGAGATGGAGGAGCTTCGCCGCTCGATCGGCCTTCGCAGCTACGGCCAGAAGGACCCGCTCGTCGAGTACAAGGGCGAGGCGTTCAACTTCTTCCAGGAGCTGATGGCGAACGTGAGGCTCCAGATCTGCACGGGCCTCTTCAGGAGCGCGTCCAATCTCTCGTCCTTCGAGAACATGCTCTCGATCCTGGCGAAGAATGCGAAGACGCAGGGACCCGAGGATGGCCCGGCCCCGGCTGGTGCGATGGCGCGCCTTCAGCCCCCGCCGGCCCAGCCTTCGGCGGGAGCTGCGGCCCCGATTCCCGTCGAGCCCGAGATACAGCTTCCGAAGGTGGTCATCCGCCGCGAGGCGCCCAAGGTCGGGCGCAACGATCCGTGCCCCTGCGGCAGCGGCAAGAAGTACAAGCACTGCCACGGGTCCTGAGGTCGGCGAGTTCACGGTGACCCCTGACCCGTACGATCCGGCGCCCACGTTCTGGGAGAAGCACTCGGCGGTGATCCCGCCGCTCGTCGCGGGCGTGCTGACGACTTTCCTGCTCGCGGCCTCGTTCCCGCCGCACCACGCGGCGGAATGCGCGTACACGCTCCTGGTGCCCGGCATCCTCTGGGCCTACCGCCGTCCGAACTTCAAGCTCTACGCCTGGACGATGTTCGCGGCGCAGGCCGTCGGCTGGGCCATCAACCTCTACTGGCTGCACCCGGTGACATGGGCGGGCCCACTCCTCCTTGGGCCCTTTGTCGGGGCCTGGACCGGCTCCTGGTACCTGATCGCCTGGTGGGCGATGCCCCGCGTGGTCGGCAAGTCAACCCCCGTCCGCCTCATCTCCATGCTGGGACTCTCGGGGGCGTGGGTCCTGATCGAGTGGAGCCGCACCTGGCTCCTCGGCGGCTTCCCATGGATGCCGCTCGCGGCCACGCAGTGGGAGCGGATCGGCATCCTCCAGATCGCGGCCTTCACGGGCTCGTACGGCGTCTCCTTTGTCATCGTCGCCGTAAACGTCGCCTTCTCGGCCTACGTGAACCGCCTCTTCAACGAGGGCTCGACCGGCCTCGGGCGCAGGAGCCAGGAGTTCCTGCTCGCGATGTTCATGCTCCTGGCCTGCCTCTGCGTGCTGGTCCAGGAGACGACGCACCGCTCGCTCTACACCGTGCCGTTCGCGACGGTCGCCTTCGTGCAGCCGAAGATTCCCGCGAGCGTGAAGTGGGACCAGGCCAAGGCGCCCGAGATCATGCAGACGCTGCATACGCTCACCCTCGGGGTCGGCGACCTGAACCCTGACCTGATCCTCTGGCCCGAGTCCACGACCCCATATCCGCTCAAGGGCGGCGATCCCGCGATGGGGAGGTTCGTCTCGTCGATAGCAGCCAGGACGGGCGTGCCCATGCTGGTGGGCGCCGACGCGATCGAGCATGACGCCTCGGGCAAGGACTCCTATTACAACGCGGCCTTCGTCGTCGACCCGCAGCTCGGCGTCCAGTCGGCGTACTACGCCAAGCGAAAGCTGGTGCAGTTCGGCGAGTATGTGCCGCTTCGCCCGCTCCTCGGCTGGATAGGGAAGTTCGTTCCGGTTGGGGACGACGACTTCTCGCCCGGCAAGGATCCTTCCCCGCTCGTCGTCCCGATGAGCAAGGGCGCCGCCGCCTTCGGCGTCCTTATCTGCTACGAGGACCTCTTCCCTCAGCTGGCCCGAGACGAGGTGCTTTCCGGCGCCGACGCGCTGGTCGTCGTGACGAACGACGCCTGGTACGGCGAGGGCCAGGCCGCCTACCAGCACGCGGCCAGCTCGGTCCTCCGCGCCATCGAGACCAGGAGGCCTGTCCTTCGCTGCGGCAACTCCGGCTGGAGCGGCTGGATCGACGAGTTCGGCAACGTGCGGCGCTGGATGCACGACGCCGACGGCAGTGTCTACATCCGTGGCACCTTCACGGCCAACGTGACGCGCGACCAGCGCTGGATCGGCCGCGACAGCTTCTATGTCGAGCACGGCGACTGGTTCGTTCTCGTGAGCGCGGCGCTCCTGGCGTTCTCCATCTCGCTCCTTGGCGTGACAGGCCTGAAGCCGCTGCCGGTTACGCCCAGGGAATGAGCACGAGGACGATAGCGATTGTCGGCGATTACTCGGAGGCCGTGACCGCCCACCGGGCGATCCCGAAGGCGCTCCAGCTCGC
>Ga0302320_10002728_pt1 | contig 41284 bp, 41 predicted proteins | sample Bog_T0_3_FD_202130 | JGI IMG/M metagenome (GOLD analysis project Ga0302320, IMG submission 202130) | Peat permafrost microbial communities from Stordalen Mire near Abisko, Sweden - Bog_T0_3 | ecosystem: Environmental > Terrestrial > Soil > Wetlands > Peat | place: Sweden: Abisko, Stordalen Mire... | reverse complement strand
GAGAGTACATTTGGAATGCAACGCCTGAGGACCCCCATAGATAGGTTTGTTGAGCGTTGTGCGTCTCCTAGCGCCGAGTTGACTGAATTCCAGACTCGTATGAACTCGATGATCTGGGAGGAGACTCTCTTTGCGACATGCTTCTGTAAGGACGGAAACTTACTTAGCCAGTGGCGGGGCTACGCTCGGCAAGGATATGCTCTGGGCTTTAGTCGCTCAGCTGTCGAACATCTGGATAGGGTCATCCTCTACGACCTCATTTACAACGAGGACGAGCAGGCGGAGATCGTTAACAGGGTTCTTCAGGAGAAGTTCGGACACCTTGGCTCTGGTGTGCTGAGATCGGCTGATGCTGTTGGCAACCAGAGGGATTACATTTTGCAGAGGGATGACATTTTGAGGTCAGCGGCGATTGAAATGCTGCAGCTTCTCCCTCGCCTGAAGCATCACTCATTCGAGGAGGAGCAGGAGTCCCGGGCTGTTCAGTGGTATGACGTCGAGCCACGAGATGGCAACGTCAGATTTCGAGATACTGCCCTCGGGCCTACCCCATATGTATCCACGAACATTGGCGACCGGCATGGAACTTCAGCCCTTCGGCGGATTGTAATTGGACCAACTCCACACCGCAAGGCGGCAAAGATAGGCGTGGATTTGCTGCTCAAGGTCAACGACCTGGAAGGGCGAGTGGAGGTGATGAACTCTCCTACTCCATTCCGCTGGCAGTGATTGCCCGGCGGGTTTCCATTTGATCTGCAAGGCGCCCCCGTAGCGCCACGGCAGGCGAGGGAGCCCGGGAGACGGTCGAGAATTGACAGCCAAACTGACAGCCAGGCCGGTAGATGACAGCCAATCTCCGTGGACTTCGGTGGACCAGGCATCCCCTTCTGACCTGCGCTGATGGACTTCAGTAGACCTCCGTGGACCGTCCGTAACTGACTACGGATCAGAAGGCTCTCGGCACGTGAAGGTCGCCCGAATGTCTACTCGGAGGCCTCCTCGGCTTCGAGGTCCGGTCCGAAAACATAGAAGAACTCGGCCCCGACTTCGTTGTCCTCTTGGAACGCGATCCAGTTCCATCCTTGCTCTCGGAGTCGCTCGACCCGTTCCCGAACAACCTTATTGACGACTTCACCCTCTGCGATCCCGCCCAGAGCTTCGGCCAACAGGCCGGGGTCGGAGCGTGCGTCTAGAAAAGTACTGTCCCGGGGGATGTCGGCAACCCAGATCCGCCCAGGACCGCCCTGATTGAACACTGCGCTCCACTTCCAGCGGCTCGCCTCGGTGTACGTAGGGGACCACGAGCAAGGTGGGGAAAACGGTGGTTCGGAACGCGATGCCTTGTAGAGCACCGCTGGCAACGCAGAGTCTTCAGACATCAGGGCACGATACCGGGTGCTCGGAGATGGTCGCCCTCTCCGATTCGAACCCCAGGGTCAACGCGACCTCGTCGCCACGCCCAGAGCGGCTTTGCGCCCAGGCTGTCGGCGGAGGGTCTGGCCGGGTCTCGTGACCACGCTTGTACGGCGTACCAGCGGTCCAGACCGTCCCGTCCCCATCCTGAGTGACCGGGGGCTCCGGGCAGTTGGTTGGACGACCGGTCATCCTCGGTGTAGACGAAGCGGTGGCAGCGGCCCCGTTGGGCCGTCCAGGCTCCTGCGTAGTCCTCCACGAAGAAAATGGTACCGAGGGGCTCTGACCGGGAAGAGACGGTAGGTCTGGCAGGGGTCACTGTTCATCGGCAGCACCGGGCAGGCGTCCGGGTGAAGCTCGGCGTCGTGCCATCTTCGTACCATCCTGAGCGGGCACGGGTGGTCTGGAAGGGGCACGAGCGGTCACGGACCATTTGTGTCCATCATGGCCCCCGACCTGGCTGTACCCTCTCCCAACTGGTCGAGTACCATCGACATGGCCTCGGCGCTCGACCCAACCTTGCGGGGGCGACTATCGCAGCTACCGCACCTTCTGCCCCGCTACCCACTTCGTCTGGTCGGCGACGTAGGCGGGGTAACCCACGGAGATGCCCTGGCTGGCCCACGACGTGGGAAGCCACGTGAGCATCGCCGCGGCTGCGGCCGGGTCCTTGGCGTGCGACGACATGAACCAGAGCCCACCGCCGACTTCGCCCGTTGCCGGCTTTTGGCCCGCCCAGCTGAGAGGATCGGCGGCCGCGAGGTCACCCTTTGGGACAAGGCCGGGGAAGAGGTCGGCGCCGTACCACGACGGCCCCACCAAGGCCAGGATCTTGTCGGTGTAGGTCTTGTCGAACGTCGACGAGAAGACGCTTTCGAGCGTCACCGAGCCGTCCTTGATGAGCGGGTCGACCAGCGCGGCGGCGCGGGTGCAGTTGGGCGAGCTCAGGTTGATCTCGATGGTGTTGGGCCCGACCACATCGTTCGCTGGGCACCGGCTCGGCCAGAGGTATAGGTCGTCGGTCCAGGTGTCGCCGGCACTGCCCACAAGATAGCCGGGATGGTGAGCGGCGACCTGTTCGCCTAGAGCTTGCCACTGCTGCCAGGTCGTCGGCACGCTGTAGCCGAACTGCTTCATGAGGTCACTGTTGTACCAGAACAGGTTCTGCGCGAGGTCGTTGCGCAGGCAGTAGACGGTGCCGTTGATGGTGCAGCCGGCCATGGTCACGTTCGCCGGGGCCATCTGCTCGAACGGCAACCTCTATTGCCCGGCCACACCCCCCGCCCTACTAGCCCTGGTGCCGCTTGCTCGCGACGCCAGCGCCCCAGAGATCGCCGTGCATGACCAAACCACGGCCGAGCTGGCCCATTACAAGCTGGCCCGCATTGGTGCCGACGACCAAGACGGTTACCACCGGGTGGCCTGCCCGGCCGTCATGGGGAAATTACGCTGCCCCCGGCGACCGGCGTCCATGACGCTGTCCCATGAGCGGCCCACCGTCCTGTCCCTGCCCGAAGGGCCACCCCGGTGCTGTGGCCAGCAGACCTTGACCGTCCCCGCTTCGGTCAACGCCAAGACGGCCCAAAAATACGACTACCCCTCGGCCGCCTGGCGGGCCTCCTATGCCCGGCGCAGCGCCGTAGAGCGGACGTTCTCGACCATAAAGGACCCGGCCAGCAACGACATCTCCCGGGGCTGGTGCCGGCTCATGGGGCTGAGCGCCATCACCGTCTTCCTCACCTGCTGCCTGGTGGTGCGCAACTGGCGCGGCCTCGACGCCTTCGAGGCCAGAGAGGCCGACGACGCCCGCCGGGCCGCCAACGGTCTTGGCCCTCGCCGGCGCAAACGCCGACGGCGCGGCCTGGCCGAGCTCGCCAGCGCCGGCGCCGGGCCCTAAGAGCGCTCCCGCAACACCCGACGGGGGTCCGCCGGGCCCGGACGGCGGCACGGGCCGAGGTCATAGACAGGTCCACCACAGCCACGCTTGACCTGGCCCGGCCGCCCTCACCAGCCAGTGGCTACCGCGATCCCGCCATAACCGTCACTGCCAAATGTGAAGATGTTGACGTCCCAAATGTGAAGACGTCCTGGTGGGCGCGGAGGGATTCGAACCCTCATGCCCAGGGGCAGCAGGGTTTAAGCCCGCTGTGTCTACCGGTTTCACCACGCGCCCTGTCGAACTACCTGGACCCGACCGAGTCTACGTATTTGCGAGATGTGTTGACGGACGCCAGAGGGCAAGCGCCGGGCGGGGCCAGCCGGCACGACAAGGGAGCGGGGCGCACGTAGAGGGAGCAGGCCGGCCGCCGCTGGTAGCTTGTCACCGTGGCGATTGTTGCAGCGCTGGTGGCGGCCCTGTTCTACTCGCTGGCGTCGTTGCTCCAACAATCGGAGGCAGAGCGCCAACCGCCTGACCGCTCCCTGAGCCCGAGCCTTTTGACCCGGCTGGCCCGGCGTCCGCGCTGGGTGGCGGGCCTCGGGTTCGACATGGCCGGCTACGTGATGCAGTGGACGGCGCTGACCTGGGGCTCCCTCGTGGTGGTCCAGCCCCTGCTGGTGGTAGGGCTCCTGTTCGCGTTGCCGATGAAGGCCCATCTGTCGGAGTACCGCCTGCATGGATGGGACTGGAGCGGCGCTCTGCTGGTGACCAGTGGCCTGGCCGTGTTCCTGGTCGTGAGCCGGCCGGGCTCGGGCCACGCCAATGTCAAACCCCTGGTCTGGGTGGTGGTGCTGTGCGGTGGGGCGGCTCTGGCGGCGGCGCTGGTGGCCGTCGGACGGGAGACCAGCCCGAGATGGAGGGCCATGGCCTACGCCACGGCCGCCGGCATCGTCTACGGAGAGTGCGCCGCCCTGACCAAGAGCTGCGCTCACCTGCTTTCCCTGGGCGTGCCCAATCTCTTCGAAAGCTGGCAGCCCTACCTCCTCGCCGGCGCCGGCATCACCGGCATGGTGCTCGCCCAGAGCGCCTTCCAGGCCGGCCCGCTGGACGCGTCGCTACCTACCCTGTCGGCCACGGACCCCGTGATCAGCGTGTTCATCGGGGCTATCGCTTTCGGAGAGGCGCTGCGTTCGGGCGTGCTCGCCACCACCCTCGAGGTCCTCTCCTTCTCCGCCATCGTGGTGGGCATCTTCCTGCTGGCCCACACCGACGCGGTGAAGGCAGCGCAGCGCGAGCACTTCGAGCTCGGCCCCCAACAAGCCCGGTAGGCGGACGCCCCGGAGCTTGCGCCTGGCCGTAAAACGGTCACAAACACGCCAAGGGCGAAGATATTTTCAAGGCTCGGCCGGGCCGGGCCGACGGCGAACGGTGCATGTTCATATCCCGTTTAGAAAGGGCGCGCGCCAAGACAGTCCGGCGCCTGCTCGCCTCGTTCTTGCTGGCGGTCCCGGTCGTGGGCATAACCGGGGGAGCCGCTCTCGCGACCAGCCTCAGGGTGGCGCCCCCATCGGGCCAGGTCGCTGCTGAGTACTGGTTGGCAGACGCCGCGGGCTCGGTTTGGGCGTTCGGCGGGGCCGGCAATTTCGCTCGTGCCCCGGGGAGCGCAGGGTTTTCTTCGCCCGTGGTGGCAGTGTCGGCCACACCGAGCAGCAACGGCTACTGGCTCCTTAGCTCGAGCGGCACTGTCCTGGCGGTGGGCGGCGCCCGGTCGTACGGTCCAGGACCGGCCGGCCTGGGCCGGGCCGTGGTCGACATGGCACCCACACCTGACGGCCTCGGGTACTGGGTGGTGTCGGCGACGGGATCGGTGGACACCTTCGGCGACGCCCGTTATTTCGGTTCGCTGACCTCGAGCTCGCCTGACCTCGAGATAGTGCGGCTGGTCCCGACGACCGACGGGGCCGGTTACTGGTTGCTGAGCGCCGGCGGGGGAGTCTTCAGCTTCGGTGACGCCCGGCTTTTCGGGCCGGGAGCCGGATCGCCTTCGGCCGGCTCGCCCCCGGCCAGCCCGATCGTCGACATGGCCCCCACACCCGACGGCCTCGGCTATTGGCTCCTGTCCGCGGACGGATCGGTGTACAGCTTCGGCGATGCCACCTACGCCGGGGGTGCCCCTGTACCCGCCGGTGGGGACCCGGCGGAGAAGATAGTCCCGAGCCCGAGCAGCGGCGGTTACTGGGTGGTGGACCAGGACGGTACCGCTACGCCCTTGGGCGACGCCGAGGGCGTGCCGCCGGCACAGGCGCTGCTTTTCTCACCCGCCACCCCGGGGGACAGAGCCGTGACGTTCGCTCTCGAGCAGCTCGGGAAGCCTTATGTATGGGGCGGGACGGGGCCTGGCGGCTATGACTGCTCGGGGTTGGCCTACCGCTCGTGGTTCGAGGCCACGGGCACCTACATCCCCCGCGTCGCCAGCGCCCAGTACCACGGCGCCGGCCCCGCCGTGCCCTGGTCCAGCCTCCAAGCCGGTGACTTGGTTTTCTGGGGCACCAACCCCGCCAACTGGGAGAGCGTTTACCACACCGCCATCTACGTAGGCGGCTCGCAGATCGTCGAGGCGGCGGGCAAGGTCGTGCAGTTGAACACCCTCGGCCAATGGGGAGGTTCGAGCCTGATGGGCCACGGCGTCCGGCCGTAGGTGCCGGCGGGTGGCCCACGGCAGTAGTTTTCAGCAGATGAGCAATCCCGAAGGTCCCAAAGTCCAGACCGGTCCACTCGAGGCCGGCGAGTACCGGACCGAGCACGATTCCATGGGCGACGTCAGGGTGCCTGCGCTCGCCAAGTGGCAGGCGCAGACCCAGCGCGCCGTCGAAAACTTCCCGGTCTCCGGCCGGGGCATCGAGCGGGCGCTCATACGCGGGCTGGCGCTGGTAAAAAGGGCGGCTGCCCTGGTGAACGCCGACCTCGGCGTGGTACCGGCCGATGTCGCCGCCGCCATCGCCGAAGCTGCCCTCGAGGTAGCCGAAGGGCACTGGGACGCTGAGTTCCCGGTCGATGTTTTCCAGACCGGGTCGGGCACCTCGTCCAATATGAACATGAACGAGGTCCTGGCGACCCTGGCCTCGGAGCGCCTGGGCCGGCGCGTCCACCCCAATGACGAGGTGAACGCGTCCCAGTCCTCCAATGACGTCTTCCCGTCGGCCATCCACGTGGCGGCGACGGTCGAGATCGCCGGTTCTCTGGTGCCGGCCCTCCGCCATCTGGCCCGGGCTTTGCGCCAGAAGGCGGACGAGTTCACCGGCGTGGTCAAAGCCGGCCGTACCCACCTGATGGACGCCACTCCGGTCACCCTGGGCCAGGAGTTCGCCGGTTACGCGGCGGCCGTCGAGCACGGGGTCGAGCGCCTCGACGGCTGCCTTTCCCGGGTCGGTGAACTGCCCTTGGGCGGGACGGCGGTCGGGACGGGGCTGAACGCTCCGCCCGGCTTCGCCGCTTCAGTGATAAAGAGGCTGGCCGAGGAGCTGGGCCTCCCCCTCAGCGAAGCAAGAGACCATTTCGAGGCCCAGGGCTCTCGGGACGCGCTGGTGGAGGCCTCCGGCGCCTTGCGCACCGTGGCCGTTTCGCTCTACAAGTGCGCCACCGACATTCGCTGGATGGGCAGCGGGCCCCGCACGGGCTTGGCCGAGATCAGGATCCCTGATTTGCAGCCTGGTAGCTCGATAATGCCGGGAAAGGTCAACCCGGTGATGGCTGAGGCCGTGTCCCAGGTAGTCGCCCAGGTCATTGGCAATGACGCCTCCATTGCCTTCGCCGGGGCGGCCGGCAATTTCGAGCTCAACGTCATGCTCCCCGTCATCGCCCATAACCTCCTGGAAGCGGTCCGCCTTTTGGCCAATGTCAGCGGGCTGTTCGCCGACCGGTGCGTCGCCGGGATCGAGGCGGACGTGGAGCACTGCCGCACCTACGCGCTGTCGTCGCCCGCCGTGGTGACCGCGCTCAACCCCTACATCGGTTATGAGCAGGCGGCCAAAGTGGTCAAGCAGTCCATGGCCGAGGGTAAGGACCTGCGTACCGTCGTACTGGAGAACGGCCTGCTCAGCGAAGAGGAGGTCGACCGGGCCCTGGACGTCGTCGCCATGACGAGAGGAGGGATCGTCGGGTGACGAAGGCCGTGGCTGTGACCGCGCCTGGCGGCTTGTACAACTTCTTCGTGCTGCTGCACGTGGTCTGCGTCGTCGGGGGCTTCGGCGCCCTCGTCTATCGTTCCTTCGTCTTGGACCTCGCCCGCCGGCGCGGCAATGTCGTGGCCGCCGGCGTGCTCGGAGTGTTCGGCCAGGTGGTACAGGTCGGCGAGTTCCTGCTCTACGGCGCCGGCGTGTTCGGGGCCCTGGCCGCGTTGACAGGCGGCACCCAGACGTCCTTCGCCCGCCCCTGGGTGGGCGCCGCCCTAGGCGTGTACGTAGTCATGCTGGGCGTCCTGCACGGGCTCGTGCGCCCGGCCGAGCGGCGTTATCGGGCCGCCCTGTTGGAGCTGGCCCAGACGCCGGCCATGGCCCCGCCGGCGCGCCCTCCCCAACTGGCCGAGCTCGACGGCCTCTACCGCCGCATCGGCGCGGGGATGGGCACCTTCAACGTTTTTTTACTGGGGGCTGTTTACCTGATGGTTTTCAGGCCCTAGGCCCTCCCGGCCGTCGTCGAAGGAGACGTCGACGTGCTGTTCGGGCCGGCGCTGGTTCTGGAGGGCCTGGGCCGCCATCGAGCGCCTGTCGGCGTCCGTGAGCGGTGGCTGGACCATGGCGCGGGGCCACAGCTTGCGGGCCAGCACGACGTTCAGCTCGGCCGCGTACACGGTCAGCTCGGCGATGAGGTAAATCCAGGCGAACAGACCGAGCACGATCCCGAACAACCCATAAACGGCGCTGTCGTCTTTCAGGTAATGCCCCACCACGAAGCCGCCCAGCGACTGCAGTATGGTCCAGCCGATCCCGGCCAGGACTGCCCCGGGCACCAGTTGACGCAACGGGATCCTAGCCGGGGTAAGGACGCGGAAGGCGAAGAGGTACTCACCGAAGTTGACCACCGCCGAGAGCACGGCGCCCCCCACGGCCAGGACGATCGACCCCCGGGCGGTGGGAGCGCCGGCGGCCAGGAAGGTGCTCACCAACAGGCCGACCGCCAGCACGGCCAGGAACGAGACGCTGCGCCCGAGGCGCTTCAGGTAGCTGGGCCGGGCCGGCCCGGGGATGTTCCAGACCTGGGACATGGTGAAAATCCCGTTCTGGGCCAGGCCCAGCGAGCCCCAGACCAGGCCGACGATGCCGATGACGAGACCGGCGACGCTGTTGCGGTGCAGCGCCTTGATGTTGCTGGCGAGGTCGTTGCCGATGATCGGGAACTCGCTCAAGGTCGAGTGCAGCACGCTTTGGCGTAGGGCCGGGTGGCTGGACAGCACCAGACCGAGGATGGTGACGAGCAGCAGGAGCAGCGGGAACATGGCCCCGAAGGCAGTCTGGGTCAGGCTGCCCACGAGTATCCCGCCGTTGTCGTCACCGAACTTCTTCATCACGGCATAAATGATCGAGAGGGCCCGGTTGCGCTGCTGGAAAGCGTCGAAGCGGCGAGCACCTCGCTCTATGACGTTCATCGTCCTATCTTTCCCGCCGATGGCCCGGTGCATGCGCACCACTTGCCCTCATGGCGAGCAGTGCCGCGCCGGCCGGCTGCGGCGCGATCATGGTCAAACCATGGCAGAGATCAGGAGACGAGAGACGAACGAAGTCACGACCGGCGCCGCCGTTGCGGTCCCTCAGGGTTTTGTGACCTACGCCGCCAACATCGGGATCAAGGACGAGACCACGGATTTTTCCATCGTGGCGAGTACCCAGCCGTGCACCGCCGAGGGCGTGTTCACCCGGTCCCTGTTCGCCGGCCCCAGCGTCATTTTGTGCCGGGACCACCTGAGGCAGGGCTCGCCCTGTGCCGTCGCCACGGTGTCCAAAAACGCCAACGTCGCCACCGGCCCGCAAGGGGACCGGGACGCCCGCGAGCTCGCCGAGCTGGTAGCCCGGGTTGTCGGTTGCCGCCCGGCCGACGTCCTGGTGGGCTCGACCGGGGTCATCGGCCGCCCCTACCCGATGGACCGCATCCGCGCCCACCTGGGCCAGCTGGCGGTCAGCGGCCTGGGCGGGGCGGGGCCGGCTGACCTCGCCACGGTGGCGCGCGCCATCATGACCACCGACACGGTCCCCAAGCTGGCCAGTGCCCGGGCCGGCCAGGCCGTGGTCACGGGCATCGCCAAGGGCTCGGGCATGATCCAACCGGACATGGCGACGCTCCTCGCCTATGTGTTCACCGACGCCGCCGTCGCTCGAGAAGAGCTGGCCGGTGCCTTCCGTCGCGTCGTGGACGTCACCCTCAACTCGCTTTCCATCGACACGGACACCTCGACTTCGGACACCGCTCTGGTGTTGGCCAACGGGGCGGCCGGGCCGGTCCCACCGGGTGAGCTCGAGCAGGCGCTGCTGGCTGTGTGCCGTTCGCTGACCCTGCAACTGGCGGCCGACGGAGAGGGGGCGACCAAGGTCATCCAGGTGACCGTGGCCTCGGCCCGAGACGCGGCCCAGGCCAAGCGGGTGGCCAAGGCTGTCGTCAACTCCCCCCTCGTCAAGTGCGCGGTGCACGGCGCCGACCCCAATTGGGGCAGGGTGATCATGGCCATCGGCAAGTGCTCCGACGACACCGACATCGTGCCGGGAGCGGTGCGGGTCAGCTTCGGGGGCCTAGAGGTCTACCCCCGCAACCTCGACGCGCAGGCGCTCGAGGACCTGGCCAAGTTGATGCGCTCCGAGCTCGTGGAGATCGACATCGTCCTGGCCACGGGGCGGGCCACGGCGACGGTGTGGGGCTGCGACCTGACAGCCGACTACGTGCGCATAAACGCCGACTACACGACTTGAGCCCGCACCCCCTCGAACATCTGCGTTACCTGGCCAGGGGATGGGGGAGCGGGGAGGACTTCCCGGCCTCCGAGGCGGCCGAGGTCCTGGCCGAGCTGGCCGCCGAGAGCCCCGGCACCCTCGTCCACGCCTGCCGGCGGCTGATCGAGTATTTCCCGTCCTCGGGACAGGCGTGGTGGCTGTGCGCACGCGCCCTGTGCGCCCTCGACCCGCCCGAGGGGATCCGGGAAGCCGCCGACGAGCTGGCCGGCGACCCTACGGGACGCCGATTGGCCGAGGTGTTGCCCGCCCCGGGGCCCGTCGCCTTTCCCGAGCCGTCCTCGGCCGTGAGAGCGGCACTGCGCCGCCGCCAGGAGGTCCAGGTCCAGAAGAAAGCGGTCCGGGCTCAGCTGGTGGTGGTGTCCGCTCTGGCGGCCGGGCCTGGGGCCATCCTTACCAGCGCCCGCTCGGCCGCCGCCGCCACCGCCGCCACCGGGGCCGGCAAGCCCGTCTGGGCCATCGTCGGCCGAGGTGTGCTCCTGCCCGGCCCCTTGTGGGACCAGGTGCTGGTGCGGGCGGCGCCGAGCGTTGACGCCGGCACCGGCAGCGCGCTCGAAGTGGTCGACGGTGCGGCATTAGAAGCCGTCGTCGGCGACGCCGGCCAACAAGCGCCCAAGGTCGCGCTGGCCCGGCCCACATGCCCCCCCGTAGCCGAGCTGCTCGGCTGGAAGAGCTAGCGGGCCGTCGGCCGGCGGGCCACCACCGTCACCAGTGGGGGCAGCACCACAGGGTCGTCGCCCGGGCTCACCCCGGTGAGGTCTTCCAGGTAGTCCGCCACCGGCCCGGGCCCGGCGCCGGCCGGGGCCTCGGCCCAGGCGTCCACCAGCGCCAGGCCGGCGTCGCGGACGAGCGCCGGCAGGAGGGCGCCGACGTCGGGGTGGCGGGCGCCGGGCATGGACATGGCCGTGCCGTCGACCCGACCGGCCGAGGTGATGGGCTCCTGGACGACCACCCAGCCGCCGTCCCTGGTCACCGACGCCATACGCACGAGGACGACCAGAGGGTCGATGACGTGCATCAACAAGAACCGGCAGTACGCCAGGTCGACTTTCTCGGGCAGGACCAGGTCTTCGGCCGCCTGGGTGATGGCGACGACTTGGGCTTCGCCCGCTTCGGCCGCCGCCTGTGCCACCTCGTCCCTGCGGGCGGGGTCGATGTCGAGGGCGTAAACGCGGCCGCGGTGGCCCACTAGCGCGGCCAGGGCCACGGTCACGTCGCCCCCGCCGGCGCCGACATCGGCGCAGCGCCAGCCGGTGCTCAGGCCCAGCCGGTCCAGGGCCGTCTGCAGGGGACGGCGGTAGACATCGTTGCGCAGGTTCAACTCGGGCATTCGGCCAAACCGTAGTCAAACGGCGAGGCAAAGGCACGCGGCGGTGATAACCTCCTCTCACTCAGAGCAGGGGTAACGACGCACAGTGCGTTGGTGGGGGCGCAGGACGGACCGGCCGCTTTAGACTTCGGCCTAAGTCCGCGGACCAAGGGAAGGATAAAGCCATGGAACTGGCGGCGCTGGGGTCTTCAAGCGTTCTTCGGGACGCGGACGTAATGACTTCCCGGGAACGGTCACGACAGGCGCGCTTCCGCGGCCTGTTGATCGTCCTGGTCGTTGTCGGTGCCCCCGTAATAGGCAGGACGGCGGCAGGCGTCGTGCGCTATGTCCAGGGCAATTACGCGGCCGCGGCCGGCGATTTCCATTGGCCGCACCCCGGGATCCCCTCGTCGTTCCTGCCCTACGTGCCCGGGTTACTGCTCGTTGTCCTGTTGGGCTTCGTGCTGGGCGGTCCGTTGCTCATGGCGGGCCGCTCGCCCCATGTCCTTTACCGGCCGGAGGAGATAGGCATCGACCTCTCGGACGTGGTAGGTGCCGATGTTGTCGTCGAGGAGGTCGTCAAGACCCTCAATCTTTTCCTCGGCCATCGGACTTTCGAGGAGCAAATGGGCGGGACGTCCCGGCGCGCCGTACTTTTCGAAGGCCCTCCGGGGACGGGTAAGACCTACATCGCCAAGGCCATGGCGGCCGAGGCGGGCGTCCCGTTCCTTTTCGTGTCGTCGTCGGCGTTCCAGTCGATGTACTACGGGCAGACAAACCGGAAGATACGGTCCTACTTCCGAGCGCTCCAGCGTTATGGACGACGCGAAGGGGGCGCCATCGGGTTCATCGAGGAGATCGACGCCATCGGCGCCGCCCGGGGCGGCCTGGGTGCCGGCCCCGGCCGTGAAGGCATCGCCGGCGTCGTAAACGAGCTGCTGATACAGCTGCAGTCCTTCGACGTGCCACCGTTCAGCCGCCGGGTGCGCAACGCTTTCATCGACTCCATAAACCGCTGGCTGCCTCCCTCCCGGACGTTGCGCAAGCCCGTCCTGGCCCAGGCCAATTTCCTTGTTATTGGAGCCACAAACCGCGCCTCGGACCTTGACCCCGCCCTCTTGCGCCCCGGTCGCTTCGACCGCACCATAAGGGTCGACGTCCCCAACCGGGTCGGGCGGCGCCAGATCATCGATTATTACCTGGCCCGCAAAGCCCACAACGCCGAGCTCGACGAGCCCGGCAAACGGGACAACCTGGCCGGCTCGACCTTCGGCTACTCACCGGTAATGCTCGAGCACCTCTTCGACGAGGCCCTGGTGTGGGCGCTGCGTGGCGGACGGGAGCAAATGGGTTGGCAAGACGTGCAAAAAGCCCGGATGACCGAGGAACTCGGCTTGGCCCAACCGGTGATGTACACCGAAGCGGAGCGCCGGACCATAGCCACCCACGAAGCGGGCCACGCCACTGTCGCCCACTTCGCCGCGCCCGGTCGCAACCTCGATGTCCTTTCGATCATCAAGCGCCGTGAAGCTCTCGGGTTGTTGTCGCATTCGGGCGCCGAAGAACGTTTCACGCAAACCCGCAGCGAATGCGAGGGACTTTTGCAGATCGCAATGGGCGGGATGGCGGCGGAGGAGATCTTCTTCGGGGAGCCGGGGACAGGGCCGTCCGGCGACCTAGCCGGGGCCACCCGTCTGGCCGCCCAGATGGTCGGCTCGTACGGGATGGCGGGCAGCCTGATCTCGCTCGAGGCGTCCCGCGCCCCCGGCGACCTGGTGAGCAAGGCCCTCTCCGACGAACCCAGCCGCCAGGCGATGGAGGCTTTCCTGGTCTCCGCCCGAGAGGGCGCCCGGGAGATCATCACGGCTCAGCGGCACGTGGTCGAGGCGTTGCGCGACGCTCTGCTCGAGCGCGACGAGCTCATCGGGGACGAGATCGCGGCGGTAATCCAAGAAGCGTCAGAGCGCGGCCCCGACGCCGCCCCTGGGCCCGCCTCGGTGATCGATGTCCGCAACCCTGCTCCCGACGGCGAGCCACCGGTCCGGGCGCACTGACCGTGCCGCTCAGGTAGCGCCGCACTGACGGCGCCGCTCAGGCCGGGCCGCTCAGGCCGGCTTTTTCACGGCCACAGGCCGTGGCGCCCGAGGACTTCGCCCAGCAGGCGGACCTCGTCGTCGCGGTGGGCGGCGGAGAGCGTGACCCGCAGGCGGCAACTACCGGGGGGCACCGTCGGCGGCCGTATGGCCGGTACCAAGAGCCCCTCGCCCAATAGTGCGGCCGACGCGGCAAGGGCGGCCCGCTCGGTGCCGACGATGATCGGGACGATGGGCGAGAGCGCAGCGCCTTGCCTCGTGAACCGGCCGGCGTAGCCCTCGAGGCGTCGGGCCAGCGCCGCTCCTTCGGCGGACCGCAGCACCTCGAGCGCGGCGTTGGCGGCGGCGGCGTCCGCCGGGGCCAGGGCAGTGCTGAAGATAAAGGGCCTCCCCCGGTTGACCAGCAATTCGGTCATCACCTGGGCGCCGGCTACGAAACCACCCAGGCTGCCCAGCGTTTTTGACAGGGTCCCCACCCGTAGGACCTCGCACGGGAGTGGGCCGGCGTGGGGCGACAACACCGAGTGGGCCTCGTCCAGCACGAGCAGGGCGTCGTAGTCGGCACAGGCCCGGGCCAGCTCTTCAACGGGGGCGCTGTCGCCGTCCATGGAGAAAACGGCGTCACTGACGACAATGGCGCGTCCGGCCCAGTCAGCGAGCAGGGCCCGGGCCGTGCCGGCGTCGGCATGGGGGAAAAACTCCACCCTCGCCCCGAGCTCACGGGCCAGACGGCAACCGTCGATTATGGAGGCGTGGTTGTGCTCGTCCGAACAGATGAGCACTTGAGGGCCGGCCAGCGCCGACAGGGTGCCCAGGTTGGCGGCGTAGCCGGTCGGGAAAACCAGGGCCGCTTCGGTGGCCTTCCAGCTCGCCAGCGCGTCCTCCAGTTGCGTGTGCACCGGCCGGGAGCCACTGACCAGGCGCGACGCGCCTGACCCGGTGCCCCACCGGTCGATGGCGGCGTGGGCGGCGGCGAGCACGGCGGGGTGCGACGCCAGTCCTAGGTAGTCGTTGGAGGCGAAGGAAACGACCCGGCGACCGTCGCCGAGTGCCCCGCGAGGCCCGAAGGCGTCGAAGTCGTTGGTCTCGCGCCACCGGTCTTTGGCCCGGGCCTTGGCGTTGCGGCCCCGGGCCCATTCCGACCAGTTCACGGGCGCACGCCGGCCACCGCCGCTCGTGGGCGTCTCTCGGGCACCCGGCTATGACCTCAGCTCTCGACGCCCAGGGCGGCCAGGATGAAGGCCTGGACGCGGGCTTCGTCCCGCCAGGCGTCATAGCGACCTGAGGGGCCCTGGTGGCCGGAGCCCATTTCGGTCCGCAACACCAGGGGGTTGTCATCGGTCTTGCTGGCCCGCAGCTTGGCCACCCACTTGGCCGGCTCCCAGTAGCCGACACGAGGGTCGTTGACGCCGGCGGTGACGTACATCGACGGGTAAGCGGCCGGGTGGACGTTGTCGTACGGGGAGTACGCCTTCATGTAGGCGTAGGCGGCGGCGTCGTCCCGGGGGTTGCCCCACTCCTCCCACTCGGTGACGGTGAGGGGAAGGGCCTCGTCGGACATCGTGGTCACGACGTCGACAAATGGGACCTCGGCCACCACGGCCCGGAAGAGGTCGGGCCGCAGGTTGACGACGGCCCCCATGAGCAGGCCCCCGGCACTCGCGCCCCGTATGGCCAGGCGGTCGGGCGAGGTCCACCCGTCGGCGACGAGGCGCTCGGCGCAGGCGATGAAATCGCCGAAGGTGTTGGTCTTGTGCATCAAGCGCCCGTCCTCGTACCAGGGCCGGCCCATCTCGCCGCCGCCGCGCACGTGGGCGATGGCGAAGACGAAGCCGCGTTCGAGGAGGTTGAGCCGGGAGAGCGAGAAGGCGGGGTCGATCGGGATCTCATAGCTCCCGTACCCGTAGAGCAGGCACGGGGCGCTGCCGTCGAGGGCCTGCCCGTGCCGGCATACCACTGAGAGCGGGACCCGGGCCCCGTCGCCGGCTTCGGCCCACAGGCGTTGGGTGTGGTAACCGTCAGGATGGAAGCCCCCGCCGACGGTCGTTTCCTTCACGATGGTGCGCTCGGCCCGCTCGAGGTCATAGTCGATGCTGGACGGTGGCCTGACCAGCGAGCTGTAACCGAAGCGGGCGACGTCGGTGTCCCATTCCGGGCTCGTCTCACCGTTCAGCGCATAGGCGGGCTCGGGCTGGGCGATCACGTGGTCGGTCCCGTCGGACAACCGCACGGTCCTCAGCTGCTCCATGCCGTCCGAGCGCTCCACTACCAGGAGGTGGCGGGCAAAGGCGTCGACGGCCTCTATCTTCACCGACGGCCGGTAAGCCAGCAGGGGCGTGAGCGCGGCGGGCCGGCTTTCCCCCACGGGCAGCTCGAACAGGGCGAAATTATCCAGCTTCTCGCCCGCCGGGCCCCGGTTGGCACGGACTACCCAGGCGTCGCCCCGACCGGGCAGGACCGCGTGGTCGACGTCGTACTCGAAACCCTGCTGGCGGGGCAGGACCACGGAAAGTTGTCCTTTCTCCCTGTCCGCCCGCAGGTAGCGTACTTCGGTCGACATCTTGGACTCGCAAGTCACCAGGACGAACCGCTGGCTGCGGGTCAGTTCGACCGAGACGTAGAAGCGCTCGTCGTCCTCCTGGTGGACCAGCTGGTCCCGGGCCGCCGGCGTGCCCAGGACATGACGCCACACCTGCCACGGCCGCATGGCCTTGTCGGGACGCACGTAATAAAAGCTTGTGCACCCGCACGACCAAGCCGAACCGTAGTAGACGTCTTCGATGACGTCCGCCAGGTCGTCCCCCGAGCCCAGGTCCCGGAAGCGCAGGGTGTAGCGCTCGGAGCCGTCGTCGTCGACGGCATAGGCCAGCACCTGGTGGTCCGGGCGGACGTCGAACACACCGATGGCGAGGTAACCCGAACTGCCGGCCAGTCGGTTCTCGTCGAGGATGACCTGGCCGGCGTGGGGGGCAACCTCTACGTCCGGGGTTTGACCGGTCCGGGGGGCCGGTGTGCCGTCGCCGGCGACGCCCGCCCCCACCAGGGCGGCCCGGGCGGCGGCCAGGACTCGGCCGGCCGACAGGGACCGGTTGGGGTCGGGCCGCCGACAGTGCACCGGGTACTGCTGGCCGGCCAGGGTGCGGGACCAGTACCACCAGCCGCCATGGAAGATGGGGCTGGAAATGTCGGTCTCGGCTACGCGGGAACGGATTTGTTCGAACAAGCGGTCCTGGAGGGGGGCGGTGGGGGCCATCGTGGCGTCGGCATAGGCGTTTTCGGCCTCTAGGTACGCCATGACGGCGGGGTCGTCCCGGTCGGCCAGCCAGTACCAGTCGTCTTCCCGGGTGTCGTCGTGGGCCAGGTGGTTTACGGCGCGCCGGGGCGCGAGAGGCGGTGTAGGTACCTCGGCGAGGGGCATAGCGATATAAATTACTGTGCCACGCCAACCGGGCCACCTGGCCGTGCCGGCCCTCAAAGTGACTGACGACCCTAGGGAGGCCACCCGGTTGGCCGCCGAGGGCACGCCCGTGGTGCTGATCGGCGCAGACGCGGCCGGTCTGGGAGCAGTCCTGGGCGCCGCCCCCGACAGGGACGGGCGCGAGCGCTTGGTGGCCGTTATGGTCGGTCCCCCCGGCGACCCCGCGGCCCGGGCGGCGGCGGCGGAGATGGCGGCCGAGCTGGGCGCCGAGGGCGCAGGACGCTAGGGGTACTGGGGTTGTTACTATCTACGTAGGAGAAATCCCACTGGAGGGAAGCGCCATGACCACTACTGCTCAAGAACTGGACCTGGGCCGCTACCAGCTGGGCTGGAGCGACATAGAGGACTTCTACGTCTTCAAGCCGAAGAAGGGCCTCAACGAGGACATCGTCCGGGAGATGTCGTGGATGAAAGGCGAGCCTGAGTGGATGACCCAGCGTCGCCTGAAGGCCCTTCGCTACTTCGAGCGCCGGCCGATGCCGAGGTGGGGCGGGGATCTCTCGGGCATACATTTCGATGACATCTTTTATTACATCAAGCCGATCGACAAGCAGGTCTCGGCCTGGGACCAGCTGCCCGACTCGGTAAAGGCTACTTATGACAAGCTCGGGATCCCCGAAGCCGAGCGCAAGTACCTGGCCGGCGTGACCGCCCAGTACGAGTCGGAGGTCGTCTATCACCGCAACCGGGACGAGCTCGCCAGCCAGGGTGTCCTGTTCTGCGACATGGACACGGCCCTGCGCGAGTACCCCGACATCGTCAAGCGCTATTTCGGCCAGATCATCCCGGCCAACGACAACAAGTTCGCCGCTCTCAACTCCGCCGTATGGTCCGGTGGCTCGTTTATCTACGTCCCGCCCGGCGTCAAGGTCGAGATGCCGCTCCAGGCCTATTTCCGGATAAATACCGAGAACATGGGCCAGTTCGAGCGCACGCTGATCATCGCCGACGAGGGCGCTCAGGTCCATTACATCGAAGGGTGCTCGGCCCCCGTCTACACCACTGACTCCCTGCATTCGGCCGTGGTCGAGATCGTTTGCAAGAAGTCCAGCCGGGTGACCTACACGACCATCCAAAACTGGTCCAATAACGTCTACAACCTGGTCACCAAGCGCGCCTACTGCGACGCCGAAGCCCACATGGAGTGGATCGACGGCAACATCGGCAGCCGGTTGACCATGAAGTACCCGGCTGTGTACCTGATGGGCCCGAAGGCCTCCGGCGAGGTGCTCTCGGTCGCCTATGCCGGCGCTGGCCAGCACCAGGACGCCGGGGCCAAGATGGTCCACGCCGCTCCCGAGACGACATCGACGATCATCTCCAAGTCGATTTCCAAGGACGGCGGCCGGACGTCTTACCGGGGCCTGGTCCGTTTCGAAGAAGGGGCCAAGCACTCCAAGAGCTTCGTGCGCTGCGACGCCCTCCTGCTCGACGAGAAATCCCGCTCGGACACGTACCCTTACATCGAGTTCGGCGAGCACGACGCCCAGGTGGGCCACGAGGCCACCATTTCCAAGGTCGGCGATGACCAGCTCTTTTATTTGATGAGCCGCGGGCTCTCCGAGCAACAGGCCATGAGCATGATCGTCAACGGTTTCATCGAGCCCGTAACACGGACCCTGCCCATGGAGTACGCCGTGGAGTGGAGCCGGCTCATCGAACTGCAGATGGAGGGCAGTGTCGGCTAAAAGGCGCGCTGCCGCGTCCTAAGATCAGGCTGTGGGAGCGGCATTGGCCTTGGCCATCACATTGGTGGTGGTAGTGGTGGTGTTGAGCCTGGCTGTCAACGCTCAGGGGCCGTTCCAGGGCGCGGGCATGGGAGGCCATCCTCGCCCCGTCCGAGCGGACCACCCCGGTTCCGCGCCTGCTCCTCCCCCCGCACCACCCCGGCCTCCCCGACGGCCCCCCCGGGAGCGCAGCGAGCGCAGCCGGGAGCGTTCCGCCAGCGTCAACCCCACCCCGGTGGCGCGCGAGCGCGAACACGCGGCCGACGCCGACCAGGTCATCGGGGACGTCAAGCCCCTCAACAGCCGGGCCCAGGCGCTGGTCATCTCCGTCATAGACGAGCGGACCCTCGGCCCGGTCACGCGCAGCCGCCTGACTTTACGGATCGAGCCCAAAGGGGCGGAGACGTTCGAGGTGACAACCAGGGTCGCTTTCCCCACCCCGGAGGACCGCGCCCGGGTGAAGGTGGGCGAGAGCATCGCCGTGCGCTACGACTCCGAAGACCACCGCCGGGTCGTGGTCGACACCGAAAAGGGACAGGGAGAGTGACGGGCGTTGCCCGCCGGCTGGCCTGGTCCGGTCGCTTCTTTCGTTGACCGCGTCCAGGCGGGCCAGGTGCTCGGCGAGCACGTTGCCCGTCGCTTGGGCCCGATCGGGGCTCCCGCTCCCATAGTCATCGCCGTGCCCCGGGGCGGGGTCCCCGTGGGCGCCGGAGTAGCCCGCATGCTGGGCGCGTCCTTGGGTGTCATGCCCGTCGGCAAGGTGGGGGCGCCGGGCCAGGAGGAGCTGGCCGTGGGGGCGGTGGCCCCCGACGGTGTCACTGTGCTCAACGAGGGCGTCATAACCGCCCTGCGCCTCCCCGCGGACCTGGTCGACGAGCTTGTGCACCGGGCGGCCGAGAAGTTGCAGCGCCACGTGGAGGCCTACCGGTCGGGCCGGGGCTCACCACCGGCCCTGGTCGGTCGCTGCGCCGTCGTGGTCGACGACGGGCTGGCCACGGGCGCTTCCATGAGAGCGGCACTGACCGCCGTACGCCGCCAGGGACCGGCACGGGTGGTCCTGGCCGTACCGGTCGCCCCTCCCGAGGTGCTGGCCTGGCTCGCCCCGTTCGTGGACGACGAGGTATGCCCTGTCCAACCGGCGCACATGGAGGCGGTGGGGGCCTGGTACGAGGACTTCAGCCAGACCACGGACGAGGAGGTCCTGGCCTACCTGAACGCCATGACCTAACAAGCGCGTAAGCTGAGCGCCCAACGTGCCGGTCCTGCAAAACTCCAACTTCAACGCGCAATTCGTAAGCTCCCTGCCCGGGCCGGAGTGGTTGCGTGAGCTGCGCCTGGCTTCCTGGGGGCGTTTCGTAAGCTCCGAGCTGCCCCGCGAGTCGGAAGAGATCTGGCGCTACAGCCGCATAGAGGACCTCGACCTCGACCGCTACGCGCCATGCCCCGCGGGGGTGGGGGCGGGGGCTCACGTGGCCGACCTCCCGACGTCGCTCCGGGCCCTGGTGGAGGCGGCCGGGCCCGATGCCACCGTCGTCGTCAGCCGCAACGGTGGCCTCGGTGAGGTGGTCTGCCCCCAGGCCGGCCTGGAGATCGGGCCCGCCGGTTCGGGGCCGTTCTGGGAGGCCGCGGAACCGCTCCCGGTCCTGGCCGGGCCCCAGCCGGACCTTTGGGCAGCGCTCAACGGCGCCTTGGCCGAAGTGCCGTGGAGGGTGAGGGTGGCGCCCGGTCTGGCCGTCAGTGCCCCGCTTGTGGTGGTCCATTGGCTCGAGGGCGAGGGGGCCGCTGTTTTTCCCCGCCTGGAAGTCGAGGTCTCCGAAGGCGCCTCGTTGCAGGTGGTGGAAGTGGTGGCTTCCGAAGCGGCCGACCTGCTCGCCGTACCGCTGGCACAATTGCAGGTCGGGCCGGGTGCCCGGCTCGACTTCGGCCACGTGCAGCTGCTCGGGGCGGGCGCCTGGGCGCTCGGCAACCAGGTGAGCAGGGTGGGGAGGGACGCCACCCTTCGCTCCATGACAGTGGCGCTCGGGGGCGAGTACGCCCGCGTACGCACGGATTCGGCCCTGGAGGGCCCCGGTGGCGACAGCGAGCTCCTGGCCGCCTATTTGGGTGGTGGCCATCAGATGCACGACCTGCGCACCGTCCAGCTTCACGCCGCCCCGCGCACCCGCTCCAACCTCCTGTTCAAAGGCGCGGTGGCCAACACCGCCCACTCGGTTTACTCGGGCCTCATCAGGGTGGAGAAGGGGGCCAAGGGCACCAACGCCATGCAGACAAACCGCAACCTTGTCCTGTCCGAGGGCGCTCAGGCGGACTCGGTGCCCAACCTCGAGATCGAGGACAACGACGTGCGGTGCTCGCACGCATCGGCGGTGGGCCCGATAGACGAGTCGCAATTGTTCTACCTCGAAAGCCGCGGGGTACCGACGGCGTCGGCCGAGCTGTTGATCGCCCTCGGGTTCCTCGACGACGTGCTGGTACGTTTCCCCGCCCGGGGCATGCGGGCCGGCCTGCGCCAGGCGGTGGCAGCCAAGCTGAGCTCCGTCGGCCTGGGCCTGAGGCCGTCGGAATGAGCAGCGAGGTCAGGGTGAAGCTGGCGGACGTGCCCGATGGCGCGGCCGTCCGGGCACAAGGCGGGCCCCACGGGATCTGCATCGCCCGCCTGGGAAGTGACCTCTACGCGATCGCGGACCGCTGTAGCCATCAGCTCTGGCCCCTTTCCGACGGGGAGGTCGACCCCTTCGCCTGCACCATCGAGTGCACCAAGCACGGCAGCACGTTCTCGTTGAAGGACGGCAGCCCGCAATGCCTGCCCGCCACCAGGCCCGTGGAGGTGTACCCCGTGCGGGTCGAAGGTGACGAAGTGGTGGTGACGATCGAGTGAGCGAGCTTGTCATAGAGGGGCTCCACGTCCGGGTGGGGAGCCAGGAGATCTTGCGCGGCGTCGACCTGCGCGTCGGCAGTGGAGAGGTGCACGCCGTGATGGGCCCCAACGGCTCGGGAAAGTCCACGCTTTCTCACGTCATCGCCGGCCGCCCCGGGTACGAGGTGACGGCGGGCACCGTCCGCCTGGACGGGAAGGACTTGCTCGGCATGCCGGCCTGGGAGAGGGCTCACGCCGGGCTTTTCCTGGCCTTGCAGTACCCGATCGAGGTCCCCGGGGTCACCTTGGTGGACGCGCTCAGCGTGGCTTTCTCAGCCATGGGCCGCGACCCTGCCGAGGTCCCGGCGCTGGTGGCGGCCGAGGCCCGCCGTGTCGGTTTCGACGAGAGCTTCCTGTCCCGGGCGCTCAACGTCGACCTTTCCGGCGGGGAGAGAAAACGTTGCGAAATAGTCCAGATGGGCGCCATACGGCCTCGCATCGCCGTGCTGGACGAGATCGACTCCGGCTTGGACGTCGACGCCTTGCGTGCCGTCGCCCACCGCGTAGGGGAGCTGTCGGTCGATCCCGGGGTCGGGGTACTGGCCATAACCCATTACAACCGGCTTCTTTCCGAACTGCCGGTGAGCACGGTGCACGTTTTGTCGGCGGGCCGGGTGGTGGCCTCGGGCGGTCCTGAGCTCGCTCTCGAGCTCGAGGGGACCGGCTACGTCGCCTATGAGGAACAGGCCGCGCAGCCTTAGGGAGGCGTGCCGCCCTTAGGGGCGGGCGCGGCGGCCCCGGGCATGGCCGATGCGGTAGCCGACCCAACCCGCGACCAGAGCGAGGGCCACGTACTCGGCTATGTGAAGGGCAAACAGGAACACCCCGGCGAACACCCATATCGCCACGGCGACGACCGCGATCGCGCCTACAACAGGCCAAAACAGTCTTCTCTTTCCGGCCGGTCGACGGACCGGTCCGGGGCTCTTGTCATGGCTGGCTATCATGGGCCCGGGCCGGGGCGGGGCCAGCAGAGCGCCTATCTCGGGCGGGGCGGCGACCTTTGTCCTGGTGGCCTTACCCTTTTCCGGCCCAGTACCGAGCGTCCGGCATATGAGGCACTCGCCCTCGGGAAAGCCGTGGGGACAATTCGGCACTGCCCCTCAGACTACCGTCGCCCGGTGACATGGCGTCCCCGTCCCACGGGTACGCGGCGCGGCTCGTGGTGTTTCAGTCCCGGCGGTGCTCCCTCAGGTACCTCTCGACCTCGGCGGCGAGGCGTTCGCCCGAGGCCGGGCTGAGGCGGGGGCCCTCGTCCGGCGGGAGCTGGTCGGCCTCGGCGGGCTGGGTGTCAGCATCCTGCTCCTCGAGGCGCGTCACGTAGGCAGAGGCGTCGTCGTCCGACGCCACCAGTTCGTTGATCTGGCGCTCGTAGGCGGCGGAGGCGATCCGTAGCTCCACGACGTCGAGGGAGGTGGCGAGGATCCTGGCACTTCGTTCGACGAGCGCCAGGGTCGCCTTGGGCGATGAGCTCTGGGAAACGTAATGCGGGACGCTGGCCCACAGGGAGACCGTCTGTATGCCGGCCCGGCCCAAGGAATCGCTCAGCACGCCGATAATGCCCGTCGGCCCTTCGTAATAGGACGGCTCCAGGCCCGCCCGGCCGGCCAGTTCGGCCGTCGCCGCACCCCCTGAGATCCTGACCGGGCGGGTATGGGGGACGTCCGCTAGCAGCGCCCCGAGCAGGACGGCGAGCTCTACGCCCAGCGACTCGCACGCGGCGCGGACCTCGTCGACGAAACCCCTCCAGCGCAGCTGGGGCTCGGGGCCCGAGAGGAACACGACATCGCGCCCCGCACCCGGGACCGAGCCATGGGCGAGCTCTATTGCCGGCCACTCCAGGCGCCTGGACTCGCCCGCTTCCAGGCGGACCTGAGGCCGGCTCGAGGTGAAGTCGAACAGCTCGTCGCCGTCGAAGGCGGCAAACGCGGTGGCGCCCCAACTTTGCGAGAGGAAGTTGACCGCCTCCGATGCCGCGTTGCCGGCGTCGTTCCAGCCCTCGAAAGCCGCCAGCAGCACCGGACGGCTGAGCACCGGCCGATCTTCCCAGCGGAGCAAGTCCATCCTCCCGAGGCTAGCGTGACGTGCCCGGTTGAGCCGCCCGTGCCGAAATCCTGACCAGTTTGGTAAGGTTTGGTACCGGTCTTAGAGGGAGGAGGGCAGGACTGATGGCAAAGCGCTTTGAGGGTCTGTGGGGTTTCCCGAACCCGGTAAACGAGCTGGCCGCCCGGGTGGTGGCCGGCTGCGTGGTCGTCATGTGCGTAGCGGCCATGGCGTTGGACGAGCCGTGGCTGATGGTCCCGATCGCCTACGGCTTCTGGGCGCGGGTACTGACCGGGCCGACACTGAGCCCGCTGGGCCAGTTCGCCACCAGAGTGGCGGCGCCTCGCCTGGGACCGCCGCGACCGGTACCCGGCCCGCCCAAACGCTTCGCCCAGGCGATGGGCGTGGCCTTCTCCAGTTCGGCGCTGGTGCTTTGGTTCGGCTTCGGCGAGCATCTGGCGGCGTGGGCCGTCCTGGGCTGCCTGACAGTGGCGGCGGCGTTGGAGAGCTTCGCCGGCTACTGCCTCGGTTGTCGCGTCTTCGCGGTCCTCATGAGGCTGGGTGTCATCCCTGAGTCCATCTGCCAGGACTGTGCCGACCTCAGCCGGCGCTACCCCGAGCTCTCCGCCCCTCGCTGACGACTAGCCGGTAACCCGTAGCCGGTAAACCCGTTGCCGCGGGCGCGGCGTGTCCGTAAGCTCACTGCGCATGGAGTGGGACGCGGCCCGGTACGACAAAGTCTCGACACCCCAAGCACGCTGGGGCCGGGTGGTGCTCGAACGCCTCGAACTGGCCGGTGACGAGACCGTCCTCGATGCCGGGTGCGGTACCGGTCGGGTCACCGAGGAGCTGCTTAAAGCGCTCCCCGAGGGCCATGTCGTCGCCCTCGACGCCTCGGCGCCCATGATCGAGCAGGCCAAGTCACGCCTGGCCGGCGCCGCCGGGAGGGTGAGCTTCCTGCACGTCGACCTCCTGGACCTGGGCCCAGCGGTCCTTGACGGCGCCGGCCCCCTGGACGCCGTGTTCTCGACCGCGACCTTCCACTGGGTGACGGACCACGAGCGGCTGTTCGCGAACATCCGCAGCGTGCTGCGGCCCGGGGCCCAGCTCGTGGCCCAGTGCGGGGGCGAGGGCAACATCGCCGGGTTGCTCGAAGTGGTGAGGTCGCTCGGCGTGGAAAGAGCCGGCACCTGGTTGTACGCCTCACCCGAGCAGACCACGCGGCGCTTGGAGCGAGCCGGTTTCGGGGACCTCAGGGTCTGGTCGCACCCCGAACCGGTCACCTTCTCTGACCGCACAGCCCTGGTGGACTTTCTCCAGACGGTGTGCCTCCGGGAGCACCTGGCTACCATCGACCCGCAACAACAAAGGGCGTTCACCGAGCGAGTGGCGGCGGCGATGCCGGTGCCGACCCTCGACTACGTGCGCCTCAACATCGTCGCCCGGGCCAAGTAGCCCGGCTCCGCTAACCGGCTCACCCCGCCCAAACCAGGCGCCACGGCTCTTGACGTTCTGTTGGTCCCGGAGTACTCTATTTAGAGTACCCGAGTTAGGAGCCCCCGTGCCTTCGCGCAACCGTTCAAATCCTTTGGCGCTGGCGGTGTTGATCTGCCTGGCCGAGCGCCCCATGCACCCGTACGAGGCGGCGACGACTCTGCGCCAGCGGGGCAAGCAGTTCAGCGTCAGGCTCAACTACGGCTCGCTCTACGCCGTGGTGGAGTCGCTCGAGCGGCGTGGCCTGATCGAAGCGATCGGGGCCCAGAGGGAGGGCCGTCTTCCGGAAAGGACCGTCTACGGCGTGACCCAGGCCGGTCTGGTCGAGGCCCACGACTGGCTCAGTGACCTGCTGTCAACGCCGGTCAAGGAGTACCCGGCCTTTGAGGCCGCCCTGTCGTTCCTCCCGGCCCTGCCGCCCGAGCATGCCGCCGCCCTGCTCGACGAGCGCGCCGGCCGCCTCCAGTTGGAGATCGTCCAGGCGCAGGCCATCAGGGAAATGGTGCAAAAGCAGGGCCTGCCCCGCTTGTTCTGGGTCGAGGCCGAGTTCGCCGCAACTCTAAGGGTGGCTGAACTGGACTACGTAAGGAAGTTGGCCCGCGATATCCGTGCGGGGACGCTCGAAGGAGCCGACTGGTGGAGGAGGGTGCACGAGGGCGGCGACACTGTCGTCCCCCAGGCGTGGGAGTGGCCAGTGACCGAGGGAGAGGAGATTTGATGGCGTCCGATGAGGTGGTCGTGGCATCAGGACTGCGAAAAAGCTTCAGAGTGCGGGGAAAAACGGTGGAGGCTGTCCGCGGGGTCGATTTTTCCGTCACAAGGGGCGAAGTTCTAGGCCTGCTGGGCCCGAACGGGGCCGGCAAAACAACGACGCTGCGGATGCTCACGACGCTGTTGCCGATAGACGCGGGCACAGCCATGGTGGCCGGTTACGAAGTCGCCCACCAGCCTGGCCAGGTGCGGCGGCGTACCGGCTATGTGAGCCAGCTCGGGGGGGCGGACGAACTGGCCACCGGCCGGGAAAACCTGATGCTTCAAGGCCGTCTGTACGGCGGCGGCAAGGCCGCGGTGGCGCGTGACGTCGACGAGGTAATGGCTGTCCTCGATATCGCCGGGATCGCCGACCGGCGCGCCAAGACGTACTCGGGAGGGCAGCGCCGGCGGCTGGACCTGGCACTGGGTATTGTGCACCGGCCTGAAGTGCTGTTCCTGGACGAGCCCAGTACGGGCCTCGACCCCCAGAACCGGGCTCACCTGTGGGAGTACGTGCGCAAACTGAGGCGTCTCGGCACGACCATCTTCATCACGACGCACTATCTCGAGGAAGCGGACACCCTGTGCGACAGGGTGATGATCGTCGATAACGGGCTGGTGGTGGCGGAAGGTGCTCCGAGAGACCTGAAACGTCAGGTTTCCGGCGACAGCGTCGTGCTGTCGTTGAGGCACGCCGAGCACCCCGAGGGCCCCGACCTTTCCGAGCTGCCCGACCCGGGGGTGCAAGACGCCTTGTTGGTACTGGGGGCGCTCCCGTTCGTGAAGCAGGCCACTGCCCACGACGGCCAGGTACACCTCTATGTTGAGGACGGCACCAGGTCGTTGCCCGAGATCATCCGCCACCTCGACGCGCAAGGCATAGGGATCGGGTCGATAAGCCTGTCAGAGCCCAGCCTGGACGACGTTTTTCTGGCCAAGACGGGCCGCTCGCTGCGTGACGCCGAGCCCGCACCGGCTCTCCGGGAGCCCGTGGCATGAAGACGCTGCGTGACATCGGCCTGCTCTTCGTCCGGTACGGCGTGCAAATGCTGCGCAACCCGGTGTGGCTTTTCGTTGGCCTGTCTACACCCCTGCTCTACCTCGTACTTTTCACGCCGTTGCTCAACCATCTTCCCTTGGGGGGTAGCGGTCACGGTCGGGCCATCAACGACTTTCTTCCCGGGATCCTCTCCCTGCAGGCATTTGCCAGCGGTAACGGGCCTGGGTTCGGGACGATATTCGAGCTGAAATCGGGCTTTACGGAGCGCCTCCGGGTGACGCCGGCGAGCCGGCTGGCCTTGCTCCTGGGACCGGTGCTCTTCGCCACCGCGGCCATGTTCGTGTTCGACATCCTGTTGGTAGCCGTGGGGGCGGCGTTCGGCTTCCAGGTCCACCTGGCCGGCCTGGGCGTGCTTGCGGTGCTGCTCGGCCTGCTCATGGTCACCGTGGCGTCTTTTGCCGTCGCTTTGGCCATAGTGACCAAGGACATCAGCAGCTTCGCCTCGGTCGTCACCGGGCTCAACCTGCCCGTGCTGCTGCTCGGCGGGGTCCTGCTGCCGATCTCGTTCGGGCCCACCTGGCTACGGGTGCTGGCCCATTTCAACCCTCTGTACTATCTCGTGGTGGCTTCCCGGGAGCTCTCGGGAGGGGCGTTGGCCACCTCCGCCACGTGGCAGGCATTTGCCGTGCTCGTCCCCCTCTGCGTGCTCACTCTGGCGTGGGCCACCCGCGTCTTCCGGCGGGCAGTGGCCTGACTACTAGGCTTAGGGGCCACGATATGGAACGAAAAACAGCTCGATGACCCGCCTGAGCCAGTCCGTCGAGCAGGCCCGCGAGTTGCTGGTGGGGGCCGACCTGGCCGACGATGCCGTCGTGCGGGACCTGTTGGCCTTGACCTACGAGCGCCGCCATATGGACTTTTCGGACATGTCACCGGCCGAGCAGGCGGCGCTGGTGGCCGAGCGCTGCGAGCAGTTGCAACCCTCAGCCCCAGCCCTGGCGGCGCGCATGGAGCAAGCGGCGCGAGCGGGCCGGCCCTTCGTGGCCAAGTTCGGTATCGACCCGACCGGCGCCGAAGTCCACCTCGGCCACGCCGTGCCCATCCTGGTGCTGGACAGGTTCCAGCGTATGGGCCACCACGTCGTGTTCATCGTCGGGGACGTGACCGCCAAGATAGGGGACCCGAGCGGCCGGTCCGACGAACGGCCTGCCCTCACCGACGAGGAGATAGCTGCCAACCTGGCTACCTACCGGGACCAGGCCTCCGCCTTTTTCGACTTCTCCCGGGCGGAGTTCCGCCACAACGGGGACTGGTTGCGCCAGGTCACCCTGCCCCGGCTCATCGAGGTGGCGGCGCACGTGCCGGTGGCGATGTCGCTGCAGCGCGAGGACTTCCGCAACCGGATCTCTGCCGGCCACAGCCTGTCGCTGGCCGAGCTGCTCTACTCGGTGGCTATGGCCCTGGACTCCGTGGAGGTCCGTTGCGACCTCGAGGTCGGCGGTCTCGACCAATTCCTAAACATGCAGATGTGCCGCAAGGTCATGGAGATATGCGGTCAGGAACCCGAACTGGTCGTGGCCACGGCGCTGCTGGAGGGGACGGACGGGACCGGCGCGAAGATGAGCAAATCGAGGGGTAACTACGTACCTCTGACGGCGCTACCGGGAGAGATATTCGGCAAGGTGATGTCCGTCCCCGACCGTTTGATGGAGCCCTACCTCAAGGCGCTGTCCGAATGGCAGGCAACAGAACTGGCCATACTGACCGAGCGGTTGGCGGACGGCTCAGCCCACCCCCGGGACGTGAAGAAGGTCGTGGCCGGCGAGGTCACCGCCGCCCTGCACGGCGTGGACGCGGCGATGACGGCCCGCGACGAGTTCGCGGCCCAGTTTTCCCGCCGTAATTATGCCGACATGCACGACCTGCCGGTGGTGGCCGATCTCTCCCTGCCCGTCGTCGAGATCGTCAAAGCCCTCGGTTTCGCCGCCAGCAACGGCGAGGTGCGGCGAGTGGCCGAACAAAAAGGTCTGCGCCTGGTGCTTGAGCCTGGAGACGCCGGCCCCCAGCAGCACGTGACGCTGGCCCCTGACGAGATCCGCGAGCCCCTGGCCGACATCCTGAAGAGCAAGTTAAACGGCTTGAGCGGTGACTTCTACCTCAAAGTCGGGCGCCGGCTCGCCCGCCTGGGCCCCTAGGTCGCGCCAGCCCGGACAAGGTCGGCCCCGGCAGTCGTCAGCTCCCAGTTGTAGGCGTGGCAGTTGTAGGCGTGGCAGTTGTAGGCGTGGCAGTTGTAGGCGTGACCGGACCGTCGCCGGCGCCTGTCTTTTCTATGGCGGCCGCGATGCGCTCGAGCTCGGCCGGCGTGAGCTCGGTCTCAGCGGCCGGCAGCCAGCCGTCCACCTGTTGGCTGCTGCGCGCCCCGACAATGGCCCCCGTGACGCCCGGCCAGGACAGCGCCCAGGCCACCGCCACGGCGGCCAGTGAGATCCCACGCTCTTGCGCGATAGGCCGCAACTCCTCGGTGAGAGCCAGGTTGGCCTTTAGCCGCTCGCCCTGGAACTGGGGGTCGCGCCCCCGCCAATCCTCCTTGTGCAGGCCGGCGACGCGTTCCGCGGTGAACGCCCCGGTCAGCAGTCCGGCCTGCATCGGGCTGTAGACGATCACGCCCGTCGAGTGGTCGGCGCACCAGTCGATCTCAGTCGCCGTGGTCCGCTTGATGGCTGAAAAGGGTGGTTGCAGGGTGTCCACGTGCCCCACAGCCTCCGCCTTCTCCAGGCGGTCCACGTAGTGGTTGCTGAGCCCGACGGCGCGTACCTTGCCCTGCTCTTTGAGCTCGAGCATCGCCCCCCAGTAGTCCTCGATGCCGGCACCGTCGTCGGGCGGCCAGTGCATCTGGAGCAGGTCCAGGACATCGACCTTAAGCCGGCGCAAAGATGCCTCCGCTCCGGCCCGGATGCTGTCTGGCGCGCCCATCCGGAGCGCGGGCTTGTAACGATCGCTGTCGTCCCATACCAGGCCGCATTTGGTGAAGATGTACGGCCGGTCGGCGAGGGGTATGCCCTCCATGGCGGCGGCGACCACCTCTTCGGAGTGCCCGAGGCCGTATATAGCGGCGGTGTCGACCCAGTTGACCCCGCCCTCCATGGCGTGGCGGATGGCCGATATCGACTGCTCATCGTCCTGCGGCCCCCAGGAGAAGGCCCAACCAGCGCCACCGGCTGCCCACGACCCGAAGCCGACGCGGGTGATCTCCATCCCGGTTTTACCCAACGGGCGGGTCGGTAAAGCCATCTGTGCTGGGCCTCCTTCTTATGGCCCATCACCGGCGTAGGGGCGGGCCCGGTGACGATTATTGCCGATTGGCGGGACCAGGAGCGAGGCCCGCGCTATGACGGCGAGCGGCCCTAGGCCTTCGGCCGTCGCAGTGCGGCCATGACCATCAGGTCGACGATGACGAAGAAGGCCCCCAGCCCGATGAGCACGTACTCGGCGTAGGCAGGGGTAACCAGGAAGATCGGCGCGATGACGAGGAACACGGCGATGCCGAGAACGAACAGGTGCTGCAGTGCCTCGTCACGGCCTAGAGGTCTCATGGCCATCCCCGCACGTTAGCGGGCCCGATCGACGGCGAGGGGGCGCAGGACCGCCTCGCCGAGCCGGTCCGAGGCATCGAGGTCCACCGCCGTGAGGATGGCCCATTCGCGAAAGCCGGCGGGATCGTCCAGGACCAGGCGGGCTCGCCAGAGCCGGCCTTCTTCCACCAGCCCCCAGAGGTCCGGTCCCCGGGCGTCGGCGCCGGTGCCGATGCTGGCATGCTCGGCGAAGTAGGGCTCGAAAGCCGCCTCCCAGCGCGCCGCGTCCCAACCCTCGCCCCGGTCGAGCTCTTCGAGCGCCCGCCAATCGCGCCGGGCGGCGAGCTCGGCCCGCCGGAAGGCGGCGTTGCGCACCATGACCCTGAACGCCCGCGGGTTGGTGGTGAGAGCCGGGGCCTCGTCGCGGCGGTGGGGGACCGGCCGCTCTCCCCGGGCGACGGCTTCCTCGAGCTCTTGGGGGTGGCTCAACATCTCCCATTCGTCGAGCAGGCTCGAGTCGACCTGGCGCACGATCTCGCCCAGCCACTCGGTTATGTCGCGCGAGGTCGTCGATTTGGTGTCTTCGGGCACGTTTTGCACCAGCGCCTTATAGGCGTCGGAAAAGTAGCGCAGGAGGAGCCCTTCCGAGCGGGCCACGCCGTAGTGGGCCACGTACTCGGAGAAGCCCATCGACCGCTCGTACATGTCCCGCACGATGGCCTTCGGCTGTACGTTGTAGTCACGCGCCCAGGGGTGGCGGACGCGGTAGACGTCGAATACCTCGTAAAGGAAATCGGCCAGCGGTTTGGGGTACTCGACCTCCCGGAGGACCTCCATTCTCTGCTCGTACTCCATCCCCTCCTCTTTGAGGCGGGCGAGGGTCTCGGTGCGGGCACGCTCAAGCTGGGCGGCGAGCACTGGCCATGGCCCTTCCAGCGTGGACTCGACCACCGAGACGACGTCCAGCTCCCACTCGGGCGAGGACTGGTCCAAACGAGGGACGGCTTCCAGCACGAACAGGCTGAGTGGCTGGTTGAGCGCGAAGTCCTCCTGGAGGTCAACGGTCACGCGCACCCGGCGCCCGAGGTCGTCGGGCTCGTCCAGGCGCTCGAGCACTTCCGCCGCCAGAAGTGAGCGGTACATGCCGATCGCTTGGTGGACATGCCGGCGTTGGGCTGGTCGGGCGTCGTCGTTGTCGGTCAGCAGGCGTTTCATGGCGCCGCACCCGTCCCCGGGACGGTCGAGCACCTCGAGCAACATGGCGTGGCTGACCTTGAAGCTGGAGGCCAGGGGTTCGGGCGGGGCAGCCACGAGACGGTTGAACGTCCCCTCGTCCCAGTGGACGAAACCCTTGGGCGGCTTGGCTTTTACCACTTTGCGCCGCTTGGCCGCGTCATCGCCGGCGCGCGCCAGCGCCCGGTCGTTCTCGCTCACGTGCTCGGGCGCCTGGGCGACGACGCTGCCGGCGGAATCGAAGCCGGCGCGGCCCGCCCGCCCGGCCATCTGGTGGAACTCCCGGGCCGACAGCACCCGGCTCGTCGTCCCGTCGTATTTTGACAACGCGGTGAAAAGGACCGTCCGGATGGGTACATTTATCCCCACGCCCAGCGTGTCGGTGCCGCAGACGACCTTCAGCAGCCCCTCCTGGCACAGCCTTTCCACCAGCCGCCGGTAACGCGGCAACATACCGGCGTGGTGCACTCCTATCCCGTGGCGCAGGAGGCGGGAGAGGGTCTGGCCGAACCCGCTGGCAAAACGGAACCCGCTTACCGCCTGGCCGACGAGGTCCCGCTCGGCCCGGCTTGTTATCTGGGCGCTGGTGAGCGCCTGGGCTCGCTCGACCGCCGCCTTCTGAGTGAAATGGACGGCATAAACAGGGCTCAGCCCTTCGGATATGAGCTCGGCCAGGGTGTCATGGACGAGAGTCCGGGCATAGCGGTAGTCGAGCGGCACGGGACGCTCGGTCGAGGTCACGACGGTGGTCGGGCGCCCGGTGCGCCGCTCGAAATCGGCGACGAAACGGGAGACGTCCCCCAGCGTGGCCGACATCAGCATGAACTGGGCGCTGCGCATCTCGATGAGCGGCACCTGCCAGGCCCACCCGCGGTCGGGGTCGGAATAAAAATGGAACTCGTCCATGATGACCTGGTCGACGGGGGCGGCCTCACCAAAACGCAGGGCGACGTTGGCCAGGATCTCGGCCGTGCAGCAGATCACCGGCGCCCCGGGGTTGATGGAGGCGTCGCCCGTGAGCATGCCGACGTTGTCCATCCCGAGCTCGGCGCAAAGCTCGAAGAACTTCTCCGACACCAGAGCCTTGATGGGGGCGGTGTACCACGATCGTTTGGCGCCGGCCAGGGCGGCCAAATGGGCACCCAGGGCGACGAGGCTCTTGCCTGAGCCGGTGGGCGTGTTCAGGATCACGTGGTCGCCGGCCAGGACCGATAGGAGCGCCTCCTCTTGGGCCGGGTAGAGGCGAAGGCCTTTTGTCGTCGCCCAGGAGGTGAACGTGTCGAGAACTTCGTCGGGCCCGGCCGTGGCGCCCGGTCCGGTGCCCGAACGAAGGTGCTCCAGAAGGGATGTCATCGACGAAGAGGGCCTCGGGCAGCGTTCTCACAGTGGCGCCCGGACGCCGCAAGCCGGCGTCGCTGCCTCCCGGGACCAGGAAAGCCTACCAATGGGCCCGCCGACCTGGCATACTACCGACGAACTCCTAATGAAAGGGCGACCGTGAGCAATTGGGACCCGGGCGCACCCGGCAACGACCAGCCGTGGGGTGCGCCTCAACCCGCTGGGCAACCCCCGGCCAGTGACTGGGGCGGGGCCGCGGGGACGCCGGGCCAGCCGCCTTACGGTCAACCGCCTTACGGGGGCCAGCAACTGCCTCCCTACGGCCAGTTCGGGTCGCCGCAAGCCAACTGGTCGCCGACGCCACCGCCTCAAGGCGAGCTGGCACTGTGGCCGCAACGTGCTCTCGGATGGGTGGTGGACTGGGCCATCGGGGCGGTCCCGGACATCGTCCTGTTTATATTGGGCCGAACGACGGGCACCGCCTTTTTCACTGTGCTCGGGGGCCTTTGGGCGTTGGTCATCACTGTTTGGTTCGCGATCCAGTTGGGCCAGTACGGTTCGACGCCAGGCATGCGCATGGCCGGGCTCAAATGTGTCAAGGTCGGTACGGGGCAAACGATCGGCGGCGGCCTGGGTTTCGTCCGCGCCCTTATCCACGTGGTGGCGGCGTGGCTGTGCTTTGTGACTCGCAGCGCCAGACCCTGGCCGACAAGATCATGGGGACGGTGGTGCTGAAGGTCCCCCCGGCGAGCCTCAGTCTCACGCCCAAGAACAACTAAAGGCCGGGCGCACTTGGCGGAGGTCGGCCGGGGCCCGCTGTCGGCGGTTGTAGCGCCGGCGTCCGGTCCCGCACTGGTTGCAGCCGGGCTCGTGGCGGCCACGACCGTAGTGGCTGTGCGGGACCCGTTCCGCCACCACCTGACCCCTCCGTGCCCTTTTCATGCGCTGACCGGCCTGTGGTGCCCGTTCTGCGGCGGGACCAGGGCCATTTGGGCGACCGTGCACGGCCACTTCGGGCTCATGATGCACGCCAACGCCCTTCTGCCGGTCATGGCCCTGGCCGCCGCGTGGGGGTGGGTGACATGGCTGGGGAAGGCCACGGGCTGGTGGCGCTGCCCATACCCGAGCACTCGGGCGGTGGCTTGGGCGTTCGCCGGCCTCCTGATCACGTTCACAGTGCTGCGGAACCTCCCGGGGCTCAGCTTTCTGGCCCCTCCCGCCCTGGCCTGAGACTAAGCAGCGTGTTAGGCGCGGCTAATGTTCCTCGGGTATGCCTAGACGAACGACGATGACGGTTTTCGGGCTGGCCGCGGCGGCCCTCGCTCTTGGTGGTTGCGGCGTTTCCGTTGCGGCCGGCGGGCACAACGCCGCTACTCACCCGGCCTCGGGCATCTGGGTATCGCCCACGGTGGGCGGAGGGCCCATATCGGGCGAGGCGGTGGCCAACGTTCCCTTCCAGTCACCCCCGAGCACGCCCCCGGCGGCGTTGCCGGCCGGGCTCACGTCCACCCTCACGGGCATCCAAGACGCCGTTACCGGTGGTTGCTGGGACAATGCTCACTTCGGCAGCGTTTACGGTGCTTATGACCAGTACTTCTGGTGGCAGGGCGACTGCGGTGACACTTTCGGCCAGGTAACCGTCGAGCTATACCCGAGCGCAACGGCGGCCCAGCAGCAGGCCCACCACCCGGTGACTTCGGCCGTCCTGGCCCGTTACCTCGACGGCGCCGTGATCGTCGACGTCTACACCAGTGCCCCGCTCTCTGTCATCTCGCAGCTCGGGGAGGTCAAAGGGCTGCAGGCCGTCGCCGGCTACGGGAACGGCGACTAGACGAGGCGGGAGATGTCGAGTCCCATGAGGCTCGCGACCATCGCCATGACCACCAGATAGAGCGCCGCGGCCACCCAGCGCCAGCGATGGTCGGCCCGGAAAAACCGCCGGATGGCCCGGACGTCGAAGACCAGGGCCACCGCCCCCACGGGGAGGCCTATGGCCGGCCCTATCAAGGGGAGAGCGCCCACCCAGGGTGCCAACACCGGGAAGACGATGTAGCTCAGCAGGCATCGCGTCGCCGACAAGAGGATCGACGAACTGAAGACATTATGGACATCCTCCCCCGACGCCCGCTCCTGGATCCGCAGCACCCTTCGAGCGAAACGATCGGGCGCTCCTCGGCGATCGAGGTCGCCCCGAGCCAAGCTGGGCAGCACGCCCGTGGCGTTGAGCTCCAGGGCCTGATTGGCGGTGCCGTCCACACGGCCAGGTTAGCGGTGGGCTAGAACAGACCGGGGGCCAGTCCGGGTCGGGCCAGTCCGGGTCGGGCCCGCTCAAGTGGTGCGGTCAGGTCGGAGGGGCTCCGTCAGTGACCGGTTTGCCTGATGGCGCTACCACCCACCAGATGCCGCCATAGGTCTCGACCCCCTGGCCCGTCACCATGCCCGGGCTGGTGTCGTCCTGATAGGTGTAAAGGGCGTGCTTAGCGTACAGCACCTGGCGGATCCCGTCGCTGCGCTCAAAGCTGGACAGAAGGGCCGGGTTCACGCCCGGGCCCGCTTTGAGCCTGCCCTTGGCCTCCAGGGGCGGCCAGACGATCGAGCATGGTCCGGTGCAGTTGCTGCCGTCCGGAGGATCGGACGTGAGCAGGTACAAGCTGACCCCCGAGGACGCGACCAGGATCCGGCCCAGCCCCTTCACTGTCCTTGCCGCCACGGTGGAAGAGGAGGCCGAGGGCACGGTCTCGGTCGGCCCGCTGGCAAACTCCTGGCCCCCGCACGATGCCAGGCCGACTACGGCCAGGGCGAGCGCAGCCAGCCCGGCGGCCCTCGTCCGGTCGGAGCGGGGGTAGCTGCGCGAGGAGAGGGGCAGGCCGGCCATCAGACGGTCCGGGGCCGGCGCAGGAAGACTTCCTGCGCCACCGTGGCCACCAGGGCCCCGTCCTGGGAGAAGATGCGCCCTTGGGTGAGGCCCCGCGAATCCCGCAACGAGCTGCTCGACGCTTCGAACAGCAGCCATTCGTCCGCCCGGAACGGCCGGTGGAACCATAAGGCGTGGTCAAGGCTCACCGGCCGCCAGGCCCGCGCCGGGGCGCACTGGACCTCGTGCAAAGCGCCCGCCAACCACCCAGGGCCACTGTCGGAAGCATAAGCCAGCGCGGCGGCGTGCATGGAGGGTTCGGGACCGAGGTCTTCGAGGACCCTGAACCAGCTGCACGCCGACTGCGCACCGTCACCGGAGCCCTGGAACGAGCCCTCCACCAGGCGCATCTCGAACAGCTGGCTCCAACTCACCTCTTTTCCCGCTTCGGGGCTAGCCACCTGTGGCGCCTCGGACAGCTGTACGTCCATAGTTGAGCTGCCGATGACCTGGAATGACGCCGACATGTTGAGTATCGCCCCGGTCGACTGACGGGCCACGACCTGGCGGGCCACGAAACTGTGGCCGTCCCTCAAGCGTTCCACCTCAAAGCGGACGGGCTCGTCGGGGTCTCCCATGCGCAGGAAATAGGCGTGCAGCGAGTTCGGCGCGTGGCCCGGTCTCACGGTCAGGTCGGCGGCCCGCAGCGCCTGGGCGACTATTTGCCCGCCGTAGAGGCCTTCCCAGGGGTACCTCGGACCGGCACCGACATAGGTGTCGGGCCCGTGGGAGGCGAGGTCCATCATGGTCTGGAACTGCTCGGGCACCCCGGGCCTTTCAGGAATTATCAAGGCGCGGGAAGACGCTCTGCTCTAGCACGAGCTTTATCCCGGCAGCGATAGGTATGGCCACCAGGGCACCGATTATACCGAGAAGAGCGCCACCGATGATGACGGCGAGGACGGTCACGACCGGCGACACGTTGACAGCCTGGCGCATTACCCGGGGTACCAGCAAATAGTCTTCGATAAAACGATAGGCGACGTAAAAAATTGCTGTCGCGATCGCGGTCGGCAAGGACACGGCCAGCGCCACCAAGCTGACAATAACTCCGGCGATGCTTGAGCCGACCACGGGCACGAGGTCGAAGAGGGCCACTAAAAGAGCGAGCAATATCGAATATGGGAGCCCGAAGACCGTCGCCCAGATGTAGGTGCCGACGCCGGCGACGAGCGACGTGAAGAGGTTGGCGAGCAGGTAGCCGCCCACGCCGGCCAGTACGTCGTCCAGCAGGAGCGCGAACCGCTCACGCCGGCTGTGGGGGACGAGGTGGACGCTGAACCGCTTGATGGAGGGCAGCGCGGCTAGGAAGTAGATGGTGAGCACGACCACCACCAGGAACGAACTGACGGCGCTGAGCACTTCCTTGCCCGCGCCGAGCGCACCGGACGCCAGGCCACTGGTCAGGCTCTTGCTCCCGGAGCCGCTCAAGTAGTAGCTCAGATGGAGATCCCGGGCCACGCGCCCCACGGTGCCCTTGCCGGAGCCGACCTCGGCCCGCCATTTGGGTACCTGCACCGTCAGTTGGTTGATCTCGTGCTCCATGGGCGAGATAGCCGAGTAGACGAAGGCCGCCACGACGCCGGCGCCGAGGATGACGACTAAGAGCACGGCGATCGAGCGGCGCACCCGGTGCCGGGTGAAAAAGCCGACGACAGGCTCCATCCCGACGGCGATGAACAACGCCAGGAACACGAGCACCAGAGTGCTCCGCACCGAGTACACGGCGGCGCCGAGCGCGACGGCCAGGAGCACTCCGACCGTGGCCACGAAACCCACGACAAAAGAGCTCTGCCTATCGAACGGGCGCCCCAGCCGGCGCGCCGCCCGGAGGCGGGCGCGGTCGTCGCCCGGTCCCCGGCCCGGGAGCTCGGTCGTGATGCTCCGCTCTGCTGTGCCGTCAGCCGGCGCTGTCCGCTCCCTTCCCGGTCGGTCAAGCATCGCTCATCCGTTGTCCCCCGATGCTACGTCGCCGCGGAGCCCCAAAAAAGCCTGGCAGTTGCCATGGTCGGCCCCCCAGACCGATAGTTGGAGCCGGACATCGCCGGGGAGGGCGGTCCGCAGCTCAGTCCAGCCGCCTGGTGCCCGCGTTAGGCAGGCGGAATGCCGACCGGGCCCGGAAAGGTCCCAGTAGGGCGACCAACGGACCCTGACCACACTGGTGCCGGCGGTGGAGAAACGGACCACGACGCCCCGGGGGCTGAGCCCGGCGACTCGGGCCGGGCCGGTGGCCAGGCCGGCGCTGCCCACGACTTCCCACAGCTGCCAGCCGGCGCCGTGCCAAACGGGTCGTAGCCCGGGCACCGTTCCAGAGCGGAGCAACGCCGCTTCGGACGTCGCGGCATAGTCAAGGGGAGCCCGGGCCAGGGCCACATAGGAAACCCCATCGGCTAGGAGCCACGACCGGTACACGTCCGCTGATAATGGCCCCGACTTATAGAACAGGTTGTCATAGGCCATGTCCAGTTGTCGTTCCCACCCCCGGGCCAGGCTGAACTTGGGGGCCAGGTAGGCCGACTCCCAGTGGTGCGCGCCGGGCGGGACCTCCACCCGCACGGGCATGCCTTTGCTGAGCACCGTGAGCTCATCGATCAGCGGCTGGTAGAACGTGGCCACACTGGAACGGCCGTCGGTGGCGCCCCCGAGGGCTTCGGCCATCGGCCCGAAGTCCCAGGCGACGAGCACGGCGACTACAACCATGGCCGTGGCCGGGACGGCGGACCGGTCCCGACGGGACAGGGACGACCGGGACAGGGACGACCGGGACAGGGCTAGACGTGGGAGGTAGCAGATGACCAGAGGCATCCCGATGTACGCCGCCAGCCGGACGTCATTGTCACCCATCTGGGTGGGCACCAGAAACAGAGCCACGCTGGTGACGCCGTAGAGCACCGCCCCTAGTCGCAAGACCGGAGGTGTGCTGAGCACGGGGCTGGCGATAATGGCCGAAATGGCCAGCACGGCCACAAGGTCGCCGTAGGGGAAGGGGAAATACCCGGCACCGGGAAAAAGGACAGGCAAAGCGGCCGTGCTCACCATGAAAACGAGGGCTGCCGCTATCTCCCACGCGGCTTGCCGCACCGAGCGACGGGCACTGGTGACAGCCATGGCGAACAGCGCCAACGCTAGGAACGAACCGACGACGGGCGTCGTGAGCGACGCGAGTACGCCCAGGCCAAGACCCCCGGTCAAGGCCACGGCGCCCGCCCCGCCGGGCACGGCGTTTGGCCGGGAGGTCCGGCGCCGCCCGGAGGGTAAGCGAAGGCGGGCGAAAAACAGCACGCTGCCCAAGGCCAACGCCTCGCCCGTCAGAGTGGGGAGTTGGCCGATAGCGATCTCGATGACGGTGGCGACCGCAAAGTACCAGCTCCCGGCCGGCCGTTCCCCCAGCGCGGCCGTCACCAGCCGGTCAAAGCAGGTGGCCGCGGCCGCCGCCGACAGAGCGGCCAGCGGCCACAGCCCGAGGTAGGCGGCGGCGATCGGGTAGACGAGGCTGTAGTTGAGCGGGTAAGTGCCTCCGTACCAGCCCGGGTCCCAGTCGATCACGCCAAAGTGGGCGACCTGGCCGGCCCGGTAGATCTGCGCCGCCCAATCGGTGCCCCGCCAGCCTGCGACGTAACAGACAAGGCATGCCCCCACGGCGACCAATGCCGGGGCGCCGGCCCTCAGCGCACGACCGAGCCCTACCTGCCCGGCCATCGGGCGCGGCTTTACAGCGTCCCGCCTTCTAGCTCCGAGAGCGGCAACTTGTTAGTGCGGGCGGCGGCGGGCGGTGCGAGGACCACCCTCTGGCCGAAATGCCCGAGGTAGATGTCAACGCTCAATGTGGTCGGGAGCTGGTTGGCCAGGTCGGCCTGGGCTGGACTGGGGGAGTGCGGCTCGGTCCCGAGCACGACGCTCGCTTGCAGTTCCACCAGGCGGCCACGGCTGTCGAGCCATACGTAGACGGGGAGCTCGTCCGGTCGGGGGTGGGCGATCTGGGCCAGGAGGCTCACCAGGCCGGCACGCAGTGCAGCTCCATGAGCAGGTGACGCCAGCGCGGCCGTCGAGTACTCGAGGCGGTACTCCGTCGAGCTCACGCCATCGGTCCTCCTCGGCCCCAGCCGGACGGTGCCGGTCGGGGCCACCCTCAGCAGTTCGAGCACCGGCGCGGGGTCGACAGCCATCAGCACCGACCCGGCCAGCGCCGGCCCCGCCAGGACGGCTTCCGCACCGTGCCTGGCGCCCAAAGAGAACTCCGCCCAGGGCCTGCCTTTGTTGGTGGCCCGGGCCGAGGCCGGCAGCTCCAGGTACAGCTGGTCGCCGCGCAGTACCTCGGTAAGGTTGATGCCGGCCTCCTGCACGGCGATGGAAAACCCGGGAGCCGTCAGGTCCACCACGCCCTGAGCCGTTATATACGTACCGGCGCGGGGCGCGTTGATGTGGAGGTTGACCGCGGTCTGGGCTGTTCGGGCGGAAACGGTCCGGGCATAGACGTCCTCGACGTTGAGCCCGGCGGTACGGGTGGCGCAACCCGCCGCCCCCCCGATTAGGGCCGCCGCCGCCAGCGCCCGGCCAACCAGAGAGGGGCCTGTCTTCCGAAAAGCCGTACCCGTCCGGTGGGCCCGGTCGTTCATTGTCCTCCCCAACGCCCCCGGTGCACGACCTGGGCCAGGTCCTTGCGCGGACGGTAAGCCGACAGGGACGGTTTGTCGTCCGGGCTCGGCCAGCCCAGAGCGACGGCGCCAAGTGGCTCCCACTCGGGCGGTACGCCGAGATCGGCGAGGAGCGTGGTGGCTGGTTTGCGAAGGGCGAAGAAGAGGGCGCCCAGTCCTTCCTGGGTGGCACCGAGCAGGAGCAACATGGTGGCGAACGCCGTGTCGACCAACCAGTAGGGCACCGCCCAGTCCTCGACTCCTCGTGCGCCGGCGGCCTGCTTGTCCGGCTCGGCGTAGCGCTCGAGGTACCTCGCCCGGCTGGCCAGGGGCAACACGATCACCGGTGCCTTGAGCAGGCCCGGGTGACTGGGATGAGCTAACCAGGAACTGTCGGCTTCCTGCTGCCAGAAGCTCTCCGTCTCGTCTCCCTCGAGGACGAAGAACGCCCACCCCTGAGTGTTACCGGCCGAGGGGGCATGGATAGCCAGG
>Ga0302320_10002727_pt1 | contig 41289 bp, 34 predicted proteins | sample Bog_T0_3_FD_202130 | JGI IMG/M metagenome (GOLD analysis project Ga0302320, IMG submission 202130) | Peat permafrost microbial communities from Stordalen Mire near Abisko, Sweden - Bog_T0_3 | ecosystem: Environmental > Terrestrial > Soil > Wetlands > Peat | place: Sweden: Abisko, Stordalen Mire... | reverse complement strand
CGCCTCCTCGCCAAACTGGGCGCGGAACTCGCCCACCGTGAGCATACGAACGCCTTTACCCATGAGACAATCCCCTGCTATAAGAGTATCGCCTTTCGTTCGCCTGAACAAGCTAAATAATCATCTTTGCGGAATGGGTGGGATGCCCATGAGGCTCCGACCTACACCGGTTCCAAAAATGCGCTAGATTTCAGCCTGCACCAGGATGCAGGTGATGTTGTCGTTGCCGCCCGCCCGGTTGGCCGCGGTGACAAGGCGATCACACTGCTCTTCGAGCGGTCCCTCGCCCACCAGCAACGCTTCGATCTGCGCGTCGGTAAGTTCCCGAGTCAAGCCATCGGAGCAGAGCAGATATCGGTCGCCCGGCACCACATCCAAAGGAAAGATATCCGGCGTGATCTTCTTCTGTGTCCCCAAAGCCCGGGTAATGACATTCCGGAGCGGGGAGCGCAACGCTTCGGCACGGGTCATGCGCCCCAATCGAACCTGTTCTTCCACCAGCGAGTGATCCAGAGTGAGTTGCTCCAACTGATGGTCGCGCAGCCGATAGCAGCGGCTGTCCCCAATATTGAGCACCCAGAGGCGACTTTCCTCCGCCACCAGGACCACCATGGTGGTACCCATGCCGTTGAGCCGGTAGTTGCGCTGTGCGCGGGTGAAGATCGCTTCGTTGGCGATGCCGATCGCCTCTTCGGCAATCTGCAGCAGCGGAGCCTGCGTTACCTGCGGACCTGCACTTCTGGCGGCCAGCAGGCGCAACATCTCGTCCACGGCCAGCGAACTGGCAATCTCGCCTGCCGCAGCTCCGCCCATGCCGTCGCATACAACGAAAACCCCGTCTTCAACGGAGTACCCGAATGCGTCTTCATTGGATGGGCGCTTGCGACCGCGGTCTGTGAGAGCCGCAGCCGTATAGTGAACGACAGCCGTCGACAAGAAGAATCTCCCGTTGCTCAGTTTACACGGGCTAGCAAACACAGCGCGGGAAGTTACTGCACCGTTTGGGCCCAGAGGTAACTTTCAATGCCCATTCGGGAATCCGACCGCGGTATCCACCGAAGTTGGAACCGAGGGAGCGGCGGGAAGCTCGAAGACCTCAATTCCTCCGTTGTTGAGCACCGCGACACGCCGCCCGGAGGGGGAGATTGCAACGTTGCCCCCAGCATCCAGGGGAGGACTCGCCTGCGCCACCAGCGCGATATGACCATTTGCCGCATCGTACACGGTGACTTTCTGGCCTCTGATGTCGTCGGTTGTCAGCGGCGACGAAGCGCTGACTTCCCGGGTTACCTGAAGCGCCTCCTGGGCGATGCGCGAACCGTCCCGGCCAAAAACCAGCAGAGGCCATACTTCATGGTCCGAAATCTCCGCCTGCCAAAGCAGCCGTCCGGTGCTGGCGATGGCCTCCAGGCGATGCTCGCCCAGCGTCGTGCAAACGGTCGCGACCAGCTCCAGCGGCGAAGCAAAGTCGCTGGCCGGCGTGCAGGTGGAGTTCAGACGGGCCAACGGAGTAATGGTGCCGTCGAACGCATGAAGGTTCAGTTGCCATTCGATTCCCCGGGCATGAAGGTTCTCGAGGTACCCGTTGCTGCCAAGGGGCAGATGAATCGCGCTGCGAAGCCGGGTAGATAACATCACTTGCCCGGTGTCGCGATGCAGAATGCGCAACAGCAGATCGCCGGAATTCTCCAACGATCCATCCGACATCTCCGGCCGCGTCGAGCCGTCCGGGGCTGCAGTCTGGGCCGCCAGCGGTTCCCGCGAGCCGGTCACCAGAAACTGCTGGGAGGGGTCGAGTTCGATCCAGAGCAGATTTCCAGGAAAGAGCAATTGCGGTTTCAGTTCCAGCGCGGCGTTGCCTTGCAACAGTTCCTTGCCGTCGCGAACCAGAAAATGCCCATCCTTCAGAACCCACAGATAGCGGTTCCGATCGTGCAACGACCAAACCGCTTCCGCCTCGACGGTTCCCGAAGGCAACGACAGCAACACCGCACGAATATGCCTCTCATTCCCTTCTTCCCCTCCCGAGTTGTCGCGCCGAATCAGCCCCGGAATGCGAAAGGTGAAAAGAAGCCGGTTCTCATCCAAGAAATCGAGGGAGGTCTGACTGACCCTGAGGCCCAGATAATTCTCGCCCGGCGCGGAAAAACCGAGCGGCTCCACAGGAATCGTGAAGACGGGCGACTGCGAGGCATGGGCCTGCGCAGGCTTCTGCGCTTCCCTGCTCGCCTTGGGCTCAAAATCCAGCGGCTTGCCGCCTTGCGCCGCCCCGCGCGGACAGGTGCAAATCAACCCCCAGGCCAATGCCGCGCAGATGCCCGCGCGCCTCGCCAACCTCGAAATAGGAACCCCATCGCTCATCGTTTGCTATTTTCGCCGATGCACCCTGCCTCTGGCAGTGATACGCGCGGCTTTGGGTTATGCGACAGTAAAGATAGGGATGCAAAGCCAAGCAAGTCACGTCCGGCGCCTCACGATTCTGGGATACACAGCCTGCGCACTGGCTGGAACCCTGTGGGGAACCGGCTTTTATTTCGGGCGTCTGGCGCTGAATGAAATGAGCGTGGAGCATATGGTGCTCTATCGCTTCCTGTTTGCCTGCCTGGGCATACTGCCGGTGGCCGTGATGAACCGCCGCCGCCTTCAACTGAAGCGAAGCGAGATTCGGCTTCTGCTGTGCACCGCTGCCCTCGGCATTCCCATTCAGTTCCTGATTCAGTTTCACGGGCTGGCGCGGACCACCGTCAGCCATGCTTCGCTGATGGTGGGCGCCGTGCCGGTGTTGCTGGCCGGCGCAGCCGCCGTGTTTGCCGGGGAAAGGCTCGACTGGATTGGCTGGACTGCGCTTTGCGGTTCAACCGTGGGCGTAACGCTCATCGTCCTGGGCGGGAAACATGGCCCGGCCACAAGCGGCGAGCCCACCCTTGCCGGAGATCTGCTGGTGATCGTGTCCTTGTGCACCTCGCTCGCCTGGATTCTCTTGAGCAAAAAACAGATGCAGAAGCATAGCCCCTCGGTGGTTACGGCCTTGACCATCCTGCCGGGAACCGCCATGCTCGCGGTTTGGGTGATGGGACCATGGGTCATGCGGGTATCTCTGCCCGAGTCGATGGTTCCGACGGCATGGCAAGCAAGCACCCCGCTCCCCTTCTCGCACATAAGCCTCTCCGCATGGATTGCACTGGCGGCAAGCGGTCTGCTTTGTACCGCAACCACCACCCTGCTCTGGAACTGGGGAATTCATCACGTCCCGGCTTCCCGCGCGGGAGTCTTTCTCAATATCGAGCCCGCACTCGGTTCCTGGCTGGGCGTGCAGTTGCTGGGAGAACACCTCGGTCCCCACGCCTGGCTGGGGGGCGGCCTCATCCTGACCGCCGCCATTGTCCTCACCACCCGCTCTCCTCAATCCTCTCCCGATATCCTGCTCGAATAGACCATGCTGAAGACAGCCGCTCGTCCGACCCGAAGGGCGCCTGAGCCGGCAATTTCATCGTGGAATCCTGATTTTTGCGTTTTGTCTCATGCAGGCCGCTCACAAGGAACGGCCTGCGATGAACCCACTTTAGTAACCATATAAATACGATTAACGGTAACTCTACATTGATTACTCTCCGATAAGCAAGCTAGAACTTTTCGGAGGCCCCATGACGCTCCTTTCCGTGAACCATTTCTCTACTGTCGATATTCGCGCCATGGATGACCAACACGGCATTCTCATGGACACACTGCATGAATTGCGTCTGGCGGTGGTGCGCGGATACAACCGGGAGGAAGTCAGCCATTTGCTCAAGCAATTGATCGAGTTCACGCGCATGCACTTTGGCAGTGAAGAGTTGTTGATGGAGCAGTTTGGCTTTCCTGAATTCCTTGAGCACCGGGACGAGCATCAGAGGCTTCTGGTGCAGATTCAAGAGTCGGCGAACAAGATGCTGCATGGCGAATCGATGCACATGCGGCCATTGCTCGGCTTTCTGAGCGACTGCTATCGGGAGCACATGGAGGGTCCGGACAGGGAGTACGGTCCCTGGCTCAACGCGCGCGGCGTGTTTTAGATATATAGAACGGTTCGGGCTCAACTTTTCTTCATTTTGTCCGATGAAAGGAAGGACGGAAAAATACGTCCGAGGGAAGAACTGTGGCGTTATTGACGTGGGACGAAAGCTTGTCAGTGGGCGTCAAGTCCATGGACAGTCAACACCAGGCGATGCTTCAGATGCTCAACGAGTTATACGACGCCATGATGGAAGACAATGCGCTGGGAGTAACCGGACCGCTGCTGCACAGACTGGTGGAATATACCAAAACTCACTTTTCATCGGAAGAGCAGTTGATGGAAGCCTGTGGATACATAAACCTGGCCGCCCATCACGCCCGCCATCTGGAGTTGATCGAAGAAGTCGAAAAGTACATCGCAAGCTACGAACGGGAAGACCTTTTCATGCCGATCCCGCTGCTCCATTTTCTGCGGGATTGGATCGCGACGCATATTCAGAAGGAAGATCGGGACTACGGTCCATGGGTCAACCGGCATGAAGCTCGCTGAGAGGTAATTCGCGACCGCACCGGAAGAAAGAGGTCCCGGTGTGCCTTCTTTTACTGAACTTTTCCCAAATAACTGCAATCGCTAAGTCGTCGGGCCCTCCCGGCAGGAGACTCAAATGGCACTTTTGACCTGGAGCACCCAGTATTCAGTAGGCGTGAAAGCAATCGACAAGCAGCATGAGGGGCTTGTCAATTCATTGAACGATCTGCACGCGGCCATGATCTCAGGCCAAGCCAAAATTGTAACCGGGCCATTACTTCATAAACTCGTGGCCTATACGCGCGACCACTTCGCTGCCGAAGAAGGTATGATGAGTGCTGCTCGATTCCCCAAGTTGGCGGAGCACAAGCTGCTGCACCGCAATTTGACCGAGCAGGTAGAGGAGTTTGTCGCTCGTTTTGAGGATGGAGAAAGCACTTTGAGTGTGCCGCTGATGAATTTTCTGCGCGACTGGCTCACCACGCACATGCTCAAGGAAGACAAGGAATATGGGCCTTTTTTGAACCGGCACGGCATTCAGTAGCCTGTGCGGGGGCTTCGACCGCACAGAAGAGGCCCCAGCGCTCGACCAAGGTCCGAAAACGTCTCGCAACTTTTTCAATCCAGATCGTTTTAGGTACTTGACCGGCGGAGGGATGACTGTGACTTTATTGACGTGGAACGATTCCTATTCAGTGGGTGTGTTGGAGATCGATTGCCAGCATACCGTCTTGTTCGACATTTTGAACGAGTTGCACGCCGCCATGTTGGCAGGCGAAGCCAGCAGCCTGACTGGCCCCATCCTCTGTAAGCTGGTCACTTACACGCGCGAGCACTTTGCGGCCGAAGAAGCAATGCTGGAGCAGAGCAAGTACCCCGGAATCGAGCCCCACAAACAACTGCATCGCGACCTGATCAAGCAGGTCCAGGAGTATGCGGATCGTTTTGAAAAGGGTGAAATCACTCTCAATCTCCACCTTCTGAACTTCCTGCGCGATTGGCTTGCCAATCACATTCTGAAAGTGGACCACGCGTACGGCCCGTGGTTGATTGAGCACGGAGCAAAGTAGAAAATCCCGCAAAGACCGATGCGACGCCCGCGCTACCGATTCGCGATAGGCCCTGCAGCTTTGGCCCGCGAATCCAAGCGCTCCGTGCCCCATCCATTCCGCGTTTTCTGCGGAATGGGTGGGAAGCCCATCAAGCTATCGAAGGGCCGGATCAAAAAACACTTTACCCGCGCAATCTCGAGCACTTGAAGTAGGGAACAGCTCTAAGCCTATCCTTCGAAAGAGAAGGGGATTTCGGCCCACGGGCTGGAAGCCGCTCTGGGTTCGCTGGCCAGATCATAGACCAGGCGTTCCAGCACCAGGCGCTTGTCGGGCGGGCTGGAGCGGATTTCCAGATCGGCGCGAGCAATCAGGCGCAGGGCTCGCGTCAGTTCTCGACGGCTCTTGTAGCGGCGGGCCTGGCGGATGAGATCGTCCGCGGCAAACGGGGGCATGCGGAAACCCTGCCACAGCGCCTGCCAGATGGCCCGAGAGTCGCGTACGTTTTTCTCCAGAATCACCAGCATCTGGCGGAAGGTTCGCGCCAGCATATAGAGGTGGCCGATAGCCGCGTCTTCGCCCGCATCCGAGCTGTTGAGAAGCCCGTGGAGAAGAGCCAGCGCCTTGGCCTTGTCGCGACAACTGATGGCGTCCGTCAGTTCATAGAGGGAGCGCTGCTTGGCGCCCAACACCATGGTTTCCACGTCGCCCAACGTGATCCGCTCGCGGCCCAGCGTATAAAGCAGCAGCTTTTCCATTTCAGAGGCGACCATCATCATATCCGTGCCCAGCGCATCCACCAGTTGCAACGCCGCGTCGGGATCGATCTTCGAGCCGGCTTCCTGCGCGGTGGCCTGGGTCCAGCGGATTCCGTCTTCCTGGTTCACGTGCGCAAGTTCGACCATGCCGCAATGCTCGCCCAGGGTCTCGGTGAGCCGTTCGAAGCGATTCTTGTCGTCCAGTTCCATGCGCCGCAGGTCCGAGGGAATATGCACGAAGTCGGCCACGAAGATCAAGAGGGCCTGCGGGTTGGGCGACTTGAAATAACGAGCCAAGGCTGCGAACTCCTCTTTCTTGGCGCCGCGCGAGTAGAGAGTCTTGAGGTTCCGGATGAAGATCACCTGGAAAGGCGCCATCAAGGAGGGGGTCTGGGCCAGATCGAGAATCTCGAAGATCGAGGTCTGCCCGAGATCCAGTTCCGATAGGCAAAAGTCCTTCAATTCTTCCGGGACATAGGCTTTGAGCACCGCCTTGCGGCAGCGGTCGAGGAGGAAGATCTCGTCGCCGACCAGCACGTAGCCCGGTCGAAGCGGTCCCTTGCCGTCAGCCGCAGCCTCAATTTCGCCGACAAAGCGGCCCACGGCGGAGAAACCCGCACCCCAACGCGCCCCGCTCACAGCGCAAGCCCCTGCAGGTCTCTATTTTTGAATACGAAGATCATCTGACTTCAGAATACCGTTCCCGGTCCATTGCAGCCAGCAGGCAACGCCGGAAGGTCTCAAAAGCAGCAATGTCGGTGCACTTTTGATTGCAACGACACGCGCTCCGTGCCCCATCCATCCCGCGTTCTCTGCGGAATGGGTGGGAAGCCGACCACGCCAATGGAGGGCCGGACCCATCCGGACCAATTCGTGACTAGAACCCCTCGAGAACATCGGCGACCAAGCCACGCGCGAAAGCGCAGGAGAGGCGCTCGACGGCCGCCGGGCTTTCTTCCAGAAAGGTCGGCAGGTCGGTGGTGGATTGGTACTGCTCGCGATAGACGTAGTTCTTGTTCTCGTAAAGGATTTTTCCGTCCCGGCCGGTCAAGGTCACCGAAACCACAAGGGTGAGCAGGAAGCTCGAAGACTGCTGAGTGGTGGCGTTATAAGTGAGAGGAGTAACGGACTGCTTGAGGATCGTCCCCCGCAGCACCGCGTCTTCTTCATGCCCCTCTTCCGGAGTCACCCGCAATCTGGTTCGGGTCGCAAACTCGCGGATTACCGCTTGAGTCATCACGATCTCGCTGCGATAGGTCTCTGTCCGCGTGGTAAACAAGGGAACCGAGAGCGTCTTCACATTGACGGGGAGGTGAGTCGCCGCGCCCAGCGTGTGGTATCCGCATCCGGTGAGGGTCAGCAGGACCGATGCGAACAGGATCAGTGCGAACTTGCGCATGAAGAGATTCTAGCAAGCCAGGCACTTTACAACGCTGGTTGTACCGTATTCCATTGGGCGCGATACAATCCTCCCCAACGCAAAAGCCTCCAGCTTCTGGTCTTCGCACCGAGCGAAGTTCCAGAAGCTGGAGGCTAGTGGCTAGAAGCTGAAAGCTGCTTTGTTATTTCACCATCACCTTAGGCACAACCGACAATCCCGGCCGCAAGGCGTGATTCGGGTCTTCGCCGTTGAGGTTGTCAAAGTCGATGCGCACGGGTACCCGCTGCACGACCTTCACGTAGTTCCCGGTAGCATTCTCCGGCGGAAAGAGCGAGAGCACCGATCCGGTGGCGCCGCCAATCTGGGTGATCTTGCCGTGATAGGTCTTTCCTGTCGAGTCCACTTCGATCTCGGTAGCCTGTCCTGGGGCCATGTGCTTCAGCTGGGTCTCTTTGAAGTTGGCCGTGACCCACAAACCTTCCAGGGAAACCAGCGTCAGAAGATTCTGCCCGGTGGCCACGTTCTGGTTGATTTCCACGCTCTTGCGGGTGATGATGCCCGCCGCGGGCGCAACAATCTTCGTGTAGCTGAGATTCAGCTTGGCCTGATCGAGTTGGGCCTGCGCCTCTGAAACCTGGGCCTGTGCCTGCTTGGCGCGGGCAGACTGCGCGGCCACCTGTTGTGGCCCGGTCTCGGCGTACTTCACAACCGCCTGAGCCTGCGTCGTGCGCTCGTGAGCCACGCGCACCCCATCTGCCGCAGCCTGCTCCGACGCGATGGCTCCCAACAGGTCGGCCTGGGCAGCGTCCGATGCAGCCACAGCCGCGTCAAACTGCTGTTTGCTGATGACGTCCTTTTGGACCAGGGGCTTGTACCGTTCCAGATCCGCTTGCGCTTTGGTGGCGTTCGCCTTGGCCTGCGCCACATGCGCGTGCGCCGCCTCCAACTGCCGTTCCGCCTGGGCTACGCTCGCCTGGCTTCCCGTCACATCGGCGTTGGCCGAACGGAGGTTGCTGCCGGTGTTTGCGGTGATAACCGGGATGTTGACGCTGGCGGCTGCGGCGTTCGCCTGGGCGCTGGCAACGGCGGCCTCGGCATTCTCCACAGCTACCTGGTAATCGCGGGGGTCCAGCTCCGCAATCACATCGCCCGCCTTGACGACCTGATTTTCATCGACGTACACCTTGGCAACTTGTCCGGCAATGCGCGAACTGATCTGGATCAAGTGCCCATTGATCTGCGCGTCATCGGTGTCTTCACTGAAGGTCGAACGCCACCAGAGCCCCGTCGCTACCGCGACAAGAACCACCAGCACGACAATCACGATGCCCCTGCGGCGCGACGGCGGAGTAACCTCGGTTGTTTCGTCCACTTCGGGTTGGGTTCGTTTTGAATCCGCCACGTTTACTTCCCTCCAATAAACTTCTGATAGTCCCGCCCTGCACCCAGGGCCCGCACCAAGCTCAGCTTGGCCACATTGTGACGATAGAGGCTGGTCACATATTGATCGTTGGCCTGCGCCACGGACTGCTCGGCCTGGCTCACTGCCAGGTTGTCGCTCACCCCGTTCGCGTAGCGCTGTTGCGCTTCATTCAGGACTTCGTTCGCCAGGTCCACACTCGACCGCGCCACTTCCACCATCTTCTCGGCCGAGGCAATATCGAGCAGGGCATCGCGCACGTCAGCGTCCACCTGTGCCTTTTTGTCGCTCAGTTGGGCGCGTTGCGTGTCCAATTGCGCCTGCGCCTGCTGTGCTTCGCCGCGCAAGCTGTACTCCTTAAACACCGGCACGCTCAGAGTTCCGGTGGCATCGCCGGTTCCATGCGACTTCTTCAGGTTCACTCCGATATCGCCGTAGTCCCCATCGAACTTGAGGGTCGGCAGACGTTCATCGGTCTTGGCCTTCCGCTGATCTTCCACCGCTGAGGTCTGCTCCACCATGGCCGCCAGATCCTTGCGGTTGGCGTGGGCCTGCTGAATCGCCGTATCCACGTCCATTTTGTCGAAGACCGTGTAGGGAGCCTTGTCCGCCAGCATAAAGCTCTGCGCCAAGGGCAAGCCGATGGTCCGGGCCAAAGCCAGCTTGTCCTTTTCAAACGCATTCTGCGCCACAATCAACTGCTGCTGCAGGGTCTGATAGTCCACCCGTGCGCGCAGCTCGTCCAGCAAGGGAGCCGTTCCCGCCTCGTGATTCGCAGACGCCTGATCCAGTGAAACCTTGGATGTGGCGACTTGCGCCTGCACGCTGGCGATGCGCGTCTCGTCGGCCAATGCCAGCATATAGGCGTTGCCGACGGTCAAAATCACCAGCTCGCGGGCGTCTTCCGCGGTCAGTTCCGCCGCGGCGAAGTTGTGCTTTGTCGCCAGGTAATTCCGCAGCGACGCCACATCCACTAGAGACCAGCTCAGCGAAGCGCGCAGATCGGTGAATCCAAAGGGGCCGATGATCGTCGGAAAGCCCTTGATCCGTAAACCCTGCGCCGGCAAGTCCGACTGCATCACCGTCTCTTTCAGGCTGGCGTCCACCGAAGGCAGCAGTGTCTGAAGCTGGCTCAACCGTTGTCCGCGGGCGGCAGCCGTCTGCGTTCCACTGAGGAGGAGGCCCAGGTTATTGCGCAGCCCCCGCTGAATGGCATCATCCAGGGTCAGATTGACGGATTGCGCCGAAACTTCCCCGGCAACCACACTGCCTTGAAAAGGGTTCGTTGCCTGGGCAGCAAGCCACACAGGAACCGTCGCCACCACCCCCGCGCAAAGAAGAAAGGCGCTGTGCCGAATCACTCTGGATTTGGAATGTCTAGAAAGCTTCAAGGTTCTTCAACTCGCAGCGAAGCACGTTCGCCTGTGATTACTTCGCTAGAGAATGGATGCACGACCCAGACGCAAAGTTCCTGATTCCAGTGTATCGGACTCGGAATGAGGAGCCATGACGACGCGTCCCTGCACCGTCCAAATTGGGAAAGCTGCTCCCTACCCTTAAGACGAATGGGAGGGCGATATGGCCGCACGGGAAGTTCCAGGCTGATCGCCGAACCGTACCGTTGCGGTCAGCGCACCGAAGCGTGAATCAACTGCGAGGCAAGAGAGCAAAGCCCCTGCTGAAAGGTCTCGCGCACCCCTTGCGGAGTCCAGCCAGCCGCCTTCGGTCCGCCCAGTTCCGCCAGCAGCGCCGCCGTCTCCACGCCGGAGAAGCCCGCCACCGCGCGCAGCACAAAGACCGTACGCACCGCCACCGACAGTCCTTCCAGCCATTTCCGGACCCGCTCGCGGTCTGGACCGCTGATCATCCGCTCCAGTTCCTCATGGGAGACACCCGCAGCATCCAGATCGTCGACCTCAATGCAGGTCACCGGCCCCGAGGCAGCCTCGGGCGCGGCCAGGCTTTCGGCATTCCGCTTCTGAATCGCCTCGATCGCCATCCGGCACATCGCCAGGCGGCTGTTGCTGCGCGCCAGTTCCGGATCCTGACAGACCGAGACTTCGGCCGTAGCGATAGTCGCTTCAACCAGTTGCACGCCCTCTTCGCCTTCGCCCACAAACATAGAAGCGAGGTTATACAACCCCGCCGCAATCTGGTCGAACATCTTGCCCAAGCCTTCCGCTTCCCGGTCGGCGACCGGCACAGGGGAAGTCAGGCTCTCATGGGTCGGATTGGACTCGTGCGGCATAACCGGCGCTCCTCTCGGGACATAATGTGGGTTCCCTACCTCTATCCTCAATCCGACGGCTCCTGCCGTCAATGAGCGGGCAAAAATTGTAATGGTTCCTTTACAACTCTTCAGGACGAAAATCGCCTCCGCCGAAAGCTCCTGTGCCCGCAGGGAAGGCGAAAGCGAAACCAAGGTCGAGGTATCTCGAAGCCTATGTCCTCCAGTCGACGCGACCATCGGGAAGCGACGACCTGGCACAGACCTTGCCGGGACACAGTAACCTTGGTTTCGCTCGAAAGTCCGTGAATCCCCGCCGCGCGTCGGCGCAAACCTCAAGCCACGGAAACGATTCCCTTTTCCGAACCATTCCGCCCCAATCCTTTCTTTCCTGCTGAAGGGAATGGGTAAGAGAGAGTATTCTGGCTCCGGGGCCGGAATGTCGGCACGTTGGAGGGGAATTCATGGGCAGCATTCAGGACCGCAGAGCCAAGGCCGACGAGCCGATCTTTCGTCCGGCTGGGACCTATTTCCGATTCAAAAACGGTTGGACCGTCAGTATTGAAGACAGCAACCCCAACAGCATCGAGCATTTCGACCTGAAGATCTCCAGCGCCACCTACCGCCCCGTGACCTTCGCTCCCAACAACGACCCGGCCCTGCGCAAGGTCGACGCCGACCGCCTCGTCGGGATTCTCACCGCCGTCAAGTCCTTCACGGACGAGACCGAAGCCGAAGCCGCCTCGGAACTGATCGGCAAATTGCCCGCCTAAGCAGAAATTCCGCCCGCAAGAACAAGCCCCCGCTACCAACCTTCATCGTGCCTTTCGCGGTGAGGGTAGGGACCCGGTCGCGGCATACCCCCCGAAACGGTTCATCGAACACAAGGCGAATTATCATTCCCTATATGTGCTCGATGAATTATGGCGATTCTGCGCTCGTTGACGGGATACGGGGAAGTGAAGCCCGTTTCAGGGAGCAGATCCAGAGAATCGCGATTCGAATCCTGCCGCTTTGGGTCGAGGCTTCTCTTGCCCCTAAAGGTGAGGGACATAGGACAGACATCTCTTGTGATTGCAACAGTTCTCCAGGGTCCGGCCCCATTCCGCCCCATTGCTGACGTTGGTTTCTGCCATTAGAATAGAGACCCAACTCAGTAGGTCGCACATTACCAGTTCTGTATCGGACAATCTTCGGAGTCGCATGGCTAAGAAAAGCACGACTGCATCTAATCCGGCTCGAACTCTAACGGGCCTCATAGAGAAGTTTGAGGAATACGCGAAGCCGTCAAGGCATGTATACGATTTAAAATGCTATCGGGGTCAACGTGATGCTTCTTGGCCAATTGTTGCGGGGATATTCCGACGCGATTTTGGAGGGCTTCTACGGAATGAGAAAAGGGCAATTCGTGATCTGATCTCAGTTCATCCTAACGAGTTTGCATCCGACGAAACTATGTTCGATAAGCTTGTCCGGATGCAGCATTTTGGCCTGCCGACTCGATTGCTGGACGTTACTCATAATGCATTGGTCGCCCTTTATTTTGCAACCGACCCGGGGCCTGAGGGTAGTAAACCCACCAACGGTATCGTCGTTGGTTTCGCAATTCCAGAGGACCGCGAGAAGTACTTTGACAGTGATTCAGTAAGTTGTATAGCCAACTTGGCCAATATGACTTCCGATGAGAAGGATGCGATTGATCGGTTGAAAGAGTTGTTGATAGATCTGCCTGAGGACGAACAAATCGCAAAGTTCAATGAAGATGAAATTGTTAAGCGGCTTCATCAATTTATTCGGTCAGAAAAATCGTATTTTCAGTCAATTATCAAGCCTATAGATTTATTCAAACCCTACTATGTTCATCCAAAAATGAGCAACAGGAGAATCGTGGCGCAATCTGGAGCCTTCATCTTATACGGCATAGAACCATCCAAGGAAATATTCTTTCCCAAAATGATTGAACCAACACGATTTCTTGTCCCTCAGAAATCGAAGGCACGTATTCGAAAGGCACTTGAAAACCTAGGCATCAACGAAAGCACATTATTCCCCGAAATCGACAAGGCTGCGGCGCGGATCAAGAACAGCTGGATCTGACAAAGGAGAAATAAGGCGCTAAATTGACAAGCGATTCTTTAGGAAGCCTCGGAGTCTCCTTTAGATTTTATATTTTCCGCCACTTGTCCCTTCCACCAATATTGGTGTCACGGACGCGCTCAACGTGAACGGCCGCATCCGGGTTCATTTTGCGGGCCTTCTCAATGGCCTCAGCTTGGGTCGGGGCGACTGTGCTGGCCCTTTCAGAACCTGGTTTTCTTACTGCATAATCTCCCTGCTCACGCCTTTCGATATACACTTCAGCCTTTGCCATGAAAGCCCCCTTCCTGCGAGAAGAATACACCGAAAAACACCGCTGGCACAACAATTGAGGCGGGTCGCCCATCCTTCTTTGGCCCACTGAAGTGGGTGCCCCATCCTTGACGCAGTTCTATCGCGGCAAGGGTGGGAGACCACGAATCCTCTCCCCTTATCTTCGGAAGACAGTAAGGTTCCCACCCTTCGCCAAGAACGCGAAGGATGGGGCACCCAACGAGCACTCTATTCGATAGGTACTCTTAAGCGCCGCACGGGTCAGCGCCCAAGTGCTCTTGAACTGAGCGTCCCACCGGCAGCATCCGCACGTGTTTCCGCCACGGCCTTTTGCTGAAGATTTCGCGTTTCAGGGTCACAATCGATGCAGCGAGATGCAGGACTCGAAAGATGACCTCCCTGTGACTGCGCAAGCGGTCAGACGGAGGTCACAGGGGCGAGCCAGGCTGGGTTTGGTTCAAAACATAGCGGGTCCGCAACCCACCAAAAAGATCCCCCCACCCGGGGTATTTGAAATCTCCGCTTTTGGCGGGCCGAAAAGCAAGGACAAGAGCATTCATTTGAACCACTTACATATTTCACTCCAGTGACCGAATAGTAAACAGAACTACCCCAAAATCACCTAAAAAAGGCCGTTTTACCCCTCTTTCGACCGCATTCGCCGGTCACAGGCCGCGTCTGGAGGAAGGCTTGCGCGGGCTCGTCGTCCGCTTACCGCTCCCTGCGTCTCTGCGCCGAACAACGGACAAGGAAAGCCACAGGCTGGTCACCAATCCAAGGATCACCACAGACTCACCGCAATCCCGCCGCAGCCGGAAATTTGGGGCGAAATTCACTTTTCGACCGCGCATCGCCCGCTTCCCCGCCCTTTTCTTCGTCCCTTAACGCCAATTCCCAGCCCGCGCTGTAACTATTGTTCGATGGGGTGCTTTTCTGCCCTTCCGCGCACTTTAGGCTGCCCCGACTCCCTGAAAAGCTGTAGACTTCCAACACGGCGCTCTGGATAACGCAATGGCTCGAAGTACCGAAAAGCAAAAGCTCTTCAGCGGACGGGACCACTCCTGGATGCAGTTCAACCGGCGTGTCCTGGAAGAGGCGGAAGACCCCTCCAATCCCCTGCTCGAACGCGTGAAGTTTCTGGCTATCACCGGTTCCAACCTGGATGAATACGTCGAGGTTCGCCAGGCCGGGCTTATGCAGCGCATCGAGGATGGCTACCGCGAGACGGGGTACGACGGCCTGCGTCCCGACGAATCTTTGGCCAGGCTGACTGCCGACATCCACGAATTCGTCAAGGATCAGTACCGCTGCTGGAACCACCATCTTCTGCCCGAGTTGCGTTCCGCCGGGGTCCGCCTGCTCGACTGGGACGAGCTCACCGAGGCGGCATGCGCCTTTGCCCAGGATTACTTCCTGCGCGAAGTGGACCCGCTGCTGACCCCCATCGCCATCGATCCCGCGCACCCCTTTCCCCGCGTTCTGAACAAGGCGCTCTGCCTGGCTTTGCTGCTTCGGCTGAAGCGCCGCAGCTCCAGCCCTCAGGTTCTGGGAGTAGTCACCGTTCCCCGTGCGCTGCCCCGCTTCGTGCGCCTGCCTTCCGCGGCCGGAGGCAACGATTACATCCTGCTGCACGACCTGATCGCACAGAATCTGGGCGCCATGTATCGCGGTTACGAGGTGCTCAGCCGCGCCGCCTTCCGCGTCACCCGCAACTCCAACCTCTACTTCGAGGAAGAAGAGACCCGCTCCCTGCTTGAAACCATCCGCGTCGAGCTCCACAACCGGCGCAAGGGCGATGCCGTGCGGCTGGAGATTGAAACCACCGCCGACGCCGAAATCGTGGAGCGCTTGCGCGTCAATTTCGAGTTGGATGAGGACCAGGTCTTCCGCAGCGATGGCCCTGTCAACCTCTCGCGGCTGATCTTCCTCTATGGCGACGTGCGCCGCCCCGATCTGAAGTTCCCGCCTTTTACTCCCAAGGCCCTGCACCTGAGCCGCAAGTCCGAGAACCTGTTTGAGGAATTGCGCCAGCGCGATATCCTGCTTCACCACCCCTACGACGCCTATGACCCGGTAGTGGACTTTGTCCGTCAAGGCGCGCAGGACCCGGCCGTCGTCTCCATGAAGCAGACCCTCTACCGCACCAGCCACGACTCCCCTATGTTCGAAGCGCTGATCGAGGCCGCCTCCACCAAAGAGGCGACGTTGGTGGTGGAACTGATGGCCCGCTTCGATGAGGCCTCCAACATCCGCTGGGCGCGCAGCATGGAAGACGCGGGCGTACAGGTCTTTCACGGTGTCGTCGGCCTCAAGACCCACTGCAAGCTGGCCATGCTGGTCCGCCGCGACGAAGACGGCGTCACTCGCCGCTATTGCCACCTCGGCACCGGCAATTACAACCCGGTGACCGCGCGCTTTTACACCGATCTGAGCCTGCTCACTAGCGATCCGCAGATTACCGAGCGGGTGCACATGGTCTTCAACTATCTCACCGCTCATGCCGTCATCGACGACTACCGCCCCTTGCTGGTAGCCCCCCTGACCATGGCCGAAAGCTTTCTGGGCCTTATCCGCCGCGAGACCGAACACGCCCAGGCCGGCCACCCCGCCCACATCGTGGCCAAGATGAACGCCCTGCTCGAGCCCTCGGTGATTGAAGCGCTCTACGCGGCTTCGCAGGCCGGGGTGGAAGTCGACCTCATCATCCGCGGGCTTTGCATCCTCCGCCCCGGCGTCAAAGGGATGTCGGAAAGGATCCGTGTCCGCTCCATCGTCGGCCGCTTTCTGGAGCACTCCCGCATCTTCCACTTCGCCAACGGCGGCAACGACGAGACCTATCTGGGCTCGGCCGACTGGATGCCCCGCAACCTCTTCGAGCGCTGCGAAGTCGTCTTCCCGGTGCGCGACGCCGCCGCCAAGGCCCGCATCCACGACGAAATCTTGCCCGCGCTGCTGGCCGACACCTCCAAGGCGCGCCTGCAACAGCCCGACGGCAGCTATCTGCGCGCCATCAAGGTGATGAAGGATGCCAAACCTTTCTCCAGTCAGGACTTCCTCATGGAACTGGCGGAGGGCAAGGCCGACCTGAGCGGAATCCCGCAGATGAGTGTGCCCAAGCCTGCTCCCAAACTTGTCTCAAAGAGAACCAACGGCAGCGGGGCGTCAAAAAAGGCCGTTCCCAAAGAGATTCCGGCAGAAACGCAGGTTGCCGTCATCAACGCCGAATAGCCTTTCACCCGGCGCGGATCCAGCGATGAAAGTCGCTTGGGGAATCTGGCGCTCTCGGCTCAGAAATGCTAATTTCAAGAGCAGTTGCAACACTCAGGAGCCCCGCGTGTCTGAAAACCTGCCCCTCACCTTTTCCAACATCTCCCCGCAGCAATTTTCTGTCCTCACTGCGAAAGCCCGCGCTGCCGGCATCGATCTCAACGGGAACACTGGATCGGCCACAAAATTCGGCGTCGAAGTGACTTGGAACTACGTCCCCGCAACTCAACAACTGACGCTGCATTGCCTGCGCGCACCCTTCTTCATGAAGCTTGCCGACGTGAACGCCCAGATGCGTGCTTTGGTAGAGAGCGCGACCGCATAGAACCGCCTACCGGGCAGATTGCAAGCCTCATGGTCTCGGGAACGCGTAGTACCCCGAGCGAGTGCTGATCCTCGTTCCCTTGAGGGAGCACCCAAGTTTGATGCGATGAAATGTGCCATCAGGAACGAAATTGGAAGGCTTGTAGACGAGGCGATATTGGTTCCTTTGTTCCGCTTCGATTGTTTGAAGATCTTCCCACACATGGTCGCCCTGCGGATTGAAAAAGACACGTCCGCCAGTTTGGCGCGCTAGGTCGCCCAACGTTCGTTGCCCCACGGAGTTCAACGATTTGGAAGAGTTGCTGATTGCATAGATCGCAGTCCGGGTTTTCTGGCACATATCCACGGCTTCATTCAGGTGGGCGTGACTGTCGTCGTCCACGCCGTCGCTGAAAAGAAGAATGAAGTTTCCTGTGGCCTCACCGGGGTCCGTCGACCAGAAATCCCGGCACGTCTTGTAGAGTGAATCGAAGATTGACGTGATCGGAAGATGGTCCGCTCGCATGTGGACAGCAGCTGCTCCGGTCACAATCTGGGCATCGTCACCAGTCCAGTTCTGCCTCACGAGCGTATCTGTGTCGAATTGCACCACGAACGCTTTGTCCGTTCCTTTGCGAAGCAGGCGGGATGCATATTGGCGAAGGATGGTGCGATTGATTCCTAGATCTTCCATCATGGAAGCACTCGTATCGAATAGGAAACCAGCGCGGATGGGAAGGTTCTCGAAGGGTTCGAGCAGGACAATGCGACTCTCGACCTCTCCGTCATCCGACAATTTCAAATTTCCTGACGACAGGTCCCTCAGCGGTGCACCATTCGAATCGAATGCCCGAAACGTGAGACTGATTTCGTTGACAGGAATCCGAACCATGTAGGGGACGGGGGAAGTGGGGCCCGGAGCCACCTGGGATTCCTGTGCAGCGCCAAGCAAAAGAGTAAGCGCACAGATGAAGACACTTTGCAGCAACCACCGAATTGAAGCATGAACCCGCATTCAGCCTAGAATACTCGGGCGGGGCGAGGTACGTATTTCATTTGGACTGAAAAGTGCTCTCTCAACCGCGCAGCAAAAAGCCCCCGCCAAACTGGCCGGGGGCTTTGGTTTTTCGTGCACATCAGGCGCAGAGTCAGTTGGCGTAAAGCAGAATCCCCGCAGCCTTCTCTTCCGTGCTCTCGTCGCTGGCGCTCACCGGGCGATAGAAGAGCTGGTTGTTGTCCAGGTAGACTTCCAGGAACGCCGGCCGGGCGGTGATGTGCCCGGAGATGAGCGCTTCCGAAAGCGGGTCTTCGACATAACGCTGCAGAGCGCGGCGGAGAGGACGAGCCCCATAGCTGCGATCCACCATCGTCTTATCCAGAATCCATCTCTTGGCCTCGTCGTTCACCGAAATGGTGATCGACTTCTGCGCCAGATTGGCGTTCAGGCTCTGGATCAGCAGCTCGACAATCTGGATCAGATCGCTATCCGACAGCGACTGGAAGAGGATGGTCTCGTCAAGGCGGTTGAGGAATTCAGGATTGAATGCCTTCTTGACCTCAGCCATGACATTCTTTTCGACGGTTGAGTTGATCTGCTCTTCATTGCCGCTGTTGAAACCAAGAGCCTTCTTTTCGTTCACCAGGTACTTGGCGCCGATGTTCGAGGTCATGATCAGAATCACGTTCTTGAAGTCAACCGTGTTGCCCAATCCATCGGTCAACTGGCCGTCTTCAAAGACCTGCAGCAGAATGTTGAACACATCCGGGTGCGCCTTCTCGATCTCATCCAGCAGCACAACCGAATATGGCGAACGCTTGACGCGCTCCGTCAACTGGCCGCCTTCCTCATAGCCCACATATCCCGGAGGCGAACCAATCAGTTTGCTGACGCTATGCTTTTCCATGTACTCCGACATATCGAAGCGAATCAGCGCCTTGTCCGATCCGAACAGGAATTGAGCCAAGGTGCGCGCCATCTCCGTCTTGCCCACACCGGTCGGTCCCAGGAACAGGAAGCTGCCAATGGGCCGGTGGGGAGATTTCAGACCCGCACGCGAGCGACGAATCGCACGCGCCAGAGCGCTGATCGCCTTATCCTGCGAGATCACCCGTTTGTGCAGCTCTTCTTCCACCCGCAACAGCTTCTGGGTCTCTTCTTCCTTGATGCTGGTGACCGGAACACCCGTCCAGCGGCTCACTACATCCTCAATGTCTTCGCGTCCGACAATGCCGGAGGCCGCGTCATCCAGGTGGTATTTGTCGCGCAGAGCGCGCAGATTGTCGCGCTCCTTGCGCTCTTCATCGGAGTAGAAGCGCGCCTTCTCGAACTCGTGATTGGCAATCGCCGAGTCCATGCGGTGCACGATGAACTTGATGCGCTTCTGCACCTCGGTGATCTCTTCGGGCAGCGAGGTCTGGCGCAGCTTCACGCGCGCTCCCGCTTCGTCGATCAGATCGATGGCCTTGTCCGGCAAGAAGCGATCCGGAATGTAGCGATTGGAATGCGACACGGCAAACTCCACCGCTTCGTCGGTATAGCTGACCGCGTGGAACTTCTCGTAGCGGTCCTTGATGCCCATGATGATCTTGATGGCGTCGGATTCGTTGGGCGGCGGCACCTTGACGGCCTGGAAGCGCCGTTCCAGCGACCGATCCTTCTCAATCGACTTGCGGAATTCCCCCGGAGTCGTCGCGCCGATGCACTGAATCTCGCCACGGCTGAGCGCCGGCTTCAGAATGTTGGCCGCGTCCAGCGAACCCTCCGCCGATCCCGCGCCCACCAGCGTGTGCAGCTCGTCGATGAAGACGATGGAGTTCTGATTCTCCATCAGCTCTTTCATGATGGTCTTGAGCCGTTCCTCGAACTGGCCGCGATATTTGGTGCCCGCGACAATGAGCGAGAGGTCGAGACCGAGAATGCGCTTCTCCGCCAAAAAGCTCGGCACCTCGCCATCGGCGATGCGCTGCGCGAGGCCCTCGACAATGGCTGTCTTGCCCACGCCGGGTTCGCCAATCAGCACCGGATTGTTTTTGGTGCGGCGGCAAAGGATTTGAATCACACGCTCCAACTCGCCATCGCGACCCACGAGCGGATCAAGCTGCCCGTCCATTGCGGACTGCGTGAGGTCGCGGCTGAACTCGGCCAGCAGGCTCGACTCGCGCTGCCGTGCCTGTTGCTGCTGGGCTGCGGCGGGCGGCTTCTCCTGCGTCACGCGGGCCAGCTCGTCGCGAATCTGCGCCAGCTTCAAGCCGCGTTCCTGCAAGATCTCGGAGGCGAAACATTTTTCCTCCCGCAGCAGGCCCAGCAAAAGATGCTCGGTTCCGATGTGCTTGTGGCCGAGCCGCTCGGCCTCTTCCGCCGCATAGGCCAGCACCCGCTTGCACTCGTTGGAAAGAGGCAGGTCGACCGAGGTGGATACCTTTTCGCGGATGGTAGTATGCGCTTCGATCTGCTTGCGGATCGACTCAACCGAGGCGTGCGAGCGCAGGAAGCGGTTGGTTAACGCCTTGTCCTCGCGCAACAGACCCAGCAACAGGTGCTCGGTCTCGATATAGGGCGAACCAAACTGGCTGGCCTCATACCGCGCGAAGAAGATCACGCGCCGTGCCTTCTCCGTATAGCGTTCGAACATGCTGTCCCCCTTCGATCCGGGCTATCGGAGGGAGTGGCCGTCCGGTTTGTTTGCCGGCTTCAACCCAACCTGTCCGTGCCCTTTGTCTACACGCCGCCGGAGGCTCCGGGAAATTCGAAACGGCCCCGAACAGCATTCTGAATGGTTGCGAGAGAGCCTCGGGGCAACGTTTGCTCCGTCCAACGATTTGGCTTCCGCCCTTCACTCCGACTGATCTTCGGAGATTACCATCCCACCCGTATCAGCCGTATTGCAATTTTGAACATTCCTTTTTTGGCTGCTTACCTATTGAGACTCATTTAACCGCGGAAATGGTGCTTTTTCCTGCGTCGATTCCGAGTGCATCTCCGGATTTGGGACTGAGGAGCGTGCTCATCGCTGGGCCTCCCGTGCCTCTTCCGATCAAGACTGGATGGTCAAAGGAACCAGTCTGCCTGCTTCCAAACGCAGCGCCCGGGTGCAGCGCGCCGCCAGATCGAGGTTGTGCGTCACCAGGATCGAGGTAAGACCGTGCGTCCTGTGCAGCCCCTCGATCAACGAGAAAACGCGGTCGGCGGTGACTTCGTCCAGATCCCCGGTCGGCTCGTCGGCCAGAAGCAGGCGGGGATTGTTGACCAGTGCGCGGGCCAATGCCACCCGCTGCTGCTCGCCGCCCGACAATTCGCCAGGGCGGTGATCGCCGCGATCTTCGAGGCCGACTTCCCGGAGCCAGTTCGCCGCCATCTGGAGCGCCTCTTTCTTCTTCATTCCACGGGCCAACAACGGCATGGCCACGTTTTCCAATGCCGAGAATTCCGGCAGAAGGTAATGAAACTGCCACACATAGCCGATTTCGCGGTTGCGAAAGACGGCCGCCTCGCAGGCGGAAAGTCTGGCTACGTCGGTTGAGGCGCAGTATACCCTTCCTGCGGAAGGAGTATCAAGCGCGCCGAGAATGTGCAAAAGTGTGCTTTTTCCTGCGCCTGACTGACCCACGATGGCCACCATCTCGCCGGTCTTCACTTCCAGGTCGAATTCGTGAAAGAGACGCAGTTCGCCGCGTGCGGTTCGGTAGGTCTTTTCAAGCTTTTCGACCTGAATGAGCGGCTGCTGCGCGTTGCGGGCGTCTCCGCTTTCCACAGGGATTCGCGACTCCGCATCCCGCTGCTTGCGGGGATCTACGCCGGGAATCGCTAAGGTGGGTTCATTCATACGGTTGGATGTAATTTTACAGTGCGCGGGGTAGAGCGGCTTTTCAGAAAGCCACATCTCTCCGCCAGAGCCCGGCGAATCTATTTTGCGCTGCCCAAAGCTGCTGCATCGAGTTTTGCGATGCGGCCGCCGGGGCCAACCACGAAGGGGAGCGAAAGGGCGTTCCAGTTGCCATTGTCGAGCGGCTGCCAAGTCTTGCCGTCGTCGCGGCTGATGTCGGAGCCGTTGGTGCCGACGGTGATCCAAAGCTTTAGCGGCTCGCTCCATTGGACGGCTGATCGGTAACCATGAGGCGGAACATCGGACGCCTCGCACTTGAAAATGGTGGAAAGCAGCTCATTTGCATTTCGTAAACAGGTCGCCGCGGTCCCGTCCGTTTTTTGTGGCTGCGAGTAGTCCCCGCCGACCGTAATCAAAACCGGAGATTTCGAGCGGCCGCCGCGGACGGCCAGCGAGAACCCGCCGGAGGTTGGACCGGAACTAAGCGGAAGCGCAGCCCCACCTGTCACCGTGCACGCATGCTGGCAAATAGCTGAATTGGGCTTGTCAATGAACTCGAGCAACTCCATTGAGGCCTGCTTTCCCCCGACAACAAACAGAATCCACTGATGGTGGGCGGTTTCAAGGAGAGACGAGTTGCTCGCTGCGAAAATCGACTGAGCAGGTTTCCCATTTTCATCTGACACTGCAAAGAACTCGCCATTATCAAGCCGAGTCCAGGAATCGCCGCCATCTCTTGTTCCATAGAGCGGAAAGTGAAAGTACCGCTTTAACCTGAGGCGTGAAAACTCCGTCTTCGGCAAGGGGTCACCAATCATAAGCCCTGTCTTTGGGCCGGTGATTTGCATCGCGTCCCAGAATCCCGCTTTCTCTGGATTCTTGAACACCAACTTCCACGTACCGCAACCGTCGGTCGTCTTGTATAGACGGCTCTTTTCTCCCGGCCCCGAAGCCATCACAATCGCGGTCTGCGCATCGAATGCTTGCACGCCTCGAAAGTCCAGCGTCGCGCCGTCCGTCGCGGCATCCGGAACGGCACACTTTGTCCAATGTGCGCCGCCGTCGACGGTTTTGAGCACTGTCCCGCCGGTTCCGCTGGCCCAGGCGATCATGCCGTCTACTGAGTCAATCCCGCGCAGGCCTGCCGTTGTTCCTGAATCCTGCATCTGCCAAGGGGTTGCAGTGGGAAGGCTCGATTGTGCGGGTGCTGAAGTAACGAGGGTCAACAACAATCCGAAGAGATGAACACGCATGGTGGGCAGTATAGTGCAGACCCCTAAAAGAGAGCCGCTCAGAGCGAGACAAGTCCCAGAGGCAGGTGTGAAATCAAGACTACGACGTGACAAATTCTCGGTCTCCCCAGTCCCAAAATCGGGACAGGGGCACCCATTTTCAAAGCTGGATTCGGAAGAACGCAGACAGACTGAAAGATTCTCGCTCTCCCACGTCCCAGAGGCGGGACGTGGGGCACCCAAATTTCTGGGCGGATGACGAAATCATGGGGTCACGGCACTAATTGCCGACCACGAGAATCTGAAAGCTACCCTGGACGGGAGCGGTCGTTAGAGTCCCTGGGCCGCCCGGTTTGCTGATGGTGAAGCCGGTGCGGTTCGTCACCAGATAGACATTTCCACTGACGGGATTTACCGCAAGGGTGCGGGCCTGCGCGAGTGTGGGCAGATCCTGAATGAAAGCGAAGCTATCCGTGACGTGCTGCAAGAAGATGGTCAGCGTTCCGGAACCGTTGGCGGCATAGAGCAGGCTGCGGTCTGGATCGTATGCCAAGGCGTCGGGAACCGTGTTGAGCTGAATGAAAGTCAGCGCTTCCCCGCGAAGGGCATTCAGGACAACAAGCTTGCGGTTCTCACATGCGATGAAGAGCCGCTGCTGGCGACTATCAATGGCAAGATTCGCGGCGTGGTCGCATGCAGGGAGGAGGGAATAGATATCCGGATGGCCGGGGGCATCCCAGTTGTTGTGTGCCGCGTCTCCGGTTTCCACATCTCGCCAATCGATGGTGACCGCCGGGGCGCTTCCCCCTCTCTGAAATCTTGACGCAATCGCCGGGACATCGAGATGGAGAAGGTAATTGCGGTCGCTCACGCCGAGGAAGAGCTGCCCGCTGCGATCGATGACGGCGCTGCTTAGTTGTCCCGAAAATGCTATGTGGCCCACGATAGCCTGCGTCTCCGTGCGGATGACCGTGATGAAAGTCTCCGGCCTTGCGGCTGACTTCGGAATCAGGGAGCGGTCTGGAACCTTGTAGGTCACGATCTTTCCGTCGGACATGCGGATTGGCTGACCGTTCGGGTCCTTCAGCGACTCGGTGCGCAGGGGAACCGGCGGCGGAGGCTGATAGGAGATGGCAAACAGCAGCTTGTCTTGCGCGTCGAAGACCAGCGCACGCGGGGCGGATGGAATCGGAATGGAGCTCTTGATTTGCTGGGTGCGACGGTCGAAAAAGACAATCTTGCCGGCTTTCACGTCGCTCACGAAGCCCGTGTCACCGCTATCGTCGAGGGTAACGGAACGCGCGTCCTGCAAGCCTTCGACCCGCCCGGCGAGCGCACCGGTTTCCAGGTCCACGACCTGCACCACCGGCCCATGCGCGATGTAAAGCCGCTGGGCGCCGGCGTCGACGGCAAGATTGTCCCAATTGCCTTCGCCACCAATGACCCAGGTGTTCTTTACGAAGAAGGGCTTGCCATAGACTTCGTTGGGAGTGGGATTCTGCGCGCTTGCCCAAGCAGCGCCAGCCAGCAGACAGAGACAGACCATGGTCTTCACGCAGGGTTCTCCTTATAGAGATGGACGCTGGCTCTGGTTCCGGCGCTTGCGAAAGGACAGACACAGGAGGCATCTTATTCGTCGGGAGGACGAAATGCAGGTCCTTCGACTTCGTTTGGCATAAAGTGCGTGCCAAACTACGCTCAGGATGACAACATTTTTTGCGGTGCGAACTTTGTGGTGGAAGTTTTTTGGTGCGAACTATTTGGTGCGAACTTTGTGGTGCAACTTTCGTGGTGCAAGCTTTCGTGGTGCGGACTTTTGTGGTGCGAGTCTTAGCTCATGGCATCGGCTGGAGATCGGCCAGGCCTAGGGGAAGCGTTGACCCTACTCAATCGCGGCAGGCACTTCGTGCAGCCAGCCAGGAGGCTTCAACAACTCGCGGGGGCGCGATCCATCTGCTGGACCAACCAGCCCATCGCGTTCCATCATGTCGATCAGGTGGGCTGCGCGGCCGTAGCCCACGCGCAAGCGCCGCTGGATCAGCGAGGTTGAAGCCTTGCCGAATTCAAAGACCAGCCGCACCGCATCATCAAAGAGCGGGTCGTTGTCTTCCGGATCGCCATTCGCACCCTCAACGTTGCCCCGGTCGTCCTTGGGCGATTCGAGGAAGCCTTCGACGTACTCGGCCTGTCCCTGCGCCTTCCAGAAGCCGACCACGGCGGCGGTTTCCTTTTCGCTGACATAGGGAGCATGAAGGCGGACAAGGCGGCTGGTTCCCGGCGGCAGAAAGAGCATGTCGCCGCGACCCAGCAGGGACTCCGCGCCGTTGGTGTCGAGAATGGTGCGCGAGTCCACCTTGGTGGCCAGACGGAAGCTGATGCGGGTGGGGACGTTGGCCTTGATCAGGCCGGTGATCACGTCCACACTCGGGCGCTGTGTGGCCAGCACCAGATGGATGCCGACGGCGCGCGCCATCTGCGCCAGACGGGTGATGGACTCTTCCACGTTGGCCCGGTCGAGCATCATCAGGTCGGCGAGTTCGTCGATGATGATGACGATGTAAGGCAGCGGCTCTTCGTCTTCGCCATCGTCAAAGAGCGAAGGCATCGAGCTCTCGAAGAGCTTGTTGTACTGATCGATATTGCGCACGCTACGGCTGGCGAGCAGCTTGAGGCGGCGCTCCATCTCGCGGACGGCGTTGCGCAGGGCGTTGGCGGCCAGCTTGGGCTCGGTGATGATGGGCGTGAAGAGATGCGGAACACCCTCGTACATGCCCAGTTCCACGCGTTTCGGATCGACCAGAATCAAGCGCACCTGCGCGGGAGTGGTCCGATAGAGGATGCTCATGATCATGGCGTTGATGGCCACCGATTTACCGGAGCCCGTCGATCCGGCGATGAGCACGTGGGGCATGGTGGCCAGATCGGCTACGACGATGCGTCCGTTGATGTCTTTGCCCATGGCCAGTGTCAGGCGGCTCTTGGCCTTGGTAAAGGTCTCCGACTCGATCACGTCGCGCAGATGGATGGTTTCCCGCTCGTGGTTGGGCACCTGGATGCCGACCGTGCTCTTGCCGGCCATGCGCTCAATCAGGATGCTCTCGGCGCGCATGGCGAGGCAGAGGTCGTCGGCCAGTCCGGTGACGCGGGAATACTTGACGCCCGCTTCGGGCTTGAATTCGTAGGTGGTGACCATGGGGCCGGGGTTGATCTGGACGACTTGGCCGCGCACGTCGAACTCGCCGCATTTCTCCACCAGGACCTTGGCCTCGTCGCGGAGAGCGTCTTCGCGGATGTTCTGCGGGCCGCTGCCGGTGTTGAGCAGAGTGCTGGGCGGCAGCTTGAAGCCGCTGACATTTTTGGGAGCGATGGTCGCGGTGCGCTCTTCGACGTCGGCGCGCTCGTGGATGGCGATGGTCGCTATGGGGCGCGGAGTGGTCTCAAAACGGGCAGGTGCGGGAAGAGAGTCCGCAGCGGGTGGAACTGGAAAGGGACGCATGGCCGGGGCGGGAACTGGCGCAACAGCGGCCAACGGCTGCGCTGCTTCGGGCTGCACCGCCGCCCTTTGCTCGATGGGGATCTGGTCGGGATCCACTCGCTCAGTTGCTTGCGGCACTGCGGCAACCTCGGCGATGGAGCGCTCCCAGATGCTGGGTTTGCGCGCGGCTGTTTGGCCAGCAATCGGGGCTGCCTCTGCGTTTTCTGGGTCGATCTGAAACGCCTTGCGCTGGTAGGCCGGGATGGAGTCCACCGGGTCGGGCTCGGGAGCATGACGACGGTGGAAGAGCGAGCCTAGAAATCCGTGGTGCGCTTCCGCAGGGGCCGGGTCACGGCCAAAGTCGCGGTCTTCCTTGAGGGCATCGAGTTCGCGGCGCTCGGAGCGGGCTTCGGCGCGGTCTTCCCGCCAGTTGTGCCAGCGCTCGTAAAGGGAAACGAACTGCAGCCAGCGATCTTCGATGCTCTCTTTGATCGCCCAGAAGCTGACGGCGGAGGCGAAGTAGAGGCCTGCGGCGGCAAGCGCGCCCGCCACCAGCCAGGCGCCTTGGGTGTTGAGATAGACCACCAGGCGGGCCGCGATCAGTGCGCCGAGGACGCCTTCCACGGGCAGCATGTGCAGCCAGCGCCAGTGCCAGGGCAGCAGTCCGAAACAGGCGGGAAGGAAGGCAAGGGTCAGCACCGTTCCGGTCCAGCGCAACAGGGAGGATCCGCTGGGGCGCGAGTGCATCCATGTCCAGCCGATGCCGCCCAACCACAAAGGCAGCAGAAAGGCCGTCAGGCCAAGAACTTGCAGAAATATGTCGCTGAGGTAGGCGCCGAAGAGGCCGATCCAGTTGACGGCGGCGTGGGGGCCGACCGCGTCGGAAGCGGTGTTCCAGGAGGGGTCGGTGGAGTTGTAGGTAGCCAGCGCCAGCAGGAAAAGGAGCGAGACGAGCAGCAGGACGAGTCCCAAAAAGACGTTCAGGGGACGGCTGCGGGTTGGGGAAAGCACAATGCGAATCGGTTTCATGATGGGCTCAATCTCACTCCGCTAGCGTCGCATTGCTTCCGCCTACGAGCTGCGGGAGCGGACGAAGAGTCCCAGCGCACTTCTATTATCCCCGCCCGCTGGACCATATGGAATTCGAATGGAGGGCAAAAGAACGCGGGGGAACCTTGGTGCGAACCCCCGAGGCACTGCAAACCCGCCCGAATTTCTTGTACCTCGACTGGATAGCTCTATGCTTTCCCATGTCCCAAAATCGGGACATGGGGCACCCATTCTTTTGGGGCGATACCTGCCGACGATACGCGCCAATGATACGGTCACGAAATCTGGGTGCCCCAGGTCTCGATTCTGAGACCTGGGAAAGTGCACGTCCATGCGGACACGATACTAGCTCGCGATGAACTGCGATCCGAAGATGAGCAGGGCCAGGCCGAGGAGGATGCGGTAGACGGCGAACATGACGAATCCGTGACGCCGGACCCACATCAGGAACCACTCCACCACACCGAGCGCGACAAAAAAGGAGACGACGAAGCCGATGGCGAGCACGACCCAGCGGTCCGAGGTCATGACGACGTGGGCGGTGGCCACTCCGGCGGCTTCGGCTGCCTTGGAGGGGTGAATCTCTTTGATCAGATCCCAGGCGGTTGCCGCAAACATGGTGGGGATGGAGAGCAGAAAGCTGAATTCCAGGGCAGAATTGCGGTCCATCCCGACCAGTTGGCCGGCGGCAATCGTCGACATGGAACGCGAAGTGCCGGGGAAGATCGCGGAGGTGGTCTGGCAGAGGCCAATCCAGACGGCCTGTCCCCAGCTCATGTCCTCGACATCGGTGGTGTTGGGTTCGTGGCGCTCGCTCCAGGAGTCTACCACCCACATGAGGATGCCGCCGACGAGTAGGGCGATAGCGATGACGGTGATGCTTCCCAGATGCTTTTCGCTCCATTTGTGCAGGGCCAGAGCCGGAACCGAAGTGCAGACGAAGGCGATCAAGGTAAGCGAGATGGGGTGCGTGAAGATATTCCTGGTCCCGTTCTCACCCTTGGGAAAGGTGCGCAGGAAGCCGACGATGCGGCCGGTGAAGAGCAGGCAGAGGGCCAGAATCGCTCCCAACTGAATGACGATGGTGTACATCTTCCAGTAGGCGTCTTCCAGCGGGATGTGCATAAGAGCTTCGGTGATGCGCAGATGCGCCGTCGAGCTGACCGGGAGAAACTCGGTCAAGCCTTCCACAATGCCCAACAATACCGATTGCAAATAGGGGTTCAAGAAGCCTCCAAGGGCGTTTCGACAAGTGTAACAACAGAGGAGGCCAGCCAGAACCTCTCTGTTTAGAAGGGCTACGGAATTTGTTGCGTCGCGAAAAACGCGCCGTCTGGTCTTGTACTCCGGTTGGGGGGCCTTGGTCTCGATTTTGAGATCAGGGAAAGCAGGTGCCTTGACTGGGTGGATTCGTGCTTTCCCACGTCCCAAAATCGGGGACATGGGGCACCCTCTGCATGGGCGACACTCACAAAAAACGCGAGTGAGGCGGATCTGAAGTTCATCGAAAAAACAACCGCAGGTCCTTCGACTCCGTTTGTCGCAAAATACGCGGCAAACTCCGCTCAGGATGACAGTTTTGTTCTGTTGCGAAGTTCAGAGACAGAACGCTAGCGTTCCTCTAACAATCACGGCCGGTCAATTCCGTAGACTGGGACGCCCTCATCCAATTTGTAGACCAGCGCGGCGGCTCGGGAGGTGAAGTCGGACTGGGGGAACTTGTCTTTCAGATGCGTGGCCAATTCCCTTGCATGAAGATGGGCGGCCTCGCTCTTCTTGTCGTTCTCCTCCGCCGCGTACATGTCGCGGAGCACGGCCTGGCGATAGACAGCCTGAAAGAGGGCCTGGGCGGCGCGGGGACCGTCGGCGTATTCGTCGGCATACTTTTCGTAGAGATCAGACTCGTGGGCTGGACACTTGGTCGTGCCCTGCCAATCGCCACAGAGCTTGTTATCGATCAGGGCATAGGCGGCAAGCGCGGCGGGGCGCGTATGCGGATAGAACTTGAGGACCTTCTTCATCTCGTCTTCGTCCATCTGATCGCGGAGGATGGGATCTTTCTCCTTTGCGGAGGGGCGGGACGAAGCATCTGCTTTTTGAATCTGCCACAGGATATCCGCGGCGCGCCAGGCTGCTTCAGGGGCCAGCGGCGAGTTGGGGAAGATCTCTACGAGGCGGCGATAAAGAAGGCGGGCGCTCTGCGCTGCCAGAGCCGGACCACGCGGATCGCTGGCCAGCGACTCCTCGTTGGCAGCCTCGCCCATGAGGATCTGGTCGGCGTTGGGAGTGCTTTCCACCACGACGCCGCGCGCCTCCATCCACCCGGAGATGGGCGGGGGCACGTCGTTGCTGCCGACGATGGGGGCGTCCTTGGCCTGATCCACTTGAATGTCGGTGTTGGCATAGACGCGCATCCATGGGCCACTTCGCTCCGCGACCACCAATTCGCGGCCGATCTGCACGCGGACTACTTTTTGCGAACTGGTATCGGGCGAGATGTAAAGCCAGGTGACGCGCAGGGCCGTGGCGCGAGGACCGGCCATCGGCTTGACGATCGGATCAGGCTTCTTGTCTTTGGCACTGTACGCGGGGATCGCCAGCGCGAAAAGGGAGACGCAAAGCAGCGCAGGAGCCGTAAGGAGAGTTCGCGAGCAAAAGGTGCGGGCAGTCATCACATTCAATACCATAATCCTTCGACGTTTCAGTCGCGTTCAGTAAGCACTTCAGCCAGCATTTCCGGGGCTACATTGCCGCCGCTGATCACCGCGACAGCCTTCTTGTAGGCGGGCAACTGCTGCCCGTGAAAAAGCAACGCGGCCGTAGCGACGGCGCCGCTGGGTTCGGGAACAAGGTGCGTCGCAGCGATGATGGCGCGCATGGCGGCGCGGATCTCCGCTTCCGTGACGGTGAGAAGGCCCTCCACGAAAGCCTGAATGTGGGCGAAGTTACGCACTCCGACGCTCTGGGTGCGCAGTCCGTCGGCGATGGTGCGGCTCGTGAGTTCAGCGCCCCAGGTGACAATCCGGCCGGTGCGGAAGCTCTCCGCCGTGTCGCCCGCCAACTCCGGTTCGACACCCCAGATGTGCGCGTTGGGCAGCAGTCGCCGGACTCCCGTTGCAACGCCGCTCAGCAGGCCGCCCCCTGAGACGGGAGCCAATACCAGGTCCACGTCGCTGATCGCTTCGGCGATTTCCAGACCGCAAGTAGCCTGCCCGGCAATGATCTGATCGTCGTCATACGGAGGGATCACCACATAGCCATGCTGCCGGACCAGTTCGTCCGACTTGGCCAGCCGGTCGTTGGAGGCCACTCCGACATCGACCACTTCCGCGCCCAGAGCCAGAGTCGCAGCGCGCTTGACGGCCGGAGCATTCGAGGGCATCACGATGACCGCCCGGGCACCCACTTCACGGGCCGCATAGGCCACGCCCTGGGCATGATTGCCGCTGGAGTAGGTGATGACGCCGCGCGAGATTTCCTCGGGAGTCAGCTGGAGAATCTTGTTGGCCGCACCACGCAGCTTGAAACTGCCGATAGGTTGCAGACTCTCCGCCTTGAGCCAGATGCGCTTGCCGGTACCGTGGCCGGAGAGACTGGGAAAGGAGGCCTCCACCAGCGGCGTGTGAACGGCGATGGAGGCGATGCGCGCGGCGGCGGCGCGAATGGTTTCGAGGGAGATGAGGGCTGAGCTTTCCACAAGCTGAATTCTACAGCGGAGTTTTGCTCGTTCCTTGGACAGATAGATTTGTGCCCTCCCACGTCCCAAAATCGGGACATGGGGCACCCATACCTTGGGGGCGATACTTCCAATTCGCACTGGAATGATCTGACGCTCTTCAGTACTCGATCTTGTTGGTGGATTGGAGCCAGGCGGCAAAGCTGGCCCATGCTTCATCGCCCAGCAACTGGGTGGTGGGAAGCGAGCGCTGTGCCGGAGGCTTGCGAAACTCCTCGTAGAGAAAGGCGTCGTCGAACCCGGCACGGGCGGCATCGGCGGCGCTGGCGCCGTAATAGACTGCGTCGAGCCGGGCCCAGTGCGAGGCGGCCAAACACATGGGACAGGGTTCGCAACTGGTATAAAGCTCGCAGCCGGTCAGAGAAAAGGTTCCCAAGGCCTTGGCCGCGGCCCGAATGGCATTGACCTCGCCGTGGGCGGTAGGGTCGAGCGAGGCGGTGACGGTGTTGACTCCTTCGCCTGCGATTACTCCATTGCGAACCACGACTGCGGCAAACGGGCCGCCTCGCCCGGTTGTGACGTTTTGCGTCGCGAGTTGAATGGCCCGACGGAGAAACTCGGGATTGGGAGAGACGTTCATAGAGGTCAGTTTAGCAGCGACGCTCTGCCGAACACGGGAAGCAGGCCCGAGCAATGGCACACACCCCGTGTACTCCTTCGACTGAGCAAAGCAGCATTGCCGCTTCACGGCTTGGCGAATTTCCTTTTGATCGGCCCTTCAACAGTGTGGTCGGCCTCCCACCCATTCCGCAGAAAACGCGGAATGGATGGGGCACGGAGCGTTCACTGAACAGATCTGGAATGGCTCTGGCCGTGCGGCTGCAAAAACTGCTTTAGGCACCTAAGTGCTTCTGCAGTACTTCCAGGAAGCGCGCTAGCCAGGCGGGATGGGCAGGCCAAGCAGGGCCGGTAACCAGGTTGTCGTCTACCACCGCCTGGGATAAGTCGACGGGGACAAAGGTGCCGCCAGCCATTTCAACCTCAGGCGCGCAAGCCGGATAAGCGTTCAGTTTTCGTCCGCGCAGTACCCCGGCAGCGGCCAGCAGTTGCGGACCATGACAGAGGGCCGCAATGGGCTTGTGGCTGGAGTCGAAGTGGCGAATCACGTCAAGCACCTTGGCGTTCACGCGCAGATATTCCGGCGCGCGACCGCCGGGAATCACCAGGGCGTCGTAGGAGGCGGGGTCGATCTCATCGAAGGTGGCGTTGAGGGTGAAGTTATGGCCTCGCTTTTCGGTAAAAGTCTGATCTCCTTCGAAGTCATGGATCGCGGTGCGGACTTGCTCGCCCTTCTTCTTTCCGGGGCAGACGGCGTCCACGGTGTGACCGACCATCTGCAGAGCCTGAAAAGGAACCATGACCTCGTAGTCCTCGACAAAATCTCCGGCCAAAAGCAATAACTTAGCGGTTTTCATCGGACACTCCTTTGCAGGAAAGTATGACGCATCGGCGCGGGCAAACGATGAACCAAAGTGCTTCGATCGCTTAAAATTTGACGATGCCCAGCCCGTCTCCGCTTGAGGTGCTCAACACCCGCATTGTTGCTTGTGATCGCTGTGAGCGGCTGCGCGCGTACTGCGCGGACGTGGCGCGGACTCGCCGTCGAGCTTACGCTGAGTGGGAGTACTGGGGCAGGCCGGTGCCTTCCTTTGGCGATGCCAACGCGCGGGTTTTGATGCTGGGACTGGCTCCCGGCGCGCACGGGTCCAACCGCACAGGGCGCCCCTTCACGGGAGATGGCTCGGGAGAGTTCCTCTTCCCGGTGCTTTACGAGGCGGGATTTGCCTCGCAGCCCAAGGCCACATCGCGCGAGGATGGAATGACGCTCACAGATTTGTGGGTCAACTCCGTGGGGCGCTGCGCGCCACCGGGAAACAAGCCCACGCCGGAAGAACTGCGCAACTGCGCTCCATGGCTGGATGAGGAGATCGCGCTGCTGCGGAATTTGCGGGTTGTGGTCTGCCTGGGCAAGATTGCGTTCGACGGCCTGCTTGCGCATCGCGCGCGCATTGGAAAGCCCACGGGGCGCGGAGCGGCGGCACTTCCCTTTCGGCATGGCGGTGAATATGAATTGGAGAACGGGCTTCATCTTATCGCCAGCTACCATCCCTCGCTGCAAAACACCAATACAGGGAAACTGACGCGGCCGATGTTTCTGGATGTGTTCAAACGGGCGAGGGAGCTTGCCGATCAGACTTAGAACATTTTCGCAAATAGTGTAGACCGGAATTTCATTGGCTTCCCACCCATTCCGCAGAAAAACGCGGAATGGATGGGGCACCGAAGTCTACAGTAAAAGCAAAAATGCTCTGGAACATTTTCGCTTGCTTACAGACGAGATTGGTTTGAGGCTTCCCACCCTTTTCACAAAAGAACGTGAATAGGATGGGGCACGGAGCCGTGCACACTCAAGCAGAAAACGCACCTGTCCGAAGACTGTCCGGCACGGGACAATATTCCCTTCATTCCACTTAGGTTGTATGGGCAAGTGGAGGAATACCGAGACAAAATAGGAGCTCTGCGAAAGGAAGCGATGGCAAGCCGCCCGAAAAAGATCTTGGACGAACCGCTCCTCTGCGAACCAGACGGGTACGCGGGCAACCCCGAAAGAAAATCTCCCCCGACGCAGACCGTTCATCACTGGTCGCTCACGCTGATGCTGGAGCGAGCCGAAACGTTGCGTCGGATCGCGCGCTACGGCCACGGAAGCGCAACCGAGCCGGTAACGAAATACCCGCGTCACTGCACGATGCTCACCTTTCGCGGACACGACGGCGTGGCAGAGCTGCATGACGACTTTGCCGATCTCTATCTTGTGCTCGACGGTCACGCCACAATGGTTACGGGGGGCGTGCTGATTGGTGGCCTTCCGATTGACGAGGGCGAGTATCGCGGCCTGCACATCGAAGACGGACTTTCGCGGGAATTGCGCGTGGGCGACGTGGTCCATGTCCCTGCAGGCGTGCCCCACCAGATTCTTGTCGGAGCCGATAGGACCGTCACCTGCTTTGTGGTCCGGATCAAGGAAACCGCGTAACGGCGCTGGTCGACCCTATATCCCACACGACTGCGCGGAACACAAGTTTCACGCGCAGGCGAAGTGATAGCGGGCCAGGACAGACTGCGGAAAGAGGCGGTAATTCGCCAAAATCCTGAAATACGTCCCTCGGTGGCTAAAGCCAGCGCTGATTTGATTGACCTTATCGGCATGGCTAAAGCCGTGCCCCTTCAAAACTGAGGGCAGAATCGAGTTTTTCCGCAGCATGTAAATCCATGCCCCTTCAAAACTAGCGGCAAATTTGAGTTTTTCCGCAGCCTGTAAAGCCATACCCTTTCAAAACTAATGGCTAAATCGAGTTTTTGCGCAGCCTGAGGAGGCCCCCGGAACAGCCGACCGGGAGGCCGGCGCTACGGATTCTGGTTGGTGAGAAACAACCTTAGGCTGTTCCTCCGCCGCCGCATGTTCGCGGAGCGGCGGAGGGATCTTGCAATCAGGCCGCCTGCTCCAGCGAGCGGGCGCTGCGTCGGCCATAAACCGCAACAGTCAAGATGAGGAGCAGTAGAATCACCGGCAGAACCAGCAGGCTTCCTTCGGGTCCGTCGGTTCCACCGCTCCACAGAGGATTGCCGGTGACGCGCGTCGACAGAAAGTGTCCCGAGGCCACAAGGCCGCTGTCGGCAGTGCCGTAAAAGTACGTCTCCGCCCAATCCCACGCCGCATGACAGCCGATCGCCCACCAGGCCGACCCTGTGACGCGGATACTGACGCAGAAGACGAATCCGATCAATGCGGCGGCGAAGATGCCGATCCAGTTTTCGCCGTTGTTGCCGGTGTGGATGAAGCCGAACAACGTGGACGAAACCCAGGCCGCGTACCAGAAGCTGCTGCGCTGGGCTTGCTTGAGAAAGAGGAACAAGCAGGGTGGAAGCCCGAGAAGGGCGAAGCCATACACTCCCCACACGCCGTTGCCCTTGGCCCGAATCAGCAGGTCGACGCAGATCACGCCAATGATTCCCAGAGCCCACCAGAAGTTGAGCCCGCGCGTCAGGGTGTATTGCAGATAGCAGCGAAAGCTGCCCTCTTCACAGAGACCGACCAACAGGAAGACCATGGCCCAGAGGGCGGCGAAACTGAAGATCTGCGCACCGGAGAGCGCTGCCGGATCAAAGTGCAACCATCCGCCCCAGGCCATTGCGCCGACCAGTGCTGAGAGCGCCGCAAAGCCCGCCAGCAAGCCACTGGCAAAGAGCATCAGGGGACGCGGGCCGGTAAGATTGAAGTCCCGGATGCGGCGGTGTTCGATGAGGGAAACAATCGATCCGGCAAAGAGGAATCCGACAAACTCGACCGATCCGGTGACCAATCCAGTCCAGACAGTCATGTTTCCGGCGAGGGAATGATGAAAGACATTCTTGAGCACGAACGAGGCAGCAGCGCCGGCCGCCGCCATCATCACGAAGGCCAGGAGCACAAAGATCAGCACCGACCAACCGGCGCGCAAACCATCTTCACCGATGAAGATCCAATGCAGATGGTGTTTTTCCGCAGGGGGTGCAAACGCAGGCGGTTGCGCCGGGTCAATCGCGATTGGACCGGGCTCCGACTCATGCAGGACATCCGATCCCTGGGCAGGGGGCAAAAATTCCGGATCCATCGAGCCTCCTTCAAATGGGCGCACCGAAATCCTGTGCAGATTCCACTGAAGATACTCTACTGCCTTCGGGCCGGGAAAGTTCCACCGTTGGGTGGATGGGCGGGACTTGGAGCCTGACTGGAGAGATTTGCGCTTTCCCAGGTCCCAAAAGCGGGACCTGGGGCACCCAGAATGGTTGGAATTCAATCGGCTAATTTTTATTCGTCGCGCAGGGCCACCATTGGGTCAATGCGCGAGGCGCGTCGCGCCGGCAGCCAGCTCGCCGCCATGGCCACCAGCACGATGGTTGCGGTAATGGCGGCAAAGACACCCAGGTCGTCCGGGCGGACGCCGCGCAGCAGATTGGCCACCATGCGTGCCAGCCCGTAAGCCATCACCAGACCGGAGCAAACGCCGATTCCCGTGATCCACGACGCTCTGCGCAGAATCATGCCCATCACATCTTCTCGCTGCGCGCCCATCGCCAACCGCACGCCGATCTCGCGGCTGCGCTCGCCCACCTGATTGGCCATCACGGCGAAGATGCCGATCGCCGCGAGCAGCAAGGCAATCAGCGCATCGAAGACCAGGGATCCGGCTGCGTAGATGAGTCCGATAAGCAGCTCATGCAGGTATTCCGCATAGCTCATCACGGTGTCGAGCGGGAGCGTCGGGTCGAGGCTTGCCAGCGCCTTGCGCGCTGCCGGCGCCAAGGCAAGCGGATCGCCTTCGGTCATGACGGCATAGGTAATTCCGCCCGGGGGCAGTTGCGCAACCGGCATATACACGGCCGGGAGAGTCGAGTCGGTCCAAGTGGCGTAGCTCGTCTCGTGGGCGACCCCGACGATGGTGAGCCACGGCTCCTTGCTGGCGGTGCCTCCCATGCGGAGGCGATGCCCGAGGGGGTTTTCACCGGGGAAATAACGCTCCACGAACCGTTGGCTCACGACGGCCACCGGTAGGGAGTCGAGCGAGTCACTCTGACTGAATCCACGGCCCGAAAGGATCGGGATACGCAACGCCGAGAAATACCCCTCGCTCACCGGCAGCCGGGTTGCGGTTTGAAACTTGCCCAGCGCCAGGGGACGGTTCTCGATCGCCAGGTCCTGCGTCCAGCCATTATCGGAATAGGGCAGCGCAGAGGTCACTTCCGCGTGCGTGACACCCGGCAGAGCGCGCAACTTGGTTAGACTGTCCTGATACCAGGCTGCCTGCTTTTGCGGTGTGTCGTAATGGGTGAGGGGCAGAACGACACGGAAGGTGAGCATCTTGTTCGGCTCGAAGGAGTCGGCCAAGTGCAGCAGGCTATACATGCCTTTGGAGATCAAGGCCGCGCCAATCACCAGGGCAACCGCCAGCGCGATCTGCGAGACGGCAAAGATGGTACGCAGGCGGTTTTTGCGGCCGGGGCCGGTTGTCCCGCGCGATCCTGACTTCAGCTGATCCACAAGATTGAGGCGCAAAGCGCCAATGGCCGGGGCGATTCCAGAGATCAGGCCCGCACCCAGGGCCAGCAGCAGCGAAAAGGCCAAGACGCGGCCGTTGAGCGAGGTATTATCCCAGCCCGACATCATGCGCGCCACACGCTCCGGCATGGTCATCAACATCACATGTCCATAGGCATAGCCAAAGACGACGCCGCCCACGGCTCCGATGAGGCCCAGCAAAATATTCTCGGTCAGCAGTTGTCGCATGATCCGGCTGCGGCTGGCGCCGAGAGCGGTGCGCATGGCGATCTCAGGGCGTCGGGCGATGCCGCGCGCAAATTGCAGATTGGCCACATTGGCGCAGACCACGAGCAACACAAAGAGCGAGGCTCCGAGCACGAGGCGGTAATAGAGCGGCGTATAGGGCCCGTTGATCCCCGCCAGCAAGGATTCAACCTTGATGGTTCTGCCGAAATTCGTGGCGGGATAGGACGCTGCCAGATGCTCGGCAAGGATGCGCATCTCCGCCTGGGCCTGCTTTACCGTCACGCCGTCGCGTAGCCGCCCGGTTACGTTGAAATCGCGCGCGGAGCGGTTGGCGAGCTGTTGCGGAGTGGGAGCCAGGGGCAGATAGATATCCGCGTCCGAGGGGTATTGCATGGTCTTGGGCATCATCCCGACGACGGTGTACTCGCGCTGATTGAGTTCGATCTTGCGCCCCAGCACGGCGGGGTCGCCCCCAAAACGGCGTTCCCAGAAGCCATAATTCAGCACCGCAACCGCGTCGCGCCCCGGCTGGCATTCACTTTCGCCAAAGACCCGGCCAACCACAGCCTGAGTGCGCAAAACCGTAAAGAAGTTCGCCGAAGTCTGCGACGTACGCACATGGGCGGCATCGCCCGCCCCGGTAAGGCTCATGTCTACCGTGGCGCGCACCGCCAAGTCTTCAAAGGAACGACTGTGCTGCTTCCAATCCTCGTAGTTTGCCAGCGCAACCGAGGGGAGCATTGCCCAGCCATCGTCCCCGTGGTTCTTCAGTTCGGTCACCGTCACGACGTGATCCAGTTGAGGAACCGCCAGCGGGTGCAGCACCACCGCGTCCATGCTGCTGAATATCGCCGTGTTAGCGCCAATACCGATGGTCAGAGTCAATACCGCGGCGATGGTAAAACCCGGCGACTTCCAAAGTTGTCGTGCGGCATAGCGCAAGTCCTGAAGAATGGTGTGCATCGAATCTCCCGGTTCCCCCGTTCGCTGGGAACCTCAGCCAGGTAGTTGCATTCCAGCGGCCACTCGGATCTGTCGCGTTACCTGTTGACTACAATCAACTTAATGTAAAGATAGAACTTATCTGGATAAGTATGCCTGTTCAGTAATGCAAGAGTCTGTCCGAAAATGGACAGGTCCGGGCATCCTCTCCTCAGGGATGCAGGAGGCGAGCCGAGGTTCCCGTCCCCGATGCCCCTTTTTTTTCAGGCTTTTTCTGGATTAGTACTACAGTTGTACTTGCTTCGGATTGTTTCAATCCGAGCCTAAAGGCCTCGATGTTTGGGCCTGTCTTCAGGGGGTTAAAACCCCCTGTTCCCTCCGTCGCGGCTAAATACAACTGTAGTATTAGGCCATCCAAACTGCCACATTCCCGAGAGCGGTGATGTTTCAGCTTGCATTTCCGGAAAGGGGAAAGAAAGCTAACCGAGAGCGGCGAACGCTGGCGCGTGCCGTAGCTCTCCGGTTGTGGCGGGCAGCGACGATGAGAGATTCAGTATCATGAAATGGTGTCCGGCATAAGGAGAATCAAAACCTGCGGCCGCTTCGCTGTCAAACCCGAAGCGTTCGTAGTACTTTCGATCTCCCAGAACAAATATCGCAGTCCAGCCTTCGCTGCGAGCGCGGTTCACCGCGCTCGCAATCAGAGCAGATCCAATGCCAATTCCCTGCTTTGCGGGAATCACCGATACTGGCGCCAGAGCCAAGGCCGAGAACGGAGCGTCCATTCTGGATAGCAGAACGTGACCGTGAACCTCGCCGCCTTCTTCGGCTACCAGCGAGATGACACTATCGCCAGCTTCTCGCAACTCTCGCACGAGTTCCGCCTCAGCCGATTGGCCAAAGGCAGACAAAATGACCTGGTAAACGGCTTTCCAGTCCTGTGAGCTTTCGTTACGGATATCAACCATCTCCAGATTCGAGCACAAAACAGACGCTGCAAACAAGCGTGGGCCCAAGTGGGATTGAGAGTGAGAATTCGAACTGAGAGCGCCCCAGAGGACCCGGAGCCAGGCCCGGCGGGATCAGGTCGCTTGACAGGAGGAGCCGAGTCCTTGATGCTTAGCAGTTCCGGCCTTTGCATTTTCCGGAGCGTGGGAGGCTATCAACTTGCAGGTTCGCGTCTTTTATCACGACAAATGTTTCGACGGAGCTTGCTCAGCTTCTCTCTTCACGCGCTTCCATCGCGAGTGCATTCTCGCTGGCGCCAACTATGAATACCACGGCCTGGTGCATCGCGCCGGAGCGCTTTTTGACGAGAGCGACTTCACCGGCGACCAGAACGCGATTGTGGACTTCAAGTACTCCACATCGCCGAAGATCACATGGTGGTTCGATCACCATCTTTCCGCCTTTCTGACTCCCGCCGACCATCAGCATTACCTCGATTGCAAGAAGGACCCGGTGTGCGGAAAGCACCGGTTTCTGGATGCGAACTACACTTCGTGCACCAGCTATCTGGCAGACATTGCCTCGACCGAATTTGGCTTTGACACCAAGCCCGTCGCCGAGCTGATCCGCTGGGCCAACATTGTGGATGGGGCCAAATACGAGAGCCCCGAAGCCGCGGTGGAGATGGCCGCTCCGGCGATGAAGCTGACGCTGATCATCGAGTCGACGCAGGACCCGCTGTTTATCCCACGCCTGATTCCGCTTCTGACTGAAATGCCTCTGGCCGAAGTGCTCAGCCAGCCGTTTGTGGCCAGCTTGCTGCCGCCGCTGCTGGAGCGCCACGCGGAAGCCATCGAACTGATCCGCAGCCGCAGCGAAGAACGAGACGGAACCATCTTCTTCGACATCACGGATCATCCGCTGGAGGGATTCAACAAGTTCATTCCCTATTACCTGCACCCCAACGCGGTCTATTCGATTGGGCTGTCGAAGTCCAGCTTCCGCAACAAGGTGTCGGTGGGCTCGAACCCGTGGACGAAGGTGGACCCAGCCACGATGGTGAATCTGGCCCAGGTGTGCGAACGGTACGGCGGAGGCGGTCACGCGCGTGTGGGCGCTATCAGTTTCTCGCCCGACAAGGCCGACGAAGCCCGCGTTGCGGCAGCGGAGATTGTTGCCGAACTGCGCGCGACCAAGCCGCTGGGGTAACTGCTCCGGATGAAGACAAGAGATTTCGATCTCCGCAATGGAGCGCCGGCTCGGCGAGCAGATACTCGAATCGCCGTTTGCATGAAATCACTTTATTGGCTGCCCAATTGACCACAGACTCAGAGCTCAACAACCACCACCTTAAAGGTGGTGGGTTGACGTTGCGACTGAAAGTCGCCTGTTTGCGGCTGAAGCCGCTTGAAAGCTTTCCGGCTGAGAGCCGTCTTAAGGCTCGCTCGGCGCTGTGAT
>Ga0302320_10002725_pt1 | contig 41293 bp, 36 predicted proteins | sample Bog_T0_3_FD_202130 | JGI IMG/M metagenome (GOLD analysis project Ga0302320, IMG submission 202130) | Peat permafrost microbial communities from Stordalen Mire near Abisko, Sweden - Bog_T0_3 | ecosystem: Environmental > Terrestrial > Soil > Wetlands > Peat | place: Sweden: Abisko, Stordalen Mire... | reverse complement strand
CTTCAGCGGAGCGGAGGGACCTGCTTTTGCTTTTGTCTCCGGGCGTCCAGGCCCGCACCTCTTCGTCATCGCAAAAACTCCAATCCGCTAATCCCCACCCACCTCAACCGTGTCATCCCGACCGAAGCGTTCTTCAGCGGAGCGGAGGGACCTGCTTTTGCTTTTGTCTCCGGGCGTCCAGGCCCGCGCTCTCCTTTACTGGATGGCATCGCGCAGAGTCAATTGAAACCCGCAAATCGGCGCTACCATAAAAAATGGAGGTCACGAGTGTGCGAAAGCCAACTGCAGTTCTCATCGGCGCTGCCATTTTGTGGGCAGCCCTGGGGTGCACAGATTTGACAGCCGCGGCGGCGCAATCAAAACCCTCAGGCCATTGGGCCATCGTCATCCACGGCGGCGCGGGCGATATCGATCGCACCAAGCTCGGCGCAGACGGCGATAAGGCCTATCGCGCCGCGCTGGCCAAAGTCATCCAGGCCGGAGCCGCGGTTCTCGATCGCGGAGGCTCTCCGCTCGACGCCGTCGAGGCCGCCATTCGCGTGCTCGAGGACGACCCGCTCTTCAATTCCTCCCGCGGAGCGGTCTTTGACGCCGACGGAAAAACCGAGCTCGATGCCGCCATCATGGACGGCGCAACCATGCACTCCGGCGCGGTTGCCGACGTCACGCACACGCGTTATCCCATCACTCTGGCCCGCGCCGTGATGGAAAAGACGCCCTACGTTCTCATGGTCGGCCCCGGTGCCGATGCATATTCAATAAAGGCCGGCATGGAGCAGGTGGAACCCAGCTATTTCTTTACCGAGAGCCGCTGGCAGTCGCTCATCAAGCAACTCGAAAAGGAAGGTCGCCCCATTCCACAACGGCCCGTCGGCGCTCCGCCGCCCGGCGCCACCGTGCCCGTCGCGCAATGGCAGGAGGCGGCCGACACGCGCCGCTACGGAACAGTCGGCGTAGTCGTGGTCGATCGCCAGGGTAACGTCGCCGCCGGAACTTCAACCGGCGGGCTGCAGGGCAAGATGCAGGGCCGCGTGGGCGATTCGCCGATCATCGGCGCGGGCACCTATGCATCGAATCAATCCTGCGCCGTCTCCGGCACCGGCGTCGGTGAGTTCTTCATTCGCTACACCGTCGCCCGTGAAGTTTGCGCGCTCGTCGAATACAAGGGCTACACCTTGCAGCAGGCCGCCGACGAAGTCATTCAAAAGCGTCTCGCTCCCATCCACGGCGACGGCGGCGTAATCGCCATCGCCCCTGACGGCCAGATGGCCTGGAGCTTCAACACCCCCGGCATGTTCCGCGCACGCTTGTCCGAAGGCGGCAAAGTTGAAGTCCACATCTACAACGACGAACCGTGAGCCGGGCGACACAACCGGCCCCGTCAGCACTAGAATGGCGTTGTGCCTACAATCTTTCGCGAGCGGGGTTTCAGATTCTTCTTTATTCAAATGAAGGCTCGCCTCGGGAACCGGCTCACGTTCACGCTGAGAAAGACGACTGGGAAGCAAAGTTCTGGTTGGAACCGGAAGTTCAGGTAGCCTACAATGATGGCTATGACGCCCGGACTCTCCGTCAATTGCTGGAGATAGTCGAGGCAAATCGAGACCGGATCATGAGGGCTTGGGATGAGTTCTTCGGTGAACGCTAAGGGAGTGAGATTCGACCCTAACTGCATGTGGGTCGATTTGAGCGACGGCCGAACCATCGGTGTTCCGCTGGCATGGTTCCCTCGCTTACTGCGCGGCACCGCGAAGCAGCGCAAACAGGTGACGATCAGCGGCCGTGGCCTCCATTGGGAAGCGTTAGACGAGGATATTTCCGTCGCGGGCCTTCTCGCCGGACTCGGCGACCGGAGCGCGAGCAAAACATTTGCGGCATGAAGAGTCCACTCCCGTGGCCTAGCGCACAATTCCGCATCTCCTCTTTTCGGTAGAATGTTCCGCATGGAAACCATCGCCTACAACCTGCCGCAGAACCACATTCCGCAAACCTGGTACAACATCCTTCCCGATCTACCCGCACCGCTCGCGCCGCCGCTCCATCCCGGCACGCTCAAGCCGCTCGGCCCCGACGATCTCGCGCCGCTCTTCCCCATGGCGCTGATCATGCAGGAAGTCAGCCAGGAGCGCGAGATCGAAATCCCCGGAGAAGTGCGGCAGATTTACGCGCAGTGGCGTCCATCGCCGCTGATGCGCGCACGGCGCCTCGAGAAGGCGCTCGACACGCCCGCGCACATCTACTACAAGTACGAAGGTGTCTCGCCCGCCGGGTCGCACAAACTCAACACCGCCGTCGCGCAAGCTTGGTACAACAAGCAGGAAGGCGTGAAGCACCTCTCCACGGAAACCGGCGCCGGCCAGTGGGGGTCCGCGCTGTCGATGGCCTGTGCGTTCCTCGGCCTCGACTGCAAAGTCTTCATGGTGCGCGTCAGCTACGACCAGAAGCCCTATCGCCGCGCCCTCATCGAGGCCTTCGGCGCCTCCGTCATCGCCAGCCCCAGCAAGCTCACCGAGTCCGGCCGCGCCATTCTCGCCGAGCACCCCAACTCGCCAGGCTCCCTCGGCATCGCCATCTCCGAGGCTGTTGAAGTCGCCGCCAAAGATCCCGGCACCAAGTACGCCCTCGGCAGCGTGTTGAATCACGTGCTGCTCCACCAAACCGTCATCGGCCAGGAGGCCATCGAGCAGATGTCTCTCGCCGGCGACGATCCCGACGTCATCATCGGCTGCACCGGCGGCGGTTCCAACTTCGCCGGACTCGTGATGCCGTTCCTCGGCCGCAAGCTCAAAGGCAAAGGCCACGCCCGCATCGTCGCCGTCGAGCCCGCCGCCTGCCCCAGCCTCACCAAAGGACACTTCGCCTACGACTTCGGCGACACCGGCCACCTCACCCCACTCGTAAAAATGCACACTCTCGGCAGCTCCTTCATTCCTCCAGGAATTCACGCCGGCGGCCTGCGCTATCACGGCATGGCGCCGCTGGTTTCGCACGTCATCAATCTCGGCCTCGCCGACGCCGTCACCGTGCAGCAACTTGACGCATTCGCCGCCGGCATTCAGTTCGCGCGCTCCGAAGGAATCGTTCCCGCGCCCGAAGCCAATCACGCCGTGGCCGAAGCCATCCGCCAGGCACTTGAAGCCAAGGCGGAAGGCAAGCCGCGCGTCATTCTTTTCAACCTCAGCGGCCACGGCCACTTCGACATGCAGTCCTACATCGATTACCAGGCAGGCAAGCTGGAGAACTACGAATACCCCGCCGAGGAAATCGCCATGGCGCTCGCGGGACTGCCCGCTGTTCCGTAAACAGTCTCGTAATTCGTCTCGCACGCTGCGCCGCACGCCGCGGCCGCCGCCAGTTTCTGTGCCCTCGCTGTGTTAACGTGACAATACGATGTCTCTGCGGCGCCCTTGGCTTTCTTGACTGCGGCCCGACCCGCGCAATTGGCGGCAAGCGATTGCGGCGCATCGACATCGGCGACAGCGGATAAAAGCAAACGAATGCCACAGCAGCCGGAATCGCCATCATCAACGCTCAGTGCGAGCCCGGCTCAGTTGTCCGTGCCCGCATCGCAAGCTGCCAACTCTTCGCCCCAATCAAACACCGCAACCGACCCGCATCATCATGTTCCCCGTTGGCTTGAGCGCGGCGAATTATTTCTGCGCGTCATGTTGCGCATGTATATCGGTCTGGCAATCTGCTACGCACCCTGGTCGCACACTTTCTGGGATCTGAATCCGATCTTCCAGCAGTTCCCCTGGCTCGGAAACATCGCGACCACCGGTGCGGCACGCGGCCTCGTTTCGGGACTGGGCCTGCTCAATCTGTGGATCGCGTTTCAAGATGCCATTCGGCACCGGGATGGTTGAACCATGACTGAAAGGGAACAAGAGAACAAAGGAATGAAGGAACAAGAAACCGGGAGCCTGAAGCACCCCGCCGGATCCACTCAAGCCGCCGCCGCAGCAGCCGCGCACCCCGCCGTCATTCCCGGCAAAGGCCAGCCCCCGCCCCTCGACGCCGCCCCGCTCGCCTTTGAGAACTCCGCGTTTCTCAACAGCGCCGAAGGCCGCCCCATCCGCATCATCTCGGAGTATCTCGAGCCGCTTTCGCGTTTCCGCCGCGAGCAGATTCAGGACACGGTCGTCTTCTTCGGCTCCGCGCGTTTTTGCGGGCGCGAAGAAGCCGGTCACGCCCTCGAGCTTCTTGAAAACACCGGCTCCGTGCAAGCCGCTCCCAGCCACGAGCAGCCCGCCAAAGCCGTCGAAATTGCAGCCGGCAAAGCCACCGACCTGCAACTCAAGCGCGCCGTGGCCGCCGTTGAAATGGCTCGCTACTACGAGGACGCGCGCCGCCTCGCGCAGTTGCTCACCCAGTGGGCCAAAACCATCCCCTCGCGCAAGCACCGCTTCGTCGTCACCTCCGGCGGCGGTCCCGGCATTATGGAAGCCGCCAACCGCGGCGCATGGGAAGCCGGCGGCAAAACCATCGGCATGAACATCCTGTTGCCCTTTGAGCAGCGCCCCAACTCCTACATCACGCCCTCGCTCAACCTCGAGTTCCACTACTTCTTCATGCGCAAGCTGTGGTTCGCCTATCTGGCCAAGGCCCTGGTGGTTTTTCCCGGCGGCTTCGGCACGCTCGACGAGATGTTTGAGATCCTCACCCTCGTCCAGACCCAGAAGGTCACAAAGAAGATCACGGTCCTTATTTATGGATCGGATTATTGGAAGCGCGTCATGAACCTCGAAGCGCTTGTCGAAACGGGCGCCATCTCGCCCAAGGATCTCGATCTCTTCCAATTTGCCGACACGCCCGAGCAGGCCTTCGATCTGCTCCGCAAAGGCCTCACGGAGAACTACTTAACTCCGGAAGCAGCGGCCGCCGCCGCGCATCCGCCCAAATCCGCGAACGCTGTGCACGACGAAGACCTGATGGCTGGCTGGAACATCGACGATTTTCTCGGGCCCGAGCTGGCAAAGACCAAGAAATAAAGGGAGCTCAACCCGGGAAGCAAGCCGGAATTCGACCGCCGTCCACTATCACTGCCCATGCCTCATCCATTCGGTCGCCGCGCCTGCTCGCTGTGGCGAGACGACCGGATGGGTGGGAAAGCACGAACCCCACTCCCACGGATTTCTCGGAATCGATGCGCGCCCAACCGTCTCAACATCCGGGATCGCTCAATTCCTTCAGGTTCTCTTTCGGCACATCCAAATCATGCGGGATTGCGGCATTTCTCCCATATTTCTCTGATAGTTGCGTTACTTCTTTGATTCCGCCACTGCATCAATTGAAGGGCAATTCGTGCGCCCTTAACCGGATATTTATCGCTTGGGCCTGATACTGGCTGTGGAAATCCGAAAATCAGTCCAAAATTGATAAGGAGCTCAAATGCCGACATCCTCGATCTCGTATCTTTGGCGCGACACCGCGGCTCCCAAGGACTTTCGTACCGGCGTGTCGCTGCATAGCCACACCAATCAATCGACGGAAACCCTGGATTTCCTGGCCAACTTTGGCAACCAGTTCCCGGTGATGCGTCCACTGCTCTCGCGCCTCGAGCGCCGCGCCGAGCAGCTTCATGGCGTGCGCATCAATTATGCGGCCAGCTATTGGACGCCGCCCATGACCCCCAAGCTGGCCTTCGATCTCGAGTCAAAGCAAATCGAAAAGTTAGGCCTCGGCCAAATGGTTTCCCTCACCGATCACGATTCCATCAAGGCGCCCATGCTTCTGCGCACCGTCCCCAGCGCGCGGCAAATTCCGGTTTCGTTGGAGTGGAGCGCGCCCTACGGGGGCATGCAGTCGTTCCACCTGGGCGTGCACAACCTGCCCAGCGCCCGGGCCGCGGAGTGGATGGCGACCCTGGCGGAATACACCGCCAACCCCAGCGATGCCCGCCTCACGGAAATTCTCGTGGCCCTCAACCAGGAACCGAATGTGCTCGTGGTCTTCAACCACCCCATGTGGGATCTCTACCTGATCGGCAAGGAAAAGCATCAGTTCCTGGTGAATGAGTTCCTGCAGAAGAACGGCGCCTGGTTCCACGCCCTCGAGCTCAACGGCCTGCGCAACTGGGACGAGAACCGCGCGGTGCGGCGTCTCGCGGAGAAATGGAATATGCTGCTCATCTCCGGCGGCGACCGTCACGGCGTGGAGCCGAACGGGAACATCAATCTCACCAACGCGGCCACGTTTACTGAATTTGTCCATGAAGTGCGCCGCGAAAAAAAGAGCCACGTGCTCTTCATGCCCCAGTATGCCGAGCCATGGAAGCACCGCATCCTGAAGTCGACGATCGATGCCGTGCGCTATTACCCCGAATTTCCGCAAGGCTCGCGCACCTGGGACGAGCGTGTCTACCACCCGGACGCGAACGGAGTGGTTCGCCCCTTGAGCGAGCTATGGCCCAATGGCGTGGCGCCGCTCGCCATGCGCTGGGGCATCGCCATGGTGCAGTTGATGGGCCTGGGCCTGGTATCCGGCAGCCTGCGCATGGCCTGGAGCGAGTCCGACCAGTTGCGCCTGGCCCTCGGCGAGCAGGAGTCGTGAGGAAGTGCAGCGGCGTCAGCGGCGTTCGTGGCGTGAACGTAGCTAGTTTCTGGCCGCTTGATGAGGAGCCCTTCCGTGCCCCATCCATTCGGCAGTTTCATCGCCGAATGGGTGGGATAGCACGAACTCTGAAGGCGCGATTTCACGAGGCCAGAAAATTAGCGGCGTTCTCAAAAGCCGCAGTTCTAACCCCGCCAACTCCGCTAACCCCGCTCCCTCTATGACTCCCCGCGTCGCCTACTTTCCCGACTCGTTCCACGAAGTGAACGGCGTCGCCCACACCAGCCGCCACTTTGAGGCCTTCGCACGGCGGCGCAATCTTCCCTTTCTCTGTGTCCGCGCCGGCAAACGGCCCCAGGCTTTGGTCGAAGATGGCAACATCTGGACCCTCGAGCTGCCGCGCGGCTTTCTCTCTTTCCCACTCGAAAAAGACCTCCGCCTCGATCCCGCGTTTCCGCGCCACCTTCCTCTCATCGCCAATGCCCTCGAGCGATTCCAGCCCGACCTCGTCCACATCACTGGCCCCACCGAAGTCGGACTCCTCGGCGCACTCCTGGCGCACCGCTTGCACGTGCCGTTGGCGGCAAGCTGGCACACCAACGTGCACGAGTATGCCGCGCAACGCGCCGGTTGGCTTTTGCGTCTGTTGCCAAAGCGTCACTCCGCAGCCGCCGGCGGGAAGATTGAAGACCTGGCAATGGCCGCTGCGGCCTGGTTCTATCGCAAGGCAAAGGTGCTCTTCGCTCCTAATCCGGAGCTGTGCGCGCTTCTCGAGCGGTCCACCGGCCGCCCCTGCTTCCTGATGCCGCGCGGTGTCGACGCCGAACTCTTCAGCCCCGCCAAACGCACGCGCGATCCCCAAGACCCGATACAAATCCTCGGCTACGTCGGCCGCCTCTCCGTCGAAAAAAACATTGGGCTGTTGGTACAGATTGAGAAGGATCTTGACCGGGAAAAGCATCCCGTCCAAAGCCAGGAAAAAATCGTGGGCCACGGCGGCGACGAAGCCTGGCTGCGCGAGCGATTGCATCGCGCGGAATTCACCGGAGTCTTGCTAGGGGAAGATCTGGCCCGCGCCTACGCCAACATGGACCTCTTCGTCTTCCCCTCGCACACTGACACCTTCGGCAACGTGGTGCTGGAAGCGCTGGCCAGCGGCGTGCCCGCCATCGTGACTCCCGACGGCGGCCCGCGCACCATCGTCCGCGACGGCGAAACCGGCCGCATCGTCCCCGACCATCAATTCACAGCGGCCATTACGGAAATCCTCGCAGACCCCGCCCGCCACAACGCCATGCGCCAGGCCGCCCGCGCCTACGCCCTCACCGCAAGCTGGGACTCGGTCTTCGAAGGCGTCTACAAGGCGTACGAGCGCCTCTTCCCATCGTCCCAACAAACCGCCGCCGCCGACTGAATCGGGCGTTGCACAAATATCGGATGTCATCCTGAGCGAGTCCTCGCAAAGCGAGGACGAGTCGAAGGACCTGCGGTTGCTTTTGTTTTTGTCTTTCGCAAACTTCACTCAACCACGATCCAGGGTGCCTCACATCTCGTCCGCCGCGCCTGCTCGCCGTGGCGAGGCGGATGAGATGTGGGAAAGCACGAACCCCTACACACCCTCTTCAACCCAGCAAGCACATGGGTGCCCCACATCTCGATTTTGAGATGTGGGACAGCACGAACCCCTACACACCCTCTTCAACCCAGCAAGCACATGGGTGCCCCACATCTCGATTTTGAGATGTGGGGAAGCACGAACCCCTACACACCCTCTTCAACCCAGCAAGCACATGGGTGCCCCACATCTCGATTTTGAGATGTGGGACAGCACGAACCCCAACCCACCTCCTTCCACTCACCGCGAACCCACGCACACCGCCTCCTGTAAAATCCACCCATGGTCGGTTCCCTCATCCAGCGCGCCCTCGTCCTGCTGCTCTTCGCGGCCCTGCTCGCTCCGGTGCTGGAAGCCTTCGACAGTTGGGACGCGAACCCGAGCCTCGCCAGCGACACCGAGTTCCACGTCGCCATGTTGGCCACCGCCGCCGGCCTGCTGGCCGCGGTTGTCTTGGTCGTCGTCCGCATCGGTTGCCGGCAAATTCAATTCGCGCGTATCTCGCCACAACCAGCCCGCATATTGCACCGATCGGAAGCGCCGCTGCCGCTCTTCTCCGATACATCTCCTCCCCGCACCCCGCTCCGCATCTGATTCCTCTGCTTGCCAAACACACTCCGTGGTTGTGTGCGCCTTTTCGCGCGTCAGCCCGGCTGCTGCTCACCGCAAGCAACGGGAATCGAGGACATTTTGCTGGGAATACGAAGCACTCGGATGCCGCTTGGGGCGCGGATCGCCCTTATCTGTCTTTTCACTGGCGCGTCGCTCGTTGCCGCAGCCCAGAAACCTGCTCCGCAACCCGACAACGGCCTGCCGCCCGCCGTCACCGCCCACGGGCCACTGCCGGAATACATTGAAGAATTCTTTTTATCGGAAGCCGTGCGCAGCGAGGAGCGCACCGAGCTGCAACTCACCATCGACGGCGCGGCATTTCGCGGCAAGGGCAACTCCATGGATGGAAATTCCGTCGGGCTCGACATCGAATACGGTCTCACTGATCGCTTGCAGTTGGGATTCGAAGCGCCGTACGGTATCAACTCCACGCCCACCAGCGAGACTCCTGTAAGCTGGAGCGCGGCCGATATCAGCGTTCTCTACCAGTTCATTCGCGGCAATCATCCCTTCGCGCTTAGCGGAGCCATGGGCCTGGAAGCGCCTCTCACCGGCCGTGGCGGCGACCTGAGCTACGAGCCGGAGTTGCTCATCGCCAAGGCCTTCGGCAGGCTACAGATTCACTTGAGCTTCATTCCCGATCTCGGCGACGACACTGCGCTCGACTACAACGTCGCTGCGGACCGGCCGCTTCCTCACCACTGGATTCCTACCTTGGAGTTCAACGGCCGCCGCGATTCCACCGTGAACAGCTTCTACGTAACACCGGGAATCTACAAACACCTTCCGCACCGCTTCGAAGCCGGCGTCGCCGTGCCCGTGGGCGCAGGCCCGCACAGCAATCCCGTTGGTGTCATCTTCAAAATGACCTGGGAAATGGGCGGCGACAAAGACGATTGAGAGTAGGAGTTGGTGCTCTTTAATGGCTAAATAAAAGCTTGTCATCCTGAGCGGAGTTTGCCGCGTTCTTTGCGGCAAACGGAGTCGAAGGACCTGTGGTTGCTTTTCGCAGTTTCAATGGAGCGCCAAAATGGGTGGGAAAGCACGAACCTCAACCGGTCTCTGTCAATTCGGCGAGGCGACCAGCACTCCCGCCCCGCAACTCGATCGCAAACGCCGTCTCGCAATCGCTCTTCATCTCCCAACCCACTCCGCGCAGCAATCCGCCCTCGATGCTCGTAATCGTCACGCCTTCATCGGAGAGCTTTGCGGTCTCCCACGCCAATCCATTCGTTCCCCAAGCGAGAAGCGAATGGTGCCCGACAAACAGAAGCAGCCCTTCCGCGACCGCCGCGCGCACTTCCAGCACCGGTCGATACGGAAGCATCGTGAAGCGCTCGGGCGCGGTGGTATCGATGAGATACGCGTACCCTCCCGCAACCGCGCAGATTTCTTCTGGTTTTGGAGCAGACCAAAGCCCAGTAGGCGCAGCCGGATCGCGAAATCCCAGCGCGCACGTGGCGAGAAACGGCTGTGCCCCCGAATCGCCGGGACGAATCATCACTTCCAGCGCGCCGCGCTCCACTTCCTCGGCCGCGCGCGGGTAGACGAAATGGCGTGGCGGCAAAATCAACGGCCGCGCCGCCAGAATCTCCGCCTGCCACCCATGCGGAAAGCTCAAATCAACAATCGGAGCCGGCTGCTCGGAGCTCACGGCTGCGCCTTGTAGTTCAGAATCCACCGTAGCTGTTCTTTCGTATCGGGAATGGGATAACCGCGCGCCACTTCGATGGCCGCCAAAGCATCCTTTGCATTCCAACCGAGGTGAATCAACGTGCACGCTGCCGTGAGCGGCGACCGGCCAATGCTTCCCCGGCAGTGCATGCCGATGCGCTCTCCGCCGCGCAGTCGATCGGCCAAGCCCGCAACAAAACTCCGGAAAGCCACCATGCTGGCCGGCAGACTAACGTCCTGAATCGGGTAAGAGAAAAAGCGCATGCCCATCTGTTCGGCAAGCGGCCCCTCCTCGCCAAGGCCAAGCCATTCGGCCTCGTCCGGCTCCAGCATCGAGACAAGTACCTGCACCCCGCTGCGCGCAATCTCGCGCATTTCATCCTTCAGAGCTTTCCCGCCGATAGGGCAAAGCACAATCGCCAGCGGCACAGCCGGATTGCCTTCAATCCAAAAAACCGAGTCCACGCGCTCAATCTCCCCAAACGGTTTCAAGTGGTCGCGCACAGTACGACAAATCGATCATAGACGGTGAGCTTCGGTCGTCGCCGCCGGAGCCGCGATCCGCATCATAAGCATCAACCGCGAGCGGGGCGCGAGCGGGGCGAAGAACCCTCCGCAAAATGCGAGAATAAAAGAAGCGCCGGATGCAGGGCTCACATCCATCCAGTGCGAGGGACCCCACAACGATGCTGCGCGTTCTTTCCACTCACTTGTTCCTGAAGCACCGCCTGCACCCCGGCCTGCTCGAGCTCGCGGAGCGCTCCGGTGCGCAGGCGGTCGAGATCTTTGCCGCGCGCCAGCATTTCGACTACACCAGCCGCGAGTCCGTCGCCGAACTCGCCGAGTGGTTCCGCTCGAACTCCCTCCAGCCCTTCTCCATGCACGCCCCGCTTTATTCCGATCGCGAGATGGGCCGCGCCGGCGCGCCCGCGCTGAATGTGCTGCACCCCGACAAAGCCCAGCGCATCGACGCCATGGACGAGATCAAGCGCGCCATTGAATCCGCCGAGCACATTCCGTTGCGCAACCTCGTGGTGCATCTCGGCGCGCGTGACGACGAGTGGTCGCCGCGCACCATCGAATTTGCGCTCACCGCCCTCGAACACCTGGGAGCCTTCGCGCGCCCCCTTGGCATGCGCCTGCTCGTTGAAAACCTGCTCAGCGACGCCACCACTCCCGAGCATCTCGTCATGATTCTTGCAATGGGCCACCTCGACAATGTCGGCGTCTGTCTCGATCTCGGCCACGCCAATATCACCGTCGGCACGGCCGAAGCTATCGCCACCCTCGGCAATCGCATCGCCTCGGTGCACGTGCACGACAACCACGGCGCCAACGACGAGCATCTGTGGCCCGGCAGTGGCGCCATCGACTGGCCCGCAACGGCAACGGCCCTCAAAGCACTCACCACGCCGCCCGCCACCGTGCTCGAAATCAGCTTCTCTTTGCCTGAGTCGCACGCAACACTCCCCGCCCAGGTCCAAGAGGCTTTCGCACTCTTCAATTGAATGCGTTGCGTCGGCCCAAACTCCGCTAACCCCGCCAACTCCGCTTCGCTCTAGCTAATCGGCATCCGCGGCAGCGGCCTGCAACTCGTCGGCAACAAACTGAATCGCGCGCATCCGTTCACCCGCGCCGCCACTGTCACCGTGATGGTCTGCGTCGCCGTCAGCCCATCGCCCGCCGCTGTCACCACCACAGTCGAAGAGCCGTTCGCCGCTCCCGTCGCAGCCGTCAGCTTGAGCGACACGTTGTTCATGCTCGCGCTCGAAGACGGCGTCAGCGGGTTCGTCGACCACTCAGCCGTCACTCCGCCCGGCAACCCGCTCACCGTCAAATTCACACTGCCGGTAAACGACCCTCCAGTCACCGCCGAAAGCACAATCATCGCCGAGCCGCCGTCAGTGATCGCCACCGTCTGCGCCGTCGCCATCAACGTGAGCGTCGCCGAAGTCGTCGTCGAGCTCGTATTCCAGCCGTTCACTAGCAGCGCGCCGTCCACCGATCCCAATCCCGTCGCAAGATTGTAAGTCGCGCCGTTCGCCGTGAATCCCTGCACGCCTGGCACCGAGTTGTTCCCCGCCGGCGTCGGATGAAACGGATCGGGTGTTGCGCCCGCCAACGCGTAGAGCCGCGCATTCACGCTTCCCAGGCCTTTGCCGTTTTCCTTTTCAGTCACGAGCGCAGCGATGCCTGCAAACGAAGGCGCAGCGACTGAAGTTCCCGAGACAACCCAGTACGCTCCGCCCTCCACCATAAAGTAGCCGTCGTGCCCCGCCGCCGCAAGCGACACGTCGGGCACGGCGCGCATCGCGCCCGCCGCGGCCGTTCCGCTCACATCCTGCTGCCACGCGGGCTGCGCGTACACCGCGCTCACCCCGCCGCCCGACGCCCACAAATCCGTGCCGCCGTCGAGCGCGCTCTCGTTCCAAACTTTTTCAGGAATATACCCAAGCGCCGATCCATACGCTGCGGAATTCGTCGCCGCCCAATACTGCGCCGCATTCGCGCCCTCGTTCAACTCCGTTCCGCCCACGCACGTGGCGTAGGGCGAACTGCACAGCCCATTCACCGCCGCAACCGTTCCCATCGCGGATTTCCCCTGCTGGCAACCGGCCGCGCCCGCGTCGCCCGACGACACAAACACGCTCATGCCTTGGCTCGCAGCCTGCTCCCACAGGCCGTTGTAAAACGCGAGCTCCGCCGCGCCCATATCCTGCTCGCAACTTCCGTAGCTCACACTCACCACTGGCGCCGTCGCGTGATTCACAATGTACGCGGAGGCCAGATCGATGCCATCCGTCGTCGAAGTCGAAGCCGCAACCACCAGGCTCACCGCCGCCGCAGGTGCAACCGCGCCGCTCCACTCCACGTCGAGCGTGGATTCGCTCTCGTCGCCCGAAACCAGCCCGGGATCGACGCCGTCCACAATCACCGTCGGCGTATTGCCCGCAAGCCCGGAAATCGAGCGGAAACTTTCCACGTCGCTCAGATTGATGTTGCTGCGCCCGGCGATCGCAATTGCCGCGCCCGTGCCGTTCGTGCCCGCGCTATAAAGCGAGTTCAGATCGTAGATGGTCGCGAAGTCCGCGGGAAAAATGTTATGCGTCGCCCCGGCGGAATACTGCGGCTGCGCGCCGAACACTCGCTGCGACGCAATCTGCGAAGTGCGCCGGAAATCGTTCAACGTCACCACCCCGGCCACCACTCCCGCAAGCTCGGTAGGAATCTGCGGATCGCTCGCGTTGGCCGTGTGTTCAGCGCCCTCCACAAGATAACGGTGCAACTCGGTATGAAAGGCGCGCGCCACTTGGCCCGCCGTCCCCGAGAACGCAATCGATCGGCGTCCGGCGGAAATCTCCTCAACCGTGAATCCGTGGCCCGCGAGCCACGCCGTCACCAGCGACAGTTGCTCATCGCTCGCTCCAAACTGCGCACCGAACTCCGTCGGCGTCAGCCACTCGTGATACTTGGGCGATGTGGGATCCTGCTGCGCTTCGACCAGTGCATCGAGCGCCGCCTGCTGCGCCGGCGTCGGCTGCAACACCAGCAGCATGCGCTCCAGCCGCGTGTTCGCATTGATCGCGCCCTCATCGAAACCCGCGCGCGCCACCCGCGGCACGTTCCCCGTGAGAGTTACGAGTCGCGTTTCATCGATATGCGTTTCACCGGATGGATTGCCGAGTCCGCTCGAGGGAGGCCCGGTGCGAAGAGCGCCGCCACAGCCAGCAAGCAGCAGCAAAATGGCAAGAAATGAGAATTCTCTAATCCGAGCGCACATTCCGACCTTCCAGGGTGAAAAAGACCGCCGCGCGCCGGTTTCTGCGCAGCCGCGGTCTTTGTCTTTTCTCATTCATCGACGCACAGCGCCGAAGCGTGAGTGAGGAAGATCTGAATTTAAGAGGAATCGACTTACGAATGTACTTAGAAAAATCTAAGAGAGAAAATCAGATGGCGAGCGAACAAGTGAACAAGTGAACGAGTGAAGATGTACCGCCGGTCTCCAGACCGGCTGTAGCGCCGGTCTCCTGACCCGCGCTTGCCCAGGAGAGACCGCGAAATCACGCGGTAACCGCACCAACTCTCTGACCGTATGAAGAGGAGCCTTCCCGTGCCCCATCCATTCGCCCGATTTTGGGCGAATGGGTGGGATAGCACGAACCCCAAAGGTACAAATTCACACGGTCAAAGACCTAGCAGATCCTCGGCAACTGCTCCCCAATCATCGTAGGAATCACGCGGTTCGCCCCCATGCCCGTCCGCGCCACCAACATGTGCTTGTGTTCACTAGTTACGTGGCCGATGCGTGCCGCGTCTTTGCCCAGCGGATGCGCGCGCAAAATCGCCAACACGCGCTCCGCCGCCTCGGGCGCGACGAAAAACACCACCTTGCCCTCATTCGCCACGTACACCGGGTCGAGTCCAAGCAGCTCGCACGCCGATTGCACCTCCGGCCGCACCGGAACGCTCACCTCGTCGATGACTACGCCCACATTCGACGAGTGCGCAATCTCGTTCAACGTAGACGCAAGCCCGCCGCGCGTAGGATCGCGCATCGCATGGACCGACGCGCCCACGGCATCGAGCACCTCGGCAATCATCCCGTTCAGCGCCGCGCAATCCGATCGGATCTGGCTCTCGAACTCAAGCCCCTCGCGCACGCTCATGATCGCCATGCCGTGATCGCCCAGGGTTCCCGAAACAATCACAGCATCCTCAGGCCGCGCACGATGCGGTCCCACTTGAATGTCGGAGCGCAAAACTCCAATGCCGGCAGTCGTAATGTAGCAACCGTCGCCGTGCCCGCGCTCCACAACTTTGGTGTCGCCGGTAACAATCTGCACGCCCGCGGTTGCGGCGGCCTTCGCCATATCGCTCACAATCGCCGCAAGCTGCGCCAGCTCGAAGCCCTCTTCAAGAATGAAGCTCGCGCTCAAAAACTTCGGCACCGCGCCCGAGACGGCCAGATCGTTCACGGTCCCGTTTACCGCCAACTCGCCAATCGATCCGCCGGGAAAAAAAAGTGGTTGCACCACGAACGAATCGGTGCTCATCGCGAGTTTTGCGCCACCGGTCTCAAGCACCGCCGCGTCACCCAAATTTTCCAGCGCCGGATTGCGGAACGCGGGCAGAAAAAGATGCTCGACCAGCTCGTTGCCCAATTTACCGCCGCCACCGTGACCCATCACGATGGTGGGGTAATCAGCGAGCGGGAGCGGGCAACTCCAATTCGAGAAATCGGGGGCGGCGTTTTTGGCGGTATCTGTCATTCTGTTCCAGGCTATTAGCTCTTAGCTTCTGCTCCGACTACGACGTAATGATTCAAGAACCTGTTTTGAAAGGGCACGACTTCAGTCGTGCCGCATGAAGCCCAAAATGGTGGCGGCTCTAGCCGCTGAGGGATGATTCTCCGCGTACTTCCGCCATTTTGTGAAACTACAGTCCCATTCTGCACGGGACAAAGCTAACAGCTAAAAGCTAAGAGCTAACAGCTGTTTTTTCCCGCTCCCGCCAACTCTTCCGCCGACAAAAACCGCCCGTAGTTGTAATACGCCGCGCACGCGCCCTCGCTTGAAACCATCGTCGCCCCCAGCGGATGTCGCGGTGTGCACTCCTTGCCAAACGCCCCGCACTCGGCCGGCTTGATGGCTCCGCGCAGCACATCGCCCGCGCGGCACAGCGGCGACTCCTCAGTGTGAATTCCCGTGATATGAAAGCGCTCTTCGGCGTCGAAGTCGCGGTAGTCGGCATTCAGCCGCCAGCCGCTCTGCGGAATCACGCCGATGCCGCGCCACGCGCGATCCGTCACTTCAAAAACTTCGCTCAACAGCTTTTGCGCCGGACGATTGCCTTCGAATGTAACCACACGGCTGTACGCGTTCTCCACTTCGTGACGGCCGCTCTCGAGTTGCACCACCGCGCGGCGAATGCCTTCGAGCAGATCGAGCGGCTCAAATCCCGTGACCACAATCGGTACGCCAAACTTTTCCGCCAGCGGTGGATACTCCCAATAGCCCATCACGCTGCAAACGTGGCCGGCGGCGAGAAAGGCCTGCACCTGGTTGCCGGGCGATTGCAAAATGGCCGCGATCGCGGGCGGCACCAGAACGTGCGACACCAGAAGCGAAAAATTCTTCAACCCGCGGCGCTTGGCCAGGTGCACGCTCATGGCGTTCGCGGGAGCTGTGGTTTCAAATCCCACGCCGAAGAAAACCACCTGCTTGTCGGGATTCTTCACCGCAAGTTCCACAGCATCAAGCGGCGAATACACCACGCGCACGTCTCCGCCCTTGCCCTTGATCTGAAACAGATCGCACTCCGTCCCTGGAACGCGCAGCATGTCGCCGAAGGAGCAAAAAATCACGCCGGGTTGCGCGGCAATGGCCAGCGCCTTGTCGATGAGCTCAAGCGGTGTCACGCACACCGGGCAGCCGGGGCCGTGAATCATCTCCACACTCGCATGGGGGCCAGCGGGCAACATCTGGTCGATTCCGTTCTTGATGATGGAGTGCGTCTGCCCGCCGCACACTTCCATGATCTTCCACGGCCGCGTGGTCGCCAGCGCAATCTCCCGCGCGATGCGTTGCGCAATCTCGCCGTTTCGAAACTCGTCGAGATACTTCATACGCGTTTGGGGGGGATTAGCTGACTTGCTGACTCGCTGACTTGCTGACCCGCTGTATCGCAGCTTCCATCCGGACAACGCGATTGCGGTCTTTGCGCCGCCCGCGCAAAAGCCTCTTCCTCGCTAGCGAGCTCCTCGTCGAGCATTCCCATCGCGCGGAAGTCCGCGAGCGTCTGCTCGGCAGTCTCTTCGTCGATCTTCGAGATGGCAAACCCAACATGCACGATGGTGTAGTCGCCGACCTCGACCTCAGGTACGTAATCGAGGCAGACCTTCTTCACCACGCCGCCAAAATTCACGCGGCCCAAGCGGATCAGGCCGTCGGTGGTAATCTCTTCCACTTTTCCAGGAATCGCGAGGCACATAGCATCCTTCTTATACCGTTCGACGGCAACGGTCCAATGTGATTTGGATCACCCGCAAAGATACTCTCCGGTCCGCGCCGATCCATCCCCGTCTTGAGTCAAGTCCGCCGCGTGCCTCAGCGCCCGTCCGCCCTTTCTTGGCGCAATCCCCTCGTGCCCAACTTTCTCCATAACCCACTCAAATTAAAAGAAAAACTCTACTCGCCCATTTGCAGAAAATTATGTCCATCCGGCGCATACTGTTCCCATAAGCCTTCAATCAGGCCCGCGGACTACTGACCACTGGACCAACGCCGAAAGCGGCTTTGTAAGTGCTGGTTTGTGAGAACTTTAGCGTTTCGCTTCTTTGCAATCAGACACTTACGGGAACCACAAAAAAGCTGGCCGTTTCGAATCAGGAGTTTACCTGAAAATGGGGGGGCATAGGGAGTTACCAATGAATCAACATAAAGACAAAGCCGTCGGCTGGCGGAAAACATTACTCCCCGTTGGTTGTTCCCGGCTCGCTGCTCCTGCTCCATGCTTTCTCGCTCCCTTGCACCCTGTTTTCAAAAAACGACTGTATCCCAGTAAATCAACTTAACACGATATGAATCAATCGTTTACAGGTAAACTCCAGCCGCCGTACTGCCCCAGTATCCCAGTACGCTCTTCCATCCAACAGAAAACAAACCACTTACACAAGTACCGTAAAATCTCACAGTTTCTGTGGAACTGTACGCCGTTTCAATCCGAAACCATTAATTCGCCAGGAACGATCGGTCGCGTGCGCGGCAGAATTCCGCGCGCAGCCGCAATTCCGAAAACCGCAAGCGTGCAAACAAAAGCCAAAAGCTTGATCAGACTTCCCGTGGAGTTTTCCGGAACCGTCTTCCAAAGCACGAGCAGAACGGTTTGCGCCGCAGTCACAGACCAAACCGATCCATAGAAGTAGCGTCGCTCGAACCCTTCTCTTTGCGTCGAGGTTCCAACGCGCGGCAATTTGCCCAACATGCCAAGCAGCAGAATAAACGCGCAAAGCGGCGAGTAAGCGTAGAGATAGATCTGCTTCATCCGCCATATTCCAGTGACTGACGCATAAATCAGCGCTGCCATGTTCAGCAGCGCATAGTTCAGGATCGCGTTCCACGCAAAGGTGTAGCAAACGCGGCGATAAAGCGGATTCGGCTTGTCCTCGTCGAAGCGCAGGATGTAAGGGCGATGTTCGCTTCCAGGCAGTTGCGCATTGAATCCCGCGATTCCGGTTCCGATCAGAACCGCAGCGAGCCAAGCCCAATTCGCCCAGTGAAATCCGCCGCTAAAGAGGCTGAAGGTAAGTGGTCCAGGCGCAAGGAAGAAGACCCAAATCCAGATCGGCCAATGCGCAAGGCGATAGACGTTGGTGTTGCGTTCCCGGATTTTCCGCTCTCCGGCGTATTCAAGTTTCCCGCTGTAGCTCATGCGCGGAGTCTCGCAAAGAAGGCGAGGGCGAGTCAAGAAGGCAGACAGCAAGTCAGCGAGTCGGCGAGCCAGCGAGAGCCAGCGCTCTTTGCCAGCCTTTCTCGATCACGCGCACAGTAATGGGATCGAGAGCGAGGAGCGTCTGTTGCGGCGCATTCCATTCAGCACGTTCGATCCAGCGCACAGCGTCGGCATCGGAAGCCGCGCGCAATTCGCCGCCAGTGACGCGGCAAAGGTAGTCGGCAATCACGTAGTGATAGCGAATGCGACTGGCTTCGCGATGAATGCGGTCAATGAGCTCAACCAGTTCGAGCGGCTCGACAACAAGGCCAGTCTCCTCGCGCACTTCGCGCACTGCGCCTTCGACGAGGGATTCACCGAGCTCGAGCAATCCTCCAGGCAGCGTCCAATGGCCTTTGAGCGGCTCACTTCCGCGACGCACGAGCAGCACTCGTCCTTCGTGGACCACGACTGCTCCGACGCCGACCAGCGGCGCATGCGGAAACTCGCGTTGTACTTTCTCCATGCCGAAAGCCCTTCCATTGCGGAACCAGCGCGCGTTGTCTCAGCCAGCAAACTCTAGAATCGCACGTCTGCCGCTATCATCGAATAAAGACCTGGAGGTGCGAAAGATGGCGGAATTCACGCTGAGAATCGATGGAATGCATTGCGGCTCCTGTGTGCGCCGCGCGAGTCAGGCGTTGGCTGCGATTCCGGACGTGGTGGTGAACGAGGTTCGCATCGGAGCAGCTCGGCTGACTTCGGCCGAGGAATCCGCGCCAGTAGATGTTGCCATTGCGGCGCTCGCCAAAGCCGGCTACGCGGCGCATCTCGAATCATAACGGACGAATCTTAACGCGCAAGGGTGGAGCTGCTTGTGGCCACGCACACCAATGAATCGCTAACGCTTCCTGTTCTGGGGATGACTTGCGCCTCGTGCCAACATCACGTGGAAGAGGCACTCCGTGCCGTCACAGGAGTGGAGTTCGCGCGCGTAGATCTGATGGCGCATCGCGCGCATGTGGAGTTCGATCCCGCGTTGGCAGCCCCTGAACAACTGGTGGAGGCGATTCGCGGAGCGGGTTACGATGCGGTGCTTCCGCGCGAGGGCGATGGCAGCGCGCGCGTTCAGGACACGACCGAAGGTGCAACGACGAAAGCATGGGTGACTCTGACCGCAGGTGCGGCAGCGATGCTGCTGGCCATGCCGTTGAGCGCGAAGATGACCGTGTTCGATCACATACTGATGCGCCTGCTTCCGTGGCTCTACGCAATTCCGGCCTCGGCGCTGCGCTGGTTTCTGCTGGTGCTGACAGCGGCGATGGTTGCGTGGGCAGCACGAGGAATCTACGTGAGCGCGTGGCGCGCGCTGCGGCACGGCACAACCAACATGAATACGCTGGTAAGCCTGGGAACAGGTGTGGCGTTCGCCTATTCGACATATGCGACGGTTGCGCCGAAGCCAGGACGAGAGGTCTACTTCGACTCGGTGCTGCTGATCGTGGGCTTTCTGCTGTTAGGCAAAGCGCTGGAGGTGCGGGCGAAGAGGCGTGCGCTGGTCGCGCTGGACTCGCTTTCGCGGTTGAGGCCAGCGACGGCGCGGCTTTTGGTGAATGGAGTGCAAACAGTGGTGCCGCTCGAAAATGTGCGTCCCGGAGACAACGTCGTGGTGCTTCCCGGCGAGCGCTTTCCGGTGGACGCAATGATCGTGGAAGGGCGCACGACGGTGGATGAGTCGATGCTGACCGGCGAAGCAACGCCACTCGGGCGCGAGGTGGGCGGACGCGTGCTCGCCGGATCGCTGAACTACGACGGCGCGGTGGTGTGCCGTGCGCAATCGTTGGGCGAAGACACGGTGCTGGCACAGATCGCGCGGATGGTGGACCAGGCGCAGAGCTCACGCGCGCCGATGGAGCGGCTGGCCGATGCGGCAAGTGCGATCTTTGTCCCGGTTGTATTGGGGCTTGCGGCGGTCACGTTTGTAGCGTGGCTACTCGCCGCACATTCGCTGCCGCAGGCGCTTGCCAATACGGTGGCCGTGCTGGTGATTGCGTGCCCGTGCGCGATGGGACTAGCGGTTCCTGCGGCGCTGACCGTGGCCGTGGGACGGGGCGCACAACTGGGCGTGCTCTTCAAAGGCGGTGAAGCGCTGGAGAGACTGGCACATGTGGATGCGGTGGTTCTCGATAAGACGGGAACGCTGACGGTGGGAAGGCCGGTGCTGGAGCGGGTGAGCCCGCTCAAAGGGGCGAAAGAACGCGACCTGCTGCGCATGGCGGCAGCGGCGGAGGAACGGTCGAACCATCCGCTGGCGCACGCGGTGGTCGATTTTTCGCGGGGTCTTGAGCTGCGATGGGAACCTGCACAAGATGTGCAGAATTTTCCCGGACGGGGAATTTCGGCGCGCGTGGAGGGGCGCGAGTGCCTGCTGGGCAACGAGGCGCTCTTCAGCGAGTACCTGATCAGACTGCCGGGAGACGTGGCAGCGCCTGAGACAGGCGTGACGCGGCTGTGGATGGCAGTGGATGGCGCAGTTGCCGCGTATTTCGACGCACGCGATGCTTTGCGGCCCGATGCTGCCGCGGCTGTGGCAGCCTTGCGAGGCGCGGGGTTGCGTGTGCTGATGCTGACAGGCGATTCGGCTGCTGCCGCGGCGCCAATTGCGCTGCAGGTGGGAATCAGCGAAGTGAAAGCGAGCCTCGATCCCGCGGGCAAGCTAGCACGAATTCGCGAACTGCAGAAGAGTGGGTTGTGCGTCGCGATGGTAGGCGACGGGATCAACGATGCGGCCGCGCTAGCGCAGGCCGACGCAGGCATTGCCATGGGCAGCGGCGCGGATTTGGCGCAAGAGGCCGGCGACGTGCTGCTGTTGAGAACGCAGCCGGTGGCGATTCCCGCGGCGCTTGAGCTGGCGCGGCAGACGGTGCGCGTGATGCGCCAGAATCTGGGATGGGCCGTGGGATATAACCTGCTGGGGATTCCGCTGGCAGGGGGAGCCTTGTATCCGGCATTTCACATCCTGCTGACGCCATGGCTGGCAGCGGCTGCCATGGCGCTGAGCTCGGTGTGCGTGCTGGGGAACAGTCTGCGGCTGTGGGGCTGGCAGCCGGTTGCGCTCGCGGGGACTTCGCCACGGTAAACTAGACGCAGGTTCTGCTGTGCGCATCCTCACCCGCTACATTCTCGGCGAAATTCTCTCCCTCACGCTCATCGGATGCGCGCTTTTCACGTTCATTCTCTTCATGCCGAATCTGCCACACATCCTTGAAGTGGTGGTGCGCAGCAGTTCCACATGGGTGGATGTTGCGCAGGTATTTCTCTTCACACTGCCCAACCTGTTCAAGTTCACAATTCCCATGTCGGTGCTGTGGGGCGTGCTTCTGGGGTTTAGCCGGTTGGCGGCCGACAGCGAGATCATCGCCATGCGCGCTTCGGGATTGGGCATCGGCTACTTTGTGCGCGTGGCCTCGATCGTGGCCGTGTCGGGCACGTTGCTTGGATTGGGCAACTCGCTGTATCTGGCGCCGCGGGCCAATCAGGCCATCATCGAAATGGAACAGGCGCTGGAGACTTCGCAGGCGTCGTACGAGATTGAGCCGCGCGTCTTCTACGAAAATTTCAAGAACTTCGTACTGTACGTGCAGGATGTGCGCGCTGGCGCGGGCGCGGCCAACTGGGTCAACGTCTTCATGGCCGACGTCAGCGATCCGGTGAATCCGAAGATTACTACGGCCGCATCGGCGACCGTGGTGAACGACAACCAGCAGGAGCTGACGATGCGCCTGCGCGACGGGTTGCGCGACGAAACCGTCGCCGACGAGCCAGGGCAATCGAACATCACGACATTCACGACGACTGACTTGCCGCTGTCATTGAGTCCGCAGAGCGACGTGCACCTGGGGCGCGTGGATACGGCACTCTATGCGATGTCGCTCAGCAAGTTGTTCGAGCGCATTCACGAGTTGAGTGGAAAGCCTGAAGCCAAGCGCTACCTGATCGAGATGTACAACCGATTCGCGCTTCCAGTATCGTGCCTGGTACTGATGCTGCTGGGTGTACCGCTGGGCGTGAATTCGCGACGCGGTGGCAAGAGCGCAGGATTCGTTTTCACCATTTTGCTGGTGTTCGTGTACTACTTCCTCTCGTCGACCGGCATTCAGCTTGGACACCAGAGCCGATTGCCTGCGTTCATTGCCGTGTGGGCCGCCAATATTCTATTTGCCGTGACAGGAGTTTTTCTATTGTGGCAAATGGCGACCGGTGGGCGCATTCTGAGCGCAATGGCGGCGTGGACTGCTCGGCTGCCGAAGTTTGAATTGCCGGCAAACAGCAAAGGGTTCCAGCTCACGCGGCTTCTCGACAAGTTCCAGCCGCGAGCGCAAAGAGCCAAGCCGCGCAGCGTTTTCCCGCGCATTCTTGACGAGTACATCCTGCGCGAATTCGTGGCCATGTTCGCGCTGGTGCTGGCCGGTTTCGTGATGCTCATGATCGTCTTCACCTTCTTCGACCTGGTGGGCGACATCTTGCGCAACCACATTGCGCTTTCCATTGTGGGCGAGTACCTGCTGAACCTGACGCCGAGCATGCTCTACAACATTGCACCGCTAGCGGTGCTGATTGCGGCGCTGGTCACGTTCGGCGTGATGAATCGCAACAGCGAGATCATTGCCATCAAGGCCACGGGAATCAGCTTGTACCGGCTGATCGTTCCCGTTGTGACCGTTGCCGCAGCGTTGGCGGTGGGGTTGTTCCTGTTCGACCAGTACTACTTGCCGCAGGCCAATCGCACCCAGGAGGCGCTGCGCAATGTGATCAAGGGCCGCCCGACACAAACCTACCTGCATCCCGAGCAGAAATGGATGTTCGGCCAGAAGCCGCTGCCCGGCGAGCCGGGCCGCATTTTCTATTACGAGTTCTTCGATCCCGACCGCAATGAGTTTGCCAATCTCTCTGTGTTCGAATTCGACCCGGCGACATTCCAACTGACGCGGCGCATCTATTCCAAGCGCGTGGTGTGGAACCGCGATTCCAATGCATGGATGTTCGAGAACGGCTGGGTGCGCGACGTCGAGGGCGCGAATGTGAAGGATTACCGCACCTTCCTCGAGACTTCTTTTCCTGAGGTCCGGGCGACGCCGGACTACTTCAAGAAAGAGGCTCTGCAATCGCAGGAGATGAACTTCGGACAGCTCGACCACTACATCCACGATTTGCAGCAGAGCGGATTCGACACCAAGCGATTAAGCGTCGCGCTTTGGCACAAGCTCTCGTATCCGCTAATTGCGGTGGTGATGGCGGTGCTTGCCATTCCATTTGCGCTTTCGATGGGGCGGCGCGGCTCGATCGCCGGCGTGGCTGTGGCCATTGCCGTGGCGCTTGCCTATATGGTGATCGACAACCTATTCGGCGCCATGGGCTATGTGAATTACCTGCCGGCCTCGATGGCGGCGTGGTCGGCGGATGTGCTGTTCGGGCTGGTCGGCGGCTATCTGCTGCTAAGGACGCCGACGTAGAAAAGCAGGGGACGAGGGGACGAGGAACCATCGACAGTGGAGAACAGAACTCTTTATCGGCCGGTTGGAGAAGTGGAACTCGAATTGATCCGCGCAAGTGGTTGGCGTGAATTTCCACCTCGTTTGCCTGAGCAGCCGATCTTTTATCCCGTTCTGAACGAAGAATACGCCATCCAGATCGCTCACGGCTGGAACACGCGCGACGGCGGTACCGGTTTTGTTCTGCGATTCGAAGTTGAAACCGAATACTTAAAACAATTCCCCATCCAAACTGCTGGCTCCAGCATCCATCATGAATACTGGATTCCCGCGGATCAGCTTGACGAATTCAATCAGCACATCGTTGGACTCATCGAGGTGATCGGCGAATTTCGAGCACCAATCGTGCCCCCGGTACAATAAGACTATGTTTGGCGACCTCGCCCCTCTTTACTCCTACATGCGCCGCTACCGCTGGGGATACGTGCGGGGCACACTTGCGTGCGTTTGCACGAACACCGTGGCCGTGTTGTTTCCCACGGTTCTGGGCATGGCGGTCGATGCCATCAAGAGCGGAACAACCCGCCAGCACATTCTCTACTTTGCCCTGCTCCTGGTCGGGATCAACCTGGTCAAAGGCATATTCATGTATGCGCAGCGCTGGATTCTGATCGGGATCTCCCGCGAGATCGAGTTCGACCTGCGCAACGACTTGTTCAAGAAGCTGGAAACGCAGGATACGGATTTCTACCAGCGCTACCGCACCGGCGACATCATGGCGCGAATGACCAACGACCTGAACGCAGTGCGCAATCTGCTGGGGCCGGGGCTCATGTACAGCGTGAACACCCTCTTCCTGAGCATTTTTGCACTGGTTTTCATGCTGCACATCAGTCGCTACCTGACACTGGTGGCGCTGGCGCCCGCGCCGCTGGCCAGCATCTTCGTGCAGTATCTGGGGCGCAAGATTCACGAGCGCTTCGAGCGCATCCAAGCCAGCTTCTCCGACATCTCCGCGCAGGCCCAGGAGAACTATTCCGGGGTGCGGCTAATTCGCGCCTTCGCGCGCGAAGAGTCGCAGATCGGCCTGTTCGAGCGGCTCAATCGTCAATATATTGGCCGCGCGTTGCGGCTGGTGCAACTTATGGGCATGCTGTGGCCCACGCTGGAGTTCATTCTCGGTATCTCCATGGTGATCACGCTGCTGGCCGGTGGACACCTGGTTCTGGCAGGCCGCATTGATGTGGGTCAGTTCGTGGCATTCAGCACCTACATGATCCTGCTAATCTGGCCGATTATCGCGGTGGGATGGGTGATCAACATCTTCCAGCGCGGCACCGCTTCAGTGAAACGTATCGACGAGTTGCTCAAATCCATGCCCGCCATCTCCGACAACTCCCGCGCCGCGGATTCAGGTTTGGGAAAAGATACAGTTCTTCAAGGGAAAATCGAATTCCGACATCTCACGTTTAGCTACGGCGATACTCCGGTTCTTCGCGACATCTCGCTGCACATCCCGGCAGGATCGAGTTTGGCGATTGTGGGGCCGACGGGCTGCGGTAAGTCCACGCTCGTCAACCTGATTCCACGGCTCTACGAAGCGCCGGAGGGGACGCTGCTCATTGATGGGCGGTCAGTGCACGAGTACCCGCTCGATGTTCTACGGCGGAATATCGGCATGGTGCCCCAGGAGACTTTCCTCTTCAGTGAGACGATTCGCGAGAACCTGGCCTTTGGCGCGCCGCACGCCAACGCCAAGGACCTGCTGGAAGCGGCAGAGGCCGCGCATATCCGGCGCGAGTTCGAGGAATTTCCTCAGGGCTTTGAAACCATGGTGGGCGAGCGCGGAGTGACGCTTTCGGGCGGGCAGAAGCAACGCTCGGCGATCGCGCGTGCCTTGCTGCGGCGGCCGGCGATTCTCATCCTCGATGATGCGCTGGCCAGCGTCGATACGTACACTGAGGAGCGCATCCTCGGCGGCTTGCGCAACTACACGGCGAACACAACCACGATCCTGATCTCACATCGCGTGTCGACGGTGCGCAACGCCGACCGCATCGCGGTGCTCGACAAGGGGAGGATTGTGGAGTTGGGAGGCCACGAGGAGCTGTTAGCTCTCGACGGCTACTACGCGAGCCTCTACCAGAAGCAACAACTCGAAGAAGAGCTGACCGTCGCGGGTTAGCGAGCCAGCTTCACTCGCAACTTGAAGTTCGCCGCGATGCCGCGAACTTCAAGAATGGATGACCCGCCCGTTGGCGGAGCTTAAGCGGTCCAACTGGAGTTGGAGATCGTATCGATCGGTACAGCGGCCGCGGGGCGCGAGGTCATCGTGAGCGCAGGCGGCGAAGCAGAGCCGATGGTGGGATCCCGGGCGACTTCGCGCCAGGCATCGCGCACGTTGCGCACGCAGCCGATGGCGTGCTGGAACTTGGTCTTCGAAGCCGACTGCGAACCTTGCAGAATCTCTGCGAAGACGGCGGCGTAGAATTCGCTGAGCGCCTGCGCGGGACGGCCGCCGATGTCCATACGCAGCCGCGCCTGAAGATGAATGATGATGTCGAGCGCGCGTTTGACCGCGGCGCGTCGGGCGTCGGCATCGCCGTGCTCCACCGCCGCGATGGCGGCATAGAGAAAGCGGATGATGCCGTCATAGAGCGCCACCACGAGATCGACAGCTGCCGCGCCATCCAGCGCGTGTTCCCGGTAACTTGCCATTTCGAATCGTATCCTTATCCGCTCTGACCCTGGTTGTATCCGGTGATGGCCGAATAGAGCTCATTGATGCCCTGCAATTGCGACGGTAGCTCTTCGAGGATTTGGTTGGCCTGGTTGAGCTGGGTGGTGAGGCTGGTCTGTTGTGCGGTTATGTAGGTCTGCTCCTTGGAGATCTCGGCATTGAGCGTGGATTCGGTGGTGCTGTTGGCGTTTGCGGCCAGCGCCAGAATGCCAGTGGAGGCACTGGAGCCGGCATTGCTAAGCATGCTGGAGAAGCCCTGGCCCCAACCGTTGGCGTTCTGGAAGAAGCCCGCCACGCTTGCATAGTCGTTGTTGAGCACGGAGTCGAGCGAGTTGGCGTCGAAGGTAAGCGAGCCGTCGTTATTTACGCCGATGCCGAGGGTGGTGAGACTGTTGATGTCAGACGCATTGGTGTAATTGAGTGTGGTGTTGGTGAGTTGTGAAGTGTCGATAAGGTTGGAGCCCACGGTGAGGTTGCCGGAGCTGCCGGATTTGTTGGAGACAAGAGACAGGCTTTGAGAACCGTCGTTGTTGGTGACGAGCGATGCCGAAATCCCCAGCGTGGAGGAACTGCTGAAGATGTACTGCTGAAGATCGGCCAGGCTGGAGCCGCCTTCGGCCGAATTCACGGTGGTCATATTGATGGTTTGTGCAATGCCGGAGCCTACCTGGACGGTGATGGAGCCGGTTAAGGTGTCGCCGGCGTTGGGGATCGAGGTCAGCGTGCCCTGGGAGGGTTGCGAGCTGGTGCTGTTCGTGCCGGAATAGCTCAGAGCCGTATCGCTGGCGGCAACAATATTGGAATTGACGGTGAGAGTTCCGGCAGATCCCGAGGTTTGCGAGGCGAGGGTGAGGGCCGACTCGCCGTTGCTGGTGGCTACGCCTGCTGTAACCCCGATATTGGCAGAGTTGATGGCCTGGGCCAGCGCGGAGAGCGAGGTTTGGGAAGAGTTCAGAGTGACGGTTTGCGCGGTTCCGCTGCCCACTTGAATGGTGATGGAGCCGGAGAGCGTGGGGTTGAGGTCATTAACTACCGAAGCGAGCGAGCCGTTGGGGTTCTGCGCGTTCAGGCTGTTGAGCAGTTCCTGCTGCAGGAGGGAGAGAGTCGGCGATCCGAAGAGCGGCTCGGGGTTGCCGGAGCTGTCTTTGCCGTGCTGCGCGTTGACGGCGCTGATGAGCGAATTGTAGTCGGAGACGAACTGGTTGACCGTGCTTTCGACGCCGGAGTTGTCGTTGCTGATGACAACCTGCACCTGCTCGAGGCTGTTGTCGGACTCCTGAGCGCTGGGCGCAAGCAACTGGAAAGTAACGCCGGGGATGAGATTGGTGACAGTGTTCGAGGTGCTGGACAGATTGACGCCGTCCACGTTCAGGTTTGCGTTGGAGCCAGTGACGGTGGAGGTGTAGCCGAGTGCTGTGGCGGGATCGACAAGGCTCGAATTCACGGTAAGCGTCCCGGCCGAGCCGGGCGTCTGGGAATTGAGTTGGAGGCTCGATGTGCCGTCGCTGTTGGTGACGATGGAGGCCGTGACTCCCTGCGTAGTGAAGGTGCTGTTGATGTAATTCTTCAGATCGGAGAGCGTTGCGCCGCCCTCGACCGTGCTCACATCGCTCATATCAATCGGGATCGCCGCTCCGCTGCCCACCTGAATGGACATGGTTCCGGAAAGCGCGGCGCTCGTGCTCGACACGGGCGAAAGCTTGCCGGTGGAGTTCGCGGTTGAGGTTCCCGCGGTTCCGGTGTAGCTCAGGGTGTTAGTCGCAGCGGCGGTGAGCGAATTGCTGGTGACGGCGAAATTGCCGTTGGTGCCCGAGGTTCCGGAGACAAGGCTCAGGCGCGAGCCGGTGGCATCGGTGAGCACAGAGGCGGTAATGCCAACGCCCGACGAGTTGATGGCTGAAGCCAGGCCTGCGAGGGAGTTGTCATTGGAACCGAGGGTGATGGTTTGCGCCGTTCCGCTCCCCACCTGCAACGTGATCGAGCCCGCGAGCTTAGCGGAGCTGTTGGCAATTTCTACCATGGAGCCGCTCGAAGTCTCCGCGAGGTTATGAACTACAACAGTATGGGTGCCGGCCACGGCTGAGGAGGTGGCAGCAGTGAGCTGTAGCACGTTGGTGTCGGAGCTTGAGCCCTCCTTCTGTGCCAGAACGCCCTCAAAGTCCGTCAACTGGCTCACGTCGGTGGAGAGATTCGAGAACAGCGTTCCCAGGTTCGAGATCGCGGTGTCCTGACTATCGAGCGATGTCAACTGGTTCTTCCAGGGGGTTTCGACATTCTGGAGGTTGCCGATGATTTCAGCCACGGTCGAGCTCACGTTGAAGCCCGCGCCGCTGGTCGGCGATCCGAAATTCAATCCGACTGAACCCATTGAGCCCTCCCGTTGAGTGTGATGCAGCCTGTGAGCCAACTCCTGCGCGGAACGGATGAGAGAAATCCAATCAACGCTGCAAACAGTTGCTTAGGCAAAGAGGGGCATCCACAGGACGCCCCTCTCCGGTTGGCGATCCGCCGAGGCGAACGCCGGCTGAGATGGCCTCGGCGACGGGAGATCCGTCGCCGAGGCGTGGGGTAGTTGGAATCCGGCGGCGCCACCTCGATGGGTGTCGCGCCGCCGGAGGTTGGGGTGGAGTTATTCCACCCCAGCGACCAAAGATCGGTCGCCGGGGGCCCCGGTTATTGCAACAGCTTGAGTACGGCCTGCTGTTGCGAGTTGGCCTGCGCGAGAGCTGCGATACCGGTCTGGCTCAGGATCTCGTACTTGGACATGTTCGCCGTTGCCTGCGCATAGTCGGTAGCCTGCACCGCGTTTTGCGCCGACTGCACGTTCTCTGACTGTGTGCTGAGCACGGAACTGACCGCATTTAGCGTGTTGATCTGGGCGCCGATGTAGCCGTCCTGGGCTGCGACGTCGGTGATGGCCGTGTTCAGAGCGGTCAGGGCCGATTCGGCGTCAGTCTGGTTGGACAGGTCGGTGGCGCTGAGCGACTGGCCCGCTTTGTCCGAGTAGCTGATCGTGGCGATTCCACCTGCGCCATTGGTGTCGGAGTTGAAAGTGGGAACGGCAGCCTGCCCAGTGGCCGTGTCCGCAAGTCCGTTGCCCGCGAAGTTGGCAGACGACACACCGTCCGAATAATAGCTATCGGCCGTATAGGTCGGGGTAGTGGTGGCGGTCGTGTCCGCTAGATTGGCAGCGGTGATGGAGATTCCCGACTGTGCCGATGTAAACTCCACAACTCCGGCATTGTCTGTGGCAGTGATACCGAGAGACGAGCCCGCGCCGGTGCTGAAGTAAGCGCCGATGTTTGACGTGGTCAAGCTCAAGGCTCCCAGATCAATAGAAACCGGTGCCGTGGATGCGCCCTTGATAGTCAGCGTGCCGGTGAGGGTATCGCCGTCGGCGCCGCCTCCTGCCGTACCAGTCAGATGGCCGATCTCTCCCGGTGTTGCGCCGGCGGCCACACCGCCCGCCGGTCCGGAGATTTCAATACCGGTATCCGCTTCGCTGCCTCCGCCGGCTTTTGCCGCAGTCACCGCCGCAGTGCCTGCCGCGCTTGCCGTTGTGAAAGTCGCGGTTACGCCGAGGCCGGCGCCATTGATCGCATCAATCATGCCTGCGGTCGTATTCGCGTAGGCGGTTGTGCCGCCCACGGCAATGGTTGCAGTCTTTTGAACAACGGCTCCATTGGCTCCCGTCGCCAGGTAGTTGATGCTGAGTTTGGTGCCCCCGGCGGTGGTGTTCAATTGATCATTGATTGAAGCCAACGTTCCGCTCTTCGACAGATCAATGAAGGCGTTGTTGGCCCCGTTGCTATAGGCCATGACGCCGCCGGAGTCGCCCACGTTAGAGGAGGATAGCGCGCGGATGTTCAGAGCGTCGACCGAAGCGCCGGTCGTGGATGAGTCGCCGGTGTAGATGTTGGTCGACGAGTTGAACACGTTGGAATCGTTGTAGGTGGTTGTAGAGCCGATGTTGGAGATTTCCGACAGGATCGACTGATACTCCTGGTTGGCGGCCGTATCCTGCGAAGTATTCAGTGTGCCGTTGGAGGCTTCGGTTGCCAGCGAAACGGCCCGGTTGAGCAGGCTGGTGACCTGAGAGAGGGCGCCATCGGCGACCTGCAGCAGGCCGGAACCTTCCTGTGCGTTCGTTTGTGACTGGTTGAGAGCCTGTTGATTGGCTTGCAAGCCATCGACCAGTGAAAGGCCGGCGGCGTCGTCCGCGCCGGAGTTGATCTTCGAACCCGAAGACAATTGTTGCAGCACGGTGTTCAGGCTGCTGTTGGTATTGTTCAGGTAGTTCTCCGCATACACCGCGGAGAGGTTGTTTAAGACACCCAGGGACATGGGGTTCTCCTTGTTGGATGCGGTGATTTGCGGCCCGTCTCCGAGAGTGCTCCCAACTTATATCAACCGTGGGTAGCTGCTGCCGGCTCGGAGCCGACGCATCTGGCCCCTTCTTCGGCGGCGGTTTTAGGGACTTTATGGGGGCGCGAAATATGTCCCGCCGGGGACACTTCCGCGCCATTGGTTTTATTTTTTTAACCTTTCGCGCCTTACGCCGATAACTTCAACGAAGGAGATTGGAGATGATCGAGTTAACGCGACTCAACGGCCATTCCATGGTGCTGAACAGCGATCTCATCAAGACAGTCGAAGCCTCACCCGACACAATGCTGACACTGATCAACGGTGAGAAGCTGATTGTGCGCGAGGAGATTGGCGAAGTTGTAGAGACGGTGCTGGCTTACCGGGCGCGGCTGTTGGCGGTCGTGGCCAAGCGGCTGCATCACTTTGGCGATGTTGAGCGCGTGGCAGGATTGGCGAGTCTGGATGTGGAAGGGCAGCGCGCGGCTCCGGAACTGATAAGGCAAGCCGGTGATTTGCGGCAGTAGAAGCCGCCGGGTTGAAGTATGCCCTCGGGGAGACCTATATGGATAAGGCAAGCATCCTCGGCGCGTTTCTGGCCATTTCCGGAATTATTGCTGGATTAGTAATTGAAGGCGGCAATGTGGGCCAGATTCTGCAGCCCACGGCGGCGCTCATAGTTTTTGGCGGCACATTGGGCGCGGTGATGCTGCAGTATCCTCTGACCACGGTGGTGGCGGCTTTCCGCGGACTGGGAACCCTGTTTACCGCGCCGCGTAAAGAGGAAGCGCAACTGATTCGCGAGCTGGTGGCCTTTGCGAACAAGGCGCGTCGTCATGGTGTGGTCTCGCTGGACGCGGACCTTCAGACCATTCGCGATCCTTTTTTGAAGCAGACACTGATGCTGGCCGTGGACGGCACCGAGCCAGTGGAACTGCGGAGGATCATGCACGTGAGCCTGGAGTCGTTGACCGAAGAAGAAGAGCGCTTGCCCGCGGTCTTCGAGTCGGCGGGCGGGTTTTCGCCGACCATCGGCATTTTGGGCGCGGTGCTTGGCCTGATCCAGGTGATGCAGCATCTGGACAACATCAATGAAGTGGGACGCGGCATTGCGGTGGCGTTTGTGGCCACTATCTATGGAGTGGGGATCGCCAATCTCTTCTTTCTGCCCTTCGCCGGCAAGATGCGTTTGCGGATTCACAATGGTTACCGCCGGCGCGAAATGATGCTGGAAGGCGTAATCTCGATTCTCGAGGGTATGAACCCGCGCATGCTGCAGATCAAGCTGGCGGGTTTCCTGGACGGAAAGATCCAGGAGCAGCGGGAGCGCGCTGCATGAGGCCCCGCGTGCCGCGCAGCCGTGTTGGCCACGATCGGTGGTTGGTGTCCTACGCCGACTTCGTTACCCTGCTGTTTGGATTTTTTGTGGTGCTCTACGCCTTTGCGCGGGCCGACCAGAAGAAGCAGGTAGAGGTTTCGCAGGCCATCGACTCGGCATTCCGTTCCATGGGAGTCTTCTCAAACCCAAATCGGACAACTGGCGTGCAGGATGCGGCGCAGCCAGCTGGTACCGCGGCGAATGAAGAATTGCTCACTCCGATGCACGTCAAATACGACCTCAACCGCATTCAACACGACCTATCTCTCGCGCTTGCCAAACAGATCTCAAGCAAGACGATCGCACTGGAGATGGGCCGCGATGGACTGGTAATCAGCCTGCGCGAGGCGGGATTTTTCGATTCCGGCTCGGCGACGCCCAAAGCTGAGGCCATGCCGACCCTGCGTACGATTGCCAACCGGCTCGGCGCGACGCCCTACGATCTTCGCATTGAGGGCCACACCGACAATGTGCCGATTCACAACGCCGAATTCGACTCGAACTGGGAGCTTTCTTCGGCGCGCGCCACCCGTCTGGCGCGGCTCTTACTTGAGATGAAAGCGATTCCGCCTGACCGGCTCTCTGCTGCCGGATATGCGGAGTTTCATCCCGTGGCCAGCAACGAAACCGCGGCCGGGCGCGCGGAAAACCGGCGCGTAGATCTTGTAGTGCTGCCGCGGACCAAGTTGGATTTTACTTCTTCGGGAGCCACGCAAGGCTCCGGGCCATGGCGGAAAGTGACGGATGAGTAGGCGAGTCAGCAAGTCGGCGAGTTAGCAAGTCAGTCTGCGCCGTCTCGCTGGCCCGCGGACTTGCTGACTTGCGACTACTCCACTCCCAGCACTTTTACGATTACGCGCTTGCGCCGCTGGCCGTCGAACTCGGCGTAGAAGACGCGCTGCCATGTACCGAGATCGAGATGGCCATTGGTCACGGGCAAAGTGGTCTCGTGATGCAGGAGCAGGGACTTGAGGTGCGCGTCGCCGTTGTCCTCTCCGGTCTGGTGGTGCTTGTAATCGGGGCGCGCGGGCGCGAGTTCCTCAAGCCATTTGCCGATGTCCTCAATGAGCCCGCTCTCATGATCGTTCACGTAAACGGCCGCCGTGATGTGCATGGGCGAGACGAAGCACAGGCCGTCTTTGACGCCGCTCCGGCGCACGATCTTCTCCACTTCATCGGTGATGTGCACCATCTCGCGCCGCTTGCGGGTTTCAAAGACCATGTATTCGGTGTGGCTCTTCATCTTTTATCTGCCTCCGCACCTCAATTCTATTTATGTGGGGTCGGCAACGATCGCCGCGCCGCGGGTGCATACTTGCAAGGAGGCGTTTTGCGATGTACGCCGTAGCCGCAATCCTTTATCTCCTCCCGGCAGCAATTATTGCCGCCGGATGGTTCCGCCAGCAGAATGCTCGACCTCCGGCAGCGGCAAGATGCCTCTGGAGAGGCAGGTGCGTTGCGGGCTCTTTGTTAATTGTGTTTTTCGCAATTCTCACCGGCATTGCCTCAAGCTTCAACTGGCTTTCTCTCGGGGGCGATCCGCATGGGATGGGAACTCCAGTTGGACCTTGGCAGCTGCTCTCGCGATGTTTCATCGCATTGCTCGTCCTCGGCATCACTCTTGCTTTGCTCGGCAAAGGAAAAGGCCGGTTTCTGGCCATCGGCGCGGCCTTGGCTGCATTCTTCGCGCATACCGCCATCGTTCTTCTCCAAATGGAATAGCTCGCGGCCGTTTGGTCCGACGATGCTTCGTGCAAAGTCCCGTTGTGGCCAAAGTGCGCGTTAATCTTTTAATGACCGTGGTGCGTGCCGCCGAATTCGAAGGACCTTCCTCCGCGCAGCGCCTGCGCCACATGCACGACGATTTGCTGCGCGCCTATGGACCGCAGCATTGGTGGCCGGCCAGGACGCCGTTCGAGGTGATTCTGGGCTCGTATCTGACCCAAAATACCTCGTGGAAGGCGGTAGAGCGGTCGCTCGCGAACCTGCGTGCGGCGGGCGCGCTTACCGTCGAAGGTCTGCGCAAGGTTTCTCTCAAAAAATTGCAGCGGCTGATTCAGCCCTCGGGGTTTTATACGCGCAAGGCGCCTGCGCTTAAGACGTTCGTTGCGATGTTAGACAAGGAATTCGGTGGATCGCTCGAGAAGCTTGCTGCAACGCCGACTGCAGAGTTGCGGCAGCGGCTGCTGGATTTGCCGGGCGTCGGCCCCGAGACCGCCGATGCGATCCTTCTCTACGCGCTCGGACACGCGGTTCCTGTTGCCGACGAGTATCTGCGGCGCATTGCCGAGCGGCACAAGTTGATCGAGACTGCGCCGGGACGCACCAAGATTTCGTACAGCGAGCTGACCGATTTGACGCAGCGTGCATTCGCCGTCGACCCGAAGGAAGACCAAGGGCGCCTTTACAACGAGTTTCACGCTTTGACGGTGGCCGTGGGCAAGGCGCACTGCGGACGCACGCCGCGCTGCGAAAATTGTCCGCTGGCCGGTGACCTGAGACGCGGTTAGCGGCAAAACGCCGCCAGCTGCCCCATGGCGTAATCTGAAAGCATTATGAGTCCAACTCCGCAACAGCCCCAAGTGAATTTGACCCAGACTGCCGATTACCGCGAGTCTTACGCCAACAGCGTGCAGGTGCGTGTAAGCGTGTGGGATTTCCAGCTTGTCTTCGGCCTTGCCTCCAGCGAAAGCCCAGAGCAGGTGAACATCCGCAATCACCAGGCCATTTTTCTGAGCCCGCAACAGGCCAAAGCTTTGTTAAACGTGCTGGGCCAGAACATTGCGCAATACGAACAGGCCTTCGGCACGCTCAACCTGGAGCCGCAGAGCCAAAACTTTCCGCGCGGGCAAGTGAATTAAGCAGCGACCCCGGCAGGGACTGAGCCCAAGGAGTAAATTGTTGCGCTTCGGAAGAATGTTGACGCCGCGGCTGGATGCGCCGCTGCCGCTCTGGATGATTTTTCCGGTCATCTTTGTTGCGCTGTACGCGAGCCACTTCACGCTTCTGCGGCTGCCCTACTACTGGGACGAGGCGGGCTACTACATTCCCGCGGCGTGGGATTTCTTCCGCACCGGATCGCTGATTCCTACGAGTACGCTCACCAACGCACATCCGCCGCTGCCGAGCATTTGCCTGGCTTTGTGCTGGAAGACTTCAGGGTTTTATCCCGAAGTGACGCGCGAGGCAGTGCTGCTGGTGGCGACCTTGGGGCTACTGGCTGTGTGGCGGCTGGCGATGCGCTTGGTTGGTGTAGCGTCCGTGGCGTTTTGGACCGTCCTTCTCACTGGCCTTTATCCCATATGGTTCGCGCAAAGCACGCTGGCCCACGCCGACATTTTTGCTGCGGCATGTTCCCTTTGGGGATTGGTGTACGCGCTGCCCGATCGTGGTCGCAAACCGTGGGCGGCTGCGATATGGTTTGCCGCCGCCGCACTGTCGAAGGAGACGGCGGTCGCGATTCCGCTGACGCTTGCTCTGATCAACCTTGCGGCGGGATTGAGGAGTGGCGGAGTCGTGCGTGGCCGACTGTGGCGCGAGACTGCGTGGCTTTCGAGTTGTGTTGTGCCGCTGGCCGCGTGGTACGGATACCACTACGCGAAGACGGGGTTTCTGTTCGGCAATCCGGAGTTTCTGCGCTACAACGCGGAGGCCACGCTGACGCCGCTGCGGATTCTTGCGGCCTTCGGGCATCGCATCTTGCACCTGACGGTGCACATGAATCTTTTTGTCCCGGTGCTCATGGCGTACGCGGCGCTGCTGCTCAGCCCGCGGACCGAAGCGGAGGGACACGAGCGGGCGTCGCTCGACCCGTTGGTAAAACTGCGCATCTTTTTTCTGTTGCTGGCCAACGCGTTGCTCTTCAGCGTGCTGGGCGGCGCATTGCTCACGCGTTACCTGCTTCCCATGTATCCGCTGGTGCTGCTGGTGGCGGTGTGCACGTTGTACCGCCGCGTGCCCTACTGGTACGGGCTGACGTTGCTGTCGGCCGCGGCGTTCGTTGCCGGGCTTTTCGTGAACCCACCTTACGGGTTCGCGCCGGAAGACAACCTTGCGTATGCGCACGTGATCCGCATGCACCAGGCCGGCATCGCGCAGCTGATGAAACTCTATCCCGGCGCAACCGTGCTTACGGCGTGGCCGATGAGCGACGAGCTAACGAAGCCCGAACTGGGCTATGTGAAACAGCCATGGGAGGTGTGTGCGATCGACGACTTTACTGCCGGCGAGATTGCGCGCGCGGCCCAGGAGCCGGAAAACTATTCGGCAGCACTGGTTTTCTCCACCAAGTACGATCCGCCGCCGCTGTTGCCAAGCCTGAGCGGAGAGGCGCTCGACGAGCGTTATTTCGGGCTGCACCACGACCTGCCTCCGGAATTGATTGCGCAGCAACTGGGCGGAGTGATGGTGTGGCAGCGTCGCGACGACGGCATGTGGATTGCGCTGATTCGCTTCAACCGCCAGGTGGAAGCGCGGCTGGAGAACGATGCGTCGCTCAAGGCGCGGGTCGCGATCTCCCTGAGCTCGAGATAGACGGCAATGGTCCGGCTGAAGCCGACGCGGATTTTTCTCGCAATCCGGGAACAGTTTTCGAGCGCGTGGTGTCTGTATAAGCACAGTGGTACCGAACGGGATGATCGGAAGTCCGTGAATCCCCGCCCCACGCGTTGAGCGCTTGCGGGCGGGCTGACCGCTTGCGCTTCGCGGCACGGCATCCGTCTCCCTGACGGTGCAATTGAATTCGAAGTTTCAGGGAGGCGGCCATGTTTGAAGACGCGACGTTTGAAACGATGGGCACCATCCACACGCACAGCCGCAATTGGATGATTGCGACGTTCGGCTTGAACGCGTCGATCCTGGCGGCGTTGATTGCGATTCCCCTCTTCTATCCGTCGATGCTTCCGCAGATGGTGAACTCGTGGCTGTTGGAATCGCCTCCGATTGTTGAGGAGGCGAGGCCTGTGGTTCATCAGGCGCCTGCGACAACTTCGCCCTCTGAAATGAGAGATGGAAGAATTCAGGCACCGACAACGGTTCCAACACACCCATGGATTCCTACTACGCCGGAACCACCGCAATCCACAAATATCGGGGACCTCGCTGGCCCCGCAGCCATACCAGGTATCGGATGCGATCCGGTCAACTGCAGCCACGTGAGGCCAATTGTGCAGCAGGCGGCGCAAACAAAACCGCATATCTCTCAAGGCGTGATGGAAGGGATGTTGATCTACAAAGCTCTTCCTACTTATCCAACGCCGGCGCGAGCCATGCGCATCGCGGGCAGAGTGCAACTGCAGGCCACTATCTCGCGCAACGGAACGATCGAAAATTTGCGCGTTGTGGACGGGCCTGCGCTGTTGCAAGCAGCCGCGGTTGAGGCCGTCAAGCAGTGGCGCTATCGGCCTTATCTGCTGAACGGCGAGCCGGTGGAAGTGGAGACGACGATCAACGTCGATTTCACGATGAATTAGCGCAGAGCAGCAACGCTGATTCTCCTTTTCGCGAGCGCGGACGCCGATCCTTCCCGGGCCGCTTCTAGTGGCCCGAGGCGTCCGCCTTTTTTTCCAATCTGGCGCGCCGCTGGCGCAGTCGGCGACAATGGCATCTGCCATGACAAATACTTCTCGCCGTGAATTTTTACGCACCGCATCCGCTACGCTCGCTGCCGTCGCCGCACCGGGCATTCTGCGCGGCGCTGCGCTTGGGCAATCATCTTCTTCAACGCGCGTTCCGGTTTTCATTGGTTCGCATTCGGCCAATGGAATTCTTACGTATTTCTGGAACCCGGAAACTGCGGAGCTGATGCCGAGTTCAAAAAACAGCAGCGTGGCGAATGTTGCGTGGCTCGCGTTTTCGCACGGGCACGAGTTTATGTACTCGGCCTCGGAACTCGACACGTTCGAAGGTAAACCGACCGGCGAAGTGGCGAGCTTTCACGTGGCGAAGGACGGAACGTTGCAGCAACTCTGCGCACGCAACTCTGCGGGAACGGGCACATGCCACGTAGCAATCGACCGAACGGAGCAGATGCTGCTCGCGGCGGATTACACGGGCGCGAGCGCGGCCAGTTTTCGCATTCGCGATGGCAAACTGAGCGAAGCGGTTTGGACCGAACACTACACTGAGCACGGACCCAATTTGAAGCGCCAGCAATCGGCGCATGCGCATTTTGCGTCGTTCTCGCCGGACAATCGATTTGCTTACATCAACGATTTGGGCGGCGATTCGATTCATATTTACAAGGCCAATCCCGCGACGGCGGAGATGGCGCCCGCGGGAATCTATCGCGGCGCTCCCGGATCGGGCCCGCGTACACTGCACTTTCATCCCAACGGGCGAACTGCGTATTGCATGAACGAACTGCTTTCGACGGTGGACATTCTCAATTGGCACAAAGACGATGGAGGTCTGACATTCGCTGATCGCGTTACTCTCTTGCCTGCGGACTGGACCAATTCGCCAGCAGCAACATCCACTGGTTGTGACACCGTGCTTTCGCGCGATGGGCGGTTTGTTTACTTTGCCAATCGCGGGGACGACTTTCTCTATGCGTTCCGCGCCGATTTCGCTACCGGCAAACTGACGCCGATGAAGCGATCGAATTGCGGAGGCAAGACGCCGCGGAACTTTACGCTCGATCCCACGGAGCGATGGATGCTGGTAGCAAACCAGGATTCGAACCTGATCAGCGTGTTCGCGCGGGACCCGAAGACCGGCGAACTGGCCGATGAGGTGAAGAGCAGCGTGGCGGCGGAAGCGCCGATGCGGATTCTGTTCGCGTGACGATCTCAGAATCTCGCCGCCTCACGGTCTCACTCGCCACAGAAACGCAGAAACCGTGAGGCTGTGAGGTTTTTCCTCGTAACCTGCTGATTCTATTCATTAATATTGATTTCACAGTCCCACAGCCCACTTTTCGGGCTCTTGCCGGCAAATTGGCGCTTTCGGTCGCCCGTTCTCTCTATTGAGCTTCGTAATTCCAGCTTTGCGGGAGCAGAGCGCTTGAGGGGTACCCTTTTTCCCGCAATGTGGTACGAGGGCCCGTTTTCGTCTTCATATAATCCTGCAAGGAACTTGTTTGTTTTCAGCGCCTTAGTCGATGCGATTTTCGGTAAATATTCTGTTTCAGGTCACTTGCAGCCAAATGTTAGAAAATACAGCAGTTAGCGATTAGAAGGCCGAGGTCCGTGGTCCGTACCATCTCAGTTGCCTCGCCCCTCCACCTATACTTTGGTCCCAGGTCCATCATTGCAAAGGAGTTACGAAGTTTTGCGCCTCGTAAGTCTTTGATTCTAAAAGACCGTACTCCGTAAAGTCTTTACAATCATGCGGGAGTGGAATCAGCGGAGTGCGCGGGGTCAGAGCCGTTCACTGCGCAGCGCTCGCTTCTCCTATCTCTGGATTGATTGTGCGCTCAAACGGGGAAATCTTATGCAAACAGTGGTCAGGAATCAGTAGTCAGTGGTCAGCTTTCGATTCAGCGACTTAGGGAGATGCTGCGTCGATTTTGGGCAGCAGGCGGCTTGACAAATCCTCTGTACTCCTCCCAGGACAAGTTACCCGCTGCCCCTGAGACTTCCACCGCTTCCCCAACGTCCCAACTAAACAGGCGCTGGATATTAATTTCGCGCTGGGATTAAATCGATTGTTGGGAGAAGTTCTCATGATGAAGAAGCTCGCTCTTGCAGCTCTTGTTTTCGCGCTGGGATCCGTGACCGCTCTGGCCGCCGATTTTAACGGCAAATGGTCAGCCGATGTTCCGGGACGCAGCGGCAACACGCAAACCACGACCTTCACGTTTACGGTGGACGCCTCGGCCATGACGGTCACAGGCACGGTCTCGGGCCGGATGGGCGACACGCCCATCACCAATGGCAAGGTGACCGCGGATACCATTACCTTCGATGTCGTCCGCAACTTCAACGGCATGTCCATAACCATTAACTACGCCGGCAAGGCCGACGGAGACACGATCAAGTTCACGCGCACCATCAGCGGCGGCGCTGCTCCCGGCGGAAACGGCGGTGCTCCTCCTCCAGTGGAGTTCACGGCCAAGCGGGGCGCTCCGGCTGCTCCTCCGGCTCAGTAATCCCGGCGGTCACCGGGGGAAATTTTTCGTCGCGGAGATAAAGAGCGCAGTGATAGGGTGGAACCACATCGGCAGGAGGCCGAGTCCACCCTATGCTCTTTGCCACCTCCCTGCGCCTGCCTCGGCGTTTGGCCGGGATTTGCCTCTTCGCATTTTTGGGTCTGTTGCTCGTCCCGTCCACGCCGCTCGGCGCACAGACCCCTCAGGCAGGAACATTTGACGCAACGACGTTGCGCCAGCCCGTTGATCTGGGCGTGGTCTGGCTCATCAAGGCCAGCGACGATCCTTCCTACGCGCGCGCCGATTATGACGATGCGCAGTGGACGCGCGTAGATACGAATCAATC
>Ga0302320_10002724_pt1 | contig 41297 bp, 29 predicted proteins | sample Bog_T0_3_FD_202130 | JGI IMG/M metagenome (GOLD analysis project Ga0302320, IMG submission 202130) | Peat permafrost microbial communities from Stordalen Mire near Abisko, Sweden - Bog_T0_3 | ecosystem: Environmental > Terrestrial > Soil > Wetlands > Peat | place: Sweden: Abisko, Stordalen Mire... | reverse complement strand
CACAGCTCGTTCAGGTAGCCCTGATTCTGATCGGCGTCGAATCCCCCGCCGCCAAACAACCACAGGTTGCCGTTCTCATCGGTCCAAGTTGCCGACTCCCAACGCGTTCCCGGAATGTTCCCGGCGGCCGGAGTGCCCAGCGTACCGTAAACGCTGGGCTGGATCCACGGGTTGCTGAAGGTGCTGCTGCCGTCCATCCACGCCCATTCGCCTGTCGAGGGATAAAACTCCCAAAGATCGTTGGGCATACCATTCAAACCGTTGGCGTCGTTGCCCCATCCCCCAAAAACCCACCCGTTCCCCCTCTGGTCGCTCCAACTCGATGCCAGGAAAAGGCCTCCGGGGTGATTGGCGGCAGAGGGCGTTCCCAGCGTTCCATACACTCCGGCTGGGCCCGTGTTGTCTCCGGGCAGCGTGTTGCTCCCACCCATCCAAGCCCATTGGTTGATCGACGGGTCGAAGACCCACATGTCGTTGAGAATGCCCCACTGTCCGATGGAGTCGAAGCCTGATCCGCCAAAGAGCCACAACTTCCCGTTCGAATCAGTCCAACTCGCGGCGCTGTCGCGGCCGCCTGGAGTATTTCCCGCCGCGGCTTTCCCCAATGTGCCGTAGACCCCGGACTGGCCGCATCCATTGACGCCGCAGCTCTCAGTGCTGCTGCCGGCCATCCATGCCCACTCGCTGGTCGCGGGATCGTATACCCACAGATCGTTCAGATAGGTCAGATACGTGGTTAGGAACGTGCCGCCAAAGAGCCACAGCCGGCCATTTTTGTCAGTCCAGCTCACGGCGTAAGTGCGGCCACTGGGAATGTTCCCGGCCGCAGGCGTTTCCAGCGTTCCGTACACTCCGGGCTGATAGTCGAGGGGCCCACCCGCGTTGTTTCCCCCCATCCATGTCCATTCATTTGATGGAGTTGTTTGCGCCCCGGCAGGCAGGGAAATCCCGGCAAGTGCAAGCAGGCATCCCAGCAACGACCCTGTCAGCAAATGTCTTTTCCTTACATGCATCGGAACGTCCCCTGAACGCCGGCCCCAGCGAATTGTACTGCGGGTCTGGCGGCTTCAAATGTGACACACCATCCCGCCCTTACTAAAATGCGTGCTGGCGCACAGCCGGCTCCGCTACTGCCCGTTATTCTCGGTCTTCGCCACCTGGTTGATGATGCGCTGCACCAGCACTACGCGCACGTGGAAATGGCTGGCGATGTCGGGCAGGAACTCGGTAATGAAGTTGTCGACCGGCGCGGTAGCCAGCCCGGTCGCGTAGCGCTCCGCGCTCGCCCGGAGGTTTGTCTGTTGTCCGGGCACGTAGAAATTCCCGATCTCGTCGTCGATCGCAAAACCCACCAGGTCGGCATAATTCAACATCCCCTTGCCGTTGTCGCCCTGGGTCCACGCAATCTGGTCGATGCAGTGGAAGATCCGCCGCGCGATGCCGGCCGTGGGCATGCGATGGTAGTGCGGATCCTGGTGAACGATGGAAGGGATCAGGAAGGTGCCGAAAAACTCGCCGGTCATGTCCTGCGTAAAGCTGACGCCGGAGTAGCGGCCCCAGCCGGTCATTCCCGGCCCGTAGGGCGAGTGAGAATTGGCGGCCACGGAGATGCCGGCCGCGCCCAGGATGGTCATCAGGTTGAAGGGGTCGATCAGGTTGCGCCCGGCCAGGTGGGCCTTTTCAAGAGGCGTCAGCGGCTTCACTTCCGGCCCATTCAGAAAACGCGCATACCAGTTGATGATGGGAAGATGCGGCACGCACAGCACCGACTCCACCACCGCGGGATTGCCGGCTGTTCCCGACGTGCCCGATGCGGAAACCGCGGCGGCTCTCGTTGCCGCCGTAGCCGCCATGCTCGCACCGGCGTTTTTCACGTCGCAGGGGTTTGCGGGCGCCGGTGTGCCCGCAGCCGGTTTTGCAGTGGCCGGCTTGGAGTCAGTCGTATTCTGCGGTTGCGGCGCATCGGGCAGCGCGGCTTCCACGCGTTCCGGTTCCCCTGCCCAGCCCCGGCCACCCAGCGACAACAGCATCGCGGGCAACAGCGCCAGGACCATCAGCCGCGTCCATTTCCGGCTGCGCCCGCGCCCTTTGCTGCCTAGTGTTTGTCTTGCCAAGAATCGGCCTCTCGCTTGCTGGAGGTATGTTCGCACACTCTGTCTCAAGACATGACCCGCTGCGGCCGGACGGTCGGACTCTATTCTCGGCGCCGAGGACCTTTTGTCAACTGCTGCCCTTCATTTCTGACGCGGATTTTCCTGAAAAGGCACTTTTTGCCGCGGAATCTATTCCCTTGCAGTCTTTATAGGATGACGCGCGAGCCGGTTCCGGCGCATAGTGACGTTTGCGGCACCCCTGCCCGTTCCGCCATTGACGCACCGCAAAGTGTCCAGCAGACTGAGGACAGCCGCAGCCCTCAGGTTGCCGGCGAAAGTGTGTGAACTATGAGCAGCTATCCCCCTCCACCACCGCCTCCGGGCCCGGGCCCCAGTGTCGGCCAGCGCATTGAAGAGGCCATCGAGTTAATCGAGATGGAACTGCGCCACGCCGCCGCCTACGTGAACGACGCCGTGATCCCGCAGGTACGCCGCGAGTCGATCTCCGCCATGCGCACCGTGGCCGACAGGCTGCGCAATCTCGCCGATCGCATGGATCGCCAGCCCGGCACTCCACCCCCAGGCGATAAGGACCCGCATCCTTGATGGCCGTGCCCCCCCCATCGCGAGCTGGCTGCCGACGGGCCCAACTGGCCTGCCTGGCCGGGCTGGCCTTTGCGCTGCTCGGCGTGACCGGATGCGTGCATCGCAATCAAGCCCAGGCGACGCCGCCGCAGGCGCTGCCGCCACAGCGGGTTTACACACCGCCCACGGCCAACGGCTCCGAAACCCAAAACACACCGCCGGTGGCGCGCATTCCCTTCAACCCTGCGCCGCCCGGAGGCGTCAACGCCGCCGACCTTGACTATGTAGCCACGCACAAACCGATCTTGACGCAAGTGGGCTACGCCACCTGGTATACCGCGCCTTACAAGGGACGCAAATCAGCCAACGGACAGGTCTTCGACGACCGCGCCATGACCGCCGCGCATCGCACCCTGCCGATGGGCTCGCTGATCGTGGTCACCAATCTCGAAACCGGCCAGTCCGGCGCCATGCGCATCACCGACCGCGGCCCGTTTGTCGAAGACAGGGTTCTCGACCTGACCATTGCCTCAGCCAAGGCCACCGGCGTTTACCGCGCGGGCATGGCGCGTGTCCGCATTGACGTCTACCAGACCCCAAAATCAATCAATTCAGGCGGACGCTGGTGCGTGCAGATCGGCGCATTCCACAGTGAGCGCGCCGCCAACAAGCTCAAGAAGCAGCTGTTGCGCAAATACGCTGACTCCAACGTGATCGAGTTCCCGGGAGAGAAAAGCTACTGGGTCCGCATCCGTCCGCAGGGCGACAACCGGCAGATGGCCGAGTACATCGCGAACCATCTGAGGCCCAGCGAAGGCGAAGCGTACCTGACGCGGCTGGACTGACGCACCGGCGAGCTGCAGTCCCTACCGCAGCAGCGCCGAGGCCGCCCACAGAACCGGAGCCTGTCCGTGGAAGTCGCCTGTCCGCCGCCCGCGCTCCAGGTAATATTCCCGGTCGTCCTTCTTGCTGGTGCCTTCGCAGACCTGGGTCACGTCGTCGTTCTGGTCGATGTACCCGGTCACCGCGATCCACGCCTTCCGCGCAGCCGGCCCATACGTGTTCGAATCGAGCCAGCCGTTCTTCACGCCGGTAATCAGGGCAAACGTAAACATGGCCGAGCCGGAGCTCTCCGGCCACGCTGCGTCATCGTCAATGAGCTGGCGCCACGTGCCGTCCTTGCTCTGGTACTGGAGCAGCGCGGCCATCATCAGCTTGTAGCCCTTCATGATGCGCGCCCGCTGCGGATGATCGGCGGGCAAATCACGCAGCATCTCCGCCATCCCCGCCGCAACCCATCCGTCGCCGCGGCCCCAGAAAAACGGCACATCCGGCGCGTGGTAGAAGAGGCCATTCGGCTGCTGCAGCTTGTCGAGATAAGAAGCCATCTCGTTCGCGTCCCGGTCGAGATACATCTTGTCGCCGGTGGCGCGATACGCTTCCAACTGCAGAATCGTCAACATATACATGTCGTCGATCCAGTAGCGCGTCTCGTGCGACAGGCCGTCGGGCTGCGGATCGACCCACTGCCGGTCGGCAAACGACTTCCCGTAGTCGAGATACTTCTGGTCCTTGGTTTCCATCCCGATCTGCAGCGGAACAATGCCGAAGATGGAGTCATCCACGTGGTCGCGCTTGGGAATCTTGTCGGCCTCGGCGCCGCCCGGCATCAGCGGATCGAATTTTTTGATCAGCCGGTCGCGCAGGTCGTTGTCGCCCGTCAATTGAGCGAAGGTCAGCGCTCCGTACCAAGTACCGACCTCACCGTAAAAAATGGTCCCCTTGCCCTGGTGCGGGCTGGTGATGAAGTGCTCGGCCAGCCGCTTGCCCACCTCTTGAGGAGAATCCCCCGCCGGCCAGTTGCTGAAGAAGTTCTGCTGCGCCGCCGCGGGAGCGGCTGCCGCGGGCAATAGCAATCCAAAAGCTGCAACCTTTAGAAAAACATTCATGCGCATTTCCTCTTGCGGCGATCGTCGATCCTGCTCATTTTGCCTGCAGTCGATGATACTGCCTGGCGGCAAAGGCAACGGGGCGGAAGCGATTGCGTCCGCTAAGCTAATGTTGCGAGTTCACGAAGCGCGGATCGATGGCGTTATGCATGGCGGCGTTGAAACCGGCCCATGTGCACGACAGGTCTGCGCCGCTGCATCCGGGCACAAACACCGGCTCCCGCGCCGGAGGATTGGCGGCGCTGAGCGTCTGCGCCTGGCGCATCTGCTCCAGGGTCTGGGCGGTGTACTCGATCCGCACAAACAGCTTGCCATCCTTGCGGGTGCGCCATAGTTCAAACGCCAATGCGCCGCCCGGAGGCGTATCGTCAACCCGGCCATCGACAATCCAGTCGATGCCAAGAGCGGCGGAGATTGTGGCGATGTTGGTGTCGTGCCCCACCAGGATCAGTATCCGGTCGCCGGGCTTGCTCACCGCTCCTGCAACGGGTTTGCCCGTAACCCGCTGTTCCATGCTCTTTTCAATGCGATCCAGAAGATAGGACGCGTACATGCGCGCCACGGCGGGCGTGCGCACCGCATAATCCCAGCCCGCAATGTTCAGTTGCATCAGGCTGCGCACCCTGGCGCCGTCCACGCATCCCCAGCCGGTATTCGCGTCGCTCATGCCCTCGGAGTATTCGAGCAGCAGATTCTCAGCCATGGTCGAAGCGGTACTGAGCGGGCCGCTCAACGTAGCCGGACGGCCGCCGGAGCCGGGAGAAAGGCCGGCCGGAATGTAGAAGATCGATGTGCGCTTTGGATTCGTGGTCTGGACATTGCCGCAACCGGCCAGCACGTCATCGAGCGCGGTCAACTGCGGCCGGAAAGCCGCCGTCAGGTTGTTGGCGTCGCCGCCGATGCGGCCGGAGATGGCCGCGGCCGCCAGCGCGTAATCCGGAGGCCCAACGCCGGCATCGAGTGAGCGGAAGAGCGGATCCACGACGCCGTCGGGCTGCGACTGCACCGGGACCGCGCACCCGGGAAGCATTCCCTCACTGAGCGCTTTGCCGGTTTCGCGTGTGCGCTCGTCGGTATCGGCAACGATGGTTACATGCGCGGCATCTGTGCAGCCGCTTGTGGAGAGCAAGCCTTTCCCCGAATACAGAGTTCGATCCCACACGCCGAACTGCTTCATCAGTTGATAGCCGTGCGCGGTGAGATAACCCGGCGGCACACTCCACTGCGGCCACGGCGCCGCCGAATATTTGTCCAGTTGGCCGGTCGTGCCAATCGGCGAGCGAACACCGTGCCGGCTCAGCAGCACGACAAATTGCAAATCGGCGTCTTTACCGGCAGGAAGCCCGTTTTTGCTCTGCGCCGAAAGCGCCATCGAAAATGGCAGGAAAACGAGACAGAGAAGCAGAAAAAGCCGCAGCGCGGCGCGGGTGGTCATCGACGCTTCCTCATCTACGAGTGTATCCGCAAGGATCGGAAACCGAGCCGCTCGCCGGGAAACAGAATCTGCTCGCGCCGCCTTCGCGCAGCCCATTCATTGAGTTGCGCCGGCTCGCGTATATTGGTTGAGACCGAAATTAAAGCACGCCCGGCATCGATAGGGAATCGGAATCCGAAAGTTGACTGGAAATGCACGTGACCGAAAAGGCAAATCATTCCCATCGAGGTGTCGCCTCCAGCGAGACCGCTCGCGAAATCAACCGCGACATTTTGCTGCACGCCATTCATCTCAATCAGCCTGTCAGCCGCGCGGATCTGGCGCGGCTCACCGGCTTGCAACCCAGCACCGTCTCCGTCATCACCAGCCAGCTTATTGAAGAGGGCTGGGTGTTGCCGGGCACCCTGGGCCGCCTGCCGCGCGGCCGCCGCCCTACCTTCGTCACTCTGAACGACAAGCATGTCACGCTGGCCATCGACCTAAGGCCGGACAACGCAAACCTCGCCGTCGTCGATATCAACGGCAAGATCCTGCGCCGGGATACGATCGCCTATTCCGCTCCGGGCGGATCAAAGGCCGGCATGAAAAAAAACATCCTCAAAATTGCCAAGGCGGCGCGAACCCTGCGCGCAGCCTGCGGCGATCGCATCTTCCAGGGCGTGGGCGTGAGCGTCTCCGGGCGCGTGGACCAGAAGACCCACCGCGTGCTCTTCTCGCCCAACGTGCCCTGGAGCAAGATCGACCTCCACGCCGACCTGCAGCGGGTTCTTGAGACTCCCATTGAAATGGAGAACGCCGCCAACGCCTGCCTCTCTGCCGAGCGCTGGTTCGGAAACTTCGGCAATACCTCCAACATGATCGTCGTCTCGGTATCGGAAGGCATCGGCGCGGGATTGCTGGTAGACGGCCGCCTGGTGCGCGGCAGGGATGACATGGCGGGCGAGTTTGGCCACATGCCGCTGGAGGAATCCGGCCCGGTTTGCGGCTGCGGAAACACCGGATGCTGGGAGATATTCGCTTCCAACCGCGCTGGCCTTCGCTACTACCGCGAACTGGAGCCCCAAAGCAGCCTCGCTTCGTTTCAGGAACTGCTCGATCTGGCTAAAGCGGGTGACCTCAAGGCGCTGCGCTCCATCGACAGGATGATGGACTATCTGGCCCGCGGGCTCACCATGCTGGTTGCCGGCCTGGCCCCCGAGGTCATCATCGTGGTGGGAGATTGCACCGCTCTGTGGGCGCGCATTCGACCCATCATTGAGAGCCGGTTGATCGCCAAATCCATCACCCAACGCACCCCGCGCGTGGTGGCCGCAATGGATGGCGATGCGGCGCGGTTGCGCGGTGCGGCCGCTCTTGTTCTGCATCGAGTGCTTTTCACGCAAACCGGCTTCGAACAGCACAACCGCCGCGGAGCCGCGCATCCCGCCAGCAAGGCAGCAACCAAACCCTAGCCGGCGTGGCCTCGAAGCATCGGCGCCTGCGCTGCCGCGGTGAACCATCTGCGCTTGCGGCTGTGGGATCCAAACTAAGGAACTGCATGAAACTCCCGCATGCGGTTCTTTCAGGAAGCCTGCAAAATGCAGTCGATTGAGCGTACACCGAATCCGCCTGTATATAGAGTTGCCGGTAGGTTTGCAAAGCGTAGCCCTGTGGGTGTCTGATGTTAAGGAACCACAAACAGGCAATGCAGCCTGAATGGATAACCATGTGTGTCATGACTGCTTGTCCTGGCCGACGCTGGAAAGTTCGCAGTTGGAGGACATGAAATTGAATAGCCTGATTCTGTTTGTCTGCACGAATTCCCACGATCTGTTGACCCGCGATGAAGGTCAGGACCTGGTTGAATATGCGCTGATTATTACCTTGATCGCGCTGGCGGCGGTGGCCGGCATCGGGCATGTAGCCACGGCAGTCGACTCCGTGTTCAGTAAGATCAGCGACACGCTTGCGTAGTTTCCGGCAACGACCGTCGAGAAGACACGAGGTAGCCGTGCCTCCATCCTCGTTTCAACGAAAAGTGTTTTCCAGACCGGGAACTCTCAAAATTCTGCATCCTATTCCAGTCGACCTGGATTTCGGCAAGGCCAATTCTGCCAGGCATAGGATTGCCCAGTCTTAGTCTGTATGTTCCCGCTAAGACTATTATTTTTAGATTCGAGCACCACCAGCACCAGGGCTCGCGGCGTCCCGCGCAGGCCTTTTCCTTCCCGGCTCTGAAATCCCTGCTGGCGCAGTGAATCTGGTCCGCATTCCACCTCCCGAGCCGCAAAAGAACCTTTACGCCCGGGTTTCCCTTTTTGACAACCAGCTCTTCGGCGGCTGCACAGGATCCCCATTTCCGCGGCCCCGAATTCGCCCTTCGAATGGTCCATTTCCGGCAGGCAAATGGCCCGCCCTTGTCTCTGGTAACGTCGAACAAAAGGCGGATCGCCCGCGAGTCATTTCCCGGACCGAGAGCCGGTGAAGCCGGATGAAAGTCATCGCGCATGCGATTGACTTCTCCGCCCGAGGATGGCTCCAGAGACCCTGATTCCAGTGGCTTTACCGTCTTCTGCCCGTTCCCGTTTCGGGAGGTTTCAGCGGCATTCCGGGGGCCGCATTGACTCGCCGTATACCAACCTTGAGAACTGCAAAATGTACATAAATTTCCTATTGACAAGCGTGGTTAGACCTCTATATATATTTCGAAACCTGAAATTATTCCCCGGGGCGGGCTCGAAATGTGCCTCCCGGTGCGCGTAGTTTTACAGGCGTATGGTTTGCAGATCTATCGAGCCGGGCTTCCTTTGAGGATTGCCAGGTTAAGAATGGGCCGGAATATTCGAACGTCAACATTTGGAGGAACACAGTGAGCAAAAGCCATCCAGCTATACGCCGGTTTACCGCCGGTATGCAGGCTTGTTTTCTAACGTTGCTGCTTCTCGCGGCTTGCGCGCTCCACGCGCAAATCACCGGAACGGGCAACATCTCCGGTACCGTGACGGATGCAACCGGGGCCGTGATCCCGAACGCGACGGTCACCCTCATCGACCAGGCAACCGGGACAACGCGCACCATCCAGACCGACAGTGCCGGCGCCTTCCTGTTTCCCAATATCGAAATCTCCAAATACAACCTCAAGGTCACCGCGGCGACATTCGAGGGCTACGAGCAGACCGGCATCGTCCTCGAGATCGGCAGTAACATCGCCGTCAATCCAGTGATGAAGGTCGGCGCGCAGAGCCAGACGACTGAGGTCCATGCCGATGCACTCGCGCTGCAGACTGAGGACACCTCGTTCAAGCAGACCATCGATCAGGCGGACGTGCAGGAGATGCCGCTCAATGGCCGCCAGATGTCGGCCCTGATCACCCTTTCCGGCGGTTCCAGCGCGGCGCCCGGCGGCGACTTCACGGGCAGCAAATACTCCTACCAGACCATCGCGGTTTCAGTTGCCGGCGGCATGGGCAACACCACCGAGTGGAAACTGGACGGCGGCGACGACAACGAGTACATGGGCAACGGCAACCTGCCGTTCCCCTTCCCCGATGCCGTTGCTCAGTTCAGCGTGGAATCCACGGCCCTCGGCGCGCAGAGCGGCAGCACCCACTCCGGCGGTCTGGTCAATGTGGTCACCCGCTCTGGAACGAACCAGTACCATGGCTCGGGTTTTGAGTTCATCCGCAACAACTACATCGATGCCACCAACTTCTTTTCTGTCAAGCACGACACCCTGCACCAGAATCAGTTCGGCGGCACCTTCGGCGGCCCTGTCAAGCGGAACAAGATATTTGCCTTCGCCGGCTATCAGCGCCTGAGAGCCCTACAGTCTGGCAGCCCCATAGAGATGTATATCCCCACGGCGGCGAACCTCACCGGCGACTTTTCCGCCACCGATATAGCAGATCAACTCTACGACCCCCTAACGGGTAAAGCGCTACCCGGCAACAAGTATCCAACCCAGCCGACCTACAATGCGCAGGCTCTGGCCCTGGTAAAGTACCTGCCCACCATCGATCCGAAATTCGACACCCACAACCAGGGAGAAGTTACCTTTACCATCCCGTCGGAGGTATTCGACAACCAGTTTGTGGCCAGGGTTGATTACAACATCAACCAGAAGCACAACTTATACGCCCGGTACTTCATCGACGGCTATCAGGCCCCGTCGTTTTTCTTCAATGGCGGCGCCAACGGAGGAATCCTGGTCACATCTCAGGCTCCGGGCAATTATGAGCGGGTGCAGAACGCCACGGTCGGTGAGGCATGGACGGTCCGTTCCAACCTCGTCAACTCTTTCCACGCCTCGGGCGTGAAGCGTGTCGACTTGCGCGAGTCGGCCCCCGGCATCAACGGCAATACCCTCGGCATTGTTCAGTATGACGAGGTTCCCACGAACCTGGAACTCGAAGTTACCGGCGGAATATCCTCCTGGAACACCTACTGCGGTACATGCTCAAACGGGTTTTTCAACGTTGACGACGAAGGCGTTTCCGACGACCTGACCCTGATCAAGGGCCGTCACCAGTTTGTGGTGGGCGGTGAGTTCGTCAAGGTCCACTTCAACGAAGTGGCCGGATTCCAGGCTAACGGCAACTACAGCTTCAGCGGCGAATTCAGCGGATCTGGGCCAGCCGGAGGAAACGTCGTAGGAAACGGCAACCTGGACTTCCTGTGGGGGGCCATGAACAGCTTCTCGCAGAGCAAGGAGCAGCAGCTTGCGCTGCGCGGGCCGATTCCCAGCCTCTACTTCCAGGACACCTTCCACGCCTCAAAGCGGCTGACCATCGCCGGTGGCGTTCGTTGGGAGCCTGAGTTCATGCCCCGCGATCAATTCAACCGCGGATCGACATTCAGTTTCCAGGCGTTCATGGCCAACCAGATCAGCTCGGTCTACCCCACAGCTCCCGCCGGAAGCTTTTTCTATGGCGACCCGGGCGTTACCAAGTCGTTCACGCAGAATTCAATTTGGCAGTTCAATCCCAACTTCGGCGTCACCTGGGACCCCTCCGGCAAGGGCAATACGGTTATTCGCGGCGGCATCCAGGTGGCCTATGACGAGGCCAACTACTACACCGCCAACCGCAATCACCAGAACCCGCCCTTTGCCACCAACGCCGGCCCCAATATCAGCGGACCGATCTGCTTCAGCGAGCCTTGGCTCGTGGGAGGCACCGGCCCCGGCTGCGACCAGGTGGGCGGCACCAACACCAGTCCGTATCCACAACCCGCTGTCCCGCTGCCCTCTCAGGCCGACTTCCCGGCGCAAGGCGAGTGGATTGAGATCGTCTCCCCGTTCAAGGTTCCCGATACGCTCCAGTGGACCTTGAGCGTTCAGCGTGAATTCGGACACGGATGGCAGTTGCAGGTCGACTACATCGGGAACAAGACCTCCAACATGCCGGTGGGCACCGCGCTGGATCAGGCCATCTACCAACCCGGAGTGTGGGGTCCAAACGGCACTGGTTGCGGCCCGGTGGTTACCACCGGTCCGGCAGCGAAGGCCGCGGGCACACTGGGTGGGGGAACAGTCGGATCGCTTTGTTCCTCAACCAAGAACCAGCAGGCGCGCTTCTTGCTTACCGAATCCAATCCTCTGGCAGGCAACGCGTATGCCGGCGGCAACACCAACGGCGGCGGCACCATCAACGTCAATGACGTTGCCTGGGCCAACTACAACGGCCTGGTGGCCACGGTGCAGCATCGCCTCTCCACCACCTTCAGCATGTTGACCAACTTCACCTGGTCAAAGTGCCTGAACGTTGCCGACGCGTCCGGCGACTGGTCGAGCACGCCGTTCGAAGATCCCTACAGCTACCACATGGATTACGGCCGCTGCGGCTCCGATTACCGCAGGATATTCAACACTTCCGTCATCGCCAAGAGCGAATTCAACGTCCACGGCATCGCCCGGTACATTATCAACGACTGGGAGTTTGCTCCGCTCATCCATATCGCGAGCGGTGGTCCCGTCAACGTAACCGATTCAACGGATCTCTCTTTCACAGCTGAAGGCAACGATCGCCCCAACTTCGTGCCAGGAGTGAAAGCGGTCGACTTCGTAAAACTACACGGTGGAAACGCACCCGCGTCTCTTGCCACTCGCGAGTACCTGAACATCAATGCATTCTGCAGCAATCAAACCACCTGCCCAAATCCGGTCACTCTGGGCACCTTCGGCGATCTGAAAAGAAACGCTATCAACGGCCCCATGTCCTTCCAGAACGATGCCCAGATCTCCCGCATCTTCCCAGTCAAGGAGAGGATTAATCTGGCTGCTCGGCTTGAGGCCTTCAACGTGTTGAACCACCCGTCGTTCAGCAACCCCACGGCAACCCTCACATCCAAGACCTTTGGACAGATCTCAAGCACCACCATCAACGCCAGAGTCTTCCAGGGATCGTTCAAGGTCATCTTCTAAGGGATGTTTGAAGCAGCCCGCGGAAACTGACTCACAAACAAAACGCCCCGTTTCGATGATTGAAACGGGGCACTTTTTTGCCCTTACAATCGATGCGGCAAACGGCATCGATGCCTGACCGAATTGCTCCGTTCCGGGCAGAGCATGTTGAGTGAGGAAACGAATGAAAGTTGGAATCATCGGCACCGGCGCCATAGCGGCAAAACACGCGCAGGCTTACAGGAACATTGGCTATCAAGTCACTGCATGCACCGACCGCACTGCCGAGCGCGGCCTCAAGTTCGCCGATTCAATTGGCGCGGAGTTCGTAGCCACGCCGGATGAGCTCTGCCAACGCGCCGATGTGGACTATATCGATGTGTGCACGTTTCCCGGCTACCGGCTGGCCGCGGTCGAGCTGGGGGCGAAATACGGCAAGCATGTGCTGGTGCAGAAACCCATGGCCATCAACCTGGAGACGGCCGCACGCATGATTGTCGTGGCCCGCACTGCGGGCATTCAGCTGGGCGTGGTCAGCCAGCATCGCTTCGACGACTCCATCCTGTTTCTCAAGCGAGCCATCGCCGCGGGAAGGCTGGGCAGAATTCTTGAGGCCGATGCGTACGTCAAGTGGTACCGCTCGGCCGAGTATTACGCCCGGCCGGTGAAGGGAAGCTGGACCGGCGAAGGCGGCGGCGCGTTGATCGGCCAGGCCATCCATCAGGTTGACATGCTGCTCCATCTCATCGGGCCGGTGGACGAGGTCTTCGGATATTGGCGGCTTGGGGCGCTGCACAAAATCGAGTCGGAAGACCTGATTTGCGCCGTGCTTCGCTACGCATCGGGCGCGACCGGCGTCATCCAGGCGGGAACAGCGCTGTGGCCCGGATATCCCGAGCGCCTCGAAATTCACGGGACAAAGGGAAGCGCAATCGTCACCGGCGATCAACTCACCGCCTGGGACGTGCAGGACGACTCCGGCGAGCCGGCGCCCATCTCGCAGCAGGCCAAGTCGGGAGCTTCCGAGCCCATGGCGATTTCAATTACTCCCTTCGAGCGCCAGCTCTCTGACTTTGGCCAGGCCTGCAAAGACGGCAGGCTCCCGGCATCCTCCGGCATCGAGGGATATCGCGCCCTCCAACTGGTTTGCAGCATCTATGCCTCCTGCGCCGAAGGCCGCAAAGTGCAGCTTGACCCGGAGACGCCGTAGCCGGCATTACCAGTCTGTCATCGTCCCGTCGAGCTTGCGATTCACGGGAAGATAGGCGCGCTGATAGGGATACTTCTTCGCCAGCTCTTCGTCGAGGTCGACGCCCAGCCCCGGCGCATCGCCCGGAATCATCAATCCATCCTTGAATGCATAGTGGTGCGGGAACACGGCATCCGTTTCGTCCGAGTGCGGCATATGTTCCTGAATGCCGAAGTTATGGACAGCCGTGTCGAAGTGCAAAGCCGCGGCCATGCACACCGGCGACAAATCGGTGGCGCCATGGAAACCCGTGCGCACGTGATAGAGCGCCGCAAAATCGGCAGCCTTTTTCACCGCTGTAATTCCTCCGCCGTGCGACAGCGTCATGCGAATGTAGTCGATCCATTGGTTGCGGATCAGGTCGTGCGCGTCCCAGATGGAGTTGAATACTTCGCCCACCGCGATCGGCGTAGTCGTGTGTTCGCGGATCACGCGGAATCCTTCCTGCAACTCGGCCGGCGTGGGGTCCTCGAGCCAGAAAAGATGAAACGGCTCCAGTTCCTTGCCCAGCCGCCCCGCTTCAATCGGCGTCAGCCGGTGGTGGCAATCGTGCAGCAGCAGCAGTTCCTCGCCAAATGTCTCGCGCACCCGCCGGAACAGCTTGGGAACGTGGTGCAGATAGGGCTCGCTCACCCACTCGTGCTCCGCGGGCAATCCGCGCTCGGCCGGCTCGTAGCGCCCCGCTCCTTTGGGTACCCCGTAGGTTGACGCGAGCCCCGGAAACCCACTTTGCACACGAATGGCACGATAGCCCAGCTCCTGGTGCCGCGCCACGTCTTCCAGGGCGTGATCGATGTCTTTTCCGTTGGCGTGCGCGTACACCATCACGCCCTCGCGGCTCTTTCCGCCCAGCAGGTTGTAGACCGGCGTCTTGAGCGCCTTGCCCTTGATGTCCCACAGCGCCAGGTCGATGGCCCCGATTGCCGCCATGGTCACCGGCCCGCGCCGCCAATACGAGCCCCGGTAAAAGTACTGCCATGTGTCCTCGGTCTGGAATGGATCGCGGCCGATCAGGCAGGGAATCAGGTGATCGGTCAAATAACTTGCCACCGCCAGCTCGCGCCCGTTCAGCGTGCCGTCTCCCAGGCCATAAATGCCCGCGTCGGTCTCCACCTTCAGCGTCACAAAGTTCCGGCCCGGTGAGGTGATGTTCACATAGGCATTCGTGATCTTCATCGCGGCTACGCTCCTTGAATCCTGTTCGCGGGAAACCTGCGCTTTACCGATTCACTCCGCTGGCCAGGAACCCGCCATCCACAGCCAGCACTTCGCCGGTGACAAACGAAGAGGCCTCCGAGGCCAGGAAGACGGCGGGGCCAACCAGTTCGCGCGCTTCGCCAAAGCGGCGCATCGGCGTGCGCTGCAGCAAATCTCCGCCGCGCAGCGTGCCCTTCACCATCTTGGCATTTAGCGAAGTGGGAAATACGCCCGGCGCGATGGCGTTTACGTTGACCCCTGTCTCCGCCAGTTCAATGGCCAGCACCTTGGTGAATGACGCCACGCCGGCTTTGCTCGCGCAGTACGCCGCTACCCTGGCAAAGCCCACAAACGTGCTCAGGGAGGCGATGTTGATGATGCGTCCGTAGCCCGCGCGCTTCATGGTCGATCCGAAGATCTGACAGGAGCGCATGGTGCCCGTCAGGTTGGTTTCGATCACCCGCGACCAATCGGTCTCAGAAGCTTCAAGCGTATCGGCGTTGTAAGTCATACCCGCGGCGTTCACCAGGATGTCCACCTTGCCGAATTCGGCCAGTACCGCATCGTGCAGCGCCCGCAGAGACGCGCGATCGGTCACATCGCTCGTGATGCGCAGCGATCGCCGGCCCAGCGCCTCAAATTCGCCGGCAGCTTTCTCCACCTGCTCCAGCCGCCGCGAACTTGCCACCACGTCGGCGCCTGCATCGGCAAGCCCCAGGGCAATCGCGTATCCCAATCCGGTGGTGCCGCCGGTCACCACCGCGACTCTGCCGCTCAAATCGAACAAATGCTGGGTCATGAATCGAGCTTTCTGCCCGGGCAAAAAGCAACCTCTCGGATGCCATGCCCGGCTAAAAAACTACCAAAAACAGTATCTCGCAATTATAATTTATTCGAGTCGCGAATAAAAAACCACCGGGCCGGCCCATATAGCCGCAAACCTCGATCCTGCGCACGAAGGGCCGCCTTGACAGGGCTCTGCTGGAAAGAATAGATTCGCGTCGATTGAAAGATAGCCTGCAACCGCGCAAGGGGAGTTTTTCCTTGCCCAGGCCGGAACGTTTCGAGAGATTTGCCCAATCGATCCCCGATTGCGACACCATTCGGAAATGCGGAGGAGCAATGAATAAGAGTTTTGCCGGCCGGCGCGATTTTCTCAAGCATGCCGGCCTGATCGGATCGGCTGCCATGATGGCTGGAGTGCCCGAAGGAGCAATGGCTTTTGCCGCGGCCCGCGGCGCGGTAGTCGAAGATGCGGTGGTGCAATCGGCTCAGCCCGACGAGCCGCCCAAATACCACATCAAGTTCGCCGTGTGCGGCATGAGCCACGACCACGTCTACGGCATGATCGGCGCCCTGCAGCGCGGCGGCGGCGAAATGGTGGCCGCGTGGGCCGGTGAAGACGACAAGCTCGCCACGTTTGCCAAACGGTTTCCAAACGTAAAAATCGTCAAGACGCAGGATGAGATTCTCAACGATCCTTCGGTGCAACTGGTGCTCAGCTCGCAGATCGCCAATGAGCGCGCGCCGCTCGGCGTGCGCGTGATGAAGCATGGCAAGGATTATTTGTCTGACAAGCCCGGCATCACCACGCTGGAGCAGTTGGCTGCGGTGCGCAAGACCATCGCCGAGACCGGCCGCATCTACGCCATCATGTACAGCGAGCGGCTGGAAGTGAAGGCAGCCGTCTACGCCGGGCAGCTGGTGCAGCAGGGCGCCATCGGCAAGGTGATCCAGACCATCAACATCGCGCCCCATCAGATCTTGCAGCACGCAGGCAATGCCGGCGGCGGATCGGGTCGGCCGGACTGGTTCTGGAATCCCGACCAGTACGGTGGAATCCTGTGCGATATCGGCTCGCATCAGGTTGACCAGTTCCTCTTCTACACCGGATCCACGCAGGCTGAAATCGCGGAGTCGCAGGTTGCCAACGTTCGCCATCCCGATCGTCCGCGCTTCCAGGATTTTGGCGACATGGTGCTGCGCGGAGATCGCGGCCTGGGTTATGTGCGCCTCGATTGGTTCACGCCCGACGGCCTGGGTACATGGGGCGATGGCCGCCTGTTCATTCTCGGCACTGAAGGCTACATTGAAGTGCGCAAGTACACCGATGTGGCAGTCAAGCACCAGGGCAACAATCTCTTCATTGTCGACAAAGACCAGGCGCGCTACATCGATTGCAACCAGATGCCCTTGCCTTTCGGCCCGGAGTTTGTGGCCGACATCGTAAACCGCACCCACCTTGCGCAGGATCAGACCCAGTGCCTGCTGGCCGCCGAGCTCGTAATCAAGGCACAGATGAATGCAACGCACGTCACCCTGAAAGACTAGGCAGCGGAGAAAATCATGAGCCACGCACGCAAAAGCGGAACCTCGCGGCGCAGTTTCTTGAAGACCGGCCTGGGCGCGGCGGCGGCCATCGGCTTTCCCACCATCGTGACCTCGACCGTCTTCGGCCAGTACGCGCCCAGCAAGCGCATCAATATCGGCGCCATCGGCGTTGGCCGCATCTCGCGCGTGCACGACATGCCGTCCATTTTGCAATACGATCGCGCCCGCATCATCGCGGTCTGCGACCTAGATGCCCATCGCGTCGAGGACGGCAAGAAGTTCGTCAACGATTACTACGCCAAGAAGACCGGCGCGGCCTACGACGGCGTGACCGGCTACGCAAATTACCACGAACTGCTGGGCAATAAGGATATCGATGCAGTGGTGGTCAGCACGCCCGACCATTGGCACGCACTCATTGGTGTTGACGCGGTGCGCGCGAGCAAGGATGTGTACCTGCAAAAGCCGGCGTCCCTCACCATCGCCGAGGGCCGCGCGCTCTCGAACGCCGTTCAGGCATCGGGCCGCATTCTGCAAATCGGCAGCCAGCAGCGCTCCACCATCCAGTTCCGTTACGCTGCGGAACTGGTCCGCAATGGCCGCATAGGCGACCTCCAGCGCGTCGAAGTTGGCCTGCCCGGCGATCCCGCCGGCGGCGACAAGTCCCCCATGCAGGCTCCCGACTGGTTCAACTACGAGATGTGGCTCGGTGAGACTCCCTATGTCTACTACACCGTGGACCGTGTCCATCCCCAGAAGGGATACGATCGTCCCGGATGGCTGCGCTGCCGGCAGTTTGGCGCCGGCATGATCACCGGTTGGGGCGCGCACCACATCGACAGCGCCCACTGGGGCATGAACACTGAATACACCGGCCCTGTCGAGATATGGGGAAACGCAGAGTTTCCCGATCATGGCCTTTGGGATGTGCATGGGCCTTTCAAGACTGAGGCGCTCTACGCCAACGGTGTCCACATGAGCGTCAGCGGCGACTACACCAACGGCATCAAATTCTATGGAAGCAAGGGTTGGATCTTCGTCTCGCGCGGCAATGAGCAGGTGACCAAGAGCGATCCAACCGCCAAGCTGAATGACGCCACGGCCCTCGCGTCCAGCGATCCCAACATCATCAAGTCGGTCATCGGCCCCGACGAGATTCACCTCTACGTGAGCAAGGAGCAGCACGGCAACTGGCTGGACTGCATCATTTCCCGCGAGGAACCGATTTCGCCAGTCGAAACCGGCCACCGAGCCTGTTCAACCTGCCTCATTCACGATATGGCCATGGTGCTGGGGCGCAAGCTCTACTGGGACCCGGTCAACGAGCGTTTCAAAAACGATGACGAAGCCAATAGCATGCTCTCGCGTCCGCAGCGGGCGCCTTACAGGCTGGCCTGAGGAGGGAAAAACATGACAATGACAAGGCGCGATGCGCTGGTTGGTTTGATGGCGCTGACCGCCGCTATGCCGGCGGTCTTGCCTGCGGCGGCTGAAGCAGCAGACGAAACCAGCAAACAGACTCTCGGTCCCACGGTCTTTCATTGGGACGATATGAAGTTTGTGAAGACCGCTGTCGGCTCGCGGGCCTCGCTCTGCCAGCAGCCGACGGCAACGGTCGACCTGCTCGAGATGCACGTGGGCACGCTGAACCCCGGTCTCATGTCGCATCTTCCGCACCGCCATGTGAATGAGGAGCTGATTATTTTGAAAGAGGGCACGTGCGAGACGCTCTCGAACGGGATCTGGGTCAAAGTTGAAGCCGGCTCCGTGGTCTTCAACGCCTCCAACAGCCTGCATGGCTTCCGCAATATCGGAACCATCCCCGCCGTCTATCACGTCATCAACTGGAGCCCCAACAAGGACATGACCGCCAAGACATAGCCGTCTCGGAAAGCTCTCCTCAGCCTTCTTGCCCACCTTGTGGCCTCCCGAGCGGAGGCCTTTTCTCTGCCTCAGCAAATCCAAGCTCTACATAAACTTGCGCACATTTTGATTGAAATGCTCATTCTTATTGACAATTTGATCAGTTTGAAGCTAATCTTGGTTTCCACAGCAGATGTGTGCACTCTTATTGTCTGAATTCGTCCGGAGTGAAGGCGGAGCAGTTATCTGCCCATCGCCTGAGACCTATCGATCCACCTACAACCATTTCAAGTGAGGACCCTATGAAAACCAATCTCTTCCGGCTGTTCTTCGGATGCGCGCTTGCCCTCCTGGCCTGCGTCTCTCTGGCCACCGGCCAGACCGTGACCGGCTCGATCACCGGCGAAGTGACTGACCCCAGCGGTGCCGTCATTCCCGGCGCCAGCGCCGTGGCCCATAATCTCGACACCAACGTCGACTCGCCCACCACGACCAACGCATCGGGCCTTTTCCGCATCGACTTTCTGCCCATCGGCCGCTATCAGGTCACGGTCCAGGCAAACGGATTCGACAAGTCGACCGTCCCGGCCTTCGCGCTTGAAGTGCTGCAGGTTGCAAACTTCAACATCAAGCTGGTGGTGGGCAGCGCCTCTACCAACGTAAGCGTCTCGGCAGCCGCACCCATTCTGAATACCGATAGCCCCACGCTGGCCTCCACTTTCACGGCCAACACCATTTCGAACTTCCCCTTGAACGGTCTCGACTTCTCGGCGCTGACCCTTTACATGCCCGGCGCGGTGACCACCTACGGAACCTCCGGCCCCACCAGCTTTGAGCGCAGCACGTATAACTCCGACACGCCCAACTTCAATGGCAATCGCGCCCAGGCCAATAACTACACGCTCGACGGCATCGACATGAACGAGACCTATAACAACCTGATCTCGTACAGTCCCGCGCCTGAGGCTTTGCAGGAGATCAAGGTCATCACTGCCAACTCGCCCGCCGACTACGGCAACGTAAACGGCGCCGGCGTGGTGAGCGTGCTCAAGAGTGGCACCAACCAGTTCCACGGCTCGGCTTACGGTTTCGTGCAGGATTACCGATTTGACGCAAACTCCTATTTGCATGGTCAGACATTGAATTCCCTGGGCCAACCGGCGCCGACCCCCACGAGCCCATATTCGTTTGATCAATTCGGCGGCGCCATTGGTGGGCCCATCCTGCGAAACAAACTGTTCTTCTTCGGCGATTACCTGGGATCGCGCTGGCATGTGGGCGGAAACAATTTCGCCAGCGTAGTTCCCGACGCCATGCGTAATGGCGATTTCTCGGTTCTGCTTTCAGCCGTCCATCCTATCCAGCTCTACGACCCGGAAAATGGCTACGCAGCCTATACCAACAACCAGAATGTTCCCATCGTCAACCCAGTAGCCAAGTACCTGTTCGCGAATCCGAAGTATTATCCCGATTGCGGCGGCGCCAATCCTGTTGTGCCTGCCGGGGGCAAATGCGTAACTCCGACCGATGGAATTGCGGATAGCAACTACGAGGCCCCGAACCCTCAATTCAAGGGCAACAATCAGGGCGACGCGAAGGTCGAATACGACCTGCGCGCCAAGGACAAAATCACCGGATTCTACTCGATCTCCCACGCGTATGATGGTCAAAAGCCCGTCCTGGCCATCAGCTTCCCGGGATTCAATCTGTATCCTACCTGGATTGTCGGCTCCAACTGGGTTCACACCTTCTCGTCGACCCTGGTCAACTCAGGCCGCGCCGGCTTTACGCGCACCGATTGGAATCAGGGCTTCCCTGAGGATCCAACCGGAGCTTTCGGAACGTCAGGCAATTCCAAGGTCGGCATCCCTTTCCCCAACCAGGCGTATAACGGCTTCAGCAACCAGGGCATCAATAACGGCATCAGCAGCGTCGGCACCTCGGCGTACGATGGCGGCGTCATCGACAACACCTACAGCTACAGCGACAACCTGACCTGGCAGCGCGGCCGCCACTTCCTCAGCATGGGCGTACAGGCCATCCGCTACCAGAACAACTATCCCACCGGCAACAACGATGGCTACCTGGGCTCGCTCAACTACAGCGGAGCATTCACGGCCGACCAGAGTGAACCCAATGCCGGCGGCTATGGGCCGGCCGATTTTGTGCTGGACCGCGTGCAGTCAGTTGGCGTCACGCTGGGCAGCGTCAACGTGGGACAGCGCCAGTGGCGCGCCGCTGGTTACATCAGCGACGATTTCAAGATCATGCCGAACCTGACCCTGAATTTCGGCCTCCGCTACGAATTCGACGAGCCCTGGATCGAAGAGAATAACAAGACTGGAACGGTCAATCTCACCACCGGACAAATCATGTATGCCGGCAGCGTTCCCGTGGGAGCGCCGCCTCAAGCCGGAATCTGCCCGACTACCGCGTGCTATATGGCCAATTACAAGCAGTGGATGCCTCACCTCGGATTCGCGTATCAGATCAACGATCGCGCCGTGATCCGCGGCGGCTACGGTGCCAACAGCTTCCTTGAAGGCAACTCCTACAACCAGCGTCTCACTGCTATCGCGCCCTTCATCCAGGCCGTCAACATCCAGGTAAACTCTCCCGCGCCCGGTCACGTTACCACGCCCCGTACCGCGGAAGAAGGCTTTACCGGCGGCACAACCACCTACAGCGGCTCTTCCTACTTCAGCGTCTATCCGCAGAATATCGAGCCGGCGTACGTGCAGGAATGGAATCTGACGGTAGAGTACGCGCTCTCCCGCACCGCTTCGCTGCAAGTGGGCTATGTGGGCGAGCAGGGCCAGCATATTGAGGACTACGGCAACGTCAACGCTCCGCTGAATAACGCCGATCCAACCTCGGCCCCGTTCTACAACAACCAGTACATCGGCATCAACGGCGTGGATACGACCAGCCCCACAACGCCGGTTGGCGTCGGCGCGGGTACCCTGCTCATCACCGAGTCGCGCGCCATGATGAACTACAACGCCATGCAGGCGATCCTGCGCCAGCGCATCAACCATGGCCTCGAATTCACGGTCAACTACACCTATGGCAAGGCTATGACCAACAGCCTGGGCAACTATTCGCTGAACGTGAGTGGCTACAGCGGCGCATTCCAGGACTACTACAACAGCGCTGCAGACTACGGTCCGGCCGGGTACGACGTGAAGCATAACGTCTCCGGCACAGCGGTCTATGCCGTGCCGGTGGGCCGCGGACAGGAATTTCTGTCCGGATCCAGCCGAGTGATGGATGAGGTGGTCGGCGGGTGGAAACTCTCTGCCTCCGTCGTCGGATATTCGGGCTTTCCTGAATCCATTACCGGTCCCAACAACAACTCCCAGAGCATTTCGGGAGTCTTCCGGGTAAACCAATACCGCAAGCTGAAGGTGGTCGGCCGCAGCAACGCCAACTGGTTCGGCACCGATCCCTCCGCAAAGCCTTGCGAGGCATATGGGAAAACCGATCCGAATTGGGGCACGTGCGCATTCGGCGTGCCCGCTCCCAATGCCTTCGGCACCGAAAGCAATGGCGCGGTGCGCGGCCCTGGTTACTTCAATTCCGATATATCGGCGTTCAAAGACTTCCACACATTCAGGGAGCAAACGATAGGTTTCCGCTTCGACGCCTTCAATGCGTTCAACATTGTCAGCTACGGCAACCCGGATACCGGCATTACCGATACCAATTTCGGTAATGTCTCTCTCCAGGGCCCACGCTCGCAAGAGCGTCACCTGCAGTTCTCAGCCAGGTACGCATTTTAGCCAACCCGGCTGCCGCGATCGCTTTTCGCGGCAGCCGGATTCGCGCGGCCTCTTCGGGCTCGGTGATATTCAGCCGGGCGCGTGCCGGGCTTTAGAATTAAGGCTCTGGGAAATAGGATTCGGCAATCATGCTTCTTGAAATCTGTGTCGATTCTGTGGAGTCGGCGGTCGCAGCTCAGGCCGGCGGAGCGGAGCGCATTGAACTGTGCTCCGCCCTCCGCGAAGGCGGCATCACGCCCAGCGCCGGCCTGCTGCGCGCCGTCCGCGCCGCGGTCGCCATCGATGTGTTTGTGATGATCCGGCCCCGTGGCGGCGACTTTTGCTACACCGCGGATGAATTCGACGTAATGTACCAGGATGTCATCGAGGCGCGCTCGATGGGCGCGGCCGGCGTAGTCCTTGGCATCCTCACCCCCGATGGCCTGGTGGATGTGAAGCGCACCAGCGAACTGGTGGCCGCGGCGCGCCCCATGCAGACTACGTTTCATCGTGCCTTTGATGTATCCTCAAACCTCGCTCGGTCGCTTGAAGATGTGATTGCATGCGGCGCCGACCGCATCCTCACCTCAGGCGGCGAGTCCGACGGAATTCGCGGCGCGGGACAGATTGGCCGCCTGGTTGAAGACGCCCGCGGCCGCATCCAACTGGTGGGCGCCGGAGGCATCCGCCATAGCAACGTGCGCGAATTCGTTCAACTCACCGGCGTGCGGGAAGTTCATGCCGCCTTGCGTGCCCGCGTCACCAGCCCGGTCACCTATTGGAACCATGCTGTCACATTCGGCACCCACGCCGACGGCCTGGCGCGCTACGTGGTCCGCGAACAGGATGTGCGCAAGCTCAGAAGAAACCTGAACTCCGCCGCGGCTGCCGGAAATAGGAAGATTCTCGTACAATGACCGAAAGCCGGTTCGCTAAACTCCACGGCGCGGCTCGTGAATTTAAAGAATGTCTTCAAAGACCGACAAACGCGCCAAGGAAATCCTAAGGCTGCTGCTGCGTCACGGCAAAACCTCGGTGGAAGATCTTACCGCCGAGCTGACCGCCTCGCCCGCCAGTATTCGCCGCGATCTCACGCGCCTTGAGGAGCAGGGGCTGGTCTACCGTACCCATGGTGGCGCCATGCTCACCGGCAAGGCCGTTTATGAGCCGTTTCGCTTCGACGCGTCGTTTCACGTCCGCGAAGACCGCTTTGCCACCGAGAAGCTGCGCATCGCCCACGCCGCCGCCGCGCTGGTCAAGGAACACGAAACCATCGGCCTCGCCGCGGGCACCACCACCACGCTTATCGCCCGCCAGCTCCTGCACCGGCGCGGAATCCACATCATCACCAACGCCATCAACATCGGCATGGAACTTAGCTCGATTACCGCGCTTGATACCACTCTCACCGGCGGTTCCATGCGCTGGGCCGGCGCCTTCTCCCTGGTCGGGCCCGCCGCCATCGAGACGCTCAACATGTTTGTGCTCGATCGCCTTTTTCTCAGTGTCACCGGCATGGACCCGGAACACGGCGCTACCATGATCGAGCCTGAAGAGGCCGCCGTCTCGCGCGTCATGGTCCGCCAGGCACGCGAAGTCGTCGTGGTGGCCGACTCCAGCAAGATGGGGATGGTCAGCCCCGCCGTCATCTGCCCCCCGCGCGACATTGACTTGCTCATCACCGACGACGGCATCTCAGAAGAAGCCATCAACGCATTCGCCGCCAACGACGTCCGCGTCCTCGTCGTCTAAGCGATTACTGCTTACTTTTCCGGTCAGGAAGAAAACTCCAGATCTCCGGATCCTCTGATCCCAGCACCCAGGAACAGAACCCCTCAACCCCGCGGTCCGCCGCCAGTTGATAGCGGTCGCGAAAAGTGCGCAGATCGGTATAAAAAATCCACTCCCGCATCTGGTCTCGGTAGAAATAGAAAAAGGCGCTGTGGTCTGCCGCATCCCAGTCCAGCTTGCCCCCAAACGCCGTCGCCAGTTGCAGCGCGTCTGGCGTGCTGATGTAGTCGGCCGAAGGGTTCGGCTTCTCGTCGCCGGTGGCCTTATCCACGGTGGGTTCGCCGGTATACCAGTGATAGCCGTAGAGCGGAATGCCCACCGAAAGCTTCTCTTTGGGAACCGACTTCAGCGCGTAATCCAGGTTTTCGGTTGTCCACTGCCATCCCGCTACGGGCCCCGGCATGGTCCAGCGTGTCTGCTGGTCGTAGGTCATCAGGCAGACCAGGTCAACCGACTTGGCCAGCGCGGCAAGGTCGTACGCGCCGCGCCAGTCTGTATAAATCCACTTTGCAAATCCGCCATTGCCGGGATAGCCGGGCGCGTTGGGCACCGTGGCAATCGTTAATTGCAGGCCGGCTTTGTGCAGCGCATCGGCTGACCGTGCAACCACCGCGCTCAACCCGTCGCGGTCAAGATAATTCAGGTTCTCGAAATCAAATTGGAAGCCCAAATAACCGTGCAGCTTCGCCTCGCGGATCATGGCGTCGTTCATTCGCTGCTGGGCCTCCGCGCTTGCGGCCAGGTCGTGGAACTTCTTCTTGCCAAACAACGCCACAATCGGCATCACCGGCAATCCCTCGCCATGCGCGGTATCAAGCACCGTGGGGTTCGGTGCCCCCGTAACCAATCCATTCTCGTCCACGTTGTACCAGGTGGGCACGATCAGGTCGATCTTGCCGGAATGCGCCAAGAACGAGCGAATCGACTCCGGGCTGTCCGTCATATAGAAAAGCGCTACTGGCTTGGCAAACAAGCTCGAGCCGCACAGCAAATACAGAATCGGAATCAGAAACCGCCGCATGGTAATCACCCTGAGCTCGAAGAGCATTTCACTGCGCACCGTATGGAAAATCGGTAAAACTCACGCGCAAGTGTTAATCGAAATATAATCGATCCTTCCGGCTTCTTCGCCATATTTGTGTCCATCCGTCCCGCGTTGATTGATTCGCCCGCAAGCCTTGAAAGGATGAGTCCCGCAACCATGAATTTCGAAACGATGAGAAGTTCTCCGACGCGTCGTGATGTGCTGGCGGCAGCAGGTGCGTGGACGCTGACGATGGCAGGCGCGCGGATGGGGTTCGCGGAACCGGAACAAATCTCCCAGTTGCCTCACGCCCGTCCCGCACCGCCCGATCGCCGCTTCACTTCGATTGCTGTTGAAGCAGCAATAGTCAGCTTGCGACAAAAAATTGCTGACCCCGCTCTACGCGTTCTGGTGGAGAATTGCCTGCCCAACACGCTCGACACCACCGTCTTTCCCGGGATCTTCGAGAACCAGCCCGACACCTACGTGGTCACCGGAGATATCGACGCCATGTGGCTGCGCGATTCCTCGGCGCAGGTAGGCCCGTACCTGCAATTCGCCCGGCAGGATAAGCAACTCGACGCGCTCCTCCAGGGCGTCATCCGCCGCCAGACGCGCATGATCCTTATCGACCCATATGCCAACGCCTTCACGCGCTCGCCTGCTGAGCCACCGCTTTCATGGGCGGTTCACGACCAGACCGAGCACCACGCCGGAGTAGCCGAACGCAAGTGGGAGATCGACTCCCTTTGCTATCCCATCCGCCTGGCTCACGGCTACTGGCAGGCCACAAACAATGCCGCTCCATTCGACGTGCAATGGAAGGCCGCTGCAAAAGCCATTCTGGATACATTTGTCGCGCAGCAGCGCAAGCACTCGCCGGGTCCGTACAGTTTCAAGCGCTCCAGCGCGGTCCCTTACGATACCGTTCCGCTTTCGGGATTCGGTAATCCCGCCCGCGCCAACGGAATGATCTTCAGCATGTTTCGACCCTCGGACGATGCCTGCATTTATCCGTTGTTCGTGCCCGCGAATCTGTTCGCGGCGCATTCGCTCAACCAACTGGCAGAACTGGCTGCTCATGCCGCACACGATGCGGACCTCGCGGCGCGCGCTTCGGCGCTTGCGGTTGAAGTGGCGCAGGCGGTGGTGCAGTGCGGTCGCGTGAACCATCCTCGATTCGGCCAGATATGGGCCTTTGAGGTCGACGGCTACGGCAACAGTCTCATGATGGACGACGCCAACGCGCCCGGCCTGCTTTCGCTCGCGTATTTGGGCGCGTGCCGCCTGGACGACCCCACATACATCCGTTCGCGCGCCTTCGCTCTCAGCGACAGCAATCCATATTTCTTTCGCGGATCGGCTGCCGAGGGCGTGGGCGGCCCGCACGAAGGCCTCGATGCAATATGGCCCATGTCCATACTCTTCCGGGCCTTCACGTCTACCAGCGATGTTGAAATTCGCCAATGCCTGCGCTCGTTGCGGGATACAACCGCCGAAACCGGCTTCATGCACGAAACATTCATGAAGAACGATCCGGCCAAATTCACGCGACCTTGGTTTGCCTGGGCCAACACGCTCTTTGGCGAACTGATGCTGAAACTGGCCGCGGATCGGCCGGCGCTCCTGGCTGCTCCGCTGGGCTGAGCGTACGCTAAGGCGTCGAGCGCAGCAGGGAACTGAGCGGCGTGGAACTCTGGCTCAAATCGTCCGTGCCCTTCAGCGAATCGGTCGCCGTCACGCGCGATCCTAACGCGCGCATCAGGTCGGGAAGATCGTAGCGCAGCATCACGCCGGGAATCACGTCTTCAGGCGCGCCGATGGGCAGCGGCGCATCCACCAGGCTGCGGTAGCTCGTGAGCGCATGGTCGATTGCAATGTGCCGGAGGCGGCGGTCGAGCACTGCGGCGTGAAGCAGCACCACGCCCATGTGCTCGCTCGCCACGGCGGAGATGCGGGCCGGATCCACGTCCGCGCGCTGGGCAAGGTAATCCACTGCGCCGATTGCGTCGTCCGTGCGCAGGCCCACCAGCGTGCGCCCCACCAGGCCGGCGCGCATGCTGAGCAGATAAAACGGGCCGAGCAGCGGAGCTTTCATATCGTCCGTGCCAGGAGGCGAAGGACGAGGCGTAATGGCCAAAACAACGTTGCCTGCGGCAGCCAGCGCAACGAACTTCGCCTTGTTCGCGCGCGCAATCTCATTGTCCACATCGATCGAACTCGGCAGCAGAAAAAGAACCGCCGGATGCCGCCCGGCCGCCTCGGGGATTGCGATCTTGCCTTCAAGATCGATGCCATCGCTGGGCAGCGCGATCGCTCCGCTTCTGGCCGCCAATAATTCCAGTTCGTATTTTGAAGTTCGGGGTTTTGCCACCGCTCCCGTCGCCTCGCGGACCGCCGCGGCAAGCTGTTTGTCTCTAATAGACGGGGGATTTGCGGAAATAATCTCCGCAGCGCGCACGAGATTCAGGCTAAAAACCGTTGCGCAGTTGGGAAAACTCGTGGACACCTGGCCGGTGGGTGTCACTTGAAATGCATCCTTGGGAATGCTGGCCATCGCGTTTCTCTGGCCGAACGTGAGATAGGCGGCAGGGACTTTGGGATGATCCGCATCCGCGCCGAGCTCGAGATTTCTCATGAAGAAGCTGAGAATGTAGCCCATGATCGGCCGCAACGCGCCATGGGCGCCCGGTCCGGTAATGAACTGCAACCGCGCATCGGGGGAAATGCGATTCGTCGTATCGGCATTCAGAGCGGGCGCGGTTGGTGTGGGCGGCACTGCGGGCGGCCCGCTGCCGAACGGCGTTCCTGCGCTCGCCGGGTCGGAGAGCGAATAAAAACGCCGCGCCTCAATCACGCTGCTGCGCGCGTTTGCAAACGGAAACATGTCGGAGTAAGTGGCGATCACCGCATAGGGACGCGGCGCGACCAGTTCAATCCAGTCGGGAAAATCGAAGCCCGAAGAGATGAAGCGCGGAGTCGACTGCTCCGCGTCCTGCGGTCCGAGCGTGGGCAGCAGCGTGTCGAACGAGGTGGTGTAGCAGGCCACGCCCACCGCGGCAATGCGCGGATCAAGCGCGCCAACCAGCGCCGTGATCGTTCCTCCACCCGAACAGCCGAATGCGCCGATGCGATGCGGATCGACCTCCGGCACCTCCGATAAATAATCGATGCCGCGCATCGCCGATCAACATGGGCTGCAAACTGGCCTCGCCGTGTTCGCCGGTGGGCGCTTTGGCCATCGAGTTTCCAGGCCTGGCGGGATCGGGATATTGCAATCGCTCGCCCTGCCCAATGGGGTCGTAGGAGAGCACGACGAATCCATTCAGGGCAAAAAACGCGGCGGTGCTTGCGTCGCCGGCGTTGCCGGATGGAGCGTGTCCCGGCGACATCAGAATTGCCGGGCGCGAGTGCTCTGCTGCGTGGCCATCGGGGAGATACAACAACGCCGTGACGCGAAAGCCGGGCTGACTCTCGAAGATCACCTTCCGGATGCGAAATCCGTCCGCCTGGGTCTCGCCCAAAGCGTGGCATGAAGCGGCGTGCGCTCTGGCAGCGTGCCGATCAATTGCAAAATCCGCCCGCGAACATTCGCCTGCCGTGCTTCGGCCTGCGCTCGAGTGTGCAGGCTCGCCACACCTGCGGCGCGCAAAGTCGTGTACTGTGCCGCGATGCCATCGAGATACTTGTCCAGCCGCAGCCGTCCTGCGTTGGCCGGGTCGGCGGCGCGAACTTGCGCCGCGCCCTGCGCCGGAACAGCAGTCTGTGCGCCGGCATTGCCGGCCCATGAAACCAGCGCAAAAACAAAAACAGCAACAGAAAAGCTTCGAGTCATCAAACGAATTGAAACTCCTTCTGCGCCCAGTGGTCAACCGGCTCTACACCCGCCCGCTCCGCGTCATCGCAAGCACCAAGACACCGGCGATGGCGAGAAGCTATCCTGTTCGTGTCATGATGGGGCGCAATCCCGGTAATCTCCTTCGCTGGTTGTTCGATTCCCGCCACGCGCCGCAGGGCCGGCTGGTTCCGCGGTGGATCTTCCTGCGCTCGCTCGCCGCCATTTATTTCTCTGCGTTTTATTCGCTGCTCTTTCAGATCAACGGGCTAATCGGCCCCGAGGGCGTGCTCCCCGCGCAGCAATACCTGGCTGCCGTCGCGCGCTCCATGGGCGCCGAGCGTTATTGGTTCGCGCCGTCGCTCTTCTGGTTCTCGTCTACCTCATCCATGCTGGTGGCCGTGATGGGTATAGGCCTGGCCGCATCGCTCATTGCATTCCTCAATCTTTGGCCGCGCCTCAGTTTCTTCGTCTGCTTCCTCTCCTTTGTTGGCGCGTCCGACGTTTTCTCCGGCTATCAATCCGACGGCATGCTGCTTGAAGCCGGCTTCCTCGCATTGTTCTTTGCTCCCCGCGGACTCCTGCCCGGATGGGGAGCCAATGACCCTCCTTCGCGAGCCAGCCAGTTTCTTCTGCAATGGGAGTGGTTCCGCATCTACTTTGAATCCGGCATGGTCAAGCTGCTCAGCGGCGACCTTCAATGGCGCAATTTCACCGCCATGGATGAGTACTACCAGAACGGCCCGCTGCCTACCTGGATCGGCTGGTATGTCGAGCATCTTCCCCATTGGTTCCACGCCGCCTCGGTGGCCGGAACCCTCGCGCTCGAACTGGGCCTCGTTTTCATGCTGTTTTTTCCCCGCCGCGTGCGCCTGATCTGTTTTTTCATCGTCACGCCCTGGGAGATCGGTGTAATCCTCACCGCCAATTACACGTTCCTCAATTACCTGGTGCTCTCGCTTGGCTTCTTGTTGCTCGACGATAGATTCCTGCGCCGGTTTGTCCCCGCGCGTTTTTTGCCGCACAAGCCGGAACGAATTGCGGAAATCGAGCCGCCCGAGGAATTGTCGCTTTCCATCCTCGCCACCAACGTAGCCAGCACTGAAACGCCTGAATCGGAGCCGGACGAACATGACCGCGCGCGCCGGCCATGGCACGGCAGGCTCACCGACCACTGGAGCGCGGTGCGCCTCGCAATTGCTGCCTTGATGCTCTCCTGGATTGCCTACAACACTACCGCGGAGATGATCGGCATTCCGTTGCGCCACGTTCCGTTGCCCACCACACCCATCGCCGCGCTCGAACCCTTTCGCATTGCCAACCAATACGGCCTCTTTGCGGTCATGACCCGCGGCCGTTACGAAATCGAGTTCCAGGGCTCGAATGATGGCATCAACTGGATCCCCTATCCCTTCCAATTCAAGCCCCAGCCCCTCGACGAGCGCCCCGGAATCTACGCGCCCTATCAGCCGCGTTTCGACTGGAACCTCTGGTTCGCCTCCCTCGGCAGCTGGCGGCAGAACGATATCGTTCCTCTGACTGAAGAGCGCCTGCTCCTCAACAGCCCCGCCGTTCTATCGCTCTTCAGGAGCAACCCGTTCCCGCAGCTTCCGCCGCGTTATGTGCGTGCGATCCTCTGGCAGTACTGGTTCACCTCTACAGACGAAAAGCGCCGCACCGGGAACTGGTGGCGTCGTGAGTCTCTCGGCCTCTACGCGCCTGAGATCACGCTCACCGCGGACGGCAACGTCAATGTGGTCCAATGGCCTGAGGAACTCGAGCCGCACGAGTGAGGGACAATGACACCATGAGCCGCGCTTGCATAATCGGATCGGGCCCCAACGGGCTCGCCGCGGCCGTTGTGCTCGCGCAGGCCGGGTTCGCCGTCGAGGTCTTCGAGGCCGAAGCCGAACCCGGTGGCGCAACCCGCTCGCTGCCGCTCACGCTCCCCGGCTTTCTGCACGACTTTGGCTCCGCCGTGCATCCACTCGCCGCGGGCTCGCCCTTCTTCTCCACGCTCCCTCTTGCGGATCACGGGCTCGATTGGATCCACGGCGATGCGCCGCTCGCCCATCCCCTCGACGATGGCTCCGCGGTGATTCTTGAGCGCGGCCTCGGTGACGCGGAGCGCGCTCTCGGCTCCGATGGTGATGCGTGGCGCCGCCTGGTCGAGCCAGCCGTGGATTATTGGAAGGAGTTCGCTGAATACATCCTTGCGCCCCCGCTCCGCATTCCTCGTCATCCATTCCGCATGGCGCGCTTCGGGTTGACCGCCTTTCAGCCGGCGCAGACCCTGGCCGGAAACCACTTCACCACTGCCCGCGCGCGTGCGCTCTTTGCGGGCCTGGCAGGCCATTCGTCTCTCGGCTTCGACCAACCGCTCAGCGCGGCCGCAGCTTTGGTGCTCGGCGCGGCAGCTCACGCCGTCGGCTGGCCCATTCCGCGCGGAGGCGCACGCGCCATTCCGCAAGCACTTGTAAGTTACCTCAGTGCTTTGGGCGGAACAGTACGCGCCTCGCGCCGCATGGATGCGCACGCCTTCCGCGAGCTGGATTGCGCGCTCACCCTCTGCGATGTCGCGCCCCGGCAATTGCTCTCGATCGCCGGTGATCGCCTCGCTTTCGGCTATCGTCGTTCGCTGGATCGGTTTCAGCTCGGCCCCGGCGCATTCAAAATCGACTTTGCGCTCTCTGAGCGTGTGCCCTGGCGCGCTAAGGAATGCGGCCGCGCCATCACCGTGCACCTGGGTGGCACGTTTGAAGAGATCGCCTCCGCGGAAGATGCGGTTGCGCACGGGCGAGAAGCAGAACGGCCCTTCGTGCTCGCCGCGCAGCCCACGCTCTTCGATTCCGCCCGCGCGCCCCGCGGCAAGCACGTCCTGTGGGCTTATTGTCATGTGCCCAACGGCTCGGCAGTAGATATGACGGAGCGCATCGAGGCCCAGATCGAACGCTTCGCTCCCGGATTCCACGATTGCATTCTGGCCCGTCATGTTTCTCCGCCCGCACTGCTCGAATCAATGGACGCGAACCTTGCCGGCGGCGACATCGGCGGCGGCGCCTTATCTCTCCGCCAGTTCTTCTTCCGCCCGGCACTGCGCCCCTACTCCACTGGCACGCCCGGTCTCTATCTGTGTTCCGCGTCCACGCCGCCCGGCGGAGGGGTGCACGGTATGTGCGGCTATCACGCCGCCAGGCTTGCCCTGCGCCAAATGAAATAATGAAACGATGACCGGCTTGGATCAGCAGGATACGCTTCAACAATTCGCAAGCGACAACTACGCGGGCATTTGCCCCGAGGCATGGCAGGCCCTCGAAGCCGCCAATTGCGGACATGCGACTTCCTACGGGGACGACCCCTGGACGGCTGCTGCGTCGGACGCTTTTCGCAGGATGTTTGAGACCGATTGCGAGGTTTTCTTTGTATTCAATGGCACCGCGGCCAACTCCCTCGCCCTCGCCTCGCTCTGCCAGTCTTACCACGGCGTCATCTGCTGTGACCAATCGCACGTGGAAACCGATGAGTGCGGCGCCCCGGAGTTTTTCTCAAACGGCTCCAAGCTCCTCGTCTCAACCAGCGCCGATGGCAAAATGACGCCCCACTCCATTCATGAGTTGGCCACCAAGCGCCATGACATCCACTATCCCAAGCCCCGCGCCGTCACCATCACCCAATCCACTGAGACCGGCCGCGTTTATTCGCTCGATGAGCTGCGTGCCATTTCCGCGGAGTGCAAAACGCATGGCCTGTCTCTGCACATGGACGGCGCGCGCTTCGCCAATGCCGCCGCCAACCTGGGCTGCTCGCCGGCCGAAATGACATGGAAGAGCGGCGTCGACGTCCTCTGCTTTGGCGGCACCAAAAACGGCATGGCCGTCGGCGAAGCGGTCCTGTTCTTCGATCGCGCCCTGGCGGCGGATTTCGATTACCGCTGCAAGCAGGCAGGCCAGCTCGCTTCGAAGATGCGCTTCCTTTCCGCTCCCTGGGTCGGAATGTTGGAGAGCGGCGCGTGGCTGCGCAACGCCAGACATGCAAATGACAGTGCGCGCCGATTCGCCGCGCAGATCGCCGCCATCCCCGGCCTTCGCCTGGTCCAGCCCGTTGAAGCCAACGCGGTCTTTGTTTCCGCTTCCGACGAAATCCTCGAGTGCGTCCGTAACCGCGGCTGGAAGTTTTACACATTCATCGGTGGCGCTGCGCGATTCATGTTTTCGTGGGACAGCGATCCGGCCCGCGTCGACGCCTTCTGCCGCGACCTGAAAGAATGTGCGGCGCAGGCGACTTAAGCTCCATCCGCGCTCAACTAACATGCCGCGCCCGAAAACTCCGCCAGTGAAACGTGAGAATAACTCTCAATGTAATCAACGAACTCGTCAACAATTCGGCTTTACTCTATCTTTATGAATAATTCAATTGCATAAGTCGTACGATTGCGCTTATGGTAATTCGAGGCGACCGGTGCTCTCCCCTCGCGTACTCGCTTATCCCTGCCACCAACAGGCCGCAGACCGTTTGCCGAACCAATGGAGGGTCTATGGGAATATCGGAGATTCTGGCATCAGTCGATCGCGAGATCGCTTTGCTCAAACATGCGCGCGCACTGCTCGGCGCCGCATCGGCGGCTGTGCCCCCCAAAAAGCGAGGCAGGCCCCGGAAAGCCATAGCGGCAGTTACACCTGAGCCCGCAAAGCCTGTCAAGACAAAAAGGAAAAAGAGACACCTTACTCCTGAAGGACGCAAGCGCATTGCTGAAGCTGTCAAGCGCCGGTGGGAAATCCAAAAGAAGGCTGCGGCTGCCGTTCAGAAGTAATTCCGCCATCGTACCGGACTAATCAATGTAACTGGGCCTGAGCAGCCTTGGATTTGAAGGCCGCGGCGTGCTGCGGTTCGCCGCTGACAGGGAATCGTTCGGCATCTGTGCCAGCTGAATGAATAAGCGTAGCTATAGTTATGAGATATATGGCACTGGAGTGTCAATGTTAGTTCATCCTGGCTGGTTACGGAGCCAGGAGATACTCTTTCATCGGCTTATAGATTCCCATTTGTCCGAACTCGAGGAATTGAAGATCGCTTCAATCACCGCCATGTTCCCAATCGAGTCTTCCAACCCCACTGCGACCTCCGTATCTTCCCGGATCGCCTTGGCGAAGGCATCGCCCTGCATCGTGTATTGATCACCGGTTGGAAAAATCTCCGTGGTAATGCCGCTGCCTGTCAGGTCTCCGGTGGAGTCGATAAACAGCCGCGTGGGCCGGTCGTTGGGCGCGTTGAATGGAATCTCCAGTTCGATACGCCCGCGCGTTCCCAGGAAGTGAATTCGCTGGTAAGGAATTAACTGCGTGCTGCAAGTGAAGATCGCGTGGCCGCCGGGAAATTCGAGAATCGCCGAAGCCAGCCGGTCGGTGCCCATCTGCGCATCGCGCTCGATTGCCGCAACCACCCGCGCCGGCTCCTCACGGAATGCATAGCGCGACGCATGAATTAGATAGCAGCCAATGTCATACACGCCGCCGCCGCCCGTCTCCACCCGGTTGCGAATATTCGCCGGGTTGATGTTGAAGTAACTGAAGAAGCCCGTCACGGAGCGCAGTTCGCCGATGCGCGATTCATCGAGTAACTCGCGCAGCCGCAGCCACTGCGGAAAGCTGCGGATCATGAATGCTTCGCAGATTTTAACGCCGGTCCGCGCGCGCACATCGAGCAGCGTCTTCGCCTCCGCCACCGTCATGCCCAGCGGCTTCTCGCACAATACATGCTTGCCGGCCTCCGCTGCCTTCCTCGTCCACGGCACGTGGAGCTGGTTGGGAAGCGGATTGTAAATCGCGTCGATGCCGGGGTCGGCCAGCAGCTCTTCATACGATCCGTAGGCGGTGGGTATAGCGAGCGCGTTCGCCGCTTCTCTGGCCCTGACCAAATCGCGCGATGCAATGGCCGCGACCGTCGTGCTTTGGCCCCGCTGCATGGCAGGGATCACTTTCTTCAGTCCGATGGCGGCGGTGCTGAGTACTCCAATGCGAAGCTTTTCCGGCATAGACGCATGATACAACCGGCGCACGCGGCCCCGGCCCATCCATCAGGACAGGCCGGACGCTATCCCCACCGCCTCCGCGGCGGTTGCCGCCACGCGCAATAACTCCCGGTTTCCGGGTTTCAGAAATCCCGCTGCCACTGCCGAATCGAGAAAGCTGAGCAGCCCATCCCAGTAACCCGCCGTATTCAGCAGAATGCAGGGCTTGTCATGCAACCCAAGCTGCGCCCATGTGACCGCCTCCAGCAACTCGTCCAGCGTGCCGTACCCGCCGGGCAGCGCAATAAACGCGTCCGCCAGCGCATGCATGCGCGCCTTGCGCTCGTGCATCGTCGGCACCAGTTCGAGCACCGTCAATCCGGTGTGCGCAATCTCCCGGCCTGCCAGCACCTCGGGCAATACGCCGATCACCTCCCCGCCGTGTTCGAGCGCCGCATCGGCTACCGCCCCCATCAGCCCCACGTTGGCCCCGCCATACACCAGCCCCAGGCGCGCTGCTGCAATGGCCTCGCCCAGCCTTCGCGCTTCAAAAAGAAATGCCGGATCGACACCCTCGGCAGAACCACAGTAAACCGCGACGCGCCGAACCGCCGGGCCACCCGATGAGATCAACTGTGTCATAGATATCCAAGCATACCGCGGCCGCGGCTCGATGCGCTCAGTTCAGTTTTTCACGCCCCTGAAGAGCAGGATAATCGGAATACAGCAAAACGAGAGATAACCAAGCAGGCGGAAGTTGTCCACGTAAGCCATCAGCGATGCCTGCTGCTGAAGCATCTCGTAGATGGCTCCGAGCGCCTTCTGGTGCGCCGCATAAGCGCTCGAGCCCGTCAGGAAAAGCTTGCCCTCAAGTCCTCTCACCATGCTTTCGGCGACGCTGGCGGCGGTAAAATGCGACGCCAGGTAGTTCTGGTGAACCTGGGCTCTGCGAACCAGCAGTGTGGTGGCGCTGGCAATTCCCACGCTGCCGCCGATATTGCGTACCAGGTTGTAAATGCCGGCCGCATTCCCAATCTCCTGCTTGCGCAGCCGGCTCATGGCCATGGTAGTGAGCGGCACAAAGATGAAGCCGCCCGCAAAACCATTCATGAAGTTGGGCGTCACAACGGACATCATGGAAATGTCGAGATTCACCCGGCCCAGCATCAGCGTGGAAAATCCGAGAATCAAGAAACCGAAGGTCAGCAACAGGCGGTTGTCCACGCGATTGACGAGCATGCCCGCAGCCAGCATCGAAAGCATGGAGCCAATGCCGCGCGGACTCACCGCCAGGCCGCTCGCGAGCGCCGAATAACCAAGCAGGGTTTGCAGAAACAACGGCAGTAAAGCCGTAGAGCTGTACAGCACGAATCCGTACAAGCCGGTAATCAGCGTGCCCGCCGCAAAATTGCGGTTCAGCAGTATGCGCAGTTGCACAATCGGTTCGCGGCACTTCAATTCCCGCGCCACAAACGCGATAAAGGCCGCCACGGAAGTGGCCGCGGTCCACCGGATCCAGGTCGCGGAAAACCAGTCCGCTTCCTGCCCTTTGTCGAGCACCAGTTGCAGCGAGCCCAGCCACAAAGCCATCAAGCCAAAACCCACCGAATCGATCGCGCCTCGAAATGCTCCCTTCAGGTAAGGAGGATCCTCAATGAAGATGCTGACCAGAAAAAGTGCCAGCACGCCCACCGGTAGATTGATGTAGAAAATCCACCGCCATGAGTAGCTATCGGTAATCCATCCGCCCAGCGTGGGCCCAATCACCGGAGCCACCACGATTCCCATGCCATAAACCGCCATCGCCTTGCCGTGTTGCCCGCGCGGAAAACTCTCCAGCAGAATGGACTGCGCCAGCGGCTGCATTCCACCACCGCCCGCCCCCTGCAGAATTCGCGCCAGGATCAGCATGGGCATGTTCGCAGCCATGCCGCAAAGCATGGACGCCCCGGTAAACAGCAAAATCGAGAACATCAGCAGCCGCTTGCGGCCAATGCGGCGCGCGATCCAGTTGGTGGCCGGCAACATGATCGCGTTCGAGACCAGGTAACTGGTCAGCACCCAGGTGGCCTCGTCGGTCGAGGCCGACAGGTTCCCCGCAATGTGCGGCAATGCAACGTTGGCCACCGAGGAATCCAGCACCACCATGAACGTGGCCGTCATCACCGCCGTTGCGATTGCCCAGGGATTGGCCGACGGCGCCCAGGGAAGCGATTCCGCGGCCGGTGCGCGCTGCGAATCGCTCATCGGGCCCACCCTCCGCGGCGCTCTCTGGACCGGTGGAGCAGTGCGCTGTATGTTGGGTAAATGACCATGCGGTCATTCAAGTATACTGTAAAGTCATAACAGGAAACGTGCCGCCGGGCGATGCCCCGGCCGGCGAATCTGCCCCCGGGGAGTCCCGCGGGCAATCAGCACCTGAGATGAAAACCAAGAACCAGATCGTCACCGAATTCCGCCGCCACGCCATCCTCGATGCCGCGCGCAAGGTCTTCGCGCGCAAGGGCTTCTCCCAGGGAATCGTGGACGATATCGCCACCGAAGCCGGGCTGGCAAAAGGCACCATCTATCTCTATTTCCGCTCCAAGAAAGACATTTACAAAGCCCTTTTGCACCACGACATGGAAGCCTTAAAAGCCAACGCCCTTGAGCGCATTGCCGGCGCCGTCACGCTCCGGGAAAAAATGGCCGCGTTCGCACTCGTCCGGCTTGAAAATGCAGAGGCTAACAGGGAAATCTTTCGCATCATGGATACCCAGCCCGCCAACCTCTCGTTTACCCGCAGCCAGTATCGCGATTGGCTTCAGGAACCTGTCTTACAGCTGGCCGCCGCCATTGAAGACGCTCAGCGCAGAGGCGAGGTGACGGCCGTGCCAGCGGAAAAAGCGGCCTGGGCTGTTTCCGACATGGTGCGTGGAGCCATCCAGCGCCGGCTGCTGGGACAAACCGATTTGACCTTGGACCAGGAAGCCGAATTCGTGGTCGATCTGATCTGGGCGGCGCTCCGCCCCCATACAACTCGTGAAAACGCATGATGCGACCCGGCGACCGTCGATACCCTTAGGACGGTACACTGGATACAGGACCCTTCCCGCCCGGATCACGCCTTGCAGCCGCTCCTTGCCAACCTGAACCCCGAACAGCGCGCCGCGGTCGAAGCCACCGAGGGCCCTCTGCTCATCCTGGCCGGCGCAGGCTCGGGCAAAACCCGCGTCATCACCAGCCGCATCGCCTGGCTCATCCGCGAAAAGGGCATCGCACCCGATTCCATTCTGGCCGTCACCTTCACCAATAAAGCCGCCGCAGAGATGGGCGAGCGCGTCGACCGCCTGCTCGGCCACTCCACGCTGGCCAAGCCCCTGATCGCTACCTTTCATTCCTTTTGCGTGCGCGTCCTCCGCCGCGACATTGAAGCCCTCAGGGTCGGCAACCAGGGCCTCACCCGCTCCTTTGCCATCTACGATGAGAGTGACCAGCAGGGAATCGTCAAGCAGATCATGCGCCGCATGGGTCTCGACACCAAGCAGCTCACCCCGCGCACCGTCCTCGGCCGCATCTCCTGGGCCAAAAACCACATGGTCGATCCCCAGGAGTACTACCTCGCCTCAAAAGATCCCAACAGCGAGCGCATCGCCCACATCTTCAAGGGCTACCAGGCCGAACTTCTCAAAAACAACGCGCTCGATTTCGACGACCTGCTGCTTGAAGCCGTTCGCCTGCTCAAAGCTTCCGGCGAGGTCCGCGAGCGCTACCAGCGACGCTACCGCTATCTCCTCGTCGACGAGTACCAGGACACCAACCGCCCGCAGTACGAACTCATGAAGCTGCTGGCCGGCGAGCAAAAAAACGTCTGCGCGGTCGGCGACGAGGACCAGAGCATCTACTCCTGGCGCGGCGCGGATATTCGCAACATTCTTGAATTCGAAAAGGACTTTCCCAACGCCCACATCGTCCGCCTCGAGCAGAACTACCGCTCCACGCAGGTCATTCTCGAAGCAGCCGGCGCCGTGGTCGCCAACAACATCCGCCGCAAGGGAAAGAAGCTCTGGACCGACCGCCAGGGCGGTTCCCTCATCGGCTACTACGAGGCGCCCGACGGCGAAAACGAAGCTCTCTTCATCGCCGACAGGATTCAGGCGTTTCTGCGCGAGCAACAAAACTCCTCAGAAGAGTCGAACCGCGGAGCGGGCGGAGCTGCGGTGCTGTACCGCACCAACTCCCAATCGCGCCTGGTCGAAGAGGCCCTCCGCCGCTACAACATCTCCTACACCATGGTTGGCGGATTCAGCTTTTACGAGCGCGCTGAGATCAAGGACCTGCTCGCCTACCTCCGCCTTGTTCGCAATCCCCACGATTCCATGGCCCTGCAGCGTGTCATCAACACCCCCACGCGCGGCATCGGCAAGACCACCCTCGAGACCCTGGAGCGCGTGGCCCTTGAAACCGACAGCTCCACGTGGGACGCCACCGCTGGCGCCATCCGCAACAGGCTCATTCCCACCCGCGCCCTGATGGCTCTTGACTCCTTCCGCCAGCTCATTCTCGATGCCCAGGCCATGATGGACCCCGACTTCGCCGGCAAGCTTTCCGCCGACGTCGCCGAGACCGAAGCTGATGAAGCCGATACCGGATTCTCCTTCGGCGCTGAGGCAGAAATCTCGATCAAACGAGCAGAAACGGCAGGTCCGGGCTTCAACCCCGGCATTGAAGGCGCAGATTTGGCCCCAATCGGAAGCGCGGGCGATTTCCGCCAGATTCCGCTGCTCGATGCGTCGCATTTTTCGCCCTTCGCCGCCGCGCCCAAGCGCCCGTTCCTGAAAATGCCCAGGAAGGAAATGGAACCTCAAGCCTCAGAAACCGGCGAGCCCCAGGTCCCGGCTCTGGATCCCGGGGTGGAAACTCAACCAGGTTCGGAATCTACTTCAAAACAAGAACCGCCCGAAGGGACGGAAGGCGCCTTTCGCAGGCCTAGCGACTCCGCCACCCTCCCCGAGCTAATCCGTTTCATCATTGACCGCACCGGCTACATCAAGGCTCTCGAAACCGAAGGTTCGCCGGAGGCATTCAGCCGCATTGAAAACCTGAAAGAACTGGCTAACGCCGCCCACGACGCCGAAGTTCGCGGCGAAACCCTGGCCGAATTCCTCGACCACGCCGCCCTCGCGTCCGACACCGACCAATACGATCCCAATTCGCGCGTCACGCTGATGACCCTTCACGCCGCCAAGGGTCTCGAATTCCCGCTCGTCTTTCTTGCCGGCCTCGAGGAGGGTTTGTTTCCCCACTCCCGCACGCTTTCCAACCCCGAGGAACTCGAAGAGGAGCGCCGCCTCTGCTATGTCGGCATGACCCGCGCCATGAACACCCTCGTCCTCACCCGCGCGCATTACAGAAGAAGGTATGGCAACGACGCGCCGGAGATGAGCATTCCCTCGCGCTTTCTTGAGGAAGTCCCTTCGCAACTGGTCGAAAACCTCGGCGGACGAAGCCCCGCGTGGTCCACTCCGGCCTATGGATCGGGCTATGGCGCGGGGCGCCGCCGGACCACAGGCGACATCGACGGCCGTCATTACAACTACGAGGACGAGAGCCAGGAAACCCAGAGCATCCCGGCATCCGCCAGCCGCGGATCGGGAACGCCAAAGCGCCGAGCGCCGGGCAAGCCCTTCACCGCCTCCTGGATGACCAGCCGCAAACCCAACTCCCCCGGTCAGGAATCTGCTCCAAAAGGCGAAAGCGGGGGAGCTCCGGAAGCGCCGCCGCGACCAGATTCAATTGACAACATCGCGCGCTTTTTC
>Ga0302320_10002720_pt1 | contig 41342 bp, 41 predicted proteins | sample Bog_T0_3_FD_202130 | JGI IMG/M metagenome (GOLD analysis project Ga0302320, IMG submission 202130) | Peat permafrost microbial communities from Stordalen Mire near Abisko, Sweden - Bog_T0_3 | ecosystem: Environmental > Terrestrial > Soil > Wetlands > Peat | place: Sweden: Abisko, Stordalen Mire... | reverse complement strand
GTGTTGGTGGTTGGACAACCATGGCTCGATACAGAGGTTCTCGCCAAGGAAGAAAAACTTCGGTTGTGGTGTGGTTCCGAGGGCGATGCCTACCGGCACAACGTATCGACTTACTACTCGTCGGAGGTACTGGCTCAACTGACGACTGAACTGAACCAACTGGCTGCCCGGGTAGCAAAGCAGAACGGTGCCGCCATGATCGACGTGCAGAACTGCCTCCAGCCTCCCGCTGCCTGCTTCTACGACGACATACATTTCACACCGCTTGGAGCGGCAATCGTCGCCGATGCCGTGAGTAACGCGCTCCTCAGGGATGCTACGTCGTCGTAAGTTGGAGATATCTCCCCGCGTTCCAAGCTTGCGCCACTCGCCTCGGTGGCCACCTCAAAACCGGCCACGAAGGATGGCCCAGCAGGATGCTGAAAAATGAGCAGAATTCTGCATAAATCAGCACTCCGGCGTTATTCCGAGAGTGCTTCCGCAGGTTGTTCAGGTCTCGAGTGAAGGTTGGCGGCGGCAGAGGCGCTTTTAGGCACACTTCTGCTGCGGGGTGCGATCAACGCGATTGCGGATGCGCACCAGATTATAAGCCGCCGCCGTGAAGGTGAATACCCAGCCGACCTGCTCCGCCTCACGATGCCGCAGTTTGCGCAACAGCCCCACAGTTTTCATCCAGCCAAAGACCTCTTCGATTCTCTTGCGCTTTCTCTGATTCACCCGGTAGCCATCGTGACGAGTGGTGCGCTAGTCGATGGCGCTACGACAGTTGGTGTCATTCTGCGCCAGGTGGGGAGTCACGTTCATGTGTCCCGACTCTCCGACGAAGTCGTGAACGTCATAGCTCTTGTCAGCTCCCAGCGTTACCCGGTTATCGGGAAGATCCGCCTGCACGATCTGCGTCATACATTCGGATCGCTCCTCCTCCAGCAGGGTGCCTCCCTAACCTACGTGAAGGAGCAACTTGGTCATGCCAGTATCCAGTTGACGGTCGACATCTACGGACACCTTATTCCCGGTCCAGATATCTCGTTCGTCGACCGTCTTGACGAGAAACCACAGAAAGTGGAAACCGTCACGAAACCATCCGCAACCCCCGCGCAACCACGCGAAAATGCCGAGACCGAAACTCCTTTGGAAGATATTGATTTGATTGGTGGCGGCGCGTGGACTCGAACCACGGACCTACGGATTATGAGACCGTCGCTCTAACCGGCTGAGCTACGCCGCCACGGGCTGTCTGCGGAGAGGGCCCGCGAGTGCGGGCGGGCAGACATGATGCGGTCAGAATGCGACCGGCATCACTGATTCTATTGGGCCTGTGGAACAGTGTCAAACCGCTCTTCGCGATCATCCGGCGGGAGTTGCGGAGGGGTGAACGCCCGCAGCTGGTTGAGCGCGGATTGATCCTGAGCCCAGAGTTCGGAGTCGTGCGGAGTTTGCAGTTTCGGCTGGAAATCCGTGAAGTAGCGGATCACCGACGTTTGCAGCGCAGCATCGGTGTGGGCAAAGTTGTCTTTGTTCAGCCGCCGCACGAGTTGGCGATAAGTTTCGTCCGCCAGGTCATATTCATGGGCGCGTGAGAGCGCGCCGGTGTCGAGATCGACTGCCGCGAAATTAATATCGGACTGCTTCACCTGCTTCAACTGCTCCCGCAGTGCCGTTACTGTTTGATTGACGCTCTCCATGTAGAGGTCTTCTGTCTTGGGTGTCGGGTCCTTATACGAGAGCCCGCGGAACGGACCGACCTTGGGCATGAAGCGCAGCAGAAATGCCATGAAGCGCGCTCCGGGTCCAGGCTTCGAGTAATCCCGGCCCCAGTTTTTTTCGTAGTCCGCACGCGACAGGTGGTAGAGGAACAGCTTGCGGTTGAAATCGGGAATTTCCTTCGCCATGGTCTTGCCGCGAATGACCAGCGCCACCTTCGTCATCTCGGGAATGACTTTGCTTACGGAGCGGCGGTAGGTCCCGATCGCCAGGTCCTCATGAGTAAGTATGGAGTTCAGGGGAACGCCGTAGGTCCTCAGAAACGCACGCTCCAGTTGCGGCTTGGCAACCTGGAAATCAATAAAGTCGTGAAAGCTCTGCGGCGGATAACGATGACGTGCAACCTGCAGGACATCGAAGCCAAACTCGGTGCGCAGATGTTCGATGCGCCCCTCGTCATAGGTCACGACCGGGCCAAACTTGCGGCGCAGGTCGGGATATTCGATGGGTACGGCGCGGTTGATGAATGGGTGTCCATGGATGTCGGAAACGTAGTGCGCCAGGGTTCCCGCGGCGAAGGCCAATTCATTGATATTGGTCGATTCAAGGAACAGATTTTTCTCGAAGTCCCCGGTGCGGACGTAGTGCGTAAGATCGCTGAAGAGGCGATTTCCGAACGGATAGTAGCCAAGGTCCTGCAGCACCGATCCGCCGTAGGCATAGGCGTGCGCCTGGCGCAGTTCGTCCGGAGTTGCCTGGGGATAGCGGCTGAGCAGCAGGGGCTTGATGCTGTCGTCCCAGACCAGGTCGATCAACTCCTCATGGGTCAGAACGGAATAGGAATATGCCGGCGGTACAAGAACCAGGCAGACCAGAAGGCAGGCAAACGCCGCGCGAACGAGGGTTAATGCGGAGCTGGTTGGCCGCGACCGAGTGTTTCCAGGAACAGCAGGACGATGGCTCCCAGCAAAAGCAGATGCAAACCACCGCCGAAGAAGTCCCCCGCGACCACGCCCGCTGTCCAAGCAGCGAGGAGAACTACGAAGCTCGTCCACACAAATGCACGCCTTCCCGATGTTGGTCTCTGCATCCTGGCCGGCGAAGGAGTTGCCGGCTGTATAGCGATTCTGCCGTTCCATGTTTCCTTCTTCTTCGCGCCTTTCCCGGCTGTGCCGGCGTCGATCCAGCGCGGACTTATCCCGTCGTACGCTGGAGCGGCGGCCTGTCCACATCAGGGGGTTGGCGATCTCCGCAACATGGGAGTATTCTGCACCGTCTGCTTGCCGAATATTGGTCAAAACAGTACACGGCGCGCTGTTCCGGGGCGGCGGGCACAGTCATGCCCCCGGATCCGCGCGGATTCCGGGACATGACTGCTAAACGCGATCATAGAAGTGAGGCTCGAATTTCTGCGGATTTACGGGCGCGCGGCTTCTCCATGCGGACTTGAAATCCGCATGGAGAGTTCCCGGGCGACCGCGCTGTCCTTAGACATGGGCGAGTTCGTGGCGGCGCCGTTCGATGACCGCGATCAGGGTGTTGTAGGAGTCGGAAAAACTCTTGACGCCCGCCACGGTGAGCTCATCGGTTACGGCGGTCAGATCGATTCCCAACTGCTTCAGGCGGGCGAACACTTCGTGCGCGCCTTTGAGATCGTCCGTGATGGTAACCACAGCCTTGCCGTGGTCGCGGAAGGCGTCATAGGTGGCCGGCGGCATGGTGTTTACGGTGTGCGGCCCGACCAGGGTGTCGATGTAGAGCACATCGGAGTACCTAGGATTCTTGGTGCCGGTGGAAGCCCAGAGCGGGCGTTGCACCTGGGCGCCGGCGGCAGCCAACTTCTCCCAGCGCGCGCCACTGAACAGTTGCTGGAACCGCTCATAAGCCAGCTTGGCGTTGGCGATTGCGGCTTTGCCCATGAGCTCGGCGGCTTCCGGTTTGCCGGCCTTGGCGATCTCCTCCAGTTTCTTGTCCACTGCCGTATCGATGCGGCTGACGAAAAAGCTGGCGACGGAAGCGACGCGATCGAGGGCACCGCCTTTGGCAAGGCGTGTCTCAAGACCCTTGAGGTACGACTCAACCACGCGGACGTAAACCTCCACCGAAAAGATCAAGGTCACATTGACGCTGATTCCTTCCGAGATGAGCTGTTCGAATGCAGGCAGCCCCTCGGGCGTTGCCGGAACCTTGATCATCACGTTGGGCCGGGCCAGCTTGGAGTGCAGGCGCCGGGCTTCCTTAACCGTCCCCGCAGTGTCCAAGGCGAGCAGCGGAGATACTTCTATACTCACGAACCCGTCGGTGCCGTTGGTGCTCTCATAGACGGGCCGGAAGACGTCGGCGGCGCTGGCGATGTCCTCGACTACCAGCGCATCGTAAATCTCGGCCAGGTCGGCGCCCTTGCCCACCAGGTCGCGCAGGGCGTCTTCATAGTCCTTGCTGCCGGAAATTGCCTTCTCAAAGATTGTGGGATTCGAGGTCAGTCCGCGGAGCCCGTCCTCCTCGATCATCTTTTTCAGGGTTCCCTGGGAAACCAGCGAACGGGTCATCTGGTCGTACCACGGGCTCTGTCCCAACTTGCTCAACTGCGCTAAAGGATTAGTGGCCATTCGTTGTCTCCTCATTCCTTGATTGCTTCGATTCGTCAGAAGCTGGACTGCGTGGCGGCGCTGGCTTGCCGCCGCTATTTCTTTCCTGAGCTCTTCGCCACCGCAATCGACTCCCTGGCGTGCTCCACCACGTTTTCCGTGGTGAAGCCGAAGTGCTTGAAAACTTCTTTTGCCGGAGCCGAAGCGCCAAACTGGTTCTGTCCGACGACCCTTCCATCGAGTCCCACGTAGCGCTCCCAGCCAATCGGAGTCCCGGCCTCGACGGCCACGCGCGCGCGCACGGCAGTGGGCAAAACGCTCTCCTTGTATTCGGCGCTTTGTGCGTCAAACAGATCCCAGCAGGGCATACTCACCACGCGCGCCTTCACGCCCTCGATTGCCAGCTTCTCCTGGGCGGCGAGGGCAAGCTGCAACTCGCTTCCCGTGCCGATGAGGATGACATCGGGTATGCCCTGGGTGTCGCTGAATACGTATGCGCCCTTGCGGACGCCCTCGGCGCCGGCATACTTCGAGCGATCGAAGGTGGGGACGGCTTGCCGCGTGAGCGCTAGAGCCGTGGGATGCCGGGTGCTCTCAATGGCCAGCTTCCAGGCCACCGCAGTCTCGTTGGCGTCGGCCGGACGGATGAGGCGCATGCAGGGTATCAGTCGCAGCGACATGACATGCTCGACGGGTTCGTGGGTGGGGCCATCTTCGCCGACTGCAATCGAATCGTGAGTGAAGACGTAAATTACGGGCAGTTCCATGATGGCCGCCAGGCGCAGCGCTCCGCGCATGTAATCACTGAACACCAGGAAGGTTCCGCCAAAGGCTCGCAGCCCCGTCGCCGCGATTCCATTGAGGATTCCGCCCATCCCCATTTCACGGACGCCGAAGCGCAGAATGCGTCCACCGTAGCTATCGCTTTCGAAACTGGTTTCGCCGTCGATTTTGGTCTTGTTCGAGCTTTCCAGATCGGCTGAGCCGCCGATCAGCCAAGGCAGGTTCTTGGCAATCGAGTTCATGATCTTGTTGCCGGACTCGCGCGTGGCGATGCCTTTGGCGTCCGCGGGGAAGACCGGGACATCCTTGTCCCAACCTGCGGGCAGCTTGCCGGAGACGAAGGCCTCCCACTGCGTTGCCAGCCCGGGATTGTTGGCCACCCAAAGCCCGTATTTTGCCTTCCATTCGGCTTCCAGTATGTTGCCGCGTTCCACGGCCTGGCCCAGATGAGCTCCCACCTCTGCGGGAATCAGGAACTGCGCGTCCTCCGGCCAACCGTAGAAGCGCTTGGCGGCCTTCACTTCCTCAACGCCGAGCGGTTCGCCGTGGGCCGCGCTCTTGTCCTGCTTGTTGGGCGAGCCGTAGCCGATGTGGGTGTGCACGATGATGAGCGTGGGCCGCGCGGTCTCCGCCTGCGCCTCGCGGATTGCCGCTTCCACGGCGTCCAGGTCGTTGGCGTCTTCCACGGTCAGCACGTTCCAGTGGTAGCCCTTGAAGCGTGACTCGACGTCGTCGCTATAGGAGAGCGTGGTGGGTCCATCGAGGCTGATGTGGTTCGAATCGTAGAGCCAGATGAGGTTGGACAGCTTGAGATGGCCGGCCAGCGCCGCGGCCTCATGCGAGATGCCCTCCATCATGTCGCCGTCAGAGCAGATCGAATAGACGCGGTAGTCAACGATCTTGTCTCCGTCCTGGTTGAAGTGAGCGGCCAGCCAGCGTTCGGAGATGGCCATGCCCACGGAGTTTGCGATCCCCTGCCCCAGCGGTCCCGTGGTGGTCTCCACTCCGGGGGTCACGCGGAATTCCGGGTGGCCGGGACATTTCGAGCCGAGCTGGCGAAACCTTTCGATCTCGGCGAGGGGAAGGTCATAGCCGGTCAGATGCAGGATCGAGTACAGCAGCATGGAGGCGTGTCCGGCGGAGAGCAGCACGCGATCGCGATTGGGCCAGTGTGGGTTGGCTGGGCTATACCGCAGAAAGCGGTCCCAAAGCACATAAGCCACGGGAGCCAGCCCCATCGGGGCTCCCGGATGGCCGCTGTTCGCCTTCTGAACTGCGTCGATGGAGAGCGTGCGAATGGTGTTGACGCACAGTTGATCGAGTGCCGAAGCCTTCGTCGTTTCAGTTTGCTCCAGATTCGCTGACATGTAGCTTGAGTTGCCTTTCTGGCGTGGCGCGCTGGGTGCCACGCTAGGTCTTGCGGGATTTCCGCTCAGTTCCTGCGCACGTAACAATAATGCCGCGCCTGACTGCGCCACGTCGAGCCGTAGCGCAACTTTCGATGTCCTTATTTCTCTCAGATGCCATGGATGCCGCAGGGGAAGCAGAGTTGGGGAATCCGCGATCGTGCCGTGGGTGAAATCCTCGGGTCAGATCGAAACAGTCGAGAATCCTCCGACCGGGAAGCGCCATCAGATGTTCGTGTGGCTGGTGGGGGCATCGGCTGCGCTGATCGCAGATGGGGAAAATTCGTTTTACCCCAGGTATTTCGAGGGCGACGCGACGAAAGCGGAGCCGGGCAGCGGCGGGCGCGGCAGTTCCGCATTATAATGAGAGCAGTTCAGGCTAGTTCCCGAAGGGTCCATGTCAAAAAGCGTAAAGACAACTCTCCTACTTTTCTCGTTTCTCATCCTCGCCTTCGCGGTAGCGGGCGCGGTCGGCGTTAAGGCAGGGAACGGCAGCGATGGCGCGTATCGCCAGCTCAGCGTTTACAGCGAAGTGCTGTCGCGCATCCGCACGGACTATGTGGAAGATCCGAACATTCCGCAGGTCAGCAATGGAGCTCTGCACGGGTTGCTCGAAGCGCTGGATCCCAACTCCAGCTATCTGAACCCGGAGGAGTACAAGCTCTACAAGGAACACGGCAAGCCCGCCGCAGGCATTGGCGCGGCCGTGTCGAAGCGCTTCGGCTACGGCGACGTTATTTCGGTTGTGCCGGGAGGCCCTGGCGAAAAGGCCGGTCTTCTCGCAGGCGACGTGATCGAAGCCCTCGACTCCAAGAGCACCCGCGAAATGTCGGTGGCCGAACTCAACGGATTGCTCGGCGGCCAGGTCGGGTCGACGGTCAATCTGAGCGTGGTACGGGTCACCAAGGTACAGCCGCAGAAAATTTCCATTGTTCGCGAGGCCCTGAAGTATCCGGCGGTCGCCTCCAAGATGCTGGATAGTCAAATTGGTTACATCCGCACCGAAGGCTTTCCCAAGGGACGCTCCGAGGAGATTGCCGTGCGGATTCGCGACCTGCAGAAGGACGGCGCAAAGAGGCTGATTCTCGATCTGCGCAACTCCGGCGATGGCGAGATTGCCGAGGGCGTCGCAACCGCGAACCTGTTTCTGAATCATGGTCAGATCGCCTACGTGGAAGGGCAGAAGTATCCGCGCCAGAACTTCACGGCCGATGCGGCGAAGGCAGTCACCGAATTGCCGCTGGTCGTGATCGTCAACCGGTCCACGGCTGGAGCGGCTGAAGTCGTCGCCGGTGCGATTCTGGAGAACGCGCGTGGCGACGTCCTGGGCGACAAGACGTTTGGCGCCGGCTCCATCCAGAAGACCATCGATCTGCAGGACGGAGGCGCGCTGATCCTCTCGGTTGCCAAGTATTACACCCCGGGCGGCAAAGCCATTCAGGACACGGCCATCACTCCCAACATCCTGGTGGCTGAAAAAGCCGACGACTTCATCGCGCCGGAGGACACCGACATCACTCCGGACGAGAGCGAGAAGCCGGAGCCGCAGAAAAATCAGCCCGACGAACAACTTCGCCGCGCCATCGAGCAACTCACCAAACAGGACCAGAAGGTGGCTGCAGCCGCCTGACGCTCCCGAGTACGAAAGGAAAGCCCCAGCGCAATCCGGCTGGGGCTTTTACTTTTTTCGCTGTCTCAGAGCTCGATGGAAAAAGCTAAGGCCGCGGAGCTGCTCCGCGGCCCTGGACCGTGCCGGCCAACTACTTCTTGCCCTTCTTCCCCTTCTTGCCTTTCACTTTCTTTTCAGGCTTCTTGGGCGCCTTCTTCTTGTCGGCCTTTTTGCTGAGCTTCTGGTCTTTCTTAACCGCCTTCAGAGCCTTCTTGACCGCCTTCTTGGTTGCTTTCTTGGCGGGCTTTGCTTCTTTTTTCGGCGCGCTTACCGTGGCCTTCTTCGCTACGGCTTTGGCGGGCGCCTTCTTCGCTGCAGCTTTCTTGGCGGGTGCCTTCTTTGCGGGCGCCTTCGCAACTACTTTCGCTGCAACTTTCTTTGCGGGCGCTTTCGCAACTACCTTCGCAGCTGCCTTCTTGGCAGCGGGCTTCCTGGCTGCTTTCCGGGCAGGCTTCTTTGCCGGAGGAGCCGGCTCGGCTGCTTCGCTGGCCTGCTCGTCGCGCTGGGCTCGGCTGGCCGAAGGCGCTACGGCGTCGTCTTCAGCGTGGCCCAGTTCCTGTTCTTCCGCTTCGTCCTCTTCGTCTTCCAGCTCTTCTTCCTCTTCGTCGTCGATTACGTCGTCGAACGGTTCGTTGTCACCGAATTCATCTCCATCATCACTGCTGCGACCATACAGAGTCTCGTCGAACGTCATGTCTCCTCCTGGTATCTATTGCCGCTCCGCGCCCGCGGACTGCTGAGCACAGGTACAACACGACTTCTGCCGCTTTCTTGCCTAACGCATGCACAATGCTTGCACAACGTGCCCGCCCCTGCACTCGAACACAATAACTCAGCCTTGTTTACGATGCAACGGATTGAGCGATTCCTTCGCCAAACGCGCATCGATTTCTGCAGAATCAGCTTTACCGCTTGTGCTTCCTGGCGGGCGAGGGACTGGATTTGGCCGGTGGCTTTGCCGGCTGCCGGCTTGCGGGAGGCGCTGCTTTGGCGGCTTTGCTGCCAGCTCTTCCCCGTCCGGCGCTCTTGCGCAATGGGGAAGCGGCGTGCTCGGGCCTGGCTTGCGCAGCGCCCGCGCGGGGGCGACGAGCTCGGCTGGTTACAGAGGTGCGCTCCACCACCGCGGTGGCGGCGGGCTTGAAGATGGTCAGAGATCGTCCGGCGCGGAGCGCGTTGCCTTGCAGGTGATTCCATTGCCGGATCTTTTCCGCGGGAACTCCAAAATCGTCGGCCACCGAGAGGACGGTGTCGCCTTTGCGCACTGTGTAATGCGCCGGGTGCTTGCTGTAGCCCTGGACGGCGACGACGCGGCTTGCCGGCTCGCTGGCCGATACCTTGGCTGGGGAAACCGGAATGATGAGCTTGCTCTCGCTGGCCAGTTCGTTGCCGGTCAGGTTGTTGGCCTCGGCGATGGCGGTGGACGTGGTGTGGTAACGGCGCGCGATTTCGCCCAGCGTCTCACCGCTTTCCACGCGGTGGTATCGCCAGTAAACCCGCATATCCTCGGGAATTGAGGCGACCGCTGCCTCGAACTTCGGGGCCCTTCCCTGGGGCAGGTGCAGCTCAAAATCCATGTCCTTGGGAGTGGTCATGCGCAGCAGGCTCGGGTTCAGTTCCTGCAGCACCGCGGTGGATGAGTCGGTGCACTCGGCCACCAGGCGCAGATCGATCGGATAGTGAATCCGAACCGTGTCGGATGCGATGGGCGAGTCCAGCGCGAGATGATCGAGTCCATACTGCGAGGGATTTTTCGCCATGATAGTCATGGCCAGGATGATGGGCACGTAGTTGCGCGTCTCGCCCGGGAGCACGTTGCGCCGGTAGAGTTCCCAGAAGTCGGCGTAGCCGGTGCGCTGCACGGCGCGCTGCACCGTGCCGGGTCCGGAGTTGTAGGCTGCCATCGCGAGGTACCAGTCGCCGAACTGGTTGTAGAGATCCTTGAGCAGCCGGGCGGCGGCGCGGGTGGCCTTCTCCGGGTCCTGCCGTTCGTCGACCCACCAGTTGTGCGCCAGCCCGGCATGCAGGCCGTCCCACGGCATGAATTGCCACATCCCGCGCGCGCCCATGCGCGACAGGGCCAAAGGCTGGAACCCGGATTCGGCCTGCGCGAGGAACATCAGGTCCTGCGGCACGCCCTCCTCGCGGAAGATGCGCGAGATCATTTCGCTGTAGCGGCCGCGGCGGATCAGGGCGCGCTCGATGGTGCCGTGTCCGCGGGAGGAAAAATAATTGATGTAGCTGACGACAGGATCGGTGAGCATGAGCGGAAGATCGCTGTGGGTGTTGACCAGTTCGGCCTGCGCCTTGGCCTTGATGGAGGGATCGACCGGGAAGGTAATGCTGTTGGCTTCGTCGATGGGCGCGGGCTCGGCGCGTTGCTCGGTGAATCCGTCGCCGGCCTTCAACGCTTGCAACTCGAGTTCGTGAGTTGCCTCCACGATTCGGTCGAACTCGCCCTGCAGGCGCTCATCGTTTTGTACGCCGATGGGACCGCGCAGGAGAAGATTGAAGGCCGCGTCGAAGTTGTCCTTGGCCGCTTCCATGTGGCCGGCGGCGTAGTTATCGCGACCGCGGGCATACTCGGCTTCGGCGCGAGCGATCAACTGCTCGACGCTTTCGGCGGGCTGAGGCGGGACGGCGTTCTGCGCAGGCGTGGCGTGCGGCGCGGAGTTGGGAGACGGCGCGGTAAGCGCAGGCGCGGTGGCTTCGGGGGCAGGCAGAGTGGCCGCCGGCTTCTCCGGATCGCAGGAAGTCAGCGGCAGGCAAGCGAGGAGCAACAGAGGCAGGAAGACGCGATAAGAAGAATTCATTTCATTGGTGCGTCGTGTTTTCGGCGGGAGCATGGTTGGCAAGCACCGGAACACGCGCTTTCTCAAATCTACGGACGATTCACTCGAGGGTCAATCGTTGGAAGAGCCTTTGTTACTATTTCAGCAATGGTTCTGCAAGGTTGGAGACTATATACTACTCTCCAATCAGGATTGCCCGGACTATTGACCGATTGGCCAATGGTTAAGTTAAGGCCTGCTCCAGATCGTTGACGAGGTCCGCGGCGTCTTCGATGCCGACGGAAAGGCGAATGGTGGCAGGTGAGACCCCCAGGAGTTTCAGTTCACGACGGGGAGCGCTGGAATGCGAAGAAAGCACGGGATAGGACACAGTGGATTCGACGCCGCCCAGACTGGTGGCGAGATACCACAGCTTGAGCGCATTGATGAAGCGCTCCGCCGCTGGGCCTGCGCCGCGAATGTCGAACGAGACGATCGCTCCGTTGTCGCTCATCTGCGCGGCGGCCAGTTGGTGCGAAGGGGAACTGGGCAAGCCGGGATAGAAAACACGGGCCACCTGGGCATGCCCAGCGAGATAGTCCGCGATGATGGCGGCGTTGCGGCAGGCGCGCGCGACGCGCACCTCGAGCGTTTTCAATCCACGCAACAGCAGGTAGGCGACTCCGGGATCGGAACAGCCGCCGGAAAGAATCATGGTTTCGCGTATGGGTTCGGCCCAGCGGCGCGCGGCGACGATTGCGCCAGCCGTGAGGTCGCTGTGTCCGCCGAGGTACTTGGTGGCGGAGTGGATGACGATGTCTGCGCCGAGGGTGAGCGGCTTCTGCAGAATGGGAGTGGCGAACGTGTTGTCGACGACGACGGCGATTTTCAGTTTGTGAGCGCGGGCGGAGAGATCGGCGATGTCAGCGCAACGCAGGATGGGGTTGGTGGGAGTCTCGAGGAACAACATGCGGGTGCGGCGGGTGAAGTAGCTTTCGATAACGGGCAGTTGGGTGAAGGGCACGAAGCGGGTTTTAATTCCGCAGCGGGCCAGCAATTTGGAGAAGAGTTTGGTGGTGCCGCCGTAGATGTCGAGCATGGAGACGATTTCGTCGCCGCTCTTGCAAAGGGTGAGGGCCACGGCGAGTTCAGCGGCCAGGCCGCTGGCGGTGAGGATGCAATCTTCGCCCTGTTCGAGGGCGGCGATTTTTTCTTCGGCGGCGCGCAGGGTTGGATTTCCGTAGCGGGTGTAGAGGAAGACATCGGCATCGCCGGCAGCGTAGCGGCGCAACTGCTCGGTGTCTTTGAGGGCGTAGACGGCGGTCTGCTCAATGGCCGTGGTGAGCGGAGCGTTGCGGCCGTGGCGATCTTCTCCGGCGTGAACGGAGAGCGTGGCGTCGGATGTGGGAGGACGTTTGTTCATGCTCGATTGACGATGGACCTTGTCAGCATGGGTGACTCCGGATCGGCGCGGCCCCTCGATTGGGATTGCGGGCGCGTCTCATCGACACACTTCCATGCAGAGGCTGCGGCCGCGCGGGATCGACTGGACCCTGGCTGCGGCCCGTGTTGCTAGCGTTTGGCTCGTATGGCGTCGAGGCACTGTCCGTAGAGGTCGAGAAGATGTTTGGCGTAGTCTTCGGCTCGCGAGACGGTGTCTCCCTGGAAGCCGGCGCTGGGGACTCCGGTACGGCCGAAACCGGTTGTAGTGGCGACGAATTTCATCAGGTCAAGTGCGATTTCCTCATCGCGGCGCAGCGGTGGCGGAGGGGGAAAGGGAGTAGCGGGGCTATCGCTCACGGGAATTCTCCGGGGCTGGAATGAAACAACACCGCGCCGCCTAAAGGAAAGGCGACGCGGAGCCGATGATAACAGAAAAGCGAATATGAAGAAGACTACAGAAAGATTGCGGGACTACACGTGGAACAGATGGGGGACTCTGCTCCACTTCCACGGCTATGAAAGTGCGGCTCCGGGAGCCTGGCGATGAATCGCGCCTTGAACTTCGATGCGCACCGGGAGAGGCGGCTTCCTGGGCGGAAGCGACTCGATGCGGACGGGGAGCTCGTCCTGCTCGTACTCGTCGCCGGCGGTAAAGACACGGCGCAGCAGGCCGACCTCGATGAGGATGGCGGAGAGCGCGTCGAGCGCGGCGGCGTAGCGGCGCTCGGCGCGCTGCACGGTGATGCCGAGCCGGAGAGCGGCCTCGGGGATGCTGTATTCGAGCAGGGCGACGCCGGCGATGATTTCCATCGAGTGGCGTTCGAGGCGTTCGAAGACGCGCTCGATGTCATGGATGAAGATTACGGCATCCTCAAAGGTGTGCAGCTTGTACGAGCTGACGCGGGCCCGGAAGCAGAGGCCTCCGAGGATGCTGGGCAGGCGGCCGATATCGACGGCCATGCGGAAGTAGCGCCGCAGCAGGGCGCGGGTGTAGGGGCGATGGGCGGCCATGGCCGCCGCGTCGACCGGAGCGCGGCGTCCGCCGGACACCAGGTGCAAGCGGGAGTTGTCAGAAGAGTGCGTCATGCAGGCACCTCCACCCGGAAGCGGGTACAGAGCTGCAGAAATGAAACCGGGCCGCCGGCGAGGAGCTGGGCTTCCGCGCGGGCGCAGGGTGCGCACTGGGTTAAGTGGCTGCCGGTGCGGCGCAGCCAGATGTTTCCGCAGCGCTCGCAATATTTGAGTTCCATATTGCGCGGCTGCAGGGATTGAGTTTTTGAGTTCATTGCTTGTTCGTCCCCTTTTGCAAAGAAAACCTGCCACTGGCAGGGGCAATGCATGCGGGGATTGAAATCCGAGCAAGGATTGCGCCGGTGCCAGCGACAGGGCTCGATTCGTTTGCGATGACCTGTTGACTGCGAATTTATCCGGCGAGTCCGCGATGGATTCGCCGCTGTCAAACTATGTTTTCACCTGCGACGAGGATCAGATCAACCGGTGCTCGTTTTTGCGGGTGAAGTAACCTTCTTCGTAGCCGGACTTAAGAACGGTGCCATTTTGCATGACGACACTAAGGCGGCCGGAGAAGTGTATCTCCCGGAGTAGCTGTGAGACATCGGATGCAAGGAGTTCGGAATTTTGAACCTTGCGGCGAAACTCGGCAAATTCGCTTTGGCTGCCGCCCACGCTGTCGTGCTCCATGGCATGCTCCCCGGGTAGTTTCCAGCTTTTTATTTTTGTCGTGGGTGGATCATGAAACATGGGTAGTTTGAAGTCAATGAAATTAATTCTCCCAGTTATTACGAAAGTTTCATCACATTTCTTATAGCTATGCTTTGGAACGGCGACGCGAGGCGGCCGATGTTGATCTCGGATTTGCAGAATCGATTGCGGGTTCTCTTACGGGAACGCGTTGACGCGGTCGAGTTGACGGGGACGGAGCTGGCGAGGCGCGCCGGATTTCAGCAGGCTCATGTCTCGAATTTTCTAAACGGGCGCAGGGGATTGAGCATTGAGGCGATGGATCGCGTGATGGAGGCGCTGCGGCTGGAGGTTCTGGATCTGATGCCGGAAGCGCGCCAGAAGGCGGCGTCGGCGCGAGTCCGCGACGTTGGCCTCGATCCTGTTCCGGTGGTCCCCAGGGGCGTCCTGATGCAGAGCGAAATTGCCGCGGGCGAGATCGCGGAGTTTCAGTGTTTCAAGAAAAGCTTTCTGCGGCGGATTCGTCCGTTGATGGCGAGCCAGCGCGGGCACTGGCAGAGATTTGTGCTGATCAAGGCGAACAAGGAGTCCGCGGCGGCGATGGGTCCGAAGCTTGTGGCGGGGGCGATGCTGCTGGTGGACCGGCACTACAATTCGCTGCGCAACTACCGGCAGCGCGAGCGCAATCTATATGTAGTGAAGAGCGGGGAGTCGTACAAGGTGCGCTACGTGGAGTTGCAGGAAGGTCAACTGATGTTTCGTCCCGAGAACCTGGGCTGTGCCCTGGGATTTGTGCAGCCCGGCAAGGGTGAGACGTTTGCGGACTACCTGGTGGGACGAGTGGCGCACATCGCGATAGAGACGTAGGGCGGTTTGGGGGCGTCGCGGGTGAAGGGACTCGGGAACGTTATCGGAAAAGGTTGGGCGGGACGGGGATTCGTCGCGTGTCGCGGGAGGACAACGCGCGAGTTTTTTGTTGTCAATAGCAGAAAGTTTCAAGAAGCGAATCAAGTGGTTGATATCGCGGCGAATAGAGTTTGCGGGCCGGGTGAGGGGATGAGGGGGGTGGAATTGATATTCTGAATATAGGAGTGAGCGAGGGGGCACGGCGGTGGCGACGGACAAGAAAGCGAGAGCAAGAGCGGGCAGTAAGGAAAAGAAGGAACGAGTGGGCAAGGTTCATAAGGCTGTAAAGAAGACGGCGTCGGAGGGGGGGAAATCGCTGAAGACGAAGAAGGCAACGACCAAGCGAAAGCCGACTGAGAAACGGCCGAGATGCAATCCTAAGAAGCGGAGTAAACTGACGGGTTCCGATGTGGTTGTGGAGAACGAGGCGGCGGCGGTGCCGGCGGCGGACCCATTTGAAGTTGCGCGGCAGACGATGAAGGGTTCGGTTCCGGCGATTGTGGAAGCGATGGTGGAGCTGGCGAAGCAGGGAAGCTGTTCGCACGCCAAGACACTGCTGGAGCTGACCGGGGCGAGACACATGTTTGACAGCGAAATGGAGCTGCCCGACAACGGCGAGCCCTGGGCGAAGCTGGTGCTGGAACGGCTGGACGAAGCGGAGACAGAAGCGGCCGGGGAAAGCGCGAAGCTGCAGGCGGAGCCGGCAGAGGTTGTGGTAGCGCCGTAGAACGAGGACACTGGGTGCGAGCCGGAATCGAGAGAGGCGAACGCAGGCATGGACATGACGTGGGTGACTGACCGGATCGCGGTCGGCGGCGGAATCTGGGTCGAAGAGAGAATGGCCGAGGTGGCGCGGGCGGGGGTCACGCACGTCATCGACATGCAGATGGAGTTTGACGACACGCCGCTGGGCGCGCGGGCCGGCGTGGAGGTTCTGTGGAATCCGGTGGACGACGATTTCTTGCCGAAGGGACGGGCGGTGTTTGAGCGGGGCGTGAATTTTGCGTTGCGGGCGCTGGAAGATCCGCGGGCGAAAATTTTTGTGCATTGCGCGGCCGGGGTGCATCGGGCGCCGATGATGGCGCTGGCGGTGCTGTGTGCGGTGGGGTATCCGCTGGAGCAGGCCATGCGCATGATCCAGACCAAGCGGTACGTGGTGGATTTTCCCGAGGTTTATGTGCGCAGCGTGGAGAATTTCTTGAAGGGCTACGCGGGGACGGAAGGCGGAGCCGGGACTGGCCGAAAGGACGGCAACAGAAAAGCATGAATACGAGAATAATGGGAAGTTCAAGCCGCCTGCTCAGGCGGCTTTTGATTTTTGTGTACATCGGATTTCTGGCGGGCGCGAACTGGGCGCAGGTGGCGCCGGTGGAAACACTGGTGCAGGACACACTGTATCGCGCCAACGGAAAGGTTGCGCACGGCACGCTGACGATCCGCTGGAACGGCTTTGCGGCGAGCGGGGGTGAAGCCGTGGCGGCCGGCGAGATGACGGTAAAGACCGATGCGAACGGAGGCATTTCGATTCCGCTGATGGCGAACGCGGGGTCGAGTCCCGCGGGAACCTATTACAGGGTGACCCTGAAGCTGGACGATGGGACGACGAGCGAAGAAGTATGGGTTGTGCCGGCGGTGGCGACGACGACGATAGCGGCGGTGCGGGCGAAGATCGTGCCGCAGGCCGTGGCAGCGCAGTTCGTGAGCGAGGCTGCGCTGGACTCGGCGCTGGCCACGGTCAACTCGACGCTGGCCGCGGTGGCGCCGGCGACGCTGGTGCATTTGAACGGAGCCGAAACGATCGTGGGGGCAAAGACCTTCACGGTTTCGCCGGAGGTGCCGACGCCGACCGACGCCGGGAGCGCGGTGGGCAAGGGATACGTGGACGGTGGACTGGCGGCGCTGGCGACGGTGGCTTCGACGGGCAACTACAACGACCTGCTGAACAAGCCGGCGGGCGCGAATCTGGCGGCTCCGGGAGCGATCGGTTCGCAGACTCCGGGAACGGTGAACGCGACGGGATATTCGGTGAGCGGCACGCCGCTGGGGAGCGTGCATCTGAGCGACTCGGCGTCGCTGGTGAAGACGAGCACGGCGAACACGTTTTCGCAGCCGCAGACGGTGACGTTCACCGGTTCGGATGCATCGGTGGCGGCGCTGATGGTGGATGCGTCGGGTTCAAGCATGGCGACGAACCCGGTAATGAAGGTAGCGCTGCCGTCGAGCGGCAACCAGAGGGCGATGCAGGCGATCAACGGAGGCGACAGCAAGGCGTGGTACTCGCTGGAATACAACGCGGGCGGGACGGGGTTGCCGGGCATCAGCTTTGGGCCGGGAGGTTCGGCGGCGAGGGACACGTTGCTGTACCGGAGCGGCGCCAACGGGCTGAGCACATCGGGGAGTTTCAGCGCGGCGAGTTACTATGCGGGCGGCGCGGCGCTGGGTTTTTCCAACCTGGCGGGCACGCCGAGTTTGAGCCAGGTGACGGGCGGACTGGGTTACACGCCTCTGAATCCGGCGAACAATCTTAGCGATGTTGCCAATCCGGGCCAGGTGCTGGCGAACCTGGGGCTGGGAACGGCGGCGCAGCAGAACTCGGCGGCGTTTGATGCGGCGGGCGCAGCGACCACGGTGCAGACGAACCTTGCGTCGGAAGTGAACCGCGCGGAAGCCGTGGAGGCCGGGAAAGCTCCACTGGTCTCGCCGTCATTTTCGGGAACGGTGAACACGGGGGCGTATGCGGTGAATGGCACGGCGCTGGCGAGCACGCATCTGAGCGACACGGGGATACTGACCCGGACGACGGCGGCGAACAACTTTGGCGCCAACGTGCAGACGGCCGATGTTTCGCGCAATAGCGCGCGCTGGTTCGACCTGCGCTCGAAGGGCGCGTGTTCCGGGTCGTCGATCTATGCGGGAGACGATACGGCCGCGCTGGTTGCCGCGATGGTGTCGCCCGCGCCCGCGCTCTCGAACTCCAAGGTCGAGATTCCCTTGATCTGTTATGTGAATCCGGGCGCCTCGACGGGAACGGCGGCGCTGTTGGTTCCGGCATCGCAGCAGTACTTCAAGATTGAAGGCAATGGCGGCGATTATGAATCGACCATCCAGGACCGGGCGGTCAATCCGTCGAGCGCTCCGATGCTGCAGATTGGCGACGGCCTTGCGGGCAGCGGAGTTGGCGCGGGAGGCGATCTTCAGGACTTTCAATTGAAGGGCGGAGCCGGGGTCAGTTATCCGAAGGGACAGTTGGTGTTTCAGGACTGGAACCTGACGTCGGTTACGCGGGTTGAGCTGAAGCAGTCGGGTCCGATCGCGTCTTCTTCAATTGGATTGACGAATGTGTTGACAGGGTCTCAGACGCAGCAATTCTTTGCGGAAATGAGATTCCGGGACTTCAGTTCGTACTGCCCTACGCTTCCCGCGTCGAATCCGACCGGGATCACGAGCACGGGTATACTGCTGCGCGCGCCGGATGCAAACACGGACTTCGATTCATCGAACATCGAAGGGTGCAGCATAGCGATGGAGTTTCTGGGCAGCGATGGCACGCCGACGCTGTCCTGGACGGGGGGACACTTCGAGCGGGATCCGTTTACGCTGGTGGGCGGATTTTCGTTCCTGATCGACCAGGCGCAACCGTTCATCTATGGAGCCGATGTGGAGTCGGGCATGATCTACCTGGGCAGCAGCGTTGTGGGAGCGGATATTGAGGTGAGCGCGACGGCGGCTGGGGTGACGTCGCCTTACTCGGATAACGGGATCGGCAACAGGTTCCGCAGGGTTGCCTCCTCGCAGTACTACAGCCAGGCGGTGGAGCTGGATGGCGGAGAGTGGTATCGGGTGCCGGGCAACATCGTCACCGACCCTCTGTTTCTGGTGAGTGGGACATCGGGATGGACGACATCATCGGCCACGGTGGCGACGACTTCGCTGAAAGCTCCGGGCGCGAAGGCGGGAAAGTCTCTGCTGATTACAAGCAGCACTTCCGGATACGCGGCATCGCCGACTTACGCGGTTGCGCCATCGACGGATTACATTGTCGGGGGAGTTTTCTACCTCAACCAGTATTCACCGACGGCGGAGATGCAGATTTGGGATCAGGGTAACAACCTGGTGTGGGATAGCGGGCCATTCAGCGGGGCGCAGGCGACGCCGTCGTACAACGCTTCGTGGGCCTACCGTGTGGTGCGGCAACTGGTCAACAGCGGCAGCGCTACTTCGTGGACGGTTCGCATTCTGACGCCGGCTGGTACGTCCACACCGGTGATTGTGAGCGCACTGATGATTGTGCCTTCTCTGACTACGATGGGCAGCGGGGTTCTGACGCTGAACAATGTAGCGGGTTCGCCGGGATGCGCATTGGGCGCGGTGACCAGTGTTGCAGGGTTCAACCCGTCCGGCTATCCGACGGCGGACTGCGCGGTGCCAGGACGCAATAGTGGCGCGGTGAACAACAATGTTTCATGGACGATCCCGGCACAACCGTATGCTTCGTTTGTGCGCATGACGGTGAAAGCTGCCGCGGATGCGGTGAATCCGGTGTGCGTTTTTGGCGCCGGGGGAGTTGGCTCCTCGGTGGCGCAAGCTGTTTACTTCCTGCCTGGAACCACGTATGACTACGTGTTTCCTCTGGGCAATTCTCCGACAACGATTCAATGTCAGGACTTTCCCGGGCCGTCAACGGACGGCTCGGACATGGTGATCAGCCAGGTCTCGGTGGTACCGATCTATCAGCAGGCGGTGGTTCCGGTGACGAGCTACGCCGATGGAAACTTTGTACAGGGCATCACGCCGGACGGGACCGAGCAACGGGCGGCGGTTGGGTTCTCTACGTTGGCGAGTGGAACGAATACGGCGGCGGCGATGGTGCTTGGAAGCGGGTCGAGCCTGACCGTGTCCGGCACGGGAACCAACAACGCAACCAGCGTCAACGGCAACAGCTATCCGGCAGCGGCGGGCTTTGCTTCCGGCGGCGTGCCGTATTTCTCCAGCACGACGGCGGAAAGTTCTTCGGCTGCGCTGACAAAGTACGGAGTGCTGTTTGGCGGCGGCGCGGGCGGTGCGCCCACGTCATCGGCGCAGGGCGCGGCCAATATGCCGCTGATTGGACAGGGCGCGGCGAATCCGATCTTCTCGACGATTGCGTATCCAACGTCATTGACGAGCGGAGGGTTGCTGTACGCGTCGAGCACTACGGGGATTGCAAGTTCAGGGCTGGTTGCGACGAACGTTCTGTTCAAGAGCGGCGGCGCGGGAGCGGCTCCAGTGGCGTCGTCCATTACGGACAACGGCAGCGTACTGAGCACGGCGGCGCAGGGCTTCCTATCGCAGCCAGCGTCGTATGCAGGTTCGTTTGCGATGCACCAGGGGACGGTGGTGGGGGTTACGACGAACGCGATTGCACACCTTGCGCCGACGGCCGTTACCGGATACACGGTGACCGAACCTGGGGTGGGGCCGGCGAACAACAACATGATGAAATCGTATTCCGCGATTGCATCGAATAACACGACAGAGAGTTTCCTGCAGGCCCCGCGCAAGGCGATGCTCAGTGCGGCCTATACGAATGCGACGGCGACGGCGAGCACGATCCTGTCGTTCCCCGTGGATGCTTCCACCAGCTACGTGGTGCGTTGCCATGGAACCTACAAGGCGGCGGCCGGCGGCGCGTTGGTGCTGACCTTGATCGGGCCGGCGAGTCCGACGCTGGTGCAGTACGACTTCATGCCGGCAACGGCACTGGCGAGCGGCGTGCCGACGTTCTACGACGTGAACGCGACAGGCAGCGTATATCCGAGCGCGGTGGGGTCCGGGGCAGTGACGACGGCGGCAAGCGACATGCCGTGGAACCTGGAGATCGGCTATACCAACGGCACGACGGCAGGCACGCTGGCGATTCAAGGGCAGACGATTTCCACGAACACGCTGACGGTGGAAGCCGGAAGTTATTGCCAGATGCAGTAACGCTGGGCCGCTCGCCGGGGCGGCCATGCAATCGAACAACACGCAATCATTTGCAAAGAGCGATCTACCAGGGGCCGGGGCATGGGGAGCGGCGCGGTGGCGGCTGGGCACGATGCCGGAGGCATGAAGGCAAGGGAAGAAGAAAGGGGATGGGAGTGTGGCGGAAATCATGGAACGGATGATCGATCATCCGAAGACGAGCGCGGCGGGCGTGCTGCTGGCCGCGACGACCGTGCTGGGAGTGCTGCAACAGCAGGGAATTTCGCTGGGGCACGCGGGCACGGGCACGACGGTTGCGCTGGCGAGTGGGCTGGCGACGGCGTTGCTGGGACTGCTGTCGAAGGACTGAAGCGATGACACCTCAACCGATCACGATCACTCTTACGCCCGCGGGTTTTGCCGCCTGCAAGCAGCGGCTGGCGAGCGCGGGGGTCGCGGTTGCCGATGGCAACAGCGGCTCGCTGGCTCACGAGGGCGTCACCGTACAGTGCGATTACAACGGGAGCGACAGGCTGACCGTACGCGTTACCCACAAGCCCGGCTTGGTATCGGAGGGCTTCGTTGAAAACAAGATCCGCGCGTGGTTTGCGGAAGCAGTTCCTACAGGAGAAGCACTATGTCAGTAGCAAGCGCAGAGAAGAAGTTTGTCAGCGTGCTCGATAAGATCGGCCAGGACTTCGTGAAAGGCCTGGATGAAGTGGAGCATTACCTGCCGGCTGCGGAAACGCTGGCGAGCTTGATATTTCCGGCGGAAGCGGCGGGCATCAGCGGGGTGGTGAACACCACGCAGTTGATTCAGTCGGCCGTGGCCAGCGTGCAGCAGAAGTTTGCCGCCGCGGGGCCGGGGAAGGCAGGAGCGAGTGCGCTGGCGGCCGACGTGTTGACGATAGTGACTCCGACGGTCACGCAGTTGCTGACCGAGGGCGGCGTGAAGAACGTCAACTCCACCTACATTCAGAACATCGTGAATGCGGTGGTGGCGATTCTCAACGTCCAGCAGGCGCCCGCCGCGGCCTAGGGTGGAGATGGGACGGGGATTCCGGGCGCAGCCGGGCAGTCGGGTACGCGGCGAGCGCTGCGGCTCCGGCTGCCGGCGCCAGGCGAGGTGAAGGTTGAAGACAAGGACGCGGGTGCGGGCCTCCAAGGGAATGGACCTGGAGGCCCTGATGGCGCTGGGCAAGAGGCTGGACAGACGGACGGGAGTGGAAAGCTATCGCGAATTGCTGGCGTCGAGCCTGCTGCGGGTTCGCGATAAGCGCGGCCGGCTGGTGAGGCTGAAGACCAACCCGGCGCAAAGGGAGTTTGAATCGAAGTGCGGGCCGAAGAACATTGTGCTGAAAGCCAGACAGATGGGAATCTCGACCTGGGTGGCGGCGAGATTCTTTCTGAGCACAATCATGAGGCCGGGCACTTTGACGGTGCAGGTGGCGCATACGCAGGAGGCGGCGGAGGAAATCTTCCGCATGGTGCACAGGTTCGTGGAAAACCTGCCAGTGGACCTGAAAAGCGGAGCGCTGAGCCGGTCGAAGTCCAACCGGCGGCAGTTGGTGTTTCCCGGTCTGGACAGCGAATATCGCGTGGAGACCGCGGGGGACACGAACGCCGGCCGGGGACTGACGATCCAGAACCTGCACTGCTCGGAGGTGGCACGGTGGGGAGCGAATGCGGCGGAAGTACTGGCGTCGCTGCGCGCCGCCGTGCCGCCGACTGGGGAGATTGTGCTGGAGTCGACGGCGAATGGGATGGGCGGGTGCTTCTACCGGGAGTGGCAGAAGGCGGACGAGACGGGATACGTGCGGCACTTTTTCCCGTGGTGGAAGGATGCGGGATACCGGGTCGGGGAAGCGGCGGCGGCGGAGCTGCTGGATGGGCCGCTGAGCGCGGAGGAAGGGCGGCTGGTGGAGAAGTTCGGGCTGGACCTGAGGCAGATCGGCTTCCGGCGGCAGGCGCAGACTGACTTTGGCGACCGGGCGAAAGAGGAATTTGCCGAGGATCCGGCGACCTGCTTTGTGGCCAGCGGCTCGGCGGTATTCGACACGGCGAAGATCGAGGCGCGGCTGCACGAGCTGGGCGATGCGGTGGAGACGAGGGAGAACGGACGCATCCAGGTATGGCTGCCGGCGGCCAGGGGGCGGCAGTACATCCTGGGTGTGGACCCGGCGGGCGGAGGCGTGGGGGGCGATTACGCGTGCGTGCAGGTGATCGACCGGGAGAGCGGGCTGCAATGCGCGGAGTTGTACGGGCACTATACGCCGGAGGAACTGGCGGCGCAGGCGGCGAAGCTGGGACGGGAATACAACGACGGGCTGGTGGTGGTGGAACGGAACAATCACGGTCACGCGGTGCTGGCCATGCTGGAGCGGGTGGAGCAGTACGAGCCGGTGTTCCGCAACAACCGGTATTCGGGATGGGTGACGACCGTGCTGACGCGGCCGACGATGCTGGAGCGCTTCGGGGCGATCCTGGTGGCGAACTCCGAGCTATTCCATAGCCGGCGGCTGCTGGAGGAGTGCAGGACATTTGCGCGCCACGCGGATGGCCGGGTGGCGGCCTGCGAAGGCGGCCACGATGACGCGATCATGGCGATGGCAATGGCGCTGGCGGTGCGCGAGCAGGGATGCGTGAACCAGTATCGCAACCCGCGCCTGACGAAGGCATGATCAGAAGGGTGCGGAGAGGTGGACGGCAGGGAGGGGAGGCGGGTTAGAGTAGGAAATCCGGCGAAGTGGCGGGCGCGGACCGGCGCAAGAGTTTGGAGGCGCAATTGGCGGTGGCGGCGGTGCAGCACGTGAGAAGGATGCGGGGCGGGGCACAGAGTCATCTGATGCGCTGCTCGGACGGCTACTTCTACGTGGTGAAGTTCCAGGACAATCCGCAGCACACGCGGGTGCTGGCCAACGAGATGCTGGCCACACGACTGGCGCAGACGGCGGGGTTGCCGGTGCCGGTGACGGAGGTGGTGGAGGTCGATTCCTGGCTGATCGAGCACACGCCGGAGCTGAGATTCGAGTTGCTGCATGGGTCGAAGGCTTGCACGCCGGGGCTGCAGTTTGGCTCGCGCTTCGTGGTTCCGCCGATGCAGGGACTGATCTACGACTATCTGCCGGAACATCTGCTGGACCGGGTGCGGAACCTGGGAGCGTTTGCCGGCATCCTGGCGCTGGACAAGTGGACCTGCAACGCCAACGGGCGGCAGGCGGCGTTCTGGAAAAAGAGCCGGGAGAGGAAATTCACAGTATCGTTCATCGACCAGGGCTACTGCTTCAATGCGGGGGAGTGGTCGTTTCCGGATTCTCCGCTGCGGGGAGTGTACGCCCGCAACGACGTGTACCGCGAGGTGACGGGCTGGGAGAGCTTCCAACCGTGGCTGGGCAACATCGAGGGGATGGAGGAGCAGGCGATGTGGCGCTGCGCGGAGGAGATTCCGACGGCATGGTACGGCGAGAGCTGCGAGATGGAGAGGCTGGTGGAGAATCTGTGGCGGCGGCGCCAGCGGGTGTCCGAACTGATCCTGGAATTCAGGAACTCGAGCCGGGCTCCATTCCCAAAGTGGAGGGATGTGGTGAACTGAGGGAAGGGAGGGGGGAAGGATGTGGGGGAGGAGGAGGAAATGGGGGGAAGAGGTTGTAGGATGAAGGGGATTGGGTAGGGAAGAGGGGATGAAGGAGCGGCGACAATGCGAGTTTTTCCTGCTGCGGTATGTGCCGGACGCGGTGAAGGACGAGTTCGTCAACGTGGGAGTGCTGCTGGTGGAAAGCGGCGGCGGCTACGCGGATGTGCGCTTTACGAAGGACTGGAAGCGGGTGCGCTGCCTGGACCCGGATGCGGACGTGGAGATGCTGGAAGGGTTGGAACGGGAGATCAAGGAGCGGATGCTGGAAGGCCCGGGCGGGCAGGAGTGGCTGCTGCAGCGGATGGCAGACAGCTTCTCGAACGCGATCCGGCTGACGCCGGCCAAGGCGGTGCTGGCGGATTCGCCACAGGAGGAAATCGGGCGGCTGGCCGAGATGTACCTGGAGCGGGCGAAGAAAGGGGCGCGCGCCTCGAGCGGACGGATGCAGATTTTCCAGACGATGCGCGGCGAGTTCGAGCGGCAGGGAGTGTGGGCGCTGATGCGGCATAACATCAGCGTGAGCGAGTACACCCATCGCGGCGATCCGCTGAAGATCGACGCGGCGTACCGGCCCAACGGCACGGTGCATATGTACCAGGCGCTGTCGCTGGAAACCGACGTGAACGCGGCCAAGGTGCTGGCATTCAGCTATCCGAAGCTGCGCGAAGGGGTGCTGCGGGCAGAACAGGCGGAGACGGCGCTGACGGCCATTGTGGAAAGCGAACTGGAACGCGAGGACGACGTAACGATGTTTGCGCTGGAAACGCTGGCGGCCAGCCGGATCATGGTGGCGACGACGGCGGAGTTGCCGAGGATTGCGCTGAGCGTGCGGCAGCAGATGGGATTGCAGTAGATCTCCGGGATTGCAGTAGATTGCCGGATCGGCGGACCGTGAGCTTGGGCGGTTGATCGGCGGATGGAGAAGCGGATTTCCTGCCGGGCTGGCACGGAGGCCGAAGCGGAGTGAAGAGGTTTTGCGGGGACGCCACGGCGTCCTCTTTTATTTTGCGCGGGGGAGCGAATGAAGATAGCGGAGAAGATCTGGGAGCCGGTGCGGCGGGCGGGAGTACGGATGCTGGGGGGTAGCGAGGCCCCGGCGCCGAAGCGCAAGACCGCCCCGCTGCCGTCGATTCTACAGACGTTTGGGACGCGGGCGGAGTTGCTGCCGAAGAAGACGCCGGAGGCGCTGCGGCGGTTTGCCGAAACGCCGATTGCCCGCAAGGCAATCAACACGATCAAGGACCGGGTGGCGGGAATGAACTGGCGCATCCAGCCCCGGCGGGGACGGGTGCTGGACGAGGAGATGCAGCAGCGCATCCAGTTGCTGACCGAAACGATGGAGCAGCCGAATCCGGACGACTCGTTCCGTTCGATGGTCGAGCAGGTCCTGGAAGACATCATCGTGGGCGGATATGGCGCGATCGAGCTGCGGCTGACCGGCGACGCACAAAAGCCGCTGGCGCTGTATCCGGTGGACGGGGCGACGATCCAGATGCGGGCGGACTGGAATGGCGAGCCGGAGTCACCTCGGTATGTGCAGGCGACGGGTCTGATGGGGCCACAAGGCAGGATCGAGCTGAACGACAACGAGCTGTCCTACATAAGACTGAACGCGCGCACCTACACGCCATTTGGGTTGGGGCGGCTGGAAGTTGCCTTTGAGACGATTCACGAGTTTCTGGGAGCGCACCGCTTTGCGGCCAAGCTGGCGAGCAACTCGGTGGTGCAGTATGCGCTGTGGATGCAGGATCTGGATCCGGGGCAGCATGAGCGGCTGATTCGCTGGTGGCAGGACGACATCGAGGGAACGGGGCGGGTTCCAATCCTGACCGCGGAGAACAAGCCGGAGGTGCTGCGCTTTGGGGCAGGCACCGACGCCGACCTGCGGCTGAACTGGCAGGAGTTTCTGATTCGGGTGATTGCCAGCGCATTCGACCTGCCGCCGCTGTTCCTGGGGGTGGAGGCGGATGTGAACTATTCGACGGCGCAGCAGTTGGCGCAGTCGGCATTCCGCACCGCGATTGTGCCGACGGCGCGGCTGCTGGCCGAGCACGTAACGCGCGATGCGATTGCCAAGCGGCTGGGCTGGGACGACCTGGAGTTTGTCTTCCTGGATCTGGACGCCACGGACCCGCTGGAGCAGGCGCAGATTGACCAGATTCTGCTGAATTGCAAGGTACTGACGGTGAACGAGGCGCGCGCGTCGCGCGGCTGGCAGCCACTGGAAGACACGGGATTGGGGGATGCATGAGGATGCAGTGGGAGGCGATGGCGCTGGCCATGCCGGAGGTGGACGGTCATCCCAACCGGCGGATGTTTCGGGGGGTATTGACGGTGGCGAATGCGCCGTCGGACCGGGCTCCCAGTGGGGCCAGGGGGCACAAGGTGATGCTGACGGCGCAGGCGACGGAGCGTGCCCTGCCGTCGCTGCTGGGCATGGCGGTGGACTACGCGCCGGAGCTGGATCGGCACGATGCGCGGAGAAAGGTGGGAATCATCACTTCGGCGGATTTGCTGCCGGTGGCGGGGAAGGCCCATCGCCTGGACGTCGCGGGTTATCTGTTCGAGCGCGACTTTCCCGAGGTGGTGGACGAGATGACGCGGCGCCGGGGCGAGCTGGGCATGAGCTACGAAATTGCCGACGTGCGCGTGGTGGATACGGAGGCTGCAGTGTGGGTGGCGACGGAGTTCAAGTTCACGGGAGCGGCCGTGCTGCTGCGGGATAAGGCCGCCTATCACGCGACGAGCATGGAGCTGATTTAGGAGGCAGGCGCAAGGCACAAGGCAGACGCCGGGCCGTCAGGCCAGGTGAAAGCTACAACCGAGGAGAGGAAGCCGGCACATCGCCGGCTTTTCCGTTTGGAGGAGAAATGAAGGACGAGAACAACGAAGCGCAAAAGGATCCGATCGAAGAGTGTGCGGCGCAGTTGAACAGCGCGGCGCAGGCTCTGGAGCGGGTGATCGGAAAGCTGGAAGCGCAGTACGAGGCGCTGAACCAGAAGATTGACCGCATCATCGCCACCGTGGAAAAGCAGGCGGGGGAAGAAGGCGGCGAACCGGCCGTGGCTGCCAGCGTGGAGACGGAGCGGGCCACCAGGCTGGAGAAAGAGAATCGCGAGCTGCGGCAGCGTGCGGGACGCAAGACGCTGCCATCGATGGTGAGCACGCTACTGGCAAAGAGCGGGGTAGCCGAGGGCGTGCAGATTGAAGTGGGCACGTTGGAAAAAGCGCTGGGCGGGTTGGCGATCGAACAGCGCATTGCGGTGAAGGCCGAACTGGCGCGGGCGGGAATGATCGCGTAAGGAGTTTGGACAACCGTGGCACGGAAGGTGCGACGGGATAACGAGGCCGGGCGAACGGGTCCGGCAGAGAAGGAAAACACAGAATGAATACGCAATTTGTGGATTTGCACGCCGCAGCCGACTTCATGGGACCGGGTGCCATCGAGGTCGAGCGCTACCAGACGGAGATTTTTGACATCGTGCGGCGCCGCGGCGCTTTCGGGCAGCGCATCAAGAACGTTCCGGCCACGGGCCATCCTTCGCGCTTCTTTGAGGAGACGGCGATTGCCGCGCCCACGGCGGCCAACGGGTTTGTCGATCCGCGCAATATCGTGGCGGTGGTGAACTCGCCGACCCGCGTGGAGCGCTCGGTGCCGCTGAAGGCGCTGGTTTCGCAGATCAACTACAACCTGTTTGACATGGAGGTTGGCAGCCAGCAGGAGCAGTTTGCCTACCTGCAGGCAAAAGACCTGGCGGACTCCGTGACCGGCGTGATGCGCACGCACGATGTGGCGCTGTGGAACGGCAACGACACTTCGTTGAGCACTCCGACCACGCTGCAGTATTTCGGCGCGGCGTCACAGATCTGCGGCGGCGGAAACGTAGCCACGGTGAGCACCAGCGAGAGCATTGTGGACGGGCTGAAGTCGCAGATCGCAGCGATGGTATCGAACTCGAACTACGAAGTCCGCCCGACCGCGATCTACGCCAACCCGGTGCTGCTGGACCTGATTGATCGCGAGATGAAGCAGGAGTTCAACGTCGTCCTCTCGACCACGCAGGTGGCGGGCGGTTTGACGGTGAAGACCCTGTCAACGCAGGCCGGCGAGCTGCCGCTGATTCCGGAATGGGCGCTGCCCTACTCGGGCACTCCGGGCAGCGGCTCGGCGGTGCTTCCCGCCTACATCGTGACCGAAGACCTGATCGAGTATCACTGGCTGACCGATGCCAATCCCCGCGTCTTCCAGCTTGGGCTGGCCGGAGCGCTGGCCCGCCAGATGGTGGTTGTGAAGTTCGGCGCAGTGGTGGTGAAGGGCGCGAATTACGCACACGCCCTGGTAAACGTGAACCGCTAATCCGGGCGGTGAAGCGAGGGGCCGCGGAGAACGGGCCCTTCGCTTTGCCTGGCGTGATGGATGCGGCCATGGGATGGATGGAAGCGCAAGGTTGGAGCTGGAATCCAAACGCGCGGGGGAGGGCAGAGGCACTCCCCGAAGCGCGGGAGAAGAGCGGAAGATGGAATACCTGTCAGCGGATGAATACACGCGATTTGGGCTGGAGGGGACGACTCCGGACAGCCTGGTGATTGCGGCGTCGAACTTGATTGATGCGCATTGCCGGAGGAAAGGCTTTGGCATAACGCAGTACACGGAGCGATTTCGGGTAGGCCGGTCGCGGACGGTGAGGCTTTCCTATCTTCCGCTGGCCGCCGCCGAAGGCGCGTTGTCGTCGGTCGTGCTGGCGCGGGGCCGCTATGTGACGAGGGGCGGTGACTGGGCGCTGTCGAACGATCTGGCAGCGGAGGTGGCAGAGGCATTTGCAACGCAGAATACGTGGTTCACCGTGTCAGCGGCTTCACTGGACCTGGATGCGGTGAGTGGCGAGGTTATCATCTGCGGCGGACTGCTCTCACCGGCGTTACGCGATCTGGAGTTGACCTACACGGCCGGCTACAGCGAAGTGCCGCACGGGGTGAAGCAAGCCTGCGCGAAGCTGGTGCAGAACGCGCTGGCCACGCCCGCGCTGAATGTGTCCAAGCAAAAAATCGACACAATGTATCTACAATATTTCGCCGATTCATTGCTGGACTCCGACGTGCAGCGATTGCTGGCACCGTACGTGGCGCAGAGGTTGGCGTCATGAGGATGGAGGCAGAGGGATTGGAACGGGCGGCGCTGGCGATGCTGCGTACGCTGGGCGCGGGCATCGCCTGGCTGCTGTTGCCTCAACCGGCGGCATTGAATGCGCAGACCGGACTTGGGCTGATTGCTCCGCTGGTCAACGAGGTGGAGATGGAGCCGGTTCTGCTGCAAGCGGCGTCGAACGGAAAAACGCTGCTGGCTCGAGTGACTCGAGACACGGTGCAAAAAGCACTCAGCGGCGCGGGGGCGATTGATGCCGGTGAACTGGCCACGGCGGAAACCCTGGAGACATCGACGCTGCGTGCCGGCGGAACAGAGTACCGCATCGTAGCGGTGACGGTGAAGTGGTTCGGCGGCCGAGAGCTGCTGTACGAACTGGAAATCGAGGAATAAATGCAGGCGGCAAAAGATACGTTTCTGATGACCTTGGCGTGCAGGCTTGCGGTGGTGAACCCGTCCCGCACGGTGACGCTGGATGGAGCGTCGCGCCCGGCGGTGATTGCCGTGGAGAACGAAACCCCATTGCCTGCGAATGCGGCTCTGGAGACCTTTCTGTTGAATTGGGAGGGTGCCAACCGGGCAGCCGCGGAAGGTTCGCTGATGTACGTGGACTGTGCGCTGAGTTATGGCAGCGAAGGCACGGACAGCATGTTGCGCACGGACCGTGGGCGCATTGTAACCGCCATGGACCGCGAACTGCTGCGGCTGTGCGAGCCGTGCCACGCGGCGAAATGCGACTACACGCAAACGCCCCCGGCAGCGCTGGGGACCAACATTTTCTGGACGTGGCCGGTGCTGGAACCTCCCAGCGAAGAGAGCGGAATCCTGACCAGGACGGCAACGGTGCGGCTGTTCTTCTTCCCGGAGGTGGCGTGATGGATCGAGGCGGAATGCAGGAGTACTTCCACGAAGTGCGTGCCTACTTTGCTCCGGTGAATCGTATGACGGAGACGGGTACGGTGTTCGATCCGTCGGTGAGTTTTGATCTGTACGATCCCCCGGCGCCATGGGTGCGCCTGGGACTGGTGCGCAACTTCAAGCGCGTGGCCAAGTCCACCCTGGGGACGGTGAGGAGCGGCCCGGCGGGAGTGGCGCAAATGCAGTATCGCAAACTGGTGGATGCGCGAGTGAGCCTGGATTTCTGTGAGTGGGGCAAGCTGCAGATGGCGTTGGCGGCAGGTTCGCAGCACATGAATGTCCTGGATGGCGCCGGCACGGAGGTCAGGGCATCGGGCGGTGTTGCCAAGCCCGGTCAACCGGTTCTGGCCGGTTCGACGGCGACGCAGATCCTGCTGGACCCTGCGGTTGTGGGCGACTACTCGGTAGGGGAACTGGTCGTGGTGGATGTGGACTACGCTGCCGGCATGACCGATCTGGGCACGGGGATTACGGGAGACGTGGCCGGAACGAGCGCGCAACTGGACAGCGATGCGGTTCGCCGCGTGAGCTTCAACGTGGGATGCGTGTCTTCGATCACGCCGACCGGGCTGCAGTTGAATGCGCCGCTGCTGGGAGGCGCTCCGGCCAATGGCGCGCGGCTGCAGAAAGTGGTGGGGTACGTCGACCATGAGGGAGCTACTTTTTTCCAGGAATGGTCGGCGGTGTTTGCCTTGGAAGAAGTGAGCGGGGGACGCGTGTATTTCCACTATCCGCGGTTGCAGGCGGCGTCCCCGGCGGAGGAGACAGTGGCGGGTCTGGCGAGTGGTTTGAACACGACTCTGCTGCATGCAGAGTTTGCGGCCCTGGCCTCCACGGATGCCAACGACGGAGAGAGCGTGGTTTGCTACCGCTCTTTTATTCCGGCACCGGCAACGCCGGAGTACTGATCGCGGAATGTTTCAGCGTTGGTTGAGAAATTGCACGAGTGCGGCCAGATCGGGTGCAACGTCGGTGAGCGTATCGCTAATCTCATCGAGATCGCACTTGAGCGACATGGCGAGCGCGGCGAGCGAATCACCGTGTTCGGGCGCGAGGCTGAGGAACAAGGGAAGCGTGTGTTCGGAGAAATTACGACCGAGGACGGAAATATGAGCCAGATGCCGGCTGAGATTTTCGAGCGCCAAACTCGGTGACATGCCGAGATCGATGAGCCGCTGACGCAGGCGGCTTTGCAAAGAAACGATGGCTGCAGTTTCAGAGTGAGACATAAACACCAGGGGCGAATTACTCGTCCCTGGTGTTTTGGATGCAAGCCGCGCAAATAGGGTTCGGGTGAGAGGCGAAATGAAACTAACGATCGACAATATGAACGGTGCCGGAGAGACCGATTACACCGCGATGCTCGATGCCGAGGCGCCACCGAAGATCGTGCGGAAATTAAATCAGCCGCCGGTATTGACGGCGTGGCTGGCCTGCCAGCAAGCGGAGATTCCGGCGGCAGCAGGCAGCAAGGTGCGTCTGTATCGCGACTCGGGCGGGTTGTGGTTCAGCGGGTACCTGGTGGACGCTCCGCAGCAGAACTTTGCGGGCGTCTCGATGGGAACGCCGGTCTTCCGCTTATTGCTGAACGCAGAGGGAGAGTTCTGCGCCCTGGACCGCCGTGCGCTTAGCGAGCACGCGGCGATGGGCGGCCTCACGTCGGGCCAGGCGGTTGCGGTGCTGGCGGAGGAGGCGAACGCAGCCTTCGATGTGTCAGCCGTGCAGGCGATTGCCGGGGTTGGCAGCATGACGGTGGAGACAGGCGCACGGTGGAGCGCGGTAGCGGCACAGGTCGCCGATGGCGCGCGCGCCGTGCTTACGGCGGCGAACCTGGCGCTGACCATGGCGCCTGTTGGCACGGTGACGCGAACACTTACGGACCGCGATCCTGGATTTTCGCCGCAGACGTTGAGACTCTCGGTGAGTGGGCCAGTGGCCAACGACATCACCGTAATCGGCGAGACCGAACCCGCCATGTATTGGCGCGACTGCATTACCGCGACCGGGGCAGAGAAGTACTTCTACTTGTCGAAGACGGCCTTCAAGTCGAAGATCACCGAACTGGTGGAGGACGATTTCTGTGGCACGGCGCTGGACACAACCAAGTGGGTAAGCTATGTTCCAGCACCGCTCACATTCACGCCGAGCGGGGCGAAATGTGCGGGGCCGGTGGCACTGCGATTCCGCGACCGGTTGGAGGTCGGCGGGTTGAACATTCTGGAGCAGACCGGCATCAGCTACGTCAGCGGCGATGGCGTGGCGGGCGGTCTTTTCAGCGGCGGCTTTGCCCTGAACAACTGCATTGCCGGCGTCATGATGACCGGGGGAAACATCTGCCCGGTGATCAACGGAATCATGAATGCGCCAGTGGGGCAGCTCTCGCCGAACCTGCTCTACGAGTTCCGCACGCTGGTGTTTCATCCGGAACCAATTCGCGCCGGACAGGTGTATGCGAGCAGCGTTTGCAATGGAAGTGGCGCGCGCACTTCGCAGGTCTGGGTGGGCGCGACGCATGTAGTGCTGACCATGCGCGCGATCGATCCACAGAATCTCTCCACGACGAGTGCGCCCCAGATTGTCATCTACGACGGGACGTTGCAAGACGTACCTGCATATGCGGATTACATGCCCCTGTGGGGGCTGAACCTGAGCTGTGTGCTGGGCCATGCTTGCGCGACCAGCTACGGCGCAGTCTGGGTGCAATCAGCCGCTCCGGGACAGCCCTGGCGCACCCGCGTAATTGGGGACGTCTCGGCGGGCGCGGAGTGCTATCTGGCTTCGGGAGAATTGCATTTCACCGCAGCCAGCGAGCCGGTTCTGAACGAGCAACTCGAAATATTCTATCGGACCGCGGCGCTGGCTTGCGGCAGGGTAGTTGATCCGGAAAGCGCGCAGGCGCTGGCAAACAATGAAGACAGCGGAACGCGCTCGATGGTGGCTCACGTCACCTGGCCGGCGCCACGCACTTCGCTTGACTGCGAGCAGGCGGCGCGCGCGCTGCTCGACGACCTAACCGAGGCGGGCTACAGCGGTGAGTACCAGGGCTGGATTGGATCGCTTCCGCCGGCGGCAAGCGACTTGCAACCGGGGGAGCAATGGAACATTGCGGCACCATCGTGGGGTCTGAACTGCGCGGTCATCGTGCGCGAAGTGGAGATCAACTTCCAGAATCTCTCAGACGAGTATGCGCAATTCAGGTTGCAAGCCGCCAATGACGCGGCGAAGCCGTTCACGATTCACTTGGTGCACGCCAAGCACAATGCGCTGCTCACGGTGGTGTCCAGCAATCTGCAGGATAACGTATCGGCGCGTCCGGCGGGATTGCCCGATGCGCGCATCACTACCTGGGGGGCGACGACGATGACCATGGACACGGGTACAGCCCCGATCGCGGGTGGCGGTTTTGAGGTTCGCGTGGAAGGAGACTGGGGATGGGGGATGACCACCGACCGGAACCTGGTGGGACGCTATACCAGCCAGACCATTACGTTGCCCAATACCGGGGTGACGCAGACGTTTTATCTAAGGCAGTTCGACGCAAGCGCGCCGCCGCAGTACTCACCCTACTCGAGCGTGCTGAATCTGGAAGTGTAGAGATGACAAATTTTGAAGAGCGGGTGCTCAGGGATCTCGGCGAGTTGAAGGCGCACATGTGTTGGATCGTCGGCAACGGCAACGAAGGAAAAATCCAGGAACTTGAAACCAGAATCCAGAAGCACGAAGCAGCGCTGCAACGCACTGCCGGACTGGGCGCGGCCGCGGCCGTGCTGATTACCATCATGCACCTTGCGCTGGATTCAATGAAAACACTACATCACTGATGACCAGACAAGAGTTTGTACAGCAAGCGTTGGCGGCGGCGTCGCAGAGTTCGGAGCAAAGCGGATTGCCGGCGCTGGTTACCGTGGCACAGGCTGCCCTGGAAAGCAGTTGGGGACAGTCCAAGCTCTCGCGTGAGGCGAACAACTATTTCGGAATCAAAGCGCACGGCAATCGCGACCAGGTCCAGATGAGTACACAGGAATGCGAGCGCGGAACCACGGTTGTGATTGAGGCAGGGTTCGCGAAGTATCTCTCGATGCTGGAATGTTTCCAGAGCCGCGACGGAATTCTTCTGCGCAGCGCCATCTACGCGGGCGCGCGCAAGATGCGCGGGGATGAGAACGGCTTCATCACAGAGATGGCCAGACATTGGGCCACCGATCCAAAGTATGCGGAGAAACTACAGGCGGTCTTAAAGGACGTGAAAGCGCTCGTGAAGTAAGTTGTCCGGCGACTCTGCTGCGCGGCACACAAGGCCTGCCGGGGAGCAATAACAGCGGCCAGAAAGAATAGCTCGTGACATCCAACTGGGGTGGGACGCTGGGCATTGCGAGCACGGTAGTAAGCAAACAGATCTGGTCCGGAGACGAGTTCAACTCCGGACGGAGCAAGATGATCGACGGCGTGGTGGAATGCACGAACGCATCGGTCTGGTCCAGGGCGAGGTGAAGGCAACGCGGGTGACAACTCCTGATGACTGGCGGTAGACCTCCGGGTCTGCCGCCGTTTTCTGTTTTGGTTGGGAACATGACGTCGCGCCAGGGGGCGCCGCCCGAATAGCAGATTCTCGGTCCCGACCCGCCACTGTGGTCGGATTCCCAGTCAACCGATCGAAATCACGGCGACACCGCGATCATCGTCCAAGCGAATCGCGCCGCAAGAAAGCAAGCTATGTAAGTCAGCAAAGGAGACAGAATGTTGCAACCGAAGCGATTCCAGATTGATGCCAAGCTCAACAATAATCCACAAGTCCAGATCACGCTCAGCGCTTTCGTCATGGCACACAATGTGGATGAAGCCCGCGAAAACGCCGCCACGCTGCTCAGGGAATTACACCTTGAAGGCTTGCTCGCCGCTCTGCCCGAAGCGATCATCCAACTATCGGTCGTCTAACGGCCGGCCCGGCGTTGGCGCGCCAGGCCGAGCTGTCCTGTTACCGCAAACAATGCGCTGCAGACCAGCAACGCGGTTGCGCAAAATACGCGCACGCGCCGATCAGGCCAGCGTCTCGCTCCAGTTTTCCAGCGCTGATTTCACGACCATCATGAACTGGTCGGCGACCGCGCCGTCGACCACGCGATGGTCGAAACCGATCGCCATGGTGATCATCGAACGGATCGCGATGGTGTCATTGCCTTCTTTGTCCGTGAGCACCACGGCCTTCTTTACGATGGCGCCAAGGTCCAGAATCGCGACCTGCGGCTGACTGATGATTGGCAGCCCGAAGCTTGCGCCAAAGATACCGGGATTGGTGATGGTAAACGTGCCGCCCGCCACCTCGTCCGGCTTCAGTTTCTTGCTGCGCGCTCGCTCGCCCAGGTCGTTGAGCGCCCGCTGCAAACCGACAAAGCTCAACTCGTCGGCGTGCTTGATCACCGGCACCAGCAAACCCCAGTCCAGCGCCACCGCGATGCCTATGTTGACGTCGCGCTTGTAGTGAATGTTTTCGCCCTCCACCGAAGAGTTCATGATGGGCCATGCGCGCAGACCCAGCGCCACCGCGCGAATGAAGAACGGCGTGTAGGTGAGCTTGAGCCCCGTCGATTGCTGAAAGCGGCTCTTGTTCTTATCGCGCAGCCGCACGATGCGCGTCATGTCAACGTCAAACACGGTATGCACATGGGCGCTGGTGCGCCGTGACGCGATCATGTGCTCGGCAATCTTCTTGCGCATCACCGACATCGGCTCCACCGCGCCGGGCGTGCCCGCAAACTTACTGGGAGCAGCGGCGGTGGCAGTTGCGGCAGCCTTTTCCGCCACCGGCGCCGCCACGTTCGAAGTTGCTGCAGGCGCGGTTTTGGCGCGCTCCACAAACTGCAGGATGTCCTCCCTGGTAACCCGCCCGCCGGCTCCGCTGCCTGATACCTGCCGCAGATCCACATTGTGTTCGGAAGCCAGTTTGCGCACCAGCGGAGAGCTTCGCACCTCTTCGCCCGACGCCGCCTCCACCTCGCGCACCGGCGCCGCAGGCGCGCTCGCCACGGCCGCCGCCTCTGCCGGAGCCGCCACCTTGCCTGCCGCGGGCGCAACGCTCGCGCCGCCATCCGCGCCGCCAATCACCGCCACCACGCTGTTCACCTGCACCGTCGTACCTGTCTCGGCCTTGATCGCCAGCAGCACGCCGGAAGCCGGCGCGGGAATCTCCGCATCCACCTTATCGGTCGAGATCTCAAACAGTGGCTCGTCGCGCGTAACCTGCTCGCCCACCTTCTTCAGCCACTTCGTAATCGTTCCCTCGAAGATCGATTCGCCCATCTGCGGCATCACCACATCCGTAGCCGCGCCGCTGCCTCCTGCGTCGGAGGCCGCCGAACTCTCCCCCGGTTCGCTGCCCGCTTTGGCCGTAGGCGAAGCTCCTCCGTCCGCCGTCCCGCCGGCTGCCCCGCTTTCGTCGATCACGGCGACCACCGTGTTCACCTGAACCGTCTTTCCCACCTCGGCCTTGATCTCTCGCAGCACTCCCGTTGCCGGCGCTGGAATCTCGGCATCGACCTTGTCGGTTGAAATTTCAAACAACGGTTCGTCCCGCGTGACCTTGTCACCGGGTTGCTTGAGCCATTTGGTGATGGTGCCTTCAAAGATGGATTCCCCCATCTGAGGCATAACTACGTCAGTCGGCATGCTCTTCCTTCCGCACAGTTGCTGCGATTCCCCACGTCAGCCCCCAATTATAAACGCGCCGCGCACGCGCCGCTGCCCGCACGCGCCTATGCACGCGCCGAGCCTGCTCGCCGCTGCCGCCAGCCTTCAGCGCCCCGCGTCGATGCTGTATGCAAACTCGTACGAATGTTTCCCGCCGGCAATCTGGATCGTCATCGTCCCCGCCAGCCCCGCCAGTTGGCCCGTGCCTGTGTCCGGCACTACGGTGACGCTCAGTTGCTGCTCGCCGCGCGTCATCGTGCCCGAGTGTTGCAGCACAAAGCTTCCGCTGCGCCCGTCCAGCGTGCCGCTGAAGCGCTCCATCGCCACGTATCCCGCCGAGCCCTTCACCGCGCTCATCGCCGTCAGCATCTCGCCCGTGCTCGCGCCATCCAACCCGCCGTGGAACTGCTTGCTCAGTCCCATCCTGCCCAGGCTCGCACCCTCCGCCTTGTCTTCCGATTGCGGCTCCATCTTCACCTCAAACGTCCCGCTTGCGTGGACTGTCATGGCCGCCTCCTTCCGCGCCGCGCTTGCGGCAGGCGCTGGCTCCTGCGCCTGTCCCCACAGGCTCAGGCCGGCCAGCAGACAGACACCGGCAATCCAACTCATTCCTCTTCCCCATCGATTTCTCATGCTCCCTCTCAGCGCACCAGGTAGGGCTTGCCCGGATCGTTCAGAATCGCACTCGCGTCCGCCAGATCCTCTCGCCTCACCTTCAGCGCAATGCCTCCGGTCATTCCGTTATAGATGCCGCTGCTGATCCTGCTCAGGTATTCGTTCGAGCAATAACAATCGATTCCCGCCGACTCCAGCCGTCCCCGCGCAAACAGAAACTCCTGCTCCATCAGGAACTGCGCCACCACCACCCACTCGCTCTCCGGAGCCTGATCCATGCCGTGCATTGTGCCACATCTCGCGCCCGCTGCGCCCCCTGCACTGTGTTCAAGAGTAGTGGGTCCGCCTTCGCGCTGGTGACGATGCCGGAGCTGCCTGTACTCGTCAATGCTGCCGCGTTTATTGGGACCGATGACCTTCCGGCACATTGAAAAATGGTGCACAGCTAAGGAGCTGCGCTGTGTGGAAAGCCAGGCCCGAACTCCAACGCACGATTAATGATTTGCTTAAGATCCGAGGCCAAGATCTTCTCTACGTTTTCTAAAGCGCCGTCTCCATGTGAGTGAGCCGTGCAATAGTCATTTATCTCTTCCAAGATCTTCAACTGACCCTGCAATCGGTGAAGGCTGCTGGCGCTTCCAGCTGACCTGATTTGCGCAATCATTTTGCCTAGTGGCTCAGGGCCGAGGTGATCCGGAAAGCGATATCTCAAATTCATCTCGAGGTATGGCCGGACGTCCTTCACCACCGATTCTGGAATCCCGTCTCCGAGAAGGAAGTGCTGCATCCTGTCGAAGCATTTGAGATATTCGCTTGCTGTCAATTCCTTAACCGAGGTCTCTAGAATCACGCTAAAGTCCGCTTTTTCTTGGAACTTTAGGAGACAGCATTCGTTCTCTTTCAGCAAATCAGCTACGTCGGCTACGGTTGCCTCCTCGTGAGTTAGCAAAATCAGCTGCGCTGCTTTTTCCGCCAGCTCGGCAATCTTCCTCCGCGTGTACCGACGGCGGCAACTATCCAAGCTGCTCAATGGGTCGTCAAAAACGATCGTCTGATCTGATAAAGCCGGGTCGTTCTCAAGGCGAGCGAGGAAGAATGCGAAGGCTAGTGCGCTCTTGTCGCCCTGGCTCAGAGCAGTTCCGAACGTTATGTCATTGGTCACTTTCCCGGTCAAGTCGACCTTCCGACCTCTCATCTCGATGACATATTCAAACCTCGGAGTTGCCCCCGTGTACACGTGCTTAATTGAGGTCAGCTTGAAATGTGTGGCACACCCCTTGAGATGCTCGTTAACGGACTTGATCAGCCAACCAGGAATGCCCGCGCTATATTTATCCAGTGCCTCGCGAGCCAGCGCCTTTTCTTCTTCGTGCGCTTTCTTCGCGCTTCTTCGCTTCTGCCACTCAGCTACGGCTGACTTCGCGCCCCCCGTGCCGCGCGCAATTCGGCAAAGTATGCCGTCGACCTTGGCCTGAGCTCCAGGCAGGTCTGGTGATTCAGCTGCCTTCTTGAGTTCGGAAATTCTTTTGTCCCAATCGACCACCCCAGCGTTGTAATGGTCAACCTTCGTGACTAGCTCGCGAACGGCCCTCATCCGGTGTGCGTCTTCCTCGTCGAGGGTAGTCGCATTGGTAGGGTCATCCATTTTCCTGGCAGAAATGCTCCCCAGCGCGCTTCCCGCCTCCGCTATGGTGACCCAAGCTGCCCGGGAATCGAACGGTAGCGCAATTTCTGGAAGGAATTGCTTCCAACCTGTGATACGGCTCTCGTTCAATTCAACGATGCGCCGCATCGTGGCTTCCGCTTCAGCCGACAGAGAGGCTCTCAATGCGGCGAGAGATTCGCCAAGCTTACGACGATGTTCGGCATATGCCTCGCTGAAGCATGCTTCGTACGCCGGAATTATCCTCGATTGATCTAAGCGTTGGGCACAAAAGGGACAAGAGCCATCCTTGCAATGCTCAAATCCCTCGATCAACCATTCCTCAGTCACGCCGACCGACGCACGATGTGTCCTGAGTCTAGTTGCCGCGTCAGCCGAGACCGAACTGAGCGATGAAGAAAGAAAGTCTTGCAGAGCTGCTTCATCATGCCCTTCGAAGCTTATTGGCGTGAGAGATTGTAGATTTCTTAGAGTCGACGCCTCCGCTTGCGCCTGGAGCTCAAGCTTCGCAGCCGAAAGCTCTGCCGCGATGTTGTCGCTCGGATCAGGAAGGCTGGCGAACCCATCTAAAGAGGTCGCCCCAACGATATGCTGCTGCAACACGGCTGCCGCCTGTTTCTCTGCCTTGCTGTCATCTGCAATCGCCGACGTTAGTTCGTCGATCCTTTCGGCTAGCTTTACTCCTGTTGTGCCCAGAGCGAAGTTAAAAAGGTTCTTGCGGTGGATGGTTTCAACGGTACTTCCCGCGTAAACATTTTCCGATACAAATTCTGCATCGAATATGGAGATCTTCTCGTGTGCGAAATTCCAATTACCCTTTGCAAAACTGTGGACCCTGCTGCCTAACAAAACTCCAGCGCTCGGCTCATGCTTCCCGCCAATCGTAACTCTGCCGCGCAAGGCCTCGCCGGTGCCCTGGCTTAGAGATCGGAGGACCGCAACAAAGGTCGACTTACCACTACCATTTTCGCCGAAGATTATGGTCCGCTTGCCGAGAGTAATGGGACCTTCTTGGAGAGGGTCGTGGAGCGTGCCTATTCCTAGGAGCTTGAGTATCTTCGAAATCACCTTCACATACTCCCGAAGACTGAATTGCCGATGAGAGACCTTTATAGTCGAATGTTCTACTTTCGGCCAGCTAGTAATGAAAAGTCGGCCAGTCTGGCCCCGCACCCACTTGCAACGAAATCACCCGCCGCCCCGCCCGCATTCCGCCCCGCGCCTCCCCTCTACCCGCCCCTCCCCTCGCGGGACTATACTTTAACTGTCATGGCCTTCCCAATTAATCGTCAGCGCCGTCTGCGCCGCACTGAAGCCTTGCGTTCCTTCGTGCGGGAGACCCGGCTTACTCCCGCCGGGTTCGTCTATCCTCTTTTCATCTGCCCCGGAGAGGGCATCCGCAAGCCGGTCCGCTCCATGCCCGGCGTCTTCAACCTTTCCGTCGACGAAGCGGTCAAGGAATGCCGCGAGGTCTACTCCCTCGGCATCCCCGCCATCATTCTTTTCGGCCTGCCCGAGGTCAAGGACGAAGTCGCCACCGGAGCCTGGGCCGAGGACGGCATCGTGCAGCGCGCCGCCCGAGCCATCAAGGCCGCCGTCCCCAACCTGCTCATCATGGGAGACGTCTGTCTCTGCGAATACATGTCGCACGGTCACTGCGGCATCGTCAAAAAGGTGGACGGCCCCACCCCCGAGACCGAGTATGAGATCGTCAACGACGCCTCGCTCGACATCCTCGCCAAAACCGCCGTCTCCCAGGCCCACGCCTGCATCG
>Ga0302320_10002718_pt1 | contig 41370 bp, 35 predicted proteins | sample Bog_T0_3_FD_202130 | JGI IMG/M metagenome (GOLD analysis project Ga0302320, IMG submission 202130) | Peat permafrost microbial communities from Stordalen Mire near Abisko, Sweden - Bog_T0_3 | ecosystem: Environmental > Terrestrial > Soil > Wetlands > Peat | place: Sweden: Abisko, Stordalen Mire... | reverse complement strand
TGCCTCGGGTGGTGGGGCGGGTTCGGCGGGTGGCGGGGGTGGAGACGCGGGACGCGGTGTTCCTGCGGGACAATGCGACGCGGGCGACGAAGATCACGCTGCCCGGGCCGTTCACGCTGTCGCGGCAGGTGCAGAACGATTTCTACCGGGATGAGGAAGAACTGGCGATGGATTATGCCGTCGCGGTGAACGAAGAGCTGCGGGCGCTGAAGGCCACCGGCGTGGATGTCGTGCAGCTGGACGAACCGTGGGTGCGGACGGCGCCCGAACAGGCGATCCGGTATGGCATCAAGGCGATCAACCGGGCGCTGGAGGGGATCGACGGGCCGACGGTCGTGCATCTGTGTTTTGGTTACGCCGCCGTGGTGGCGGAGAAGCCGACCGGCTACAGCTTCCTGGCCGAGCTTGGGGATACGATCGCGCGGCAGATCTCGATCGAGGCGGCGCAGCCGCGGCTGGATCTGGGCGTGCTGCGCGAGCTGGCGGGGAAGACGATCATGCTGGGCGTGCTGGATCTGGGCGACGCGACGGTGGAGACGGCTGAGGCTGTCGCGGCGCGGATTCGCGACGGGTTGCGGTTTGTCGCGGCCGAAAAGCTGGTGGCGGCGCCGGATTGCGGGATGAAATACCTGCCGCGGGATGTGGCGTTCGGCAAGCTGACGGCGATGGCGGAGGGGGCGGCGATCGTGCGGGCGGAACTGGGCGGGTAGGGCGTTCGCTGGGTCGGGATGGGGAAGCAGGAATTTTGCGCCCGCGACGGCTGCTCTGCGCCAATGACGGTCGATCCGAAAAAGGCCCCCTCGCCCCGATACCGGACGTTGGTGAACTGGCCTGGTAAAGCCCCCGTACGACTGGAACGGGTGGAGAGCGGTCGTCATCAACCTGCTGCGTGATTGCTGAAAATCTACTGGGTCGCCCACGCAATCCGATCTCGGGCTTGGACCTGACAAGGCTTCGCTCGACCTGTTCAGCATTGGGGACGGGTGGTGGCCGCGACTGCTAAGCCGAATCGGTCCTCAGAACTTATCAACCAGCTCCTCAAGTTCCCTTAGCCAGACTGAAATGTCCTTTGCTTCCTTGGGTAGCAATTTATAATCGTGCGCCGCCTCGTTCCGAAACGTGTATTCCTTGTTTAGCGAACCGAGTACGGAAGAGCTCCCGTGAAAAATAAGATCAAGCCGGCGTCTAACGGGAAAGTTCTTCACGTTATCTTTTAGGTAACGCCAAACGTGCCCATCGAGGGTATGTGCTCTGGCATTGTCCTCAATGCGCTCCTCCGCCTCCTTGCGAACTAGATATTCGAATTGACCCCATCCCAATAGATAGAACGCCACATCGAGAGTTTGGCGAAACCGTTCGAGTTCCTGCGTCGATCCACTTCGTTTACGGATCTCCTGATTAAGCAACTCGACTAGTTTGTCGTATGCACGTTTTGTTTCCTGAATACGGCTCATTGGCCGCTCATTATTTCTAAAAGAGCGACCTTATCGAAGATTGTCTCCCGCTCCCGATCATCGGGACGCACTAGTCGCCACTCGAACTTTTCGAGGTGTTTGATAGCGATAAGGATCCACGTCCTATCTCTGGTAATAACATCGATCCGTCCCCACGCACCGATAAGCCAAAGGCCCCGCGGCACGAAGCTCGCCACCACTTGCTCGCCGCGCAATATGTCGAGCAGCGGCAACTCGCGGTCCTTAACGGCGAACTCCTGCATCATTTCTTCTGACATCGTGACAGTGCGCGTTTGCTCCAGGCGCAATTGTTTGTTGTCATCGAGCCATTCCCGAACATCCGAGTAGAGACATTCGACACGATGGGACCAATCATCGACCTCTTCGATGACACGCTGACGTTCAAAAATTCCCTCTGAGGTTCTTGTCCATACATTCATTGGCACGAGGGGATCGACCCGAAGACTGGAACCATCGAGCCGCATCACGACGAGCTTCAGCCGCTCGATGTTGAAGAACCATACCTCTAGGTTGTGACCCTTTGATTTCGCCTGATTCAGCCGTTCGGTGCCAGACTGCAGGTCTCGCAGCTTCGGTTCACTTTCTCGGACCTTGATGTCGATCAGGATGCGGTTGCCGGCGGGATCGACCAACTCAACGTCGGCGTCGCCGACGGCAGCATCTGGACCCGGCGTGACGCGGGTCATCCCGGATACCTGGAGAGTTTCCGCAATGCGAGTTTCGGCAACGTCGCTCTCGTCAGCGACGCGCGGCAGGATTGGCGAGTCCGCCGGGTCAAAGCGAAGCGGCTCCGGTAATCCGGCCTCCGGACCGAACACTACGAAGCGGTTGCCAAGATTGATCAGCACCTGCTGTTTAGCCGGCTCTATTAATGGTGCATCTGTCATAAATTCGACCGAATCCCCGTCATGCCAGGATGCCGAAAAATACATTACCACCCGGCCCAGGTCTCGGCCACAAAATGCGGCTGAGTGTCTGCAGCCACCCTGGAAGAACTCGGATCGACCATTCGAGGCCAGCCCTGGCCGCAAACGTCCGCTCCGGGTCGAAAGGGGCCTGACGGCTTGGGCGGTGTAAACGGCAGTTTCCCAGTCCTGCTTGCTCCGGACCCGCCATTCCGCTTCCGGCCAGTTTCGGCGCTCGGACCACGGTGCCCGATGACCGCGATTCTTACCGTTTCGGCGCCGCCGCGTACTGCGTGGCGAGATATGCGATGATCGCCGCCGCGGTGGCATCGTCGATCGGGGCGCCATAAGCCGAACGCATCTTCGTCACCTCGGCTTTCCAGCCGTCCGGCGTCAGGAAGGTGCTGTTCATCACGATGTAGTCGGACGTGTGGCACAGGCTGCAATTGGTGCTGACCACATCGTCCCCCGGTCCGGGCTTGAGCGGCACCGGTGCGTCCTGGGCCAGGGCGTTGCCCGACACCAGCAACGCCGCCGCGATCACCAGGCGCCTCATGTGACCCGCACCGCGATGGGGCGCGGCACATTGTTGTGGTAGCCGCCGGGGTTCAGCTTCATTCGCTCCACCTGGCGTTCGCCCAACTGGCTCGTCGCCCGGCTCATGACCTGGTAGGTGCCGGGGCGCATCCACCCGGTTTCCAGGCTGAACCGGCGATAGGCGTAGGAACCGAGCGGACGGTCGAGCAAGGCGTCTTGCCAGGAATGGCCGGCGTCGAGGGAGATTTCGACGCGATTGATCCCCGACCCGTGATCCCAGGCGACTCCGCGGATCGTGAAGCCGGCGCGATCGACCTCATTGCCTTCCAGCGGGTCGGCGATCAGCGAATTCACCGCCAATTCGGTGATCGGGACGGTCGTTTCGGTGACCTGCGACAGGAACGGGTGCTCGACCGGGAACAGTCCGGCCGGAACGCGATAGGCGGCCTGCATCCAGAAGTTGGTCAGCGGGACGGAGGCGACGACGATGCGGGTCAGGTGCTTCATCCAGTAGGTGCCGACCCAGCCGGGCACGACCAAACGGGCGGGATAGCCGTTCAGCAGCGGCAGCGGGGCGTTGTTCATCGCGATGGCGACGATGGTGTCGGGGTCGAGCGCTTTTTCGATCGGGATGCTTTTGCGGAACGGCGGCGTTGCCTCCAGCACCGGTTTGTCCGCGCCGCTGAGCCAGACTTCTAGCGCCTCCCGCCTGACGCCAGCGGTCTTGAGGACGTCGCGCAAGGCCGGACCGCGCCAGACCGCGCAGCCCATCGCGCCGTCCGGCCACTGAACGCCGGGAACATGCGGATCGGCGAGGCCGCGGCGATCGCCGGCGCATTCGCAGACGGCCAGCACTTCGTTCGACGGCAGGTCGAGCAGATCGCTCAGTTTCAGCCGGACTGGCCGGTCCACGGCGTCGCCCGACACCGCGATCGACCAGTCGTCAAAGTCGTAGGCGGTCGGCACGCCGGCGAGGTGATAACGGACATAGAACCGATCGTTCGGGGTGACGGCGTCGGTGAAGACCTCGATCGGGGTCGCATAGTTCGGCGGCCGGTCGGTCAGTCGGAGCAACCGTCGCTTGTCCGGCAGGTCCACGAACTGGACGATATCGCGCGTGCCGTCTGGCAATGCGGCCGGAATGCGGGTGCTTTCCACCGCGGATGCGGGCGCGGCGAGCAGTGCCGCACTCGCACCCACGATCATGTCGCGCCGCCGCATGCCTGTCCCCCTGCCTTATGCGGAAGTGTGTTATCCGAATTGGACCAGCATGCAATGCGCCGGCTACTCGGCGGCTTGCCTGAAGCTCTGGGCATGGCGGAGCAAGGCGCCTTCATCGGTCGGGATGATCGGCCGGAAGTCGGTGTGCGCGATCCATTCCGCCCTGGTCGGCGTGCGGATGTAATTCGAGACGGCGTTCAGCGTCAGATAAACGATCTTGCGCGGATACGGCGTGATGTTGCCGGCCGATCCGTGCACCAGATTGCCGTGGAACAGCAGGAGACCGCCGGCCTTGCCGGTCGGCGCGACGATGCCGCCGTTTTCCACCAGATCGGTGACGGTCTGCTCGTCCAGGGTCCACAGCGGATAGGACGTGGTGCTGGTATCGTGCTCCGCCGGCAGAACGCCTTGGGTGTGGCTGCGCGGCACCAGCATCAGCGGGCCGTTGATCGGCATCACTTCGTCCAGGAACACCGCGATGTTCATCGCACGTGGTTCCGGCATGCCGTCGTCGCGCGCCCAGGTGCCGTAGTCCTGATGCCATTGCCAGACGTCGCCGGTGAACGAGGCTTTGGCGTTTATCTTGTACTGGTGCATGTACACCTGTTCGCCGAACAGTTGCTCGACCGGGTGGATCATGCGCGGGTGGCGGGCCAGCAATCCGTGCGCCTCGTTGTACAGATGGGCGGCGAAGGCGGTGCGTGGGGCGCCGGATTTCTCCCGCCAGACTTCCGGGCGCTGCTGGCGATAGATGTCCTCGGCCTCCGACTTCAGGATGGCGACTTCATCCGCCGAGAAGGTTTCGGGGAGGAACAGGTAGCCTTCCTCATGGAACTGGCGAATTTGCGCGTCGGTCAGCATGGGTTGTTTCCTCCGTTTATGCGGCCTGGGGCTGCAACTGTTCGGCGGTGAGGCGCGCGGCCGTTGCGGCATGGTCGCGGGCGGCGTGTTCGGCGGCTTCGGGGTCGCCGGCCAGGATGTGGCGGACGATGGCGGCGTGTTCCTGCCGCCAGACCCGGGCGGCATAGGCGGGTTCGCGCAGGACGGTGGCCATTGAACGCATCAGATGCGGCCAGAGCGGTACGGTGATTTCCTCGATCGCCGGATTGCCGGACAGGCGATACAGCGTGCGGTGGAACTCGGCGTCGGCGCGGACCAGCACCGGGATTGGGGTGTTGGCGTCGAAGGCCGAACCGGTGGCCAGTTGCTGCTTCAGGGCGTTGAGGATGGCGGGGCTGGCGACGCGGGCGGCGTTTGTCTGCGCTGCGAGGCGCGCGGCGAGGCCATCGATGGCTTCGCGAAGCTGATACAGCTGCATGACACGGAGCGCCTCGAGCGGCACGACACGAAGACCTTTGGCACCGGTTTCCTCGACGAGGCCCTGACGCTTCAGCAGGTGCAGCGCGTGGCTGACGGGCTGGCGCGAGACGTTGAGGCTGTCGGCAAGCTCTGCCTGGCGGATGCGCTGGCCGGGCGCGAGCGTGCCGTCTGTGATCGCCTCCAGCAATTGCTGGTAGGTTCGGTCGGTCAGGCTTTGGCCGGCGGGGAGGGCTTCCAGCATGGAATTCGGAATTCCAAATATGTGCGGGTGGGGTAGGACGAGTTGGACCGTTCGTCAACTGCCGCGCCATGACGCTGAGCCAAGATCATCCATTACTGCAAGCCAGGTTCGATTCGAGGTGCCTGACCCGGCGCGACGATCTCCTTGATTCGCCGTCCCAGGGTTTCAAGGGAGAACGGCTTGGTCAGGATGTGCATGCCAGTCTTGAGATGGCCCGCTCCGAGGACGGCGTTCTCAGCATAGCCGGTGATGAAAAGAACCTTCAGATCCGGGCGGGTCACCAGGGCCGCATCGGCCAGTTGGCGGCCGTTCATGCCGCCGGGCAGGCCCACATCCGTGACGAGCAGGTCCACCCTGCGGTTCGATTCCAGGATTTGCAGGCCGGAAGCGGCATTTTCGGCCTGCAGCACTTCATACCCGAGCTCCTCAAGGACTTCATTGAGCAGCAACCGCACGCTAGGTTCGTCATCCACGACCAGCACCGTCTCGCCCTCGCCGCGTTGCGCTTTCTGTCCGCCGGCCGAAGGTTCGAAAACTTTCTCATCGCCGACGTAGCGGGGGAGGTACAGGCGGACCTTTGTCCCTTGGCCGGGTTGCGAACCAATGCGCGCCTGGCCGCCGGATTGGCGGACGAACCCATACACCATGCTAAGGCCGAGGCCAGTGCCTTCGCCGATGGGCTTGGTGGTGAAGAAAGGATCAAAGGCGCGGGCGATGACATCCTCGGTCATGCCGCTGCCGGTATCAGAGACGGTGAGCGACACATACTCCGCCGCTTGCAGTTCCAGCCCCCCGGTCTCCGGATCTTCCAGTATCTGGTTGCTGGTTTCGATAGTCAGGCTACCCCCGTCGGGCATCGCATCGCGCGCGTTGATGCACAGGTTCAGCAGCGCGTTCTCCAATTGATTTGGATCGGCAAAAACCGGCCACAACCCGCTTGCACCTGTCACATTGACCTTTACAGAAGGACCAACCGTGCGGCGGATCAGTTCGTCCATGCCGCGAACGAGCCGGTTCATGTCGGTGGGCTTCGGGTCGAGTGTCTGTCTGCGGGAAAACGCGAGCAGCCGATGGGTCAGTGCCGCCGCGCGCTTCGCCGCCTCTTGCGCGACACGCACGTAGCGCCCCAGCTCCGTGAATCTGCCCTGATCGAGGCGGACCGCCAGCAAATCCAGGCTGCCGATGATGCCGGTCAGCAGGTTGTTGAAATCATGCGCAAGGCCGCCGGTCAGTTGCCCGACTGCCTCCATCTTCTGAGATTGCCGCAGCGTTGCCTCGGCCGCCATCAGCTCCGCGGTACGCTGCCGCACCTGCTGTTCGAGCGTTGCGTTCAGGTTTGCCAGCGCCTGTTCCGTGCTCTTCTGGTCCTCGATATCGGCGCTGGTGCCGATCCAGCGGGTTATCACCCCGTTTGCGTCGCTGATCGGTATCGCGCGGGTGAGATGCCAGCGAAACATGCCGTCGTGGCGGCGTATCCGGTATTCGGTCACATAAGGTTTGCCGGAGTTCAGTGACTCCCGCCAAAGCGTGATCGCCGTCTCGATATCGTCCGGGTGGACCGGGGCCCAGCCGTTGGGCTTCATTTCCGCCGCAGGGATGCCGCAATATTCGGACACGCGGGCGTTGAACCATTCGATCTGGCCGTCGGGCAGGGATGCCCACACCATGCTCGGCATTGTCTGGGCAAAGGTTTCGAATTTTGCAGCGGTCTCAGTGGCCGCGGCCTCTGTCTGCTTGCGCTTGGTGATGTCCGCAACCGAACCAAGTAGCCTGACGATCTGGCCGTCAGGTCCATAGTGCGGGCTGGCGCGAATGTGCAGCCAGCCGTCGCTGCCATCCGGTCGGATCACCCGGCACTCGACATCCCAGGTCTTGCCCTGCTCCAGCGTTTCGCGAAAACCCGCCTCAACCAGCGGGCGGTCACACTCCGGTACATGGGCTAGAAACGTCTCGAAGCTCCAGTCGCTCACCGGCGTGGTGTAGCCAAAGATCTCATCGTGGCGGGCCGAGCGGATGGTTTTTTTGGTGGCGGCGTCATATTCCCACGAGCCGAGTCCGGTCGATTCCAGCACCAGCCGCAGCCGTTCCTCGCTTTCGCGCAGCCGGGCCTCGGCCCGACCGCGTTCCGCTGCGTCCCAGATGCGGGCCGCCACCTCTTCGATCAATGCGATATCGGTGGAACTCCAGGCATAGGGCTTGGCGTGGGTGACGTAGAGGGAACCGGTGTAGCGGCCGTGACGGATCAGCGGAACGGAAACATGGGCGCGCGTGCCGAATTCGAGGCCGAACGGGCGGCCGCCGCGCTCGTCCGCCTGGACGTCCTCGTAAACGACGGTCTGCCCAAGGCGCATCTGCGCCGCGTGCGAGGCACCGAACATCATCATTGGGAAAAAGCCGTCCACCGGCGGCATACCGTCGACATAGAAGCTGGTGATCCGCAGGGTTTCATCGTCCGACTGCATCTCGCTGAAGCCGATCCGCGCTGCGCCGAGATGCCTGCCGAGATGGGTGGCTGCTTCGATCAGAATCTCCCGCGGCTCGGAAAGGGCGCGCAAGGAATCCTGAAGATGGAACAGAAACGTCTGCCGAACCTCGGACAGGCGCCGTTCGGTGACATCCATCGCGACGGCAACCGCTGCGACGATTTCGCCCGACCCGTTGCGAACCGGGCCGGCATGCATTTCCAGATCGATCAGCCGGCCGTCGCCGCGCCGAAAGGCCATCAGCTCCGCCCGCACCGTTTCGCCCTGAAACAGCGCGCGCCTGCTAGGATATTCCAACAGATCATAAGGCGTTCCGTCCTTGTGCACCGCCCAACCAAGCAGGCTGGCTCTCGCCTTTTGCAGATCGGCTTCGGGGTGGCCAAGCACTTCGTCCAGCAGCTGGCTCTTGAACGCCATGCGGCCGTCAGGCGCTTCCACGATGAAGATGGCCGCAGGAATTTGCAGCAGCACCGCGCGCAGTCGCTCCTCGCTCGCGCGCACCGCCGTCTGCGCTTGCTGAAGCTCAGTGATATCGTGCCACGCCATTACCGCGCCGGTCACCCGGCCGCCTGAGTCAAAAATCGGCCCGGAGTTGCACAGGACAGTCACCGTGCTGGCGTCGGGGCGCCGGACAATCAGCGTCTCGTTCATGGCAATCTCGCCGGTGCGGGTGGCGCGCGCCAGCGGGCGATCGGTCGGCGGCAGCGGGACGTCGCTGCCGGGCCGATAGACCTGCCAGATGCCGGCCTGCTGCAACGCGCTCTGGCCGGTCAATGCGTCCGCATCGCGCCCGGCCAGCGCCAGACCCCGCGCGCTGATGCGGTCAACATGGATTTCCGGCCCATGGGCGATGCTGATCCCTTCGGGAATGTAGGCGAGCAGCGCATCCAACGTGTCCTGCGCCGCCTCCGCCTTTGCCCTGGCAGCCGCGTGGTGGGTCACGTCCACGGCGGTAATCAGTATGGCAGGGGTCTCGGGCGTCGCCGTATCCAGCGCGATGTAGGACACATCCCACCAGATCGTTGCACCCTCCTTTCGGTCGGCAACCGCGAGGGCCTGCGCCTGCTTCTTCTTTGTAGCCAGCAAGCCGGGATCGATGAATGCGAAGGCGGCAGTAACGATCTGGCCAACAAGATCACCCTCAGCGCTTGACGCCGCCCGATGGGCCGCCCGGTTCGCGTAGATGATCTTGAAGTCCGACGCCGCGGCAACCAATGTGACAGCCGGGGAGTGATCCGCAATCTGATGGACCAGGAGGGCCGAAACGCCGCCCTCCAGCCTCGTCGTGGATACGCCACTCGCACGCAGTCCAACATCATCAGCGCTCATGGCGTTGATATACCATGCGCAGCGGCAAGATAGCATGCGGCGCGCGGCGTACGGACGGGACAATTTATCAATGACGGCCACGCCTCGGAGCGGCGCCCTCCGCCGCATCATGTGACTGACTGCGGGGGCAGGACACGAGCTCCCGTGCGGCCTCAGCGGCGCGATCATCTCCTCGATCGCCGGAATGCCGGAGAGGCGACAAAGCGTGCGGTCGGCGCGGACCAGGATGGGAACCGGAGTGGCGACGTCGAATGCCACGCCGGTGTGGCACGAGCCTGTCGGTGAGTAGATTCCGAGGCTCCACCGAAGGGCCGGTCCTTCATTATAGCTGACAGACGGCACGCGCCGGCGACGGTTTGAAGCCTTTGGAGAACACCATGCCATTCGATAAGCAATTGCAGCAAGCCGTATTAGCGGAGCTGGACTGGGAACCGAGCGTGCTCGCCGGTCATATCGGTGTCACCGCGAACGACGGGGTTGTTACTCTTAGCGGGCATGTCGAGAGCTTCGCGGAGAAGCATGCTGCGGAAACGGCAGCGGGCCGCGTCAGGGGCGTGAAGGCGGTCGCCGAGGAAATCAACGTCGAACTTCCGTTTGAACGGATTCGCGGAGACGACGATATCGCGGCCGCCGCCATCGAACGCCTGTCCTGGGACACGTCGGTGCCACGAGACGCAATCACCGTGAAGGTCGAACAAGGCTGGGTTACGCTGACGGGGCAGGTGTCGTGGTATTACCAGAAGGCGGCTGCCGAGCAGGCCATCGCCCGTTTGCACGGCGTCAGCGGCATATCAAATCAGATCATTCTGAGACCGGCAGTCGATGTTTCCGATATCAGCGATAAAATCCGTAACGCTTTGCGCCGGTCATGGTTGCCCGACGACGAAACTGTAATGGTCAGAGCAGATGGCGGACGTATCCACCTGTCCGGGGCGGTTCGCTCGCCGCATGATCGTCAGATAGCAGGGGCGACAGCCTGGGCCGCCCCTGGCGCAATCAGCGTCGAGAATGACATCGCGATTATCTGATCGGTGGCAAAGTCATGACGGCGGAATCTCAAGGTGAGGTCTCATTAAAATGACCGAAGCCACGGTCGTAGTGCATGAGCCACCATCGGTTGCCCCATCCGCGGACTCGTTTCGCGGATTCGAGAAAGTGTTCCGGGGCGAGCAGGTTCAAATCGAGAAGAAGCTGGAAACAGAGATCGCGCAACATCGACACGAGCAGATCAAGGGGATGATCGCAGGCCCGATCACCGATGCCGCCTGGAATGAGTTGATTGACCACGCGCGAAAGGCTGCGGAACACGGTGAGAAGCAGTTTCTCTTACTGCGTTTCCCCAGCGACCTCTGTACTGACGACTCTCGTGCGATCAATAACCCCCCGAATCCCGAGTGGCCCGCGACCCTTCGGGGCGAGGCGGCCGATGTTTACAACCGATGGCACTCTGCGCTTCGACCTCTCGGCTTCGCTCTTTCGGCCGAGGTGCTTGATTTTCCTGGTGGGAAGCCAGGCGACGTCGGGTTGTTCCTGCGATGGGGCGAATAGCCGGCCGGCCGGAAATACATTTTGTTATAAGGATGATTTCATGTTGCAGGTCGGAACGGCGCTCAAGGGATACGAGATTAAGGCCAGCGATGGCACGATTGGCTCCGTCAGTGATTTCCTGTTCGATGACCGTACCTGGAAGGTCCGTTGGCTGGTTGTCGATACTGGCAACTGGCTGACAGGACGCCTGGTGCTGATTCATCCGTCGGCGATTGGGCGGGTCGACTCCATCCGGCGTGTACTTCCGGTAAAACTGACGAAGGCGCGGGTGCAGGCCAGCCCCGATATCATCCGTGATCGTCCGGTCTCGCGGCAGAATGAATTCAATCTGTATGATTATTACGGCTGGGACCCGGTCGGGGGCAGCAGCTACTTCGGTCCGAATGCAATGGCGCCGGACGTGGCCGAGCAGGCGGTGACGGAAGCGGGCGTTCTGTCCCGTCTGGAGGGTCACGACACACACCTGCGTAGCGTTGCCGAGGTCACCGGCTACGATATCGAGGCGCGCGATGGCGCAATCGGCCATCTGGAAAACGTTCTACTGGAGGACGATTTCTGGGGTATCCGTTATCTGATCATCGACACCAGGAACTGGTGGCCTGGCCAGCACGTGTTGCTGTCACCCTATGCGGTTCATGAAGTAAGATGGTCGAAACAGCAAATCTTCCTCAATGTGTCCCGTGAGCGGGTGAAAGCCAGTCCTCCGTGGGCGCCTTTGGATCTGATCGACCAGGCCCATGAGAAGCAGTTGCATCGCCATTACGACTGGCCGGGATACGGATGGTGATCGCGACGGTTCGACGGGAAATCCGGCATGTCACAGTCTGACCCTTTCGCACTGAAAAATTCGGGCCTGAACGACTTCCTGTTTGCCGAGGTTGGCAGCGAGATGAATGGTTCACCGCTCACGATCCTGTCGATGCTTGCCCGCCTCGGGAAGGATCCGTGGGCCGAGGCGGCGCGACTGGCAGGGCTACCGAAATCCTCTATCGTCGACGCTTTGGCAAAGTGCATCTGCCAGATGCCACTTTGTCCGCAAGCCCTCACGGATGCCCGGGGGACTGCCGCTCGGCTCATTCTTCTGCTGCCATCGCAGGTTCAATCGGGTCGGATACGCGCTTCCCTGCCGGTCGCAAAGTCGGCGCTTCCGGCGTGGGTGCCCCTGGCAGCCTTCCTGTCGGTTTTAGCTTTTGGTGTTATGTTTCAGATGATGGCGCCAGCAACCACACCAGCGGCTTTCTCATCATTGGCTAAGCAGGCCATTGCCCACCCGCAGGCGCCGTCGAACTAATCGATCGTGCAACGCCATAAGAGATACTCATTGCGAATTCAGCCGAATTTGCCGGCAACGTAATTCTGCGTTTGCTTTTGACGCGGCGCCGTGAACATCGCTGCCGTCGGTCCGACCTCGATCAGTTCACCGAGGTAAAGGAAAGCCACCTCATCGGCGCAACGCGCGGCTTGCTGCAGGTTGTGGGTGACAAGGGCGACGGTCACATGCTGTTTGAGATCGTCGATCAAATCCTCGATCCTTGCCGTGCTGACCGGATCGAGTGCACTGGTCGGTTCGTCCAGCAGGATTACCTCCGGCTTTGTTGCGAGCGTCCGAGCGATGCAAAGCCGCTGCTGCTGACCGCCGGACAGGCTGCCGGCCTGCTCGGTCAGACGATCCTTCACCTCGTTCCAAAGGCCGGCGCGGGTCAGTGCACTTTCCACGCGCTCATTCCGGTCGGCGCGCGACAGATGTTCGTGCAGCATGACGCCGAAGGCGACGTTGGCATAGATCGACATCGGAAACGTCGTGGGGTCCTGAAACACCATGCCGACGCGGCTGCGCAACTGCCTGACGTCAACCTCCGGGCCAAGGATATCCTGGCCGTCGAGCAGCACCTGTCCGGTCAAATGCTGCTGCGGATAAATGCTGTAGAGCCGATTCAGAACCCGCAACAACGTCGACTTGCCGCAGCCGGACGGCCCGATCAAACCGGTGACCTGATTCTGGGGCAGATCAAGTGAAACGTCCTTCAGCGCCTGGTCGCTGCCGTACCAGAAATCCAGGTGCTTGACGGAGATTTTCGCGGGGTTCAGGCCGATGTTTTTGTCTCGGTTCATGCCGCCACCGGCGGCTTTAACCATTGTTTCGCTCATAACGATTGGATCCCTGTTTCGCTCACAACGCCGATCAGACGATCGTTCCGCACAAGGCGCCCACGCAGGTGGTAACACCCATGGCCAGTGCGCCCCAAAATGTGACCCGTATCGCGCCACGGACAGCAGGCGCACCGCCGACGTGGGCTGCCAAGGCGCCGAGAACGGCGAGACACAGGAGCGAACTGGCGGAAACTGCGATGATCAGCCACAATCCCGGCGCCAGTGCGGCGACAACCAGCGGCATAGCCGCCCCTGTGGAGAAACTGGCGGCCGATGCCAGCGCCGCCTGAATCGGGCGGGCCTTGAGCTGGTCGGAGATACCCAGTTCATCGCGGGCATGCGCGCCCAGCGCATCATGGGCCATCAACTGCTGCGCAACCTGCTGTGCAAGCACGGGATCGAGGCCGCGGCCAACATAGATCGCCGCCAGTTCCTGATGCTCGCCCATGTCGTCGACACGAAGCTCCTTACTTTCGAGTGATAGATCTGCCTGTTCGGTGTCCTGTTGCGAATGCACCGAGACATACTCGCCGGCGGCCATCGACATCGCGCCGGCGACGAGACCGGCGATGCCTGCGATCAGGACGCCGGTATGGGTCCCATGCGCCGCCGCGACGCCCAGGAGCAGGCTTGCTGTCGACAGGATGCCGTCATCCGCGCCCATCACCGCCGCGCGCAGCCATCCGGTCTGTCCGGTGCGATGCCGTTCCGGGCTCGCGGTCACGTATGCTCCGATCGGTGCCCGGTCATGTACCGGTAGAACACCACCTTGGTGACTTCGACGAGTCCAAGATACGCCGTCGTCGCGCCGACCAGGAAAACGAAGAACAGCGGGGGCGGGGCCACAAACCCGAACCAGTGGCCCCAGGGAACCAGCGGGAGTACAATCGCGAGTGCGACAGCGCCCAGATTCATGGCAAGCAGGAACCGGCACGGGTTGCTGCGGTAAAAGCGTCGCCGGGTTCGGATACAGAACACCACCAGTGTTTGCGTGGTCATCGATTCAATAAACCAGCCGGTCTGGAACAACGCCTCTCCGGCACCAAAAAAAACCAGCATGGCGTAAAAGGTGATGAAGTCGAAGATGGAGCTGACCGGTCCGAAGACGAGCATGAAGCGTTCGATCAGCTTGATGTCCCACTTGACCGGTTCGACAACGACCTCGGCATCGACGCTGTCGAACGGGATCGCAATCTCGGACACGTTGTAGATCAGGTTGTTCAGCAGGATCTGGATTGGCAGCATTGGCAGGAACGGCAGGATCAGCGTGGCGCCGGCCATGCTGAACATGTTGCCAAAGTTCGAGCTTGCGCCCATCAGCACGTATTTCGAAACATTCTGCACGGTGGCTCGTCCGGCGACGACGGCTTCGCGCACCACGGAAAGATCATGTTCCAGCAAGATCAGATCGGCCGCCGCCCTGGCCACGTCGGCTGCGCCATCGACCGAGATCCCGACATCGGCGGCATGCAGGGCCGGAGCGTCGTTGATTCCGTCGCCCATAAAGCCAACGACATGGCCCAGCCGCTTCAGTGCCAGCAAGACCCGGAGTTTCTGCTGCGGATTGACCCGGCAGAACAGGTTCACGCGGGACAACTGTCCGATCAGCGCCTCCTCCGACAGAAGTTCCAGCGCGTCGCCGGTCAGCACGTCGGTGACCGGCACGCCGATCTCGGCGAAGACGTGGCGGGATACCAGTTCATTGTCACCGGTGAGTACCTTCACCGTGATACCCGCTGCCGCCATCGCCAGGATTGTTTCGCCGGCACTGGCTTTCGGCGGATCGAGGAAGACCGCGAAGCCGGCGAAAACCAGATCGGTTTCATCGGTAATGACCGCGGTATCATAATTGGCCGTTTCGGGCGTCGGATCAGCGAGCCGGCTGGCGATACCCAGGGCGCGGAATCCGTCCGCGCTCAGTCCGTCAAGCGTCGCCTGAAAGACCAGCCGCGTTGCCGGATCGAGTGGTTTCACCACGCCGTCGGCGTCCTGATATTGCTTCGACAACCGCAGCAGATCCTCTGGCGCGCCCTTGACGAACAATCCGCGTTTCGCTCCGTGTTCCACCAGGACCGAAACCCGGCGGCGACCAAAGTCGAAGGGTGCTTCGTCGATTTTCCTGAAGCCGGTCATGTCGAACGGCCGCGCGGTCAGGATCGCCTCGTCCAGCGGGCTTTTCATGCCGGTCTCAAACTTGCTGTTGACGTAGGCATAGGAAAAGGCGATCGCACTCTCGGCTCCGTGGCCATCGATCATGCGCAACAGCTTGATTTTTGCTTCCGTCAGCGTACCGGTCTTGTCGGTGCACAACACATTCATCGCGCCAAGATCGTGGATCGCCGAAAGGCGCTTCACGATCACCTTTCGTTTCGCCATCTGCATAGCCGACCGAGCCAACGTGACAGTAACGATCATGGGCAGCAGCTCGGGGGTCAGGCCGACGGCGAGTGCCACGGCGAACATCAGCGATTCGAGCATTGGCCGGTGAAAAGCAGCGTTCACGACAAGAACGAACAGTACCATGAGAATGGTGAAGCGCAAGATCAGCATGCCGAACCGGCGAATGCCGACGGTGAACGCCGTGGCCGGCGGCTTTTCAGCCAGGCTGGTGGCGAGGTGGCCCAACGCCGTTCTGCTGCCGGTTCGACATATCAAAATTATGGCGGTGCCGCTGATGACGGAGGTGCCGGCGAAAACCGCATTGGATGCGTCAGCCGGGGTGTCGGCACCCGACGCAGTATCACTGGCCTGTTTCTCGGCGGGATACGGCTCACCCGTCAAAAGCGCCTGATTCAGGTAAAGATCGCGGCTTTCGAGCAGCCGCGCATCGGCCGGAACAAGGTCGCCGGCAATCAGTTCGACGATGTCGCCGGGCACCAGGCCGTGGATCGGCACCGAAACACATGCGCCATCGCGCCGAACCGTCGCCTGCACGGCGACCGACTGACGCAGCGCCTCCACCGCGTTCTGGGCCCGGACTTCCTGAACAAAATCGAAGATGATGCTGAGCATGACGATAACAGCAATGATGACGAAGCTGGCAATGTCGCCGGTCGCGGCGGAGACCGCGCTCGCGATCAGCAGAATGATGATCAGCGGGTTGCCAAAGCGGGCAAGGAACTGGAGCCAGAGCGGTGTACGCTTGACGGTTGCAGCGTCGTTGGCGCCAAAGGTCTCCAGCCGCGACGTTACCTCCGCCGTATCCAGCCCGCTGGCTTTCGTCTGGAGCATGACCAGAAGCCGATCGACCGGCTCCCGCCAGATTTGTTCGGGGTCCGGTTCACCTGTCGAGGCGCGCGCCTCATTGAAGAGATGCAGGCCGGCGGGATTGTCATTCATTGCGAAAAGCCCCGTTTCCGCAGACACACGCTTTGCAGGACTCCGATAGGCGACCCTATTGAGCGATGGGACTGCGCTGATCTCGCCTGTGGTTTACGCGGAAAAATCTAAATCGCCGCAGCCCGCCACGGCAGCCTCGGAAATTACTCAGACCGGAGCGACCGGGCCAGGTGATGCCGCGCGCCTGGCCGAGATCGGATCACTTCAACCCCAATCAGCCACGCGTTGGGCATATGAGTAGTTCCCGAGTCTGCCGCGGCGAACAAACTGGGGGTTATGATCTTACTGCCAGTGAATTGCTGAATGCGGCGCCTTGTGACTTGATGTTCAAGCAATCCAGATTTCTGGCCAAACAAGCAACCCACCTAGACAAGGAATTCCCACTATGACCCAGCCGACCGCCGAGCCCATCGTCAACGCCGGCACCGAGGCCGTGATCGAGAGCGGTAACGACTCCGGCGCCGCCTTTCAGGAACTGAGCAAAGCCTACGAGGAACTGGCAGTCAGGAACGCCAACAACCTCAGGGTTGCTATGAAGGAACTTACCGGCGTGAAGAGCCCGGTCGAGTTTATTGAACTCCAGCAGAAGCTGATCAAGGACGGCGTCCAGGCCGCTGTCACGGACAGTCAAAAGATTGCGCATCTGACGGCTGCCGTGTTCACCTCGGCCTTTGAACCGGTGAAGAAGCAGATCGAGGCGCTGCAGAAGACCGCGCTGCACTGAGCGCGACGTTCCAGTCGCTGCTGTTTGCGCCGCTCGCCATCTCCGGTGTGCAGCGCAAACGAATCATAGGTCGACTAAAACTGCTTCTCTTCCAGTTCCAAAGTCGATGTCGCGCCCATCGTGATTTCATCACACGACGGCCCTGCCTCCGGCAGCACATGTTCGGCGTAAAAGCGCGCCGTTGCAATCTTTGCGCGCAGAAACCCAGCATTGCCCTCGCCGGATGCCAGAAGGTGATGCGCAATCCGCGCCGCGCGCGCCATCTGCCATCCGCCGGCGACCGTGCCGGTGAGTCTCAGGAACGGGACCGCCCCGGCCGCAGCCTCAAGCGGACGTGTTTCGTAATGCTCCAGCATCCAGTACATCGCCGTCTGGAGCGCCTTCACCGCGGGCGTCAGTTCGGTCCGAATGGCTGCCAGATCGACGTCGTTGGTTGTTCCCAGCGCCGCCAACTCCGTCATCATGTCGTGGATCAAGAGCCCCGCGTTTACGCCCTTGTCGCGAACCACTTTGCGGCCGATCAGGTCGTTCGCCTGGATACCTGTCGTGCCCTCATAGATCGTGGTGATGCGTGCGTCGCGCATCAACTGCGCGGCACCTGTCTCCTCCACATAGCCAACCCCGCCATGAACTTGGATACCTGTTGACGTGATCATGACCGAGGCCTCGGTGCACCAGCCTTTCACCACCGGAGTCAGCAGTTCAACCCGACCCTGGTTGCGTGTCCGTTCGGTGCTGTCCGGATGATGCTGGGCCCGATCCATCCAGCCCGCCGTCACATAGGCGAGCGCGCGCATCGCTTCGGTGCGGGCCCGCATGTCCATCAGCATGCGGCGCACGTCCGGATGGTGGATGATGGCGCCACGTTCGGTTTGACCGATTGGCTTGCCTTGAACCCGTTCGCGAGCGTATTCGACTGCCTTCTGGTAGGAAGCCTCGGAAACCGCGACGCCTTCCAGGCCGACGTTCAACCTTGCATGGTTCATCATGGTGAACATGTATTCCAGGCCGTGGTTCGGCTGACCCACGAGGTAGGCAATCGCGCCGTTCTTGTCGCCATAGGACATTACGGCGGTGGGTGACCCATGGATGCCAAGTTTATGTTCGATCGACGAACAGATCAGGTCGTTGCGCGGTCCCAGACTGCCATCGGCATTGACCAGGAACTTTGGCGCCACAAACAACGAAATCCCGCGCGTGCCGGCTGGCGCGTCCGGCAGGCGCGCGAGCACGAGGTGGATGATGTTCGCGGCGACGTCGTGTTCGCCCCAGGTAATGAATATCTTGGAACCGAACAGCCGGTAGCGGTCACCATCCGGTTCCGCCCGGGTGCGGATGGCGGACAGGTCGGACCCGGCCTGCGGTTCCGTCAGGTTCATCGTTCCGGTCCACTCGCCAGCGACCATTTTCGGCAAAAAGCGCTGCTGGAGTTCCTCGGACGCATGGTGTGCGAGCGCCTGCACCGCCCCCATTGTCAGCATCTGACACAGCGAGAAGGACAGGTTTGCGGACTTCCACATCTCGGCGACGGCGCTGCAAACGGCCGCCGGCATGCCCTGGCCGCCGATGTCCGGACTGGCCGGCATCCCGTGCCAGCCGGCGTCGATGAATTGCCGGTACGCAGCGGGGAAACCATCCGGCGTCGTCACGTTTCCGTCGGTCCAGTGACAACCCTGCCGGTCGCCAGGTCCGTTCAGCGGCGCGAGCACTTCGCCGGCGAAACGGGCAGCTTCGGTGAGGATCGCGTCGACAAGTTCCGGCTCCGCCTGTTCGAAACCGGCGAAGGTGGCGATCTCGGGGAGTCCGGCCAGGTGCTCCAGCACGAACCGCATGTCATCAAGGGGCGCGGCATAGGTCATGATGAGATCTCCAGATTCCTTGCGAGCTCACGCAGCCGGAACTTCTGAATCTTGCCGGTGGAAGTCTTCTCGATCGGGCCGAACACCACGAATTTCGGCACTTTGAAACCGGCAATCTGCACGCGGCAGAATTGACGAATTTCGGCCACTGTTGCTGTGGCATCCGGCTTGAGCTGGACGAAGGCGCAGGGAACCTCACCCCATTTCTCGTCGGGCCTTGCCACGACAGCGACGGAGTCCACCGCTGGATGGCGGTGTATGACGTCCTCCACCTCGACCGAGGATATGTTCTCGCCACCGGAAATGATCACATCCTTCGAACGATCCGTTATACGAACGTATCCGTCCGGCTCGACGACTGCCAGATCCCCGGTGTGCAGCCAGCCGCCCGCGAAAGCCTCTTCGGTGGCCGAGGGATTCTTGAGATACCCGTTCATGGTGATGTTACCGCGGAACATGATTTCGCCTGCAGTGTCCCCGTCGTGCGGCACTGGCTCCATAGTGGCGGGATCCAGCACCGTCATCGCTTCCTGCATCGGACCCGCAACACCTTGGCGTGCGTTCAAACGGGCGCGTTCGGCATGTGTCAACGCATTCCAATTGTCCTGCTTGGCGCAAACCGATGCCGGACCGTAGGTTTCGGTGAGACCGTACACATGCGTAAGCACAAACCCAAGACGCTCTGCGCCCTCGATGGTTGAGGCTGGCGGAGGCGCACCTCCTACGTAGCCGCTGACATTGAAAGTGCCTTCCTCCCGCAGCGCGACGGGCGCATTGATCAGCATGCTGTAGACGATTCCCGCGCCGCACATGTGCGTGACGTCGTGTTCGCGTATCGCCTGGAAGATCAGCCTGGCATCAACCCGCCGAAGGCAGATGTTGGTACCGGCGTTGGCCGCCATGCTCCAGGGAAAGCACCAGCCGTTGCAGTGGAACATCGGCAGGGTCCAGAGATAGACCGAGTGCGCCGGCATTCCCCATGAAACGATCTGCGACATCGCATTCAGGTAAGCGCCGCGGTGGTGCGTGACGACACCCTTCGGGTTGCCTGTCGTGCCGGATGTGTAATTCAACGCGATGGGACCGAACTCGTCGTCGGGAAGAAACCAGTCGAAATCGGCATCGCCTTCCCGCAGAAAGGCCTCGTAATCCATCGTCCCCAGCAGAGTGCCACCGTCGTGCAGGGGATCGTCGATGTCGATGACCAGTATCCGGCGTTCCAGCATGGCCAGCGCACGGCGGACCACACCACTGAACTCGCGATCTGTGATCAGCACTTTTGCCTCACCGTGCGTGAGCTGGAATGCGATGGCTTCGGCATTAAGCCGGACGTTCAGCGTGTTCAGCACGGCGCCCGCCATTGGTACCCCGAAATGCGCCTCGTAAATCGCGGGAACATTGGGCGCCATGACAGCGACTGTATCGCCCGCACCGACGCCGTGTTTCGCCAGGGCCGAGGCCAGGCGCCGGCAGCGGGCATAGGTCTCTGCCCAGGTGCTGTGCCAAGTGCCATGAATGATGGCAACCCGATCGGGATAGACCGCCGCCGCCTTGGGCAGGAAGCTCAGCGGCGACAGCGGCGTGTAGTTGGCAAGGCGCTTGCCGAGACCGTCCCGGAAAGGGCCCACCCTCTTGGTAATGGTTTCAAGTGAAATGGCCAAGTGAACCTCCCGGTATTACGACAAACTTTGCCGTAGTTCCACGCGCTATCGAACGACGAATTGGATTCAGATGAACTTGCGTCGCGATCCGCGCGCAGGCTACTGCGAGCCGAGCAAATGCTACGCGCAGGCGGGATGCCATGGCAGACTCGGAAACTACCCAGTGTCGCGCTTTGCGCCGGATGCATTCTCCGCCTGCGTAGTTTCCGAGTCTGGCACCGACAGCGTCCGCGTCATTAAAGTCGCTACTATCATCACATCGTGCGGCCGATCCCGGCGAAGGGGGAGCAGGCGGCCGGGTTCTGCTCGCAGACCGCGATGGCAGCCGGGTTCCATCCGGCATAGGGTGCGCATCATGTCATTGACCACGCAATACCTCGGTCTGACGCTGAAGAATCCAATTGTGGCTTCGGCTTCTCCATTGAACAACTCGGTCGATAACCTGCGCGAATTGGAAGACGCCGGCGCCGGCGCCATCGTGCTGCCGTCGCTGTTCCAGGAACAGATCGAGGCTGAAGCGGCAAACCGGGCATCCCGATTGGCGGCCGGTGCCGAGAGTTCCCCGGCGGCGCTGTCCTGTTTTCCCGCGGCGGCAAACGGGCCCTATGGTATGTACCCGGAACGTTATCTCGACCTGATCAGGCGCGGCAAAGACGCTGTCGGCATCCCGGTTATCGCCAGTCTGAACGGATCATCGCGCGCCGACTGGATCGAATACGCCAGGCTTATCGAGCAAGCGGGCGCGGCCGCGCTGGAACTGAATACGTATCTGGTGCCGACCAATTTGCTGGAAACCGGGCGCGATATCGAAGCGCATTATCTCGACATCGTGCGGGGCGTATGCGGATGCGTTGGTTTGCCGATCTCTGTCAAGCTGACGCCGTATTTGAGCGCAATCGGGAATTTCGCGACCACGCTGGCGGGGCACGGCGCCGCGGGCCTGGTGCTGTTCAGCCGCCTGATGGAGGCCGACATCGACCTTCTGACCATGAAAATGACCACCATGCCTGACCTCAGCGATGCGGCCGAATTGCGTTTGCCGCTGCTCTGGACTGCCATTCTGGCCGGCCGCATCAACGCCTCGCTGGCGATATCGACGGGCGTGAGGACCGTGGACGACGTCGTGAAATCACTGCTGGCCGGTGCCGATGCGGTGATGACGACATCGGCGCTGCTGCGCGACGGCATCGGCTACATGGCAACGCTGACCACCGGCTTGGACCAGTGGATGGAGGAGCGGGCGATCGGTTCTGTTGCCGATATGCGCGGGAGGATGAGTTGGCAGCGAAGCGCCGACCGCAGCGCGTATACGCGCGCGAACTACCTTAGCATTCTGGAACATTATGCGGCGTTGCCGGAGAATAAGCGTCTCTGACCACGATTTGACTGACTCTCTGGCGGGCTGATTTTCGCACCAGTTTGGTGTCGTCCATGGGGCTGGCCAACGCCACGCGACTCGCCTTGAATGCGCCAGTCTGTCCACACAGGTCACGCAGCGCGACATGGAGTTTTTCACGACCGTAACCGGCGACTTCAACCCTATGCATGTCGATCCTGCGTTCTCGGCGATGGATACGTTTCGCCACTTTATCATCCAGGGGATGGGGGCTGGTCTGATGTCGGCCGCCCTCGGCACGAAGCTGCCCGGTCCGGGCGCGATTTATTTGCTCCTGAACCTGCGTTTTACCCATCCGGTCTGCATCGGCGCCACTGTGGGGGGGCGCCTTCGTCCGCGCCCCGGCTCAGAAGATACTGATTGGACGCGTGACACTAAAGCGTTTCCACCCTGAGTGGAAAACGCTCTAGCTTCTTATTGCTGGCGGCGGTCGTCGGCCACGCCGCCTCCAACAATCGCTGACAGAACAAGATCCATCCCTCGGAAGTGCCATCAGGACGCTTTCTATCGTGGCCGTGGATGAAGCGTCAACGCGGCACATCCCCGGAAGCGGAACGGCCTGCAGCGCCGCCCGTCCGCTGCGTCACCCACCAGGTGACACCGCCCAGAGCAATAATCACGATCATGGCGCCGACGATCAGCAATGGCGACTGGTCAAGCCAGCCAATGCCAGGGATCGCCAGGAACAGGAAGCCACCGATCGCACACATCCGCCAAACCCGCGCGTGCACGCCCGCGATGAATGTACCGACCGCGAGCAAGGTCATCAGCGCGAGAGAGATCGCATTGGCGTTCATCACGCCCGTGACACCGCCGTTGTAAAGCAGATAGACAGCGAGCAGCATTGCACACCAGATCAATGCCACGCCGTAAATGAGCCTGAAATGGTCTCCACCGGCGGGAAAATGCCGCCATCCCTCGACTATGGAGATGACTCCAAAGACCGGAATCAAAAAGACCCAGTACATGACTGGCAGCCGCAGGACGACGCCCACCAACGCCAGCACCAGCATCGCGATGTAAGGGCTGTCATGCACGAGCCATCTCAGCGTGGCGGAACGGGCCACGACAGGGCTCGCCCGACCAGGCTGCCCGCTTGGTTCGGCAGTCGTTCGGATCGTCGCCCCGCCACTTCCCGCAAAGATCGGCTCGGCGGGATGCCCGGAATCAATAGTATCCATGATAGAATCCCCCACCGAATATATAAAACACCACCAAGACGACGATGATCAGCCCCAAACCGGTGCCAAATCCATTGCGGCCATAGTAACCGGATCGAAATCCATAGTAACCGCCCCCACCAAACAGAATGAAGACGATCAGAACGATCAGAAGGAAGCTCATCGGATCCTCGCAGCATTCAGTGAACCGGATTGCAAACGACTTGCGTCGTCGACATCACGCCTCGTGTTTCAGGGCGTCTCACTCGGAAATTCGTGCCCGCCCTTATCGTTGTCTTGGCGTTTAGCCTCAAGAGCCTCGCGGGCCTCGTCCCTAGCGCTGCCTGCGGCGTTTTGAATTTTACCCGCCTCGCGCTCGGCAATCCCGTCTTGCTCAAGTGTCGGATCACCCGCGACGCGGCCCAGTCCCTGTCTCACAGCGCCTTTGAGCTGGTGGCCGATACCCACGATGCGGTCGGCATCTATGCCGATGACCTGACTGCCACTAACAGCGGCGGCGCTCTGGGCTTCGCCGACGGACTTTTCGGCCGTTCCATCGGCCGTCAGCTTCGCGTCGCCAATGATCTTGCCGAGACCTTCCTTAAAGGTTCCCTTGATCTGATGCCCGATACCCTCGATCCGATTCTTATCCATGAGACTGCTCTTTCACGTTGTTGCGCTCCAGGAAAACATGGTGGCCAGGCACGGAACCGTGCGTCAGTTTCGCGTGGCGCCATGCCTGGCAAATATGGCGGCAGGGCAACAACTACCGCGCCATCAAAGCCTAATCGCTGCGAATTTCATGCGATAGGATCGGAAACTACTCAGCCTTACCCGGCGTTGATCGTATCGACACGGCGGCCGCCGTTAGACTTGTCGCCGCCGGTGCTGGAAAGATGCGTCTTCCAGTATGCGTCCACTTTCTGGCTCTCCTGATCGAATTTGCCGGAAGCGGTGAACTGATCGTCGGTCACTTGCGGCGCAGCCTCCAGGGCGGCCTTGTTCGTGTCGAGCACGAGCAGGCTCACATTCGGCGTCGCCTTGAAGTCACTCCATGGGATCGGCACGTAGTCCCGATCGATCCCGAACAGGCCGCCGCGTGCGATGATCAGATAGGCGATCTTACCCGTCTTTGGATCCATCACCAGGTCGTGGACGCTGCCCAGGGCCTCGTTCTTGGGGCTACGCACGTCGATGTCGAGCAACTGGTCAGACCGGAATGCCATGGCCTGGCCGGTGACCGGCACCGCGGCGGCGATCTGCCGCTGCTGCCACGCCGGGCCGTCGGACATGTTCACACCCACGCCATGTAACTCCGCGGCGTAGCGTTTGTACGCATCGCGGGTCGTGGCAAGCACAGCCTCACAGGTCTGTTGCTGGCCGTCCTGGCCGAGGATATTGGCCGAGGCAAGCAGCGTGCGGACCTCGTAGCCGGGCCGCGTGTCCTGGTATGCGCCCGTGGCCGCCGACGGATAGCCCCCCATCGGATAATCGTACCCGTAACCGTATCCGCCGATCGGATAGCCGTACCCGTAAGCTGAGCCTCCAAGCCAATAACCTTTTTTCTGCATCTGCTCGTGGAATGCGCGGACATCGTTCAAACACACTTTGGCCGGCTTGGTCCGAGCGGCTTTTGTCGCGGCGGGGGCGGGGTTGTCGGAGGCGGCGGCCGGCGGTGGCGCGGCAAAGACCGCGCTAGCCATACCCAGACAGCAGCAGGCTGTCACCGAGGCCAACCGAATCGAGTGTCTCATGTTTTGGTTCCTTGCGGCTGTTTCGAGGAGGCATCAACCGGGTTTGGCGACAGCGGGCCGATGGAAGCACGCGTTCAATGCGGAGGCGGGATCGGCGTCCACAGCACGGGCCCGTATCAACCAGAACTGATTGCCATATTTTATTGTCGGCCCCATGGATCGGCCAGGGCCGGTTCGCGCGATGCCGTCCATCCGGTATGAGGCCGGATGAACTGGCGCCGGACGCGCTATGCCACCGCGTAACTACTTGGCAGCGGGGGCCGGGGGCGCGCCGGCCGGAGCGGTGCGAGCATCCTGCCCTTTCGCGTCAGTCGCGGTGAAGACAGTCATCGAGTCCGGCGTGAGAAACATCATGACTGGTTCGCCCGTTTTGTCGGTTGCCGCGACAATGAAGGCATCCGGCATGATCTTTACATTCGTATAGCCTGCCCCGGTTAGATTGGCGGACAACTGCTGCTGGATATCCTCGCCGCCGTTATGTTTAGGCGCTGTGGCGGCAGGTGGCGCGTCGATGGGAACAACCTTGACGCCGGGATAGCCCGGGACGGTCGTTTGAGCCACCGCCAATGACGATCCGGAGAGCAGGATGCCAAGGCTGAGCAAAATACGGGTTTTCATTTTGATGGTTCCATTACTGTTCTGACAGGTTGCGGGACGGCCTGTCGGTTAGCTGATAAACCAAACGAGAATAAAGCACAGCGTCGGAAATTACTTAGGCTGTCTGTCCTGGACCGGCGCCGAACCGCTGCTCGATCGACCGGCCGGCCGATGATTTGCCGCACCTCCTCTTCGCTGCGGCGGTGCTCTGCGCAGATAAAGGACCAGGTTTCCGTCATTGGAATGGATAAAGCCGCTTCTCAGGCATCAGGCGATGCCGAGGCGTCGGAAGACCGGTACCTTCACGAAATCCATGATGAATGAGAACAGGACAGCTGCGCCCAGTACGCCGGCCACCAGTTCAGCCGGCAGCGGCGTCATCGCGATGCCGGTGATAGCCAGTATCGCTGCGATCGAAATATCCACCACAGACGATGCGATCAGCCAGTTGCTCGGGCGCGAGGACCACATCCGCTGGCGTTCGCGATTATTGTACATGGTGGCCTGGTTACCAAACACGACGAGAATAAAGGCCAGGGTTCTGAGCATGTCGATACCGTAACCCATCCGCAAGACACCGAAAATCAGACCGCATGTGCAAAAAATCAATTCGCCAATTCCCATGATGATACCGGCGACCGTCAGACTGCCGATGTGCCATGCGTTGGGCGTCGGCGACGGGCGTACGTTATCGGTCGTCGTTGACATTCCCAGGAAGTCGCCCGCGATCATGATCAGGACCATCAGCAACGGCGTCAGGATCGCATGTCCGGTGATGATCACACCGGCCGCCAGAAACAGTACTTGCACTATCTTCTTGGTGATGGAATTCAATGTGTAGGTTAGAATGCGCTGGAAAGTGATGCGCCCTTCCCTGACCGCGGCGACGATGCCGGCAAGCCCGGGTTCGGTCAGCACCATGCCGGCGGCGGATTTTGCAACATCGGTCGCGCTGGACACGGCGATGCCAATTTGCGCCTGGCGGAGCGCCGGCGCGTCGTTGGCGCCATCCCCGCACATCCCGACCGTGTGGCCGCTCTTTTGGAACGCCTTGACGAGGCTGAATTTGTCCTCCGGCAGGACGCCTGCGAAGACCGCAAACGCCTCGGGGCTCACGCTGTCCGGAATGGGTCCAGGCGGACAGACGGCGCCCACAAGCCCCACTGCATGGGCGACGATGCCGGCGGTTGCCGGCGCGTCGCCGGTCGCCATCACGGTACGGACGCCCAATTCGCGCAACTCCGCCACCAGCGCGGCCGCGTCCGGGCGCGGCGGGTCACTGAGCGCGATCAGTCCGATCAGTTGCATCGCGCCGGTCGAGCCGAACGCAACCGCCAGAACACGAAATCCGCTTCCCTCAAGCGTGGCGGCTTCCGCTGCGGCGGTTGGGGTCGGTCCGGCCAGCGCCGAAACGACGGCGAAGGCGCCCTTGACGATCCGTTGCGTTCCGCGTCCTGCTTGCGTCACGGTGGCCGAGGACATTTTCGTCGCCGGATCGAACGGCAGGAAAGTCACCAGCTTTGGCGCATTCGTTGCGGCTTTGCCCTCAGCCGCGGTGCGGATGGCCATGTCGACCGGGTCGTCGCCGCCATCCGAACTGGCCAGGGCGGCCAAAGTCAGGACACGAGCCGTGTCAAAGCCGGGCATCGCACGAACGTCCGCGACTGTCAGCGCGTTCAGCGTCAGCGTGCCGGTCTTGTCGGCGCAGAGAATGTCCATCGACGCGGCCTCGTCCACCGCGGACAGGCGGGTCGGAAGAACGCCCAAACCGCCCAGGGCTCTGGCGCCGATCGCCGCGGCAAGGGTGAATGTCGCGGGCAGGGCGACGGGAATGGATGCCAGAACCGCAGTCAACACGAGTGGAATGATCTCGCCGATCCCCATGCCGTGCAGCGCCGCGTATCCCACCAGCAGCACGATCAGGAAACCGTTGCAGATCGCGAGATTTCTGACAACCCGCATCACCGCTTTCTGCTGGGTACTGACGACATGGGCAGTACGAATCAGCTCCGCCGTGCGTCCGAATTTGGTGCGCGGTCCGGTCGCGGTGACTTCGGCTGTTGCCTCGCCGCGCCTGACCAGCGCGCCGGCAAATGTTTGCACGCCCGCACCGGCTTCGATGGGAACCGATTCGCCGGTGAGCGTCGACTGGTCGAGGAGAATTTCTCCACTTCTCAGCGTCACGTCGGCCGCGACTACCCCGCCGAGGGACAGTTTGATGACGTCGCCGCTCACCAGTTCCTCGGCCGGCAGCGACTTCCAGGTACCGTCCCGCCGAACCGTTGCAGTCAGCGCCAGTTTTGACTTCAACGCGGTGAGCGTTGTTTGGGCGCGTCCCTCCTGAAACAGCCCCAGGGCCGCGTTGAACACCAGCAGGGCGGCGATAATACCCGCCTCGATATAATCGCCCATGTAGAGCTGCAGCGCGACCGCGGCTTCCAGCATCCAGGCGACCGGCGACCAGAACTTTCCCAGAGCCATACGCACTGGATGAGCGCTCGCGTCCGGCATGGTATTGCGGCCAGACTTTGCCAGGCGGCCCAGAGCGTCCTCGGTCGTCAGACCGCTGGGCTGCTGTTTGACGGCAGGCTCAGCCATCATGCCCGTCACGGATATAAGATCAGTTTGCCACCGCAGCATTCAGCGGCGTCTCACGCCCGGACGAACCCTTCAGCAGGCCGTTGGCGGCCGGCGCCTTGCTGGCCTTGTCGAGCAGGTCGAGGAACGGTTTGATGATATCGATCGGCATCGGGAAGATGATGGTCGAGTTCTGTTCGGCGCCGATCTCCGTCAGTGTCTGAAGGTAGCGCAACTGCATTGCGGCGGGGATGCTGCCCAGGATTTTCGCCGCATTGACCAATGTCTGAGAGGCCTGGAACTCAGCCTCGGCATGGATGATCTTGGCGCGCCGGTCGCGTTCCGCTTCCGCCTGCTTGGCAATCGCCTTTACCATGTTGTCCATCAGTTCGACTGTCCTGATTTCGACATTGCTGACTTTGATGCCCCAGGCTTCGGTCTGCGAATCGAGGATTTCCTGCACGTCGGTGCTCAGTTTCTTCCGTTCCGCCAGCATTTCGTCGAGTTCATGCTGCCCGAGCACCGCCCTCAGCGTGGTCTGCGCAAGCATGTTGGTGGCGGGAAGGTAGTTCTGCACCTGAATGATGGCGCGTTCGGGATTGACCACGTTGAAATACAGGACCGCATCGACCTTCATCGAGACGTTGTCGTGCGAAATGACATCCTGACTGGGTATCTCGACGACCTGAGTGCGCAGATCGACTCTTACCATTTCTTGGACAAAAGGAAACAGCAGCACAAGGCCGGGTCCTTTGACCCGTTGGAACCGGCCGAGGGTGAAGACCACCGCCCGCTCATATTCCCGCAGGATCTTCACCGCGGAAGTAAGCAAGATGAAGGCCGCGACCACGCAGACCGGCACGACCACGTAGAACATCGAAAAGTACAGCATCCTATGTTCTTTTGGAACGAGCGGCGCGGCGCCGCAAAGCGGCGTCTGCGGCCGTCAGACTGGTGAATGCGAGAAAGCACGCGAGCGTAATGATAAACATGATTGCTCCTAACGATGTATCTGGTGGCCTACGGCCAGGAACTCGGCCAGCCGTAGTGCGTATCCAGTTGTTTGGCGTAGCCCTCATCGATCTCGTGCAGAGGATCCCAGGGCGGGCTGGCCCTGACCTGATCGCGGGTGAGACCGACCCGCATTTCATGATCGTCCCAACTGATTTCCTGCACCGCGCGCGGCGATATCAGCACATGCTGGCCGAACCACCAGTTTTTCGTATCGACGATCAAATAACCGATCAACCAGTTTCCGTCGTCGAGTAGAAAGTCCTCCAGGTGACCGATCGCACCGTCTGACGCGTGAATGTGATAGCCCCGGACCGCCGCCATGCTGCGCAGGTGCGGATCGCCCTCATTCATGCGGGAGTTTGCATCGGCCGCCTGTCGCGTGTCACTGCCGCCGAAAAACGGCGACGGCATGACGAGCGGGTCCATCGTACGCTGATCGAGCGTGCTTCCGGCCCACTCCGGATCCCACCGGTAATAGTCGTACAGGCCATATTCCATCTGCCGGGAGACAGGTTGATCCTGCAGGATGCTGGGACTCTCCTTGATAAGCTGTCGGGTCAAGGCCAGCGAAATTTCCCGCCTCTCGGCATCCGGCCGGCCAACGGAAGATGGATGGATCAGCACTTTGCGCCCCGGCAGCCACCGGCCCGTATCGACCACCACCCAGCGCACCATCCAGGTCCTGTCGTCGAACAAAATGTCGCTGACGGTGCCGATGGCGCCATCTTTTGCCTGTATAGCGTAGCCCTTGAGGATCGATTCAATCCGCAACATGACCGGATTCCTTTGGGTGCGGGGCGAACTCGCTTCGAAACCACCTGACATACTAGGCGCTGGTTGGCTTGGCGGAGCAGCCTCGGAATCTACTTATTGCGCCTCACCCGTGATGCGCATGAGTAGTTTCCGAATCTGGCGCGTTCCCGAACAGCAGGCCTAGCGTCCACACTAATTATGTTGGTGACTGCCAAATGTGTCTCGTTCCTCCGATGCGCATTATCAGGATCGTTGGCCATCGCGCCCGCTCTGAGGCGAAATGCGACCGTGGCGAGGCCGGTCCGATCCTGCTTGACGATGAGGATGTCACGGTCGGCGACCATGTTCTCGTCCAGCCAGCTCCGCTTTTCAGATGATCACCGCGGTCGACGCCCGCACGACATGGGATCTGTTCGATGAAATCACCACTGCGCTTGACCATGCCGGTGCATGAACTGGCCATCTGCGAGGCTGTGCTGAAGCAGGCCCTCGACATCGCCGCCGAGCAAAATGCGCGTCACATTGGACGCATAACATTGCACATCGGGCCGCTCACGGGCGTGGAACCCGACCTCGTTCGGCTGGCCTTCCCGCTCGTCGCCGCTGGCACAGCCTGTGAGGACGCTGTGCTGGAGATCGAGCCGCTTTCGGTCAATATGCGCTGCCCAATCTGTGGTGCGCTCGCGGAATCCGCGTCCAACCGGCCGCTCTGCGCACAATGTGCCACATGGTGCGCCGACCTGATCAGCGGTGACGAACACCTTCTGGCTCGGATTGAACTGCAGGACGAAGCCGCAGTCGATGCAGGACTCTGGTGATGTGTGAGGTGCGCGGGCAAGTGGGGTGCTTCGTCACCGGCTTCGAAACGACCGCCGGGCCGGTTGGCGCCATGCCAAGGCAGTCGGAAGGCCGCCCGGTTCGGGTCCGGTCATGTTGCCACGATCATGGGCGGTGAGGCATGGCGCGTCGTGGTCGACCGGCCCGAAAGGCCGGCCGCGACGCCGGTTTCGCTACCGGATCGGCCCTTTCGATCTGCAACGATATGGCCGTGATTCAGGTTCCGCATCAGCACGCCCATGCTTCCGCCGTGGCCGGCGAATTCGCCCATGAACTGCGGTGGTTATGCTTCACATGGGACAGTGTGGGTCCTGGCGACGCCGGCGCGCGGCGGGGCGGCGAGACCCTTCTCGGCCGCCCGGGCGGCTGGTCTCTGATTGCAACGTTTCGGCCGTTTGCACCGCCGGGCGGTGACGCGGCCGCTGGCCAACCATGGCGGTCCGCCGCCGCGCTGGCTTGGGAACTCGGACTGGACTGGACCCCGGCTGATTTGGACACGGGACTCGTGCGCGCGGCCTGGGAAACGCGTGTGAATTGCCCGGCAACATCGTCCGTCGGACGGCTGTTCGAGGCTGCCTCCGCCTTGCTGGGGTTGGTTCTGCATGCCTGCCAGGAGAGCGAGGGATCGATGGCGGTTGAAGCGCTTGCGGACACGGCGTCGGCCGACGGCATGGAGGACGCCGTTTCTTTGCCGCTGACCAAGCGTGCCGACGGTGTGTGGCAGGCTGATTGGGCGCCTATGGTTCCGATGCTGCTTAATCCGGCATGGTCGCCGGAGCGCCGCGCCGCCGCCTTCCACGCCAGCCTGGCCACTGCGCTCGTTACCCAGGTGATCGCCGCAGGGCTCATCCACGGCGATTTCGCGGTCGGCCTGACAGGAGGCGTGTTTCAGAACCGGCGCCTGAGCGAACTCGTGCTGGATCGGCTGAAGGCGGCTGGATTCCGAGCGTATCTTCTGGCCAGCGTACCGTGCAGCGACGCCGGGTTAAGCTTCGGTCAGGTCGTCGAGGCGTTGGCCAGGCAATGAACCGCGTCACCTAGAGCGTTTCCCGCCTGTGTGGAAACGCTCCAGCTTATTTTCGCGAGCCATTTCATCAGCCTGAGGATCGCTCCGCGATCCGCGTCAGGCTGATGTTGCTCTCGTTGAGGTGAAAAAGACCCGCATTGGTGTTGGTCGCTCGACCCGTCAGGTCAGGTGTTGCAAACTCAGCCAGTCCTGGCTTTGCATTTCGTCAAGCCTCGAGGCAGTCCGCTCGAACATTTTCGCATTCTTGCCGTGCTGATATAACTCATCCGGCAATGCATCCGCCGAGGCGATCAGTTTCACCCGCTGGTCGTACAGCGTATCAATGAGCACGATGAACCGTCGCGCCTGATCGTAGTTGTCGGGCGACAGGCGAGGGATCCCATCCAGCACCAGCGTGTGGAAATTCGTCGCAATCGCGAGATAGTCGCCGGCCCCAAGCGCAGCATTGCACAGGCGATCGAAGTCAAAACGGGCAACCCCATCGGAGGCTTGGGAGACCACGAGTTCGCGGCCCGTCACCACGAGGGTTACCGGCCTGATCGCCGATCCACCCGTCAGCCGCAAGAACGCCTGGTCGAGTTCCCGGCGAGCCATCCCATCCGCTGGAACCAGCCACGTGCGCAGTCCGCGCATCCGCTCCCGCCGATAGTCGCGGCCGCCATCCATAATCAGCAATTCCAACCGCTGTTTTATCAATATGATGAATGGCATGAAGGCGTCGCGACCTGGCTGTCCCTTGAACAGGTCGTCTGGCGCCGTATTGGACGTTGTCACAACGACCACGCCGCGATCGAACAACGCCTGGAACAGCCGGCCCAGAATCATGGCATCCGCAATATCGTTGATCTGAAATTCGTCGAAGCAGAGCAACGCCGACTCGGCCGCGATCTGGTCCGCCAGCGGCGGTATCGGATCGGATACGTCCGGATGCGCTTGCTTCCAGGCGTGGATGCGGGCATGGATGCTCTGTATGAAGCGGTGGAAATGGATTCGCTGTTTGCGCCGGACGTCGGCGGCATCGAAGAACAGGTCCATCAACATGGACTTTCCGCGACCGACTTCGCCCACAAGATACAATCCCGTGGGCACGTACTCCTCGGCGTGACGGCGGCGCATCAGCCGGGAAAGCAGACCAGAACCAATCGCCGGAGCAGGTCGTGGATCGTATCCGCGCAAACGCTCCCACAGATCCTGCAGGCGACCCACGGCAAACGCCTGCGCCGGATCAACGGATAACGATCCGTTGGAGATCATGTCCTGATAGACCGGGAGCGGGCCGGCCTGCTTCAAGCTGGGGGCTGGATTATCCATGGCGCGTTGTTTGCAGATAGCGTGTCCTGGCCTGAACGCCTAGAGTTCCTGGTCTCATGACGACACCAACCTTGCCCTCGATCCTGCCTGCTGTGATCGACCTTGTGGAAACTGCCGGAACCTGGCTCGCTGCCGAGTTCAGCCGGCCGGCCGGACCGCGTTCCAGCGACCACGACACCTCGCCAATTGATACCGAGATCGAACTCTTCCTGCGGGCCCGGTTGACGGCGCTCTTGCCCGCGCGCTTCGTCGGTGAAGAAGCGGGCGTGCTGGCCGCCGAGGCAAATGGCTATTGCTGGGTCGTCGATCCGCATGATGGGACGCGTGCCTTCCTCGAGGGACGCCGCGGGAGTGCAATCTCAGTCGGGCTGTTGCGACGAGGCTCGCCGGTGCTGGGTGTGGTTTACGCGCCAACAAGCCCCGATCGGGGTGCAGACATGATCGCCTGGGCCGAAGGCGGCAGGATCACCCGCAACGGCGTGCCTGTCACGATCGACCTGAGCCTCCGGGAACTGACGGCGACCGACGTGGTGTTTCTCAATCACGGTGCGGGGCAGCGCCCGATCTGGAGCAGTGCCGCCTGCGCACCCGCTCGGTTCATGCCGCTTCCCTCGATTGCCTATCGCCTGGCCCGGGTCGCGGTCGGCGACGGCATCGCCACGGTAACCTTACGCCCGGTCAACGCGCACGATGTCGCTGCCGGTCACGCACTGCTGACGGCCGCGGGCGGCGTGCTCGTCGCTGAGGATGGTCTGCCGGTAACCTATAGCGAGCACGGCGACAGCCGGCCCTTTGCCTGCTTTGGCGGCGCGCCGTCGGCGGTGCAGGCACTTCGGTCACGCCAATGGCGAGGCAGCACCGAACCTCGGCGCGAGGCGAAGGTAAAGCTGGCCTGGCCGCGTGCGCGGGAGGACCGGCGATTCGATCGGGCGCTGGGTTGCCTGCTGGGGATGGTCATTGGGGATGCACTTGGGTCGCAGGTTGAGTTCCAGACGCGCGACGCGATTCGGGAGTCCCATCCGGCGGGCGTGCGCGATTTGGCCGACAGTCCGGTTTGGAACACGCTCGCGGGGCAACCGACCGATGACTCTGAACTTGGTCTGACGCTGGCGCGCATGCTCGCAGGATCGGGCCATTATGATCGGGAGGCGGCTGCGTCGGCGTACGGCCGATGGTATGCGAGCGAGCCATTCGACTGCGGACACACGACCCGCCTGGCGTTCGGAGCGGCGGCGGCCGCCGATTTGAAGAAGGCTTGGGCTGCGACGGTCCATGCCGACGCGGGCAGCCAAAGCAATGGCTCGCTGATGCGTATCGCCCCGATCGGTGTGTGGGCAAGCGATCCGGAACAGGCCGCCAGGGTTGCAGACGAGGATTGCGGCTTGTCACATCCGCATCCCGTCTGCCGCGCCGCCTGTGCGGCGTTCGCCGCTGCGATCTCAGCCGCGGTGATGGGAGCGGACCGGAACGAGATGATGGCAACCGCGCTGCGCATCGCCGACGCGGCCGGCGCGGATGCGGCGCCTGTCAGCACCGCGCTGCGCCGCGCAGCCGCCTTGGTTCGGCCCGATGATTTCCAGGATCACATGGGCTGGGTGCTGATATCCCTGCAGAATGCTTTTTTCCATTTGGCGTCCGACGCAGCGATAGAGACGGCGCTGATTGAGACCGTCGGCCAGGGCGGCGACACCGATACCAACGCCGCCGTCGCCGGCGCGCTGCTTGGGGCCGCAGATGGACGAACGAAGCTGCCGGTGCGCTGGATCATGCCGGTTTTGACGTGTCGTCCGGATGCAGGGCTGCATGTTGCGCGGCCCAGACCTGATGAATACTGGCCGGATGACCTTATCGACCTGACCGAGGCTTTGCTGCTAAGCCGCACGCCGTCATGATCGAACTGGATTACGCCAAACTGACGGCTACGCCGATATCAGCGAGCCCGTTCCCCCACGTCGTCGTGTCGGACTTCGTGCACCGCGCGACGCTGGACGCCGTGTTGGCCGACCTCCCATCCCTCGGAAGGCGTGGTTCCTTTCCGGTTGATGCCGTCCGGCTCGGACCGAACGCGGCGGCGTTGATGGAGGCGATCGAAGGTCCCATGCTGCGGGCGGCGGTCGAGCGGCTGTTCGGCCTGGACCTGCAGAATTCGCCCACCATGGTAACGCTGCGGGGGTGGACCAGCCCGCGAGATGGGCGGATCCATTGCGATTCGTTGGCAAAACGGGTGACAGTGCTGCTTTATCTGAATCGTGAGACCGATGCCTGGAGCCGGCAGGAAGGGTGCCTGCGGCTGCTGCGCGGGCCAAAGGACCTGGAGGATTTCGCTGTCGAGGTGCCGCCGGTGAATGGCACACTGCTGATATTCCCGAACGGCCCGACGACCTGGCACGGCCATCGTCCCTTTGTTGGGCAACGCTACAGCGTGCAGCTCAATTATATGACGACCGACGACAAGGCCCGCAGCGAACTTCGACGGCACCGGATATCGGCGTTCGTGAAGCGCTTTACCATGGCCGCTTAAGACCGCACATATAAGGCTGCCGCGGGTTACCGGCTTGCTGGCCGGACTTTTTTGCCACGGGCAGCAACGTTCGCGACTTCGATCGAATACCGCACCCAGACACGAAACGTTTCGCCGTCGTCAAGAACCTCGGCCGGGCAACGCCAATATGATGTAATTGTGTGCGACCCGTTCTTGGTGTCGTAGCTGAACGGCGCCTCTCCAGCCGCCTCATACATCGACCGGTTGCGGTCACCGACCTTGAGGAACAGTTCGTCGCGTGCGATCAGGCCAAACATGAGACCGTTGTTGAATAGTCCGACGCCGCCGAACATTCGGCGTATTGAGACCGGTCCAATGGGAGCGAGTATCTCCAGCAGGTAATCAACGAGTTTGTCGGGATGAGCCACTGCCTACGGGGCACCTGATCTGCGGTTGATGAAGACGGGCGTGTGTGTGGGGTTGCCGGAGGTCACAAAAGATGGCTTGCATAGCGCCTGCCCGAGCGTTTCCACCGCGGGAGGAAACTCCCTAGCTTATTTTCGCGAGCAATTCCATCAGCCTGGAGATCGCGTTGCGATTCGAATCAGGCTGATATTGCTCTAAAGGGGTGACGCAATGTCCCAGCATCGCAGCCGCGCGCCGCGGTTCGACCCGGACCTGGCAAGGAGGTTGCGCAATCGAACTGCGTTGCTCACCCCGGCCGAAATGGGCCGCGCCGACCAGACCGCGGCACAACGCGGGCACGCGGGTACCGCACTGATGGAGGCCGCGGGGCGTGCCGTTGCCCGCGCTCTCCAAAGTCGGATGGGTCGCGGGCGTGTGCTGGTCTTGGCTGGGCCCGGGAACAATGGCGGCGACGGCTACATCGCGGCGCGCCTTTTGTCCCAGCAAGGCTGGCCCGTACAGGTTGCTGCCCTGGCTGCACCGCGTGCCGGTAGCGATGCTGCCCATGCTGCGGCGTTATGGCGCGGCCCTGTCGTCGCATTCAGCGCTGAGGAAGCCGCCCGAGCGGATATTGTCGTCGATGCCGTGTTCGGCGCCGGGTTGTCCCGACCGGTGGACGGCATCGTAGCGGACACCCTGAGCGCCGCGCGGCGGATCGTTGCCGTCGACATGCCGTCGGGCATAAATGGTGCCACTGGCCTTCCGCTGGGGTATGCACCGGCAGCCGAACTCACCGTGACGTTCTTCCGCCTCAAGCCCGGGCACTTGCTATTGCCTGGACGCGATCTCTGCGGGCACATCGAGTTGGCCGACATCGGCATTCCGGACAGCGTGCTGGATGATGTCGTGCCCGACACCTTCGCCAACCTGCCCAGCCTGTGGCGGCTGCCAGCGTTGACCTCCGGCTCGCACAAATACACGCGCGGCCATGTCACGGTCGTTGGCGGCAGCACAATGACCGGTGCGGCACGGCTTGCGGCGGAAGCGGCGCGCCGTGCCGGTGCCGGAATGGTGACGATCGCCGCGCGCGGCGCGATCGAAACGTACCGGTCAGGCGAACCGGGCCTGCTGGTCACCGATGCCGATATCGCAGCACTGCTCCGGGATGATCGGCGAAGCGTTTGGGTGTGCGGCCCCGGGCTTGGTCCGGACGACGCGAGCGTGGTCCTCCCCGCGCTGATCGCCGCGAAACGGAGGGTGGTCGGCGATGCGGATGTATTTTCGGCGTTCTCTGGCAATCCGGACGCGCTTCGAGGGGCCGCGGTGCTGACCCCGCATGCCGGCGAGTTCGCCCGCGTGTTCGGCTCACCGCCCGATAACCGGCTGACCAGTGCGCGGGAAGCCGCGAAGCGAACCGGGGCTGTGGTCTTGCTGAAAGGTGCCGACACCATCATCGCCGGACCGGATGGAAGAGCTGCGATCAATTTCTCGGCGCCACCCTGGCTGGCAACCGCTGGTGCCGGTGACGTGCTCGCGGGCATCATCGGAGGACTCCTGGCGCAGGGAATGCCAGCCTGGGAGGCCGCGGCCGCCGGCGCCTGGTTGCATGGTCGGGCGGCGGCACTGGCCGGTCCCGGCCTCATCGTGGAGGATCTGCTGCCATCACTTATTCGTGTGCTGGCGAATGAAACATAACACGCCAATTTCTGGCAGCCGCGATTAAGCTTCGTCTATCGTGCTCTGTATGAGGGCTGAATGAGCGAAGCGGTCTCCACGGGTCTGCTGGATCGTGCCATCCGGCGCATCACTGAAGTTTGGCGCGACATGGCGTCCAGCGTTTCGGGCGATGTGGATGAGAGCCTTGAGGCCCAGATGCAGGCGTGTCTTGCAGGGCGTGGCGGCGAGGTAAGCGCACGAAACAGGGCCGCCAAGCTGGCTCAGACCTACTTAGCGCAGGATGAGGCTGGTCGAACAACTTTCCTGCGCACATTGGCCGGGTTTGATTCGGACCCTGAGGCTGTTGCAGCAGCGTACGCCAAGGTGCAGGCTGCGAAAGACATCGCGGAACGGGCGACAGCAAAGGCGATGCTGCGGCGCGCATTGGAACCACCTCGGCTTAAGCTGCTGACCCAGTTTACGTCGATCCCCGACGGACGGAAATTTCTGGTCGATCTGCGGGGTTCACTGTTGAAGGTGCGCGGGACGGACAAGCTTCTTACGGCGCTGGATGCCGACTTGCGCGGATTGTTGGCTGCCTGGTTCGACATCGGCTTTCTGGAATTACACCGGATCGACTGGAACAGCCCCGCCGCATTACTGGAGAAACTGGTGGCCTATGAGGCGGTGCATGCGATCCGATCCTGGCGGGATCTCAAGAACCGATTGGATTCCGATCGCCGTTGCTATGCATTCTTCCACCCTCGCATGCCCGGTGAGCCGCTCATTTTCGTCGAGGTTGCGCTTGTGAAGGGGCTTGCCGGAAGTGTGCAGGATTTGCTTGACGAAAAGGCTCCGGTTCAGGATCCGTGGCACGCAGATACAGCGATTTTCTACTCGATCAGTAACTGTCAATCCGGTTTGGCGGGGATCAGTTTCGGCAATTTTCTGATCAAACGGGTCGTAGAGGAATTATCGAACGAGTTTCGTAACCTGAAGGTTTTCGCCACCCTTTCACCCATTCCTGGATTCCGTCGATGGCTGGACCCACTCCTGGCATCGAATGAACCAAAACTGCTGAGCGATGAGGAGTCAGCCAGCCTGCTTGCCGCCATCCCGGCTGACACCGGGTGTCAGGCTCTGGCTGGGATTATTCGCAAGCGACATTGGTGGCGTGACGCATCGCTCCGCAAGACTGTCGAACCAGTCCTGATCCGGTTGGGAGCGCGCTACCTTTTGGTGGAGGCAGACGCCAAGCGCGCAAAAGACCCAGTGGCACACTTTCATTTGTCCAACGGTGCCCGGGTGGAACGGCTTAATATGGCTGGTGACACGTCGGATAAGGGGGCCAAAGAGAGCGCCACGCTGATGGTGAATTATCTCTACGACCCCGGAAAGATCGAAGACTGGCACGAGGACTACGCCGGCGAAGGAAAGCGGAACGCCTCGACATCAGTGCGCAAACTGGCGCGTGGCTGGAGCTAGCGTACGGCTGTCAATCCTACGCACCGGGTCGAAGAGGTGAAGCATTCGCTTCACGGACGTGAGCGTTCGAACTGGATCGGTGCCTCGCCGCTTGAGTGGGGGACGGCTAAGCCCAGTACCCATAAACCACGGTGCCGACCATTCGCTTACGACTCAACCTTCTGTCGTCCGCTGTCCAGCCGCCCCGGTCATTCGACCGACGACAGAAACTACCCAAGCAACGACCGCCGCACCGACAGAAATTCCTGCACCGCCGCCACCAGCGCGTCGCACTCCGCGTCGCCGATCGGCAGCGACAGCGTCATCATTCCCCGCCGAGCCAGCCAAATCCCGTGTGCCAGCATATCGAAGAAGAACAATTCCTTCAGCTTCGGATCGCCCTTTGCCGCATCCTCGGGGCTACTAACCGCGCCGCGCATCATATGCACCGCCAGCATCGACCCAATCCCGGTGAACTGCACCGGCGCGTCCGTCGCTCGGCACAGCGCGTTCAGCCGCAAGCGCAACGTCTCGCCTCGGGCATTCAGCGCGACGGCCGCCTCCGGCGTATAGACCTCCGTCAAGCCGGTCAGCCCCGCCGTCATCGTCAGCACGTTGTTGTTGAACGTCCCCGCATGCGGCAGCGCATCCGGCCGCCGTGGATCGAACAGATCCATGATCTCCGCCCGGCCGCCGAACGCGCCGAACGACATCCCGCCGCCGATATATTTTCCGAATGTCGTCAGATCGGGCTTCACCCCGACAAGCGACTGAAGCCCGCCCGGCGCGAGGCGCGACGTCATCACCTCGTCGAGGATCAGTAGCGCGCCGACCTGCTTCGTCTCCCGTCGCAACATCTCGAGGAACGGAAGCGTCGCGGCGATGCAGCCGCCGCTGCCGATCATCGGCTCCAGGATCACCAGCGCCAAATCGTCCGTGATCAGCGCCCGCGTCCGCTCGATGTCGTTATACGGCGCCACCACGTATTCGAACGGCACGTTGATTGGCGAACCGCCGCCGGCGAAGCCGAACACTGCCCCGTGATAGCCGCCGTCGAACACCAGCACCTTCTTCCGCCGGGTAAAAATCCGCGCCACCGATATTGCCAGCAAATTCGCCTCGGTGCCGGAGTTGGTGAATCGCACCCGTTCCAGTTCGAACCGCTCGCACACTGCTCGGGCAAACCGCGCCTCGGTCATGTTCGACGCGCCGAAGCTGATCCCGTTGTCGAGAGCGCGATCGACGGCGCGGCGGATCACCGGATTGGAATGCCCGTAGAGCCCGGCGGTGTATTCGCCGAGGAAATCGATGTATTCCCGCCCATCGGCGTCCCACATCCGACATCCCTCGGCCCGCACCATGGCCAGAGGAAACGGCGCGTAATGGAGCACCGTGCGCGTATTGCCACCCGGCATGACGGTCGTCGCCTCAACGTAGCGCGCCAGGCTGGCCGGGGCGCTGGTCACATAGGCTTCCTTCGCCTCATTCAGCGCCGCGTCGACGTCGGCGTTGCGTAGTCTGGTTTCGCTCATGTCCCATCCATCGTGTCTCATCGAACCGTACACTCTGAGCACCAGTCCCGACCGATGCAACCAGGGGCTGGCGAGCCAGAACCGAGCGCCTTAGTGTAGAGCGCTTGAAGCCGAGGACCCTTGCCGATGGACCTGAAAGACCACATTCGCGGCATTCCGGATTTTCCGAAGCCGGGTATCCTGTTTTACGACATCTCGACGCTGCTGCGCGACGCCGATGCCTGGCAGGTGGCGATGGGGCGAATGGCGCGGGCAGTGCGCGCGTACATGCCCGACCTGGTCGCCGGGGTGGAGAGCCGCGGGTTCCTGATCGCCGCGCCGCTGGCCCTGAAACTGGGCTGCGGATTCATCATGATCCGCAAGCGTGGCAAGCTGCCGGGCGAGACAGTCGGGCTGAACTATGCGCTGGAATACGGTGAAGACCGGGTGGAGATTCAGGCCGATGCCGTGCAACCGGGCCAGCGTGTTGTCGTGGTGGACGACCTGCTGGCCACCGGCGGCACGATGGCCGCTGGGATCGCGTTGCTGCGGCAGGTCGGCGCCGTGGTGCCGGCCGCGGCGGCGCTGATCGAATTGGGTTTCCTGAACGGGCGGTCGCGGCTGGATGTGCCG
>Ga0302320_10002716_pt1 | contig 41392 bp, 38 predicted proteins | sample Bog_T0_3_FD_202130 | JGI IMG/M metagenome (GOLD analysis project Ga0302320, IMG submission 202130) | Peat permafrost microbial communities from Stordalen Mire near Abisko, Sweden - Bog_T0_3 | ecosystem: Environmental > Terrestrial > Soil > Wetlands > Peat | place: Sweden: Abisko, Stordalen Mire... | reverse complement strand
TGAAGATGACACGCAAGGAGTTCGACATTCTGTATTGCCTGATGAGCCGCGCGGGGCGCGTGGTGACTTATGCCAAGTTGCTCACCGCCGTGTGGGGCGCCGAATGCCGCGAGGAAGTGGAGTATCTCCGCACCTTCGTGCGTCAACTGCGCAAAAAAATCGAGGACGACCCTTCGCGCCCACTGTATCTGCTCACCGATGTCTACGTCGGCTATCGCTTTGCCGACGCGTTGATGTTTCAGCAGGAATCGGACGCCGGCGGCCGCCCTGCAGAGCCAGAGGCCGGTGGCGGTTCACTCGACCCAACTGAAGAGGCGACAGAGGACGTGTAGGCAGAATGTAACGCCGGTCTCCCGCTAGCTCCGCTAACCCCGCTAACTCCGCTAACCCCGCTAACTCCGCTAACCCCGCTAACCCCGCTAACCCCGCAACTCCGCTAACTCCGCTAACCCCGCTAACCCCGCTAACTCCGCTAACCCCGCTAACCCCGCTAACCCCGCTAACCCCGCTAACTCCGCTCTCACTCGTCGTAGTGCAGCAGGCTGAAGACGTCGTACTCCTTGAAGCGCTCGCGGCCCTTCAGGAAATCAAGCTCGATGGCAAACCCCAACCCTGCAATCACGCCGCCCAGTTGCTTCACCAGCTTCACGGTGGCCTCCATGGTGCCGCCGGTGGCGAGCAGGTCGTCAACCAGCACCACATTTTGGCCGGGCGCGATCGCGTCCATGTGAATCTCCAGCGTATCGGTGCCGTATTCCAGGTCGTAGGTGACGCGGGCCACCGGAGCCGGCAGCTTTCTGGGCTTTCGCACCGGAACAAAGCCGGCGTTCAGGCGATAGGCCAGCGCTGGCCCGAAGATGAAGCCGCGTGCCTCAATGCCCAGCACCAGGTCGATCCTGCGCCCGATGTAATGCGCGGCCATCGCGTCAATCAGTTGCGCAAAGCCCGTCTTGTCCTTCAGGAGCGTGGTGATGTCGTAAAACAGAATCCCCGGCTTGGGAAAATCGGGTACAGTGCGGACCAGTTTCTTCAGGTCCTCTACGTTCACAGGCTTGCTGGTTTCAGGCATGGCAGTGCGTCGCTCCTCGGTCACAGATCGATTGTCGGTGAGCCGTTCCCAGTCTACTAAAAGGAGCGACTAACGGACTGAGGGACTAGGGACTTGAATACCTTCCGAGGGAGCAGTGGGGATCACGATTCAGTTTAAGATTGCTCTCTCGCTTTACGCGCGACCGCAACTTTCGCCAGTCCCTAGTCCCTTAGTCCCTAGTCCCGGTCTCATTCACCACGCCCCATCGATGCGAAACGAGGACAGGTTCTCCGCTTCGCTGTCGTTGAGTATGTGCTCGACGAAGCGATCCACACGGCTGCCGCGCGGCCCGCGCTTCAAACTGGATCGAAGCTCGTCGAGATCGGCTGCCTTGCCGGCGGCGACAACTTCCACGTGGCCCTCTTCGGTGTTGCGCACCCAGCCGCGCAGGTCCAGTTCGCTGGCCTCGCGCTGCACAAACCAGCGGAAGCCGACGCCCTGCACGCGGCCCTGAATCAGGAAGTGAAGAACCATGGTCAATGGCCAGTTTTGCAGATAGGCGCGAGCGGGCGCAACTTTCAATGCCCTCGCGCTACACTGGAACTCACGATGGTCTTCGTTCTCGACAACTACGATTCCTTCACCTACAACCTGGTCCAGTATTTAGGCGAGCTGGGCGCGGAGGTGGTAGTGCGCCGCAACGACGAAGTCACGCCCGAGGAAGTGGAGGCCATGAAGCCCGATCGCATTCTGCTTTCGCCGGGCCCGTGCACGCCAGGCGAGGCCGGCATCCTGGTCCCCCTCATTCGCCACATGGCGGGCAAAACGCCGATTCTGGGTGTCTGCCTCGGCCACCAGGCCATCGGCGAAGCCTTCGGCGGCAAAGTCGTCCGCGCCAAGACTCTAATGCACGGCAAAACCAGCGCCGTCGATCACGATGGCACGGGCATCTTCAGCGGCCTGCCCACGCCGCTCACCTGCACGCGCTATCACTCGCTCATCGTGGAGCAGAAGTCCCTACCCGCCGAGCTGGCAGTAACGGCGCGCACCGCGGAGGCCGGCAACTCAGGCCCCGGCAGCGAAACCATCATCATGGGCCTCCGTCATCGCACGCTGCCCATCGAGGGCGTGCAGTTCCACCCCGAGAGTGTGCTCACCGAAGGCGGCCATCAAATGATCCGCAATTTTTTGGACATGTAAGTCATGCACGACGCGCCCAAGACCACACCACGCCGCACCGCCCCCCCACTGGATTCTATGCGCACGCTCAGAGCACTTTCTGTTTGGCCTTACCCATCATCTCCGTGCCCCATCCATTTCGCGCTTTTTGCGAAATGGGTGGGAAACCACAAAGGCCAGCCATATCGCTCCTGGCGTCGGCTTAGATGGATAGACATTCTTAGCCTGTGGGTTGCGCTTGCGGCGTCCGCGCTCGCCGCGCAGACCGTTCCACCGGCAAATCCCGCGAGCACTCAGCAAAACGCGCCAGCGCCACCCGCCGATCAGTCCCCAACCTTCAGCGCACCTCCCGTCGCCATTGTCCCGCTGGACAAGTCGATCTCCGGCGCCGCGCTCGATGTCGCAGGGTCTTTGCAAACGTGGAACGGCCGCGCCTATCTCACAGGCAGCGGCAGCATTAGCGCCGGCACGGCCACGGCTGAGGTCACCTTGCCGTATCGAGGAACACTCCGCATATGCGCCTCAAGCACGGTGAAGCTCGCAGCCGACGCCAGCGCGCCCGTCGGCGAGGTCCCCGGCCTGCTCATCGCGCTCGATCGCGGCGCGGTAGAAATGAGTTTTGCCGCCAGCACGGCGCGCGAAAAGAATGCCGACACCTTGCAGACGCCCTACTTCCGCATTCTTATCGGCGGCCCGAATGCGGCCGATGTGAAAGTGCGCCTCGGTGAGCACGGCGACACCTGCGTAGACAACGTGGGCGCCAACGCGCCGTATGTCGTCGTCAGCAGCGTCTTCGATGGCGGCCTCTACCGCGTGCAGCCCGGCCAACGCGTCATGTTCGAGCACGGCAGCCTGCAATCGGTAGTCGACCAGGAAAAGGAACCCTGCGGATGCCCGCCGCCGGTGAAGTCTGAGGGCAACGAGTTTCCGCTGGCACAGAGCGAAGGACTCGCGCCCGGCTCGGCGCAAGCGCCAGTAGTTACCGCCCCACCGCCGCCCGTCGCCAATGCCTCCAGCACTCTCAGCTACAACGGCGCCGATCGCGCGGCGCAAATCACCGCGCCGCCAACGGCCGCTCCCGCAGCCAGCGCGACGCCCCCGCCCCAAGCTCCCGCCCCGCAGAAAAAGCCAGGATTCTTCGGCAAGATCGGGCATTTCTTCCGCAAGATTTTTGGGGCGGATTAGAGACTGTTTTCCATTCCGCATTCCCTATTCCCTGTTTCTCACGAGGCGGGAGGCGCGGTGGCTGCATAGGGCAAGATTTTTAGCGAGATCGGCGTTCTTCAGGGCTGATAACGTCGGCGCAATCACGACTCGCCCCATGAATCTGTCATTCTGTTTGCGGACCGATCTCAGAATCGTCACCGTCAAATGCCGGTCGCAGCGGAGCGCAATTACGGGATCTACTTTCAGCCCGCGGCAAGTGGGAATGTGCAGGTGCCCAGCTAGGCTCGTTGTGTCACTGATCGCACCCAGTCGACAACCAGCACATATACCCCCGGTGCCGTTTTCCACCAAAAGAACGGGCCATTTTCTTCTGGCTGAATCGTAAGATTGTGCTGAGCGCCTGGAACAATAAACGAGCAATTGCGGGAGTCTGGACTTGCTAGCGAACCCTCGATCCTTGCGATACTCTCGTCAACCGGTACCAGTTGATCTCGCTCTCCGTATACCAACAGCATCGGCACGTGGATATTCGCCCATAGTCGCAATGTATCCACGTTTCCCAATTTGGGGTAGCGCGTCCAGATCCACGAGTCGTCACTCGGCAATCCGAGCCAGTCAAACCAAGGTTCCTTCTGAGCTTTCATAGCAGCTTCCCTGAACTTCTGACGAGGTACCACGCCTCGTGCCGCATCTATGAAGAGGGTATAGAGCCGTTCCGCAGCACCCCTCTCTTCGGCGTTAAAGCTAGAGTGCAGGAGCGCAAGTCGGGTACGGTAAATATCCTGTTGGTACACGGGCCCGGCAACTGTGTCTTCGGCTACGATGAAGGCAATCTTCTCCTGTTCCATATTGGCCGCCACCGGGCCTACTATGCCTCCTTCGCTATGGCCGTGCAGCCCCACGAATTTCGCATCAACATTCGGAAGCGATCTCAGCATCTCCGCAGCAGCTAAAGCATCCGAAGCCAAATCCTCATAAGTCGACGACTGCCACGCACCGGTCGAATCACCGCACCCACGCTTGTCATAGGCAAGTGCGGCGATTCCAGCGCGGGCAAATTGATCAGCGAGATAACGGTTGGTGCCCCAACGCGTCTGCGATCCACTGCCATGAAGGAGAACAAGCCCCGGATGTTTCCCTCCTGTACGGGGGACGCAAACCGTTCCTTCAAGTGTGACCTCGCGGTTATGAAAGGTCACGGAGCGCGTGCTGTAAGGTAGGGCCTCTGGAATTGTCCGGTGCAGCTTAAAGGTTCCATGAGCACCGCCATCGGTAAACTTCCCTTGGATCAGATCCCCTTCAATCGCGCCATCCAATACAATCGAGTCGCCAAGAAGCGCCTGAAACGATGCTGCATCAAACTTGAGTTGCTCAAGCGGATACGCCATTGAACTCTGCGTGATCGAGGTAAAGGTGGCTCGCACCAGCTTGTTTTCCTGCAGTAGGTCCATTCCGCAAATGGGGCATTTTCCTGGATGTTCGGAATGAACCTGGCGGTCCATTGGACAATAGTAGTTCGGCAATGGATTGCGATGGGGGTTTCTGAAGAAACTGAACTCGACCTCAAGTGTCTTTTCCTCCCGCACCATGACACCAGCCCAGTCTCCTATCAGACCGGAGTTGGCAGCCATTCCCCATATTCGCATCGCAGATGTGGCAGCGAGAGCCGAACTCCCTAGCGCAACGAACCTTCGGCGTGATATTCGCGCAATACTCATACCTGTGCGTACCTGCCTTCCTTCCCGAAGGTGTTACGGTAGGCCTTCGGCGATACCCTGAAGTGTTTTTGAAACGAACGGCGGAACGCGTCATCACTGGAATAGCCAACTGTGCGCGCAATGTTATCGATTCCGTGATTCGTCTCGCTCAGGTGCCTTCTGGCCTGCTCCAGACGAGCCCTTTCGACGTATGCTCCGGGAGTCATGCGGTACACGGCCTTGAAATGTCGGGCAAATTGCCGCCCTGAGAGACAAGCTCTTTCTGCCAGCGCCCGAACCGAGAGGTCCTTCTCTAGGTTGGAATCGATCCATGCCGCTAGATCAGCCGTCTTGTCTGTCGCGGCGATCTGGAATCGCAGCGGTTCCGAGTACTGCTCCTGCCCGCCTGGCCGCTTTAGAAAAACGATCAGCTCTCGAGCGACACTCAGAGCGATGGATCTGCCACAATCTTCTTCGATCAGAGCAAGCGACAGATCGATGCCCGAGGTAATCCCGGCGGAAGTGTAGAACTTTCCATCAACAAGGAAGATCGATGCAGCATTGACCCTCAGCTTTGGAAACCTGGCCTGAACGTCCTGTGCGAATCTCCAGTGTGTCGTGACTTCGCGGCCATCAAGCAAACCAGAATTAGCGACCCCATAAATGCCGGTGCAGATGGATACAACGCGGCGTACCCTTTTGGAATTGACAGTCAGCCAGTCCGCTATAGCCTTGCAGGTGGAATGCTCCCGAAGCCCCCTTCCGCCTGGAATGACGATTGTGTCGAGACGGCCCACATTCGCTAAGACTTCACGCGGCCTAATAACCAGACCATTCTCCGCCCTCACATCGCGCTTCGCCTTGGCCACGGTCACAAGCTCATATTGCGGGGTTCCGGTCGAGTCCACAGCCGCAGCGAATGCTTCCATCGGACCAACAAGATCCAGCGCCGTTATCCCGTCGAAGATGAAAAATCCGATTCTGCGCTTACCCTTCACGGTGCCTCCGATGCCATAGACAATACCTGATTTGAACGTGGCAGAAAAGACATAATTCCGACAAATACTGCCATCGCACCTCACGAGGCAGGCAGTGGTTGTCTCCTCGCATTTGGGAACCGGGGATGACGGATGACTTAGGTCTCGCTCTCGATGCCCGGAACGATATGACTGTCCATATGGCGGTCTGCGATGATCTTTGCCTCGGCCGAGAGCTGCGGCGAATGGGCTATTGCAAGGTGGCTATGCGTTTTGGAGCGCGTCTTTGCCGTGCACCTCGGCTCACAAGGTGCGTGGGTTGGGCGAAAAAGCGGGGATCGGGGAGGCCGGACCAGCGACGGGAAGCGGGGATCAACCGACCCCGATGGGGCACAGCCGAGCGCCGAAACCTGAGCGCAGTAAACGCTTTCTACCACCGAAAAACACCAAGAACATGCCATTTTAGGGCCACTAACACGGGTTTTGATGTGTTTATGCGAAATTCTCTATTCACGCGCGCGCTGATTTGCGAAATTCTCGTTTCACGCGCACCCGCAATGCGCGCAATTCTGATCAACTTGTCTCAAAAAATCGCGAAGCCCCAGACGAACATTTCGGGGGCAATCGGCAGCTCCCCAGCGAACATCTGCACCCTGTTTGGCAGCAAAAAAACGAACATTCGCATTGATTCTAAATAGGTTATTGGAAACCCAAGCCTTAGCAAAAGCAAAAATCACAACTTCGCGCTCCCTTGCTCCCCCGCTCCCTTGCCCCCTTGCCCCCTTGCTCCCTTGCTCCCTTGCTCCCTGGCTTTATCACATCTCCCGCGCCCGCTCGATAGCCCGGATCACGGCCTGCGCCTTGTTGATGGACTCCTGATGCTCCAGCTCAGGCACAGAGTCGGCCACGATGCCTGCGCCGGCCTGCACATACCCTTTGCCGCCAATAGATAGCATGGAGCGAATCGCGATGCAGGAATCGAGGTTGCCGGAAAAGTCCGCGTAAAGCACCGCCCCTCCGTAAGTTCCGCGCCGCGCCGGCTCGAGTTCCTCGATGATCTCCATAGCGCGAACCTTAGGCGCGCCGGAGAGCGTGCCGGCAGGGAAGCAGGCGCGCAGTGCGTCGACCGCAGTCAGATCCGCCCGCAATCTCCCTTCGATGGAGCTCACGATATGCATCACGTGCGAGTAGCGCTCGACGAACATCAGCTTGTCGACCTTGACGCTGCCGAAGCGGCTGACGCGGCCCACATCGTTGCGGCCCAGGTCGACCAGCATCACGTGCTCGGCGCGCTCCTTCTCGTCATGCAGCATCTCTTCGGCGAGAGCATTGTCCTCAGCCTCTGTAGCGCCGCGGCCGCGCGTGCCCGCAATGGGCCGGTACTCCACGTTCCCGTGATGAACCCGGACCAGCAGCTCCGGCGACGATCCCGCAAGCTCCACATTCTTTGATCCCTTGGACGAGGCACGTGCGGCCCCCAACGGCCCATCCGGCGCGAAGCGCAGGAAGAACATGTAGGGACTGGGGTTAACAGTACGCAGCGCACGATACACCTGGAAGCTGTCCACGCCGGGTTCCACGTCGAAGCGTTGTGAAAGCACGACTTGGAACGCGTCCCCAGCGCGGATGTATTCCTTGGTGCGCGCGACCCCCGCCAAAAAATCGTTCTTCTTGGTGCGAAATTTGACCTTGAGCTTGCCGGGCTTTCGCGATTTCTCAAGTTCGCGTTCGGGCAGGGGCAGGTTCAGGTGCTTTTCCAGCCTGTTGAGGCGCTTGACGGCGCGATCGTAGGCGGCCGAAGCGTTGCCGCGCGAAACATCGGCCGTCGCGACGAGCCAGATCTCCTTGCGCACATGGTCGAAGGCCAGCACCTCGTCGAAAAAGAGCAAACACGCGTCGGGAATGCCCAGCTCGTCTTTGGCGCGCGCGGGCAGGCGCTCGATCTGGCGCACGGCATCGTAGGCAAAGAAGCCGACAGCGCCGGCAGTGAACGGCGGCAGCCCTGGCAGCCGGGCGGCCTTGTGGCCTCCCAGCGCGTCGCGCAGCACGGCAAAAACATCCCCCTGCAAATGGGTCGTTTTGCGCCCCTCGGTGATGGCGATTTCGCGCCCGCGCGCCACAATGCGCTTGAACGGTGTGAATCCGATAAAGGTGTAACGGCCCACCTGCTCGCCACCCTCGACGGATTCCAGGAGAAAACACTCGCGTTGGCCCCAGGCGGCGCGCAGGAAGGCCGAAACCGGAGTTTCGAGGTCGGCCATGAGCGTGCGGCAAACAGGGACGAGCGTGTGCGTCCGGGCCAGAGCCAGGAACTCCTTGCGCGAGGGGTGAGCCGAGCGGGAAGAGGCTTTCACAATTTCAGTGTAACTGCTTGCGGGATTCCGCTGTTGCGAAGGCGTTCCGCTTCAGGCCCCGGTTCGGACCCGAATTCGGAAATCGACCGGCGTAAAGGGAACCTGCCTGCGATGCGTTAGTTACCGAGGTTCGGTATGGCTTGACGACGGCAGGCGACCGGCCTAGACTCACTGAGGTTTGGGTCTTCAGGCGGTTTTGGCCCCTTCCCATGCGTCTCCGCACTAAGCGGCGGAGTTGCGCGGGAAGCGGCCGCAGTCGCGGAGACCCTGACAGATTGGCCGCCCCACAGATAAGCTTGATGAACGGGGCAGCATTCCGGCTCCGGGAAAACCGGCAGCCCGGCAGAAGATGGAGAACTTTATGGCAACTGGAACCCCCCAAGTAACGCTCGACCAGGAGATCAATCCCTGGGAGGCGCAAAACGCGCGCTTCGATTTTGCCGCGCGCAAGTTGAATCTGGACGATGGACTGTGGAAGGTGCTGCGCTCGCCCTCGCGCGAGATTATCGTGCACTTTCCGGTGGCGCTGGATAACGGCATGATCGATGTGTTCACGGGCTTTCGCGTGCAGCACAACATCGCTCGCGGGCCGTGCAAGGGCGGCATCCGCTACGCGCCGGATGTGACGCTGGACGAAGTACGCGCCCTGGCCAGTTGGATGACCTGGAAGTGCGCAGTGGTGAACATTCCCTTTGGCGGAGCCAAGGGCGGTGTCATCTGCGATCCCAAGACCATGAGCCGCGGCGAGCTGGAACGCATGACGCGCCGCTACACGTCGGAGATCATCGAGTTCATTGGGCCGGAGAAGGACGTGCCTGCGCCCGACGTGAATACCAACGAGCAAACCATGGCGTGGATCATGGACACCTACTCCATGCACATGCGGCAAACCGTGACCGCTGTGGTGACGGGCAAGCCGATAAGCATGGGAGGCTCGCAGGGGCGTATTGAGGCCACGGGCCGCGGCGTGAAGGTAGTATGCGACGAAAGTCTGCGCTATCTGAACATGCCGGTCGAAGGTTGCCGCGTGGTGATTCAAGGTTTCGGCAACGTGGGATCGAATGCCGCGCGGCTGCTGCAGGAGCGCGGTTACTCGATCGTGGGCATCGCGGAGCGCGAAGGCGGCCTCTATAATCCCGCCGGCATCGACATCCACCAGTTGCTCGAATACCGGTACCGCAACAACACCATTCTCGGCTTCCGCGGAGCTGAAGCCACGCCCAGCGAAGAGCTGCTGATTTCCGATTGCGAAATCCTGATCCCGGCGGCGACGGAGAACGTCATCACCAGCCGCAACGCCGACAAGATCAAGGCGAAGATCGTGGTGGAGGGAGCCAATGGGCCCACCACCGCCGTGGCCGACGAGATTCTCGCCGAGAAGCGCATCTTCATCGTGCCCGACATTCTGGCCAATGCCGGCGGCGTGACGGCCAGCTACTTCGAGTGGGTACAGGATCGCCAGGGGTACTTCTGGAAAGAAGCTCAGGTGAATGAGCAACTGGAGACCATTCTGCGCGACAGCTTCGACGACGTGGTGCGCTATGCCGAGGCCCACGGCGTGAACAACCGCATCGCGGCATATATGCTGGCCATCGACCGCGTGGCGTTCACGATCAAGCAGCGCGGGATTTACGCGTAGGCCAACCAGCAACGGAGACAATCGTGGCGGGGGAAGCGCAGGCTTCTCCCGCCATTTGTCTGCCGGTGCAATAATGGAATCACGCCACCAGAGACCAGATAGCGTGGCGCGTGCGCATGAATCTGCCCAACTCCATCACCATGAGCCGGATCATCATGATCCCGCTCTTCCTCTGGATTCTCTCGCCGCACTTTCCGTGGCAGGGGCACGGAGCGCAGGAGATCGCCGCCTCGATCCTGTTCGTGCTGGCCTCGATTACTGACGGCCTCGACGGCTATCTTGCCCGAAGGCGCGGCCAGATTACGACCATGGGCATGCTGCTCGATCCGCTGGCCGACAAGATCATGGTGACGGCCGCGTTTGTTGCGCTGGTGGCCTACAACCCCGAAGTGGTGAAGGTTTGGATCGTGGTCGTCATCATCGGCCGCGAGTTTCTCATCTCCGGATTGCGGTCAATCGCGGCCTCGGAAGGCTTCACCGTGACGGCCAGCGAACTGGGCAAGCTGAAGACAGTGGTGCAGATCGTCTCCGTCGTCTCCGCCATCCTGGCGCACCGCTGGGACTCGTGGCAGATCGGTCCGATTGCGATTCCGGTGAAGTGGTACGCAATAGCAGCTATCTACTTCGCGGTTCTGGTCGCGATCATTTCGGCGGTCGATTATTTCATCGGCTTCTGGCGCAAGATCGACCATGCGTCAAAGGATGGCAGGGTCCGGCGCAGGGCCGCTGTGCTTTCGCGCGGCAAGAGCGTGAGAATCTCGTAACCAGTTCACAGTTCGTAGTTCACCGCGGAACCCCGCACGCGGCCGCCTTATCAAGCCATAAGGCGGAGCCGCGATACAACTCATAGAACTGGTCGTGTAGGTCCTGTTTTGAAAGGGCACGACTTCAGTCGTGCCGCTAAAGCCCCGAAAAAACTGTGGGCTTCAGCCACCGAGGGACGTTTTTCTATCGGCCTCGAAGATTTATGAAACCCGCTCTAGAGAACGTCATTGCGCGCCGACAGAGGCCAGATCGATCGTGATCTCCGAAGGCGAAAGCAGTGTGTTGTGCACAAGGCAATGATGGACAGCGCGGACCAATCCCTCGCTGTGTTGCGGATTCAGCTCGACGGGACTGAGCACGTGGATGCGGAAGTTGCCCAGGCGCGCGGGCTTCAGGAGTTTTTCGGCGGACACTGAAACTTCCACGCCGGTCTGTGCGAGATTACGTGTCCGCAGGTATTCGACCGCATAATAAGCCGCGCAGGAGCCCAGCGAAGCCAGCAGAAACTCAGGCGGCGTCATGCCAGAGTCTTCTCCGCCGTTGTCCAGCGGCTGATCGGATGTAACAACGTGCGACCGTGCCTGAATGGCGAACCTGACGCCGTCGACATGCGAAACTTTCACTTCCATGAGAGCCCTCGGCTTCCAGCTCGATGGCGAAAGGGAAGCGCATCTACAGAATAGCGAAGATCCCTTCAGCGCGCGGAGCGGGGAACTGCGAGAAGCGGGGCGTCTCCAGGTAGCGCATTCTCGGGGACGAAGGCCATTGCGGGCTCGGCCTCCGCAGCCGGAGCCAAGGGCGGAGCCCCGATTAGGTCGCGAATGGCGTTGATCACGAGATCGGGCTCATCGAGATGAATCCAATGCTCGCTCTTCCGCGCAATGGTCTGTAGAACGCAATCGCCGATGTGGTCAAGTTGATTCTGTGTGAGCGGAGCGGCGTTTCCCGGCGTAAGCACGGTGACAGGAATGCCGCGAATGGGCTCGGCCGTGTGCATTTCTCTCACGGTGGCGGGGATGGAACCAATGTGGCTGCGCAGCCCGGCGTAAAAGCTGGGCCGCGACCAGTGCGCGGCGACTGCGGGCCATACCGCGCGCGGCATCTTCCGCACTTCGGTCTTGATGCGGCACAGCACATGGCGCGGGTGAGAGCCGGCAACTGCGACAACCTGCTCGGAGATTTTGCCAGGGCGGCCGAAGAGCCACGTCACCAGCAGACGCGCCAACCCGCAGCGCACCACAGGTAACGCGTAACGGATGAGACGATTGCCGAGGTCGAGTTGCGATTGCCGGCCGGGGTTAAGAGGAGGCCATTCCTCGCTGCGCATGGGATCGACGAGAACCACGCCCGAGACTTCATCCGGGTAGAGCAACGCGTAACGGCGCATCACCAGCCCGCCGAAGGAGTGGCCCACCAGAACGTATGGCGGCTTGAAGCCCGCGGCTTCAAGCATCTGGTGCAACTCCGAGGCAACATTGCCCGGCGTCCGCGCGGTGCGGCAAGGACTGCTCCAGCCCAGGCTTGCGCGATCGTAGGCGACGGTGTGGGCGACCGTCGAAATGGGATCCTGAATGCCGCGCCAGTTGAGATGCGTGGCGCCGATTCCCGCCTCGAAAAGAACCGTCGGCTCGCCCCGGCCCTCCTCAAAAAAGTAGAGGCCGCAGCCGCGGCCGATGCTCACCCAGCGGCCCTGCCCCGTGTGAATGCGTCGGTCGCGTAGGCTGCCGATGTGCTGGTAAACGGTACCGGCCAGAACCAGCAGTGCAACGGACGCGAGAATCCAAAGAACCATGTGCATAGCGGCCCTAAAACTTTGTGAGCAGTGCGGGGTTGAAATCGGCCAGCGTAAGATTTGCCTTGGCGCTGCCACGATCGAGGATGAGCAGCGTGGAACCGGACTGGCCGCGCACCTTCACCTCAACCTGGTGCGCCGACCAGACGCCTTCCTCATGACGGATGCCGTAGTAGGTGAACTCCTTCACCAGGCCCGTCCGATTCTCGGTCTTCTCAACGTATACAGGAAATGCAATGCTGGGATCGAGCCAGGTCTTCACCAGTGCGTAGTGCGTGCGATCAGAGGCGCCAGGCGTGCTTTTCACGATGATGCAATCACGCGCGCCGAATTTAGCGCTCCCCTCTGAGGTTTGCCCCGCCCAGAAGAATTGTTGCTCGAGCAAATCCTCGTAGCTGAATTCGGGTCCAAACAGGCCGTCGCGCCATCTTTCGAAGGACAGCGCGGCCGGAGACTTGTCCCCAGTATGCGCGATGGTAATTGAGCTTTGGCCGCCGGGCCGCATTTCGAGAAGCAGGTGCGAAGCCCGGTGTGCGCTCCCGGGCGTGCCATTGCCGGTTTTCGACGCATCGGTAATTTCAACCCACTCGCGCAGCACGCCAGGAAAATAATGCGCCTTGATGGTGATGGGATAGCTGAGCCGCTCTCCGCTCGGCTGCACCCAGACCAGGTGTCCGGTAGCGCGAAAATCGGCGGTCTCGATCCGCTTGCGCATCGACGCCAGTAGATCGTTCAGGTTCGCCGTCTGCGCGCACACGAGCGGCGCCAGCGCGGCGATACACAACGCCCGCAGCGCTTTCATGATTCAATCCTGCCATCGCGAATGCGAATGTGGCGCGGTGCTGCGTCTGCAATGTCGTTTTCATGGGTAACGACGATCATGGTCATGCCGCGCTGCTCGCGAATACCGCGCAAGATGTCCATGATATGCGCCGAGTTCACGCTGTCAAGGTTGCCGGTAGGTTCGTCGGCCAGCAGCAGCGTAGGATCGTTGGCCAGCGCGCGCGCGATGGCCACGCGTTGCCGCTCGCCGGCAGAAAGCTGGTTGGGAAAATGGTTCATACGCGCCCCAAGTCCCATCTCTTCAAGAAGCGCCGCGGCACGCTCCGCGCGATGATTGGCTTTTTCATGCAGCGCCAGCATGGCCACCTGAACATTTTCTGCGGCGCGCAGCGTGGGCAACAGGTAAAAGGCCTGGAAGACGAATCCCACCTGGTGCGATCGGTACGTATCGAGGTCGACGGCCTTGCCCAGTTCTGATCCGTTGAAGAGAACCTGGCCCTGCGTGGCCGTATCGAGGCCGCCGAGCAGATGAAGAAGCGTGGATTTGCCGCTGCCGCTGGGACCGCTGATGGCGACATATTCTCCCGCGTCAATCTTCAAGTCGACGCCGCGCAGAGCTTCCACGCGCCCCTCGTCGTAGCTCTTCACGAGGCCGCGCGCTTCAAGAATGGGGCCGCTGGCGCCGAGGGGACTACTCATAGCGCAACGCCTCCATCGGCGAAAGCCGCGCGCCGCGCCAGGCGGGATATGCGCCGGCGAGCAGGCCCGCGGCGATAGCGAGGAGCAGCGATTCCAGCAGATACAACGGCGAAACCGATGCCGAGACGACGCTGGCGGTTTGCGGCAATGTGGAGAGCAGTCGCAACGCGCCCCATCCCACGCCGATGCCGAGCAAGCCGCCCGCGAAGCCCAAAGCTGTAGCCTCGGCAAGGATAAGCAGGATGACATGGCGGCCCTTCCAGCCCAGGGCGCGCAGAATGCCGATCTCGCGGGTGCGCTCGAAGACCGACATGGCCATGGTGTTGGCGATGCCCAGAATGCCGATGAGCAGCGCGATGGCCGAGGTGCCCCAGGCCACGGAGTGAGCCAGTACGACGATCTGGTTGTTGTTGGCGCGCTCGGCGGCGGGAAAGGCGCGCGTGCCGGGCAAAGCGGCTTCAATGGTCGCGGAAGCCCGCTTGACGTACCCATCATAAGATTCGCCGGCTGGCGCGGGGCGCAGCTTGACGTGAAACGCGGTAACTTTTCCCTCCATGCCGGCCACGATCTGCATCTGGTCGAGCGGCATAATCACGGAGCCGGCTTCCAGCGCTGAGCCACCATGAAATATGCCGGCCACGGTGAAATTTGTGCCCTGGATGGAAAGCATGTCGCCGGCCTTTTTCCCGAGATTACTGGCCAGCAAATCGCCCAGGAGAATCTCCGGTGTTCCATCGTGAAAGCGGTGGCCAGAGAGAAGGGTGAGGGAATCGAGCTCGTAGGAGTTGGCGCGCCAGCCATAAACCAGCGCATTCACTTCCGGCGTCAGATCCATGAGGTTGAAGATCATGGGTGCCACTTGAGCGACATCGGGGACGGCGCCTATTTTTGTGGCCAGAGACTCATCGATCGAGCTGGAGAGGAGGTTGCTCTGGACGACCGCGATGTCGATCCCGGAGCTTGTATACATGCGCATCCACTCATGCTCGAAGGCGCGCGAGAATCCCACCAGCGCCACGAACGCGCCGATGCCCATCGTGATCCCGACCAGCGTCAACAATGTCCGGAGGCGTCTGCGCCAGAGATTCTTCCACGCGAACCCCGTAAACGAGAGTTGGGAGGCCATTAAGTTTGGAAACATCCTTTTGGGGGAGGGGTCCGTGGCGATAGTTTATCGGGCGGGGCCGTCTCTGTCTATCTGCGCTTATTGGATAAGATGTCGTGCGTTCGTAGTAGTTCGAACGAGGGTGTAATCCGTTACGTGGAAACTGCAATGCGAAAGTGACGGCCAGGAAAGGCGGACGTACGCTCACTCTCGACAGAGCCCTTGCGAGATGCGCGGCCAAATCTCGACCGCCGCGAAGCCTTGCCCTGAAAATCCTGAACTGTTAGGGCCCGGCTCGACAGAAGATCTCCCGAGCCGGGCACTTTCCTTATCAGCGGTCGCGGCCTCTGGAAGCGCCGCCGCTTCCCTTGCGCGCCGTGTAGCAATCGCGGCAATAAACCGGCCGATCGCCTCGCGGCTCGAAAGGAACGGTAGTGGGCTGACCGCAACCCGAGCAAATCACAGGGGTTCCCTGTGAAGGAGCCGAACGGTAGCCGGATCCCCCTCCCCCTCCTTGCTCGTTTTTCTTTGCCGCGCGGCAAGGCTTGCAACGCTTTGGGGTCGAATAACCACGTTCCTGAAAGAACGTTTGATCAGCAGCGGTGAAGGTGAAATCCTGCCCGCAATCGCTGCACGTAATTTGCATATCTCCGGCCATAGGTCTCCTTGGGGGGAATTGTACAGCCCAATTCGCAAATTTTCGAAAGGATTCTTTTCAAAAAATGAGCTAAGCGGTGCATCGGGGTCTCCCGCGCCGCTGCCTGCCGCGCCAGGGCTGGTGGCCGCCCAGTTCGGCGACAAGGGAACGGGGCCGCAAAAAAGTTCAAAAGGGGCATGAATAGCCGCGCCAGCCCACAATACAGACGGACGGCTGCGCTTGGGCTATGATCGTTGCACTCAATCCTTTCAGCAAAGTGTGGGCCCAATGCGCATCGTGACCGTTCTCAATTCGCTCGGCATGGGCGGAGCAGAGAAGCTGGCTCTGGCCGTGGCAGAGCGCATGGCCAGGCGCGGGCACGATGTGGCGCTGCTCTCGCTCATGCCACGTTTGCCTGAGCAGTGGCCGACGACGCTTCCGGTCACCTATCTCGACATGCGCAAAAATCCGGCGAGTGTTGCGGCTGGCTTCCGGCGCGGGCGGCATTTTCTGCGCGAGTACCGGCCGGACCTCGTGCACAGTCACAGTTTTCACGCCAACATCCTGGCGCGGTTGCTCACAATCGGTGTGCCCGGCGTGCCCCGCGCGGTGGTCATTTCCAGCGTGCACAACGTATATGAAGGCGGCTGGATGCGCATGCTGGCGTACCGATTGACCGATCGATGGACCGTGCGCACGGTGGCCATAAGCCAGGCCGCAGCGGAAAGATTTGTGCGCCTGAAAGCGATTCCGAAGCATAAGTGTTGCGTGCGCGCCCTCGGAATCGACACGCAGAAGTTTGCGCCTGATGCCGAGCGCCGCGCATCGACACGAAAGACGATGCGCGCTGATGCCACTTTCGTCTGGCTGTGTGCCGGACGGATCGCGCCGGCGAAGGATTATCCGAATCTGCTGCGGGCCTTTGCGAAAGTGGAGCAGCGGCGCATCGATACGCGGCTATGGATTGCTGGCGGTGGAAGTGACGGCGCGCGCGAAGAACTTGAATCCCTGGCCAGTGATTTGGGCATTTGTGAAAAGGTGCATTTTCTGGGATTGCAGCGCGACATGCCGGCACTGCTGGACGCGGCAGATGGATTTGCGCTCGGTTCAGCCTGGGAAGGGTTGCCGCAGGTAATTGCCGAGGCCATGGCCATGGAGAGGCCGGTTGTGGCTACAGATGTGGGTGGCGTGCGAGAAATGCTGGGCGAACAATGCAGACGAATCGGGGGCACGCTGGTTCCGGCGAAAGACCCGGAGGCTCTCGCGGCTGCAATGGTGGCAACCATGCGGCGGAACAAAGACGAAGGGATGCTCGAGGGTGAAGCGGCGCGCGACCGAATCCAACGCCGGTTCAGCATCGATGCCGTGGCCGATGGGTGGGAGGCGCTGTACGAGCAGGAAGTAGGGAATAGGGAATAGGAAATAGAAAACCCCAACCCTTCGGAGAGTGTTGGTTTTCTATTCCCTATTCCCTACTGGCTACTCCCTGTCTTTAGAACGTGAATGCAGCTTGGAAGAAGATGCGCCGCGCCGCCGAACCGGATGGCGAAGCGAAGATTCCTCCGGCAAGACCGGTCGATTCGCCAAACCGTCTGCCCGGTCCAGTAGTTCCCAGCGATCCCGAGGTTGGAGGAATGAAGGTAGGCGCTACGCTGCCCGACGGCGTTCCATAGTCGATGTCGTTGAACAGGTTCAATGCCTGCGCGCTGAAGTTCAAGGAGTATTTGTGTCCGGTGTTCGACATTCCTCCGCGGCCGCCCCCGCCGCCGAACATGCCGCCACCACCTCCACCACCACCGCCACGGCCGCCTCCGCCGCCAGGGCCGCCGAATCCGCCGCCCCCGAAGCCGCCGGGACCACCACCGCCCGGACCGCCGCCACGACCACCTTGAGTCGGACCACCGGGAGATTGAACCTTGGGGCCGATGCCGAACGAGCGGCTCACGCGCAGGTTCACTGCCACCGCGGCCGGTCCGTTGCCGAGTTCCGAAGGCAACATGGTCTCCCCGGCCTGCGGATTGGTGTCCAGGCAACCGAACGAGGTGAGCACATATTGCGAGGGAGACGGGCCGGCAGTGGCTGCGCAATCTGACGACGACGCCGCGTACGAGGGCCGATCGTTGAAGAAGTTATCTCCGGTCAGGTCGTTCTCTGTCGCAATGTTGAAGTGTCTGCCCGACTGGGCAATCATCATGGGATTGAAGGTAATTGCCCAGGGCCCTGTGTAATTTCCCATCAGAAAGACCTGGTTCCTTCTCACAAACGAAGCGCGCCCGTAGTCCTGGCTCAAATTGTAGGAATTCGATGCCGTTCCGGTGTCGCCGTTGGCAAAGCTCAGGTTGTAGTAGCCCGACACGCTGAAGTTGGGCGTGAAGCGGGCATTGACGTTGGCAATCAGTTGGTTCTCTTTGAAGACCGCCTCGGGATAGATTTCGTCGACAATGCCCAGATTAGGATTGAGCCGCGGGCCGGTTGTGCTGTTGTAGATGGTTGTTCCCGGCAATGCCTTATAAGGATTGGCGTTGCGCGTGTCTATCTGGTGCACGCCGAAGGAGTGGACATAAGTCAGCGTGAGCGTCGAGACCTTCGTCAACTGGCGCTCCAGGCTGCTTCCAAACTGCTCCATGTTGGGCGAGCGGTAAGTGGGCGAAACCTCCTGGTTCTGCGCCGCACCCGCAGTGCCTGGATTGCAGTTCGAGCCGGACGCGGCAATTGCGGTAGCGAGGCTCGTGGCACTGAAGCAGGTCGGGTTGTTGATCACGGTCACTGTCTGGGTATTCGCGCCGATGTGATTGCGCTCCAGTCCCATCAGGCTGCCGATCTGGAAGCGGTCGTAGAAGAACCCGTAACCGCCGCGCACCACCGTTTTTGTCGTCGTCCCTTTCTTGTGCCCGTCCAGCGCATACGCGAAAGCAAAACGGGGTGCCCAATCGCTGTGGTCCGCTACGTGGTTCTGGCCCTCCCAACGCAATCCGCCAGAAAGCGTGAGGAATTTATTGAACTTCCAATCGTCCTGAAAGAAGACCGCGGCGTCGAATACGTTGCCCAGAAACGACTCTCTTCCGGTTGTGTAGGTCAGCTTGTTGGGCGTACAGGACTGGCCAGCCGGGCAGTTCGCGGCAATCTGCGCAACCGACTGGCCCGCAGCCAGTCCATTGACCGTGTCCAGGTAGGCTTGCAGCGAGGGGAAGCTGAAGCTGCCATTGAATCCCCCGTTCGATGTGGTGGCGTCGCGATTGTCGCGGAACCAGGCCCCGAACTTGATGGCATGCGCGCCCGCCGACATGGTAGTGATGTTTTGCAGTTCCAGGTGATCCGAATGATCGCTCGAACTACCGCCTCCGCCGGCGTTGAAGTATCCGCCAACACCAAACGACGGCGCCTGGCTCGTCGGAGTCGAGTGATCGAGGGAGCGCCGGTACTGAAAGCGGGTTTCGTTCACGGTGTGTTCATTGATGATCTGCGAATCCATTAGTTGCAGTGAATTCTCAGAGGACGACGAACTTGTGGCCAGCGTCGGCAACGAAATGTTCGAACCAAGCTCTCCGCTGGAACTGCTACGCTCGAACTGATAGCGCGCGGTCAAGGTGTTTTTCTGTCCCAGTTGCAGGTCGAGGCGGGGAGAAATCTCGATGCGCGTTTGCGGGGTATACAGGCCGCCGGAGATGGTGCCCTGCACACAGCCTCCCCCCGTGCAGAACGCACCGGAACTGTCCACTGCCGTGATCGCGGTGTAGACGTTGGCGTCCTGGCTGTTGCGGCCCTCCACGCTGAGGAAAAACGACGACTTCTTATTCATCGCACCGCTGATGGTCCCGTTGTATTGAATGCTGTGATACGGGGGAACCGGGGTGAACGGATTGCCGGTATTGAACGCGCTGTCATTGCCCTGGAGGAAGCCCCGCCCATGCAGCGTATCGGTTCCCGGTTTGGTAAGAATCTCAATACGCCCGTAGCCGATGTGGTCGAACTCCGCCGAAAACGGATTCTGGTTGATGCGAATCTCGCGGATCGCCGACTTCGGCGGCAGCGTTCCACCGGTAAATCCATCGATATAAATCTGTCCGCCATTGGGGCCTGCCGAAGGACCGGCCAATGCTTGAAGTTCGTTCGAAAGCTCGTCGGGATCGTCGGAGAGCGCGTCGAGGTCGGAGCCTTTGAGCACGATGGCGCTGGCGTTGGCGTCGGCGTCGGTGCTCACGGTGGGTCCGCTCTCATCGGTCACCACCACTTCCTGTTGCGAGGCCTCGACCGCCATCTTGATCTCTATGCTTTTCGACTGTCCCGCAGCCAGCGAAATAGGCTCGGAAACAAACGGCGCAAACCCGCTATACGTGACCTGCACGATGTAGCTTCCTGCCGGCAGACCGCGCACCACATAACTGCCGGATGCACTCGCCGTTCCGGTTCCCACGGTGGCGCCCTTGGTGGTGGTCACGGTAACTTGCGCACCGGGAATAAGCGCGCCGGTCTGGTCCAGAATGTGGCCGCGCAGTATGCCCGTGGTGGCCGGGGGAGCCTGCGCGGGGGCAGCTGTCGCAGGAGTCGACACGGCGGGCGCGGCCTGTGGGGCCGGAGCTGCCGTCTGCGGGGTAGCAGCCAGTGGGGTTTGCGGCGCCAGAGCCGGCGCTGTCTGCGCGTTGGCCGCCGCGGCAACCAAGGTAAAGACTGTGGAAACCAGAAATGCAATCAAGCAGTGCGACTTTGAATACAAGATTCCCTCACTTATGTATGAACGACGTGTACAAGTCCGGTTACTGGGCCGCTTCGCCTTCGCCCGAGCTCAAACTCCAACTGGAAAGCAGATTCGCCGCCTCCGGAGCTTCGAGCAGCGGTTCGACTCCGGCGAGCAATTTGACCGCGTTCAGGCCTGAAGCATCTTCCGTGGCCACGATCATCACCGCGTCGCCCTTCTTGAGAGCGCCCATCTGAATCTGTGGCGCGCGATCGAGGATACTTTCAAGATCCATGCGCCCCGGGCCGGCGCCGCCGCCCCCCGGCCCCCCGGTTTGGCTAAAGGTGCGCGGCCCGCCTCCAGCCCCACCGCCGCCGCCCGGGCCCCCCGGGCCGCCGTATGGGCCGCGGCCGCCGGTCGCATTGCCTTTGAGCCCCGCGGCCATCCTCGTCGCCACATTGTCGTCGAGCCGCCGCAACTCAACATCGGCGGCGACGCGGACGGTGACAGACTTCTTGGTCGACAGGTCCTTCACCGTAACCGTGGAGGCTGCCGTGTCGATGGAGATCACGGTCCCTGGAATGCTGCGGAAGCTGCCAGTAATTACGCCATCGGCGGCGAATGCGGTTCCATCAGCGTTCCTGGTTCCGCGCGCCGACAGCTGATCGCCCGTGTGGATCGCGGTGATAGGTGCGGGCTGTGCCTCTTCGAAACGCACCGAACCGGGCGCGTAGCGCTTGAGCACCGTCGCCTGGGTGGTGTTCACAGTGACATCTTTGGTAATGGGGCCCATGCGCGTCGTCACCACAATGACGCCCGATGCGGCATCGACGCTCTTTACCAATCCATGCACGCCCTGGTTCCACGCGGCGGTTTCCGCTTCCTGCTTCTGGGCCACATCGGCCTGCTTGATGGCGATGATGCGCGCCGCCTGCGGCAGGGAACCCGTGACGTTGGGATCGAGCGTCACCAGCACACGGTCGCCCACGGCCAGTCCGCTGTAATCGAGAGGCTCGGCCTTGCTCAGATCCTTTTCTCCCGGTGCGATGCGCTTGAGCGACGCGGTCGCGGGAACCTGGACCTGGTGCACATCGCCAGCGTCGGTCTTGACGGTCAGCGTGTCGCCGCTGATGACGGTAATGCTGCCCAGATAGCGCATCACCTGCGCGCGTGCGCCGGGCGCCGCTGCCAGCAGAAATACGACCAGAGCTACAACTCCAGGCACAGCACAGCCACGGGTCTTGCTTTCACTTCTCATACGATCTCATGCTCCACGACCTTGATTTCATATTCCACAGCTTTGTGGGCGTTGGGTTGAGGAGACACACTCCGGCCCTCATTTGCTAGACGAATCATCGGCTTAAAAGGTTGAAACCGTTTCCCATCATCTGAGGTGGCGCCTAAGTTTCAGGGAGTCAGTCGTTTGGGGGGAGGGGATTCCCGCTATAATCGGCCCGTGAACCCTACCCTCGCGCCCGCCCATGACGCCTACCTGCTGGCCTGTGTAGCCGGCACCGTCGCGCTCCTGTTGCTCCTTGTGGGGCGCCTTCGGCTGCACGCCGCGCTGGGCCTGTCCGTGGCCGCCATGGCACTGGGCGCGGCTGCGGGCATCCCTCTCGAAAAGGTCCCCCTCGCTTTCACTGCCGGGGCCGGCGAAATGATGGGCCATATCGCCATCATTCTCGGCATGGGGGCGATTCTCGGCCAACTTCTGGCCAGTTCCGGTGCGGGAGCGGCGCTGGGTAAGGCAATGGTGGATGGATGCGGCCCGAAAGGCATGCCTTGGGCGCTGCTGGCGCTCGGCATTCTGGTGGGCATTCCGGTTTTCTTTGAAGTGGGGCTGGTTCTGCTGATGCCCGTCGTGGTGGACGCAGCGCGGCGCAGTGGCCGGCCTCCCATGCTGGTGGGTCTGCCGGTGCTTGCCGGGCTTTCTGCCATGCACTGCCTGCTGCCGCCTCACCCCGCGGCCCTTCTGGCCGCCGCCGAGTACCATGCCCCGTTGGCTCCAGTCATGTTGTGGGGATTGGTCGTGGGCGTGATTGCCGCTACACTGGGCGGACCTGTGCTCTTCGCGGTGCTGATTCGTATGTGGGAGCGGCCGGGAAGCTTTCTGCGCCGCGTGCTTCCTCAGGATGCGGTTTTTGGCGCGCTGGCAGCGGAGACGGCGCCCGCGGCATTGGCAACGTTGCATGAAGGCAGTGCTGGCACGACGCCTGCGAAGCAGGAGGACCTCGCCACACCGGCCCCAGCGGGAGCGCTTCTGGCTCTGCTCGCGATCCTGCTGCCTGTGGTGCTGATTCTCGCCGGAGGCTGGGCCGATGCGGTCACCACCAGGGGAACTCTGCCCAACCGCCTCCTGCATCTCGCCGGTTTTCCCGATGTGGCGATGGTGGTGGCCGCGCTGGTCGCTCTGGCCACGCTGGGCCGGCGGGTGCAGGAGCCCGCTTACCACAGCGCCGGCGGTCTGCGACGCCTGACCGTCGACGCCTTCACTCCCATCGCCAGCCCGCTGGTGATTCTGGCTGCTGCGGGAGGCTTGAGCGGCGTTCTGCGTGCCTCGGGCGCGGCGCAGGCCGCAGTCACCTTCGCCATGGGCGCACACATGCCGCCCCTGCTGCTGGCCTGGGCCTTGGCCGCCGCGGTGCGCGTTTCGATGGGGTCGGCCACAGTTGCCATGGCCGTGGCCGCGGGCATTCTGGCGCCCATGGCCGGGACCATGGGTGTGCGGCCTGAACTGCTGGTGCTGGCCACCGGAGCGGGTTCCATCCTGCTTTCCCATGTCAACGATTCAGGATTCTGGCTGATCGGGTCTCTGTTCAAAATCGATGTGAAATCGACCCTGGCTACCTGGTCTGTGCTCGAGACCGTGCTGTCGCTCACGGGGCTGGCCGGGACTCTGCTGCTGAGCGTGGTGCTGAAGTAGCAGGCAGTGTGAGTGTGAGTGTGAGTGCGAGTGTGTTCGATGCATCTCACCGCACTCGCACTCACACTCATACTCGCACTGTCGCTCTTACCAAGCGCCCAGCAGCCGGCGCAGCAGCACCATCTCGCCGAGGTGGTATGCATTGTGGTCGGCTACCAGTAGCGCTTCTCTCAAGATCGTCTGCCCGCTGCCGTGGGGAATCTTCGCGTAAAGATCCGTTGCCGGATTGGCCACGAGATCGGAAATTGCCTTGAGGTCGCGGCGGAAGGCGCGCACGCTTTTGTCCCATGCTTTCTCGTCCGGCGGTGCGGCGGTGGCAGGCCAGTAGCCCTCGGGCCAGGGAAGATGCTGGTAGTTGGGATTGCGTGTGAAGTCCAGAATGTCCCACTGCGCGATGCGCAGGTGCTCGAGCACCTCCCACGGCGAGTGCTCCACGCCTTTGGGACGTTTGCCGCGCAGGGCTGCGGGCAGGTTCTTGACGGCGACATCAAACGTAGCGTGTGCCTGGCCGCCAGAAAGCAATTCGACCAGGTGTTGGCGCAACAGCGCGTCGCGATCGGCAGCGGTTTTCTTTTGCGGCATGAAAGACCTTCCCCAGCGGACCAGCAGGAGCGGGTTCACTGACTATCCAACAGCAGATTCGTCAGCCTGGCGGCGCGACGCAAAAATTTATCAGGCGGTGCATGCGCAGCCCGAAGATTCGGCAGCCCGGCTTTCTACTCCCTATTGGCTACTCCCTACTGCCTGTTTTATCGAGCACTGCCCGTTGCGCCGCGAAGATCTCCTTGAGACCCGACTCCGCCAGATCGATCAACCCGTTCAGATCGGCGCGGGAGTAGGAACCACGTTCCGCCGTGGCCTGCGTCTCCACCAGGCCCCCATCGGCAGTCATCACCACGTTCATATCCACCTCGGCCTGCGCGTCCTCTTCGTAGCAAAGGTCGAGAAGCGCCGCGCCGTCCACGATGCCTACCGACGTGGCTGCCACCAACTGCTTGAGCGGAGAAATCTTGAGCGTTCCGGCTTTGACCAGAGCATTGAGCGCGAGAGCCAGCGCCACGGCCGCGCCAGTAATGGCCGCGGTGCGCGTGCCGCCGTCGGCCTGGATCACGTCGCAGTCGAGAATGACCGTACGCTCGCCCAGGGCCTGCATGTCCACCACTGACCGCAGACTCCTGCCGATCAGCCGTTGAATTTCGTGCGTGCGCCCGCCGATCTTGCCCCGCTCGCTCTCCCGCGGCGTCCGCGTGACTGTCGACCGCGGCAGCATGGAATATTCCGCCGTCACCCAGCCGCGGCCCGAATTGCGCAGCCAGCCGGGGACACCTTGTTCGATGGTGGCGTTGGTGAGGACGCGGGTGTTGCCCAGCGAGATCAGGACCGAGCCCTCGGCGGTCTGCACAAAGCCGGGCATGAAAGTAAGCGGGCGAAGCTGGCCGGGGCTTCTGCCGCCGGGACGCAGAGAGGGAGGAGTTGCGTGCATAGAGGGATTGTAAGGGAGCCGGGGCCTGCTCATGCAACCAGGGCCCGATGCAGAGGGCCTGAAGGCCAGCAGTTCCAAGTTAGGAATCGCGGCGTTTCAAGTGCCGGAAAGGGAACAGTGTGCCAACCTCATGAAATAGCGCGGCTTATCGATTCTTCGCATTGCCCGTCTGTTCCATTTTGGGACATCTGCGGCCCAGCGCGCAGGTCCGGCTTCGCCCATTCAAGGCCCTAATCGCCTCCCTTATCAGGAGCTTAGCGTTCGCGTTCTGGTTTGGCACGCGGCGTGTATAGAAATAGGGCAAATCCTCCGGTACTTAAACGGAAATGGGAAGACAAAGACAGGGAACAAGGGACCAAGGGAACAAGGGAACAGGGATTAGGGAACAGGGAACAGGGAAAGTCGCACCCAGCGGGAGCTAAGAACTGCGAACTAACCACTAACCACTAACCACTAACCACTAACCATTAATCACTCACCATTAACTCCTGCCCCTGAAAGGATCCGTCGTATGCAGCACTTCGAAAAAGTCGTGACCAAGCCCGGTACCGAGAACATCTGGAATGGCGTCGAGCGCAGGCGGGTAGAAAAGGTGGTGGAGACTCTCGCCACGTTGCGCAGCGGGGGCGAAAGCATCTCTGAAGTTGCCCACGATGCGCGGAACATGGTGACGGCGCTGGGGCTCTACTGCGATCTGCTGGAGGAGCCTGGCGTGCTTGCGACTGCGTTCGCGCATTATGCGCACGAGCTGAGGCTGGTGGCCGCGGCCAGCCGCCGTCTGGTCGAGAAACTGGTAACGCTTGACACCAACGCATTCCCGGACGGCAACGCGCAGGGCCTTCTTCAGGTTAATGCCGGGCGCGGGACCACGCTCGCGAGCGTCGCTGCCACAAATGCCGTTGCGCGGACCTGGGGAAACGCCGCAGACGCCACCTTTGCAGGCTCCGGCTGGAGTCCGGCCGCGAACGCCGCCACCCCTGAGGAGCGGAACCGGCGCTGGGATCTTCTGCCCGCTCTGCCCATCACCAATCTGGCCGCCGAGCTGCTCGCCAATCGCAATCTCCTTGCGGCCCTGGCCGGGCCTTCCATCGCGTTGACCATGGATGCCGACGGCGGCGCGTATGCAGTGCGTCTCACCAGCGAGGACCTGACCCGGTTGCTGGTGAATCTGGTAAAGAACGCAGCCGAGGCCATGCTCAAAGACAAGACCCGGAATTGCCGCATCCACATCGGCCTCCGGGAGGGCGAAACCGCCCAGGGCGCGGCGACCTGCCTGGAGCTCTCCGTGGAGGACAACGGGCACGGCATCCCCGAGGCGGCTCTGGACAGGATTTTCACCTCCGGGTTCACCTCGCGCGGCAAGGAAGCAGGGACAAGTGGCGCAGGGGCGCCCGGCGGTGGCTGGCCGCAAAACCATCGTGGGCTGGGGTTGGCCATTGTGCGCTCCATTGTCGAAGGCGCCGGCGGACGTATCACGGCCTCGAACCGGATGCCGCGTGGTGCCTGCTTTACCCTCGAGCTCCCGGTGAGAAATGCAGGGAACAGGGAATAGGAAGTAGGGAACAGAGACAAGCAGACTCCTGGCACCTGAAACCTGTCCGTCGAACTTTACGTTGTTCCAACCCCGCACGAGGCGAATACAATGCTGGATACAGTCTTCAACACAAGGGCCATGGAGTTCATACCACAACTCGCCGAGCCGGTGATTCGCTTGCACCTGCTGGTGGTGGATGCCGACGCGGCGGTGCGCTCGGCTTGCGCCGAGATCGCGGCCAGTCTGGGCTACGCCGTCGAAAGCACCGGGGACCTGGCCCAGGCGCGCAGCCTCCTGCGCGGCCACACATCCGACATCCTGCTGGTGAATCTGCCGGCGGGTTCGAACGAGGGCCTGGAACTGGTCTCCGAGGTCAAGCTGCTCTACCCCGAGACCTCGGTCATCGCCATGACCGCTACAGGCTCGGTGAACGCGGCCGTCGAGGCCATGCGCTGCGGCGCTGCGGACTACCTGACCAAGCCCTTCGCCATGGACGAGTTGTCGACGGTTTTAGACCGTGCCGCGCAGAATCACACCACCGACACCGAGACCCGCCAGTTGCGCGAGCGGCTGCGCCTCTCCGAGGGGTTGGGCTCCATGATCGGGCGCTCGGGAGAGATGGAGAAGATCTACCGCATCCTTTCGAAAGTCGCTCAGAGCACGCATCCTGTGCTCATCCTGGGCGAGAGCGGAACCGGCAAAGAGCTGGTGGCGCGGACCATCCACGCCTACGGCCCCAACGCGCAGAAGCCCTTCCTGCCCGTTGACTGCGGCTCCCTCGTGCCGACGCTCATCGAGAGCGAGCTCTTCGGCTACGTCAAGGGCGCCTTTACCGGAGCCAACCGCTCCAAGGACGGATTGCTGGTCTCTGCCGAAGGCGGCACCGTCTTTCTCGACGAGATCGGCGAGCTCTCGCTGGACCTCCAGGCCAAGCTCTTGCGCGCCCTTCAAGAGAAAGAGGTGCGGCCGGTGGGCGCCACGCATCGTGTGCCCATCAAGGCGCGCATCGTGGCCGCTACCAATCGCGATCTGGCCGCCATGGTCGAGAAGGGCAGTTTCCGCAAGGATCTCTTCTACCGCCTGAACGTGGTCAACCTGCGGCTGCCGTCCCTGCGCGACCGCCGTGAGGACATTCCCCTGCTGGCAGCGCATTTTCTCGACCGCATCAGCACGGAGCATGGGCGCAAGTTCACGCTGAGCGATGAAGCGCTGCGCACCATGATGCGTCACGACTGGCCAGGCAACGTGCGCGAGCTCGAGAACTCCATCGAACGGGCAACCGCGCTTTCGTCCGGGCCCGTGCTGCAACTGGGCGACCTGCCCACACAACTACAACAGAGAGGCCTGGAAGCGCGGCGCGCGGCCGCGGCCACGGGCGAAGGGCCGGCAGTTGCCGGCGCGCCGGAATTGAAGACACTGGCCGAGCTGGAGCGCGAGGCAATCTTAACCGCAATCCGCACCCTCAATGGCGACAAGCTGAAGGCCGCCAGGCTCCTCGGCATCGGCAAGACCACGCTCTATCGCAAGCTGAAGGAGTACGGCATCGCCGACCCGCTGCACGACGAGTAAAGATGCAGCTTCTAGCTCCTGGCTTTTAGCTTCTAGCTTGTTCTTGCGAAGGACGCGGGTTTCGATCCCTCCGGCAGGAGTCAGGCACTTGAAGGCAAAGAGCTGCTACACAGCTAGAGGTTGAAAACAAATAGCTAGAGGCTAGGAGCTAGAGGCTAGGAGCTGGAACATGAGCATTCTGATGGTGACTGGAATCGAAGGCGCCCGCAATTGCGCCGCCGTGGTGGGTGCGCAGTTGGGCATGGAGGTCGAGGTGGCGGAAGGCCGCAGGGCCGCGCTGGCCGCGCTGCGGCGTCGCGAGTTCTTAGCCCTGGTGATCGATGAATCCCTGGCCGAGTGCGATCCGGCGGCGGCGGAAAAAATCTGCGAAAACGCCGGCCTGGCCATTCCCATGCAAATCAACTTTGCCGTCTCGGGAGCGGCGCGGCTGATCCGCGAGATCCGCGCGGCGCTCAACCGTCGCGACCGCGAGCAGACGCTGGCCCGCCGGGCCGCCACGGCAGCCATCGAGAGCGAGCTAAAGACCACGGTCGCTGGCCTCTTGCTGCACTCGCAACTGGCCCTGAGCGGAAGCGGAGTGCCCGCTGCCGTGGCCGACCGCCTGCGCACAGTGGCGGACCTGGCCGGCAGCCTGCGCCAGCAGTTGAGCGTGCCCTCCGAGACGCGGCGGGAGACGCACGCCTGAGTGAGAGAGACAGAGAATCCATCCGTCCAGTAATCTTGTACGCGAGGAGCCTCTCTGAGAATGACCGTCATCCGGCAGGAAGATTTCATCGCCAGCGTCGCAGGCGCATTGCAGTACATCAGCTACTACCACCCGGTGGATTACATCACCTCGCTCACCGAGGCCTACCAGCGCGAGCAGTCGCCCGCCGCCCGCGACGCCATGGCGCAGATCCTCATCAACAGCCGCATGTGCGCCGAAGGCCATCGGCCCATCTGCCAGGACACGGGCATTGTGAACGCCTTCGTCAAGCTCGGCATGGACGTCCACTTCGAGCCCGGCCCCGGCGAAGAACTCAAGGACCTGCAAGAGATGGTCGACGAAGGCGTGCGCCGCGCCTATCTCGACCCCGACAACAAGTTGCGCGCCAGCGTTCTCGCCGACCCCGCAGGCGCGCGCACCAACACCCGCGACAACACGCCCGCCGTCGTCACCGTCGATCTGGTGCGCGGCGCAACGGTTGAGGTCACCGTCGCGGCCAAGGGCGGAGGCTCGGAGGCCAAGTCGAAGTTCGCCATGCTCAACCCCTCCGACTCGATCGTGGATTGGGTGCTGAAGACGGTGCCCACCATGGGCGCGGGCTGGTGTCCGCCGGGCATTTTGGGCATCGGCATCGGCGGCACCTCGGAGAAAGCCATGCTGCTGGCCAAGCAATCGCTCATGGACCCCATCGACATTCAAGACCTTCAGGCGCGCGGCGCAAAAACCACCGCCGAGAAACTCCGCCTCGAACTCTACGACAAGGTGAACCGCCTCGGCATCGGCGCGCAGGGGCTGGGCGGCTTGACCACAGTTCTCGATGTCAAGGTGCTCGACTACCCGACCCACGCCGCCAATCTCCCCGTGGCCATGATCCCCAACTGCGCAGCCATGCGCCACGCGCACTTTGTGCTCGACGGCTCCGGCCCTGTCTATCTCGATCCGCCATCGCTCGAAGCCTGGCCCAAGCTCACCCACGACGTCAGCGGCGCGCGCCGCGTCAACCTCGACACCGTGACCCGCGAGCAAGCCGCAACCTGGAAACCCGGCGAAGTCCTGCTGCTCAGCGGCAAGCTCCTCACCGGTCGCGATGCCGCACACAAGCGCCTCACCGACATGCTCAAGCGCGGCGAAAAACTCCCCGTCGATTTCCGCAATCGCTTCATCTACTACGTCGGCCCGGTCGATCCGGTGCGCGACGAAGTCGTCGGCCCCGCAGGCCCCACCACGGCCACGCGCATGGATAAATTTACTCGTCAGATGCTCGCCGAAACCGGCCTGCTCGGCATGGTGGGTAAAGCCGAGCGCGGCCCTGAAGCCGTGGACGCCATCCGCGAATTCGGCGCGGTCTACCTCATGGCCGTCGGCGGCGCGGCCTATCTCGTCTCGAAGGCGATTCGCGCCTCGCGCCTGCTGGCCTTCGCGGACCTCGGCATGGAAGCCATCTACGAGTTCGACGTCCAGGACATGCCCGTCACCGTAGCCGTCGATGCCAAGGGAACCAGCGTGCACGTCACCGGCCCGGCGGAGTGGCAGCAGCGCATCGCGGGCATCCCGATCCTGCAATAGCAGGAGCGAGGGAGCGAGTTAGCAAGTCAGCAGGTCACCGAGCTGGCAATTCATCCTGGTCGCATAAATCGTCGTGAAAGGGCACGACTTCAGTCGTGCCGAAAATGCATAAAGACCCACGCGGGCTTTAGCCCCTGAGGTATGTTTTTTTCAAACTGACCCACTACCGAAAAATGGTGAGTCTATATAACATGTTATATACTGACTTGTTATGGACGAGCCTCGCAAACCGGCACACATCACAAAGGGCGACGTGCTCGACGACCTCGGCTTTTCCCGCGCCGAGGCCGCGGCTTTGAAGGTGAAGGCAACCGTCGTGGAAGCAATTCTTGCCGAGATCGACCGGCGCGGCCTCACGCAGAGGCAGCTTGTGGATCTGCTGGACGAATATCAACCCAACGTCAGTAACCTGATGAATGGAAGAATCGGCAAAGTGAGCATCGAGAGATTGCTTTACTACGCGGCGCGCCTCGGCTTGAAAAGCAGAATTGAAATGCGCCCGTCAGTCAAGACAAAAGCCTCCGCGAAGAGCCTGCCGTCCGCCCGCGAGCGCGCTGTGGCATAAAACCCCGCCCATATGTCGCCAGGAAACGGGGATCTGTTTTTCTACTCCCTGTTCCCTATTCCCTGATCCCTGCTTTTTCGTATCAGGGCTTGGCTTCAGCCAAGCCGCCCCGCCCCAACCCACGGAGGGAGCGTGGGGCTTCAGCCCCACGAAATCCGCCCGCCCATTTTTCGAGAAACAAAGCACGCGGCGCAGCCGCGCTCAGGCACAGGCGCGAACGCAATCGCTCATCCCCGCATCTTTCATAGGCGAAAAGGTCGCCACAAGCTAACTTATTAGGATTAATCTTGTTCCGAATAAGTATCTGGCGATTGGGACGCCAGCCTGTCTTTGCGGCCCGAACAGATCCGAACTATCCACGTTCGCCGCTCTCCCAGTCGTCAATCGCGACACCGTTCGCAAAATCTCCCTTTAGGAGCCGTTCGAGGATTCGAAGAGACAATTTATTGGCCTCGTTCAGGGGCTCATCCTCCGTCACGGTTTTGGAGAGATTCTCTAGGTCCGCAATCGGAATTTTTTGCTCGATAAACGACGCGGGATTTCCAGAGTACATTCCTTTGGGCATGAAGAAGACGCTGAAAACTTCGGCAACCCTTTTAGATTTCATAAGGGGGATTGTACCCTGACACCGCCCCCCCGTGTTTCTCGCGGCGAAGCCGCCGAAATTTTGTGGCGTAAGGGGAATATTCCACTTCGGGAGCATGCATTGCCAAAATCACTGACTTCCCCCTTGGCTGCGCCCGCTTTCCCCGTTATGATGACTTTATGTACCATCGAATCGGCGAATGAGGCTCAAGTGCGATTCTCCGTCCCCCATCCAATTCCGTACCAAGGCAGCAAGCGCCGACTGGCCCCTGCAATTCTCAGCTACATCCCAACCGGTCAGTACACGCGCCTCGTGGAGCCGTTCGCAGGTTCAGCCGCCGTTACCCTGGCGTGTGCCTCTTCCAAAAAATTCTCTTCTTACATCATCGGAGATGCACTGGAGCCACTCATAGAGCTTTGGCAGATCGTAATTGAGAACCCGAAGAGAGCCGCCGACGAGTACGAGGTATTGTGGCATCGCGAACGCCAAAAGCCGATTGATGCTTATTACGAAATTCGCTCTGAATTCAACACCGACCGAGACCCCGCTAAGCTCCTGTATTTGTTGGCAAGGTGCGTAAAGAACGCCGTTCGCTTCAATCCCGCAGGGGAGTTTAATCAGTCGCCCGACAAACGCCGGACAGGTACGCGCCCGCAGATGATGAGAGCCGAGCTATTCGCCGCACACAAAATCCTTGGAGGCAAGTGCCAAGCTGTACACGGGGATTTTCTCTCATTGTTTCTACTCGCCCAGGAGGGGGATTTGTTCTACCTCGACCCGCCTTATCAAGGAACCAGTGACGGTCGAGATCAGCGGTACATCGCTGGTGTCAGTCGCGGACGAATGATCGAGGCGCTAAACATCTTGAACGAAAAACGCGTCCCCTTCATTCTTAGCTACGATGGCTTTTGTGGAGAACGCAATTACGGCGAACCTCTCCCTTCGACCGTGGCCCACCGAATTCTCTTGGATGTTGGCAGGTCTAGCCAGGCCACCCTTAACGGTCGTCACGAAGTAACGGTTGAGTCTCTGTACGTCTCTCACCTAATTCCGGCAAGCCGTAAAGCGACCACTTTTTGCCTAGAGGACTTTGCACAGCAAGCAACGCTGTTTGGTTAATCGCCCTTCACAATTCGCTTAATTTCCTCCGGCACACTTCTTTCGTGACGTTCAGCCTCACGTCTCACCCGTTCGAAGTCCCTTACCTCATCCCCAATCCAAACAAGGTCTGCCCGCCGTTGCTCTTCCATTGCAACGTGGGTGTAATCGGTCGGCGACGCCCAATAGCAAGACCGGCAAACATCGAGCGATTTCGTCTCTAGCCAATTCTGGCAGTGCTCACAGGCCCAGGACTTTTTCCGATTACATGAGCCATCCAGAATTTGAAACGGCTCCTCTTCTCCGCGTTGTGTTTCCCCGGCCACTTCATACGGAATACGGTGATCGACCTGCAAGTTATGTGTGGCTCCGCAAATCTGGCATTTATCGCCAGCAGCATGAATGAGGGCGTCGCGCTCTTTCTTCGGCAGCAGCCGCCGCCCCTCTTTACCCGGCTCCAGCTCCCCTTCATCAAAAACGTAGGCAGCGATAGAGCGACCATTCGTGTGCTTCACTTTGATGGTCTTGAGGCGAAAACCAAGGTCTCTAACATCTTGTGCAGCACGGGGCGGGTGATCGTATCCTGCGCGGTTGATTTCTTCCGTTGTGACCAACCCTTTTTCGACAATGTGATCCAAAACAAAGCGCGCGCGCTTATTTGTCACCACCGCAATTCGTTCGAGAAGCTCTTTCGGAAAGTCAGGTTTCTTAGGCATTGAACAGTTCCTTTGTTGGAACACTCAATGCCCCGGCGATCTTGTAGATATTCACAAGGCTGATGTTTCTTTCACCGCGTTCGACGCCCCCGATATACGTGCGGTCGAGTTCACAGGCGAGTGCTAGCGCCTCCTGCGAAAGCCCCTTTTGCTTACGCAATTCGCGCACCCGCTCCCCGAAGCGCTTTTGTATCTGTGTTTCCTGGCGTTTGTTCATCGGGACAATGGAATCATCGGGGATGACAATAAGTCCACGGACTTTAAGTACCGTATGCTGAGTCGGCTCCCTGCCACTCTCTCATTTTCAACACCCCCGGATTGCTCTACACTTAACCGCGCAACAGCCACTACGTGGAGGAAAAGCCACATGCCTCAACCAGCAGCAGGAGCAGGGTTTTTGCCTTCCGCTCGTAGTGTGTTGAAGCGTTCTAAGACCCCCTTAACTTGCAAAGAGATAGTAGAGCGGGCCGTCTCCGAGGGTTTGCTGAAAAGCCAGGGGAAGACCCCGGCAAAGACTCTCTACGCGGCCCTGTCGCGTCATATGAAGCGGCGTGGAAGCAACAGCGACTTTCGCAAATTGACGGACAAAACATTCGTATTGGCGAAGAAGTCGTAATCAACGTGTGGAGGCTAGGCGTCTGTGCAGCTAGGAAAGAAGATGATCTCCCAAGCGGAGTTCGAGATCGAGCGGCGCTCACAACCCATCGCCCGTCTCGAAATCCATTCAGCTTTCGGAAAACCCCCTACTCGCGCCGAAATCACATCGGCATTAACCAAATTGGTACAAGGCCGCTTTACCTTGTCGCTCCAATCGCCACGCGCCGACCGCGTTTATGTGGTGGAGATCGTTCCCGCCGACGCTGTTACATGGTTCGCAGAGAATTGCGAATCCTTTAATCGACAAGTACCCTCAGACGCCCTCACCGCTGTTTCAGCGCAAATATACTGGGAAGAATTGAAGCGGCAGGTGGCCCGGTCATCCACCGAGCACCAACCGTTCGTGCCCCATTCATCCACAGTTTTATCGTGGATGAGTGGGAGAGCACAGACCTCAACCCGACAGGTGGCTGTGTCTCGTTCATCTTGGCGGGTGACCCAGCCAACTGTTTCACTTCTGGTTCTCCCTCGATGGGTTGTGCCCCATCCAAGCCGCGCCTTTTGCGGCTTGGGTGGGGAAGCACGATGGTTCGCTTTCTCGCAAGCGAACTCCCTCCGGCAACCGATTCCCCCGCAAGAACGCGGTCCACTGCGATTCGATCTCGACCGGGCCCTCCACTCCGGACGCGTATAGCTGGAAGCTTGACCACGGCCACTGCTCCGGCTTCGCGACCAGTCCGCGCTTGACCGGATTGCGATGGATATAGCGGATCACCTCGGAGCGGGCCTTCTCTCCGTGGACGTTGCTGTCGTAGTAGCGGTCTTGCCAGAACTTTTCACGCCGGCCTTTGAGGTTGCGCGAAGTCACCTGCTTGAGAGCTTTCAGAAACTGCGCAAGTACGATCCGCGGCGGCTCATTCACAAGCAGGTGAATATGCTCGGGCATCAATACATAGGCGTAAACCCGCGCCTGATGCCGTGCGCGCGTCGCCTCCAGCACAGCCTCGACGGTCTCCCTCGCTCCAGCCGCCTCAAGGAGCGGCAGACGGTGAAAACAACTGAAGGTGATGAAGTGGAGCGCTTCCGCCTTTTGGAAGCGTTTCAAGCCGCTGGGCATCGCTCCGTCCTCGTTCGGCCACAATCTTAACCCAACGCCCGCTCATCGCAAAGAACGCGATGAATGAGGCACAGCTTCTGCGGCCTTGCGATACCCATGGCCGGGCCACCTGCCTTCATGAGCGGGATCAAGCGAGGTTCGTGAACATTCCTTTGGCAAAAGGCCCCGCAGATCGCATCTAGTCGGACGTGATCGGGATCACAGATTGACGTCCCTTGGCAGGCCGATACTTCGGCATCTGCTCAGGAGTCTGCCCGTGAATCGTTTCCGCGCCTGTTTGTTCTGTTCCGCCCTCTTCGCTTTTCTCGTTTTTGCCGCCGCCGTCCAACCTGCCATGGCACAGCAGGAACAAGCCAAGCATATTGTCCACCGGCTGATTCCAGCCGGGGATACCTGCGCCACCTGCCACAAGGCGATCTATGACCAATGGAAAGCCAGCCCCCATGCCGCCAACGGTGTGGAATGCACCGTGTGCCATGGCGAGACCACCGCCAAGGACTTCGCGGCCGTGCCGGCGTTCAGCACATGCGACAGTTGTCACACCGATCAGGTGGCACAACTGAAGTCCGATCCCTTCATGGCAGGCAGGACGTGTGTGAGCTGTCATCAAGCCCACGTCTTCGTGGAGCACAAGAAGCCGGCCCCGCCAGCCAAGTAATCACAAATTCCAGGCATCGGGGGTTTGCGGCATCAGTAGACGCATGCCCCTGATACAAAGCCATTCTGATGGCGGTTTGCGGCATGCGACCTGCGCCTGGAATGACCGCGCCGTGCAGAGCACTCGCTGACCAGAGACGGCGCTCGTCCCTCAGTCCCTTAGTCCCTAGTCCCTTAGTCCCTTAGTCCCTTAGTCCCAAGTCTCTCGGGAAATTCTCTGGTTACTGTTGCTATTTTTTGGTCAATTTCATGGTTTTACATACCAATTGATTGCTCAATTTCAAGGTATTTCCCTCGAAAAAGCGCAACCTAGCGAGCGAACATTTGCGAGGCAAGCGCAACCATTTAAGCGAACATTTGGGGGTGTAACAGCACGATCCAAACCAACATTTGGTCTGATTCTGCACCACTTAGGGGTACATTCCCACCCCAGACGCAAGAAATGCAGATTTCCGTCCGGCCTGAGTCGTCCTAGCTCGCAGTTTTCGTCAGGTACCCCATCCCGTCGAGCACTCCGCGCATGAAGGCGAAGCTCTCGATGACGCCGGGCATGGGATCGTCGGCGTGAATCTCGTACTCGAGATCGACGAAGCCTTTGTAGTCGATCTTGATGAGCGCCTCGAACATCTCGCGGAAGGGCAGAATGCCCTCGCCCACCGGGACCTGGCTTTCGCGGCTGGCAAAACTGGTGAGATCCTTGACGTGCATGTCGTAGAGGCGCGCCCCGGTGGCGTGAATGGCTTCAACCAGGTTGGCATTGGCGCGCGCCGCGTGGCCCACGTCGATGCAGAGCCCGATGCGCGGGTCCATATCCTTCACAACCTTGAGCACATCGAATGGCGACGGGAAGAACTTGTCCTCAGGCCCGTGGTTGTGGATCGCGATGCGGATGTCGTACTCCTTCACGAATTTCTCAATCCACTTCAAAGACTCGGGGGTGGGATCGCCGGCCACGATGACGTTGATGCCCGCACGCTTGCAGTACTCGAACTTTGACCGGATGTCGGCTTCGTCATCTTTGGGGAAATAGATCGCACCGGCCGCGTGCAGCTTGATGCCCGCGGCCGCGTAATCGGCCAGCGCTGCGGCCTCAAGCGCGGGATCCATGGGCAGATGATCCTTCACGTCCTTCGCATTCAGGTCGAGCACATTGAGCTGCTTCATGAAGCCAATGAGCTGCGCGCGCGTGAAGTTGCGAAAAGTGTAGCTGGCGAGTCCGAGACGGACGGACGAAGGCTTTCCCGAAGCGGCAAGAACCTGAGCCGGTGCATGTGCGGCGCTGACTAAAGCGGCGGAGGCTGCGGCAAGTGTGGACGATTGCAGAAAGCTGCGACGTGAAATTTTGTTTTTCATGGCGGGAGCCATTATAGAGGTTCGCGCGGCAGCGATGCTGTGAGCCGGCAAACTAGCGAACAAGTCTGTGGAATCCGGATGCAACCGAGAGCCATGTTGGCGATGCCCGCGGTTGCATCTCTGATCCCTGGAACCTGGCGTTTTTTTTACTGCTTTCCCCAGCGGTAGACGATGCCGGCGGTAAAGCCGAGGCTGCTCTGCACAGTCGAGCCGAAACCGGTGACGAAATACTCCGGCGCGAGTTTGAAGCCGACGCTCGGCGTCAGATTGTATTCGCCAATGACGCTGGCGCTGGCTGCAAAGGTATTGGCATCCGGGTAGAGGCCGAGAAGCGTAGGAGTGATGCCGTTGGTGTCGCCGGAGAAGTTGCCGTGCGCCCAGCCGGCCATCACGCGGCCTGAGACCGAATACTTGGGTTGCAGATAAAAGCGGTAGACCGGGCCGAAGAGCACGTTGTACATGCTGACCTCGGGCCGGGTGAAAGCTCCCTGGCTGTAGGGGTTCAGGCCCACGTAAGCGGTGCCGTAATAGCCGCGGCCGTCGAGCGTGTAGCCCAGCCGCTCGGTGGAGAAGCGGGTCAGGCCCGTCTCCCACGAGTAGAAGGTGAGGCGCTGTAGCGACGGGCCGGGCTGGAAGCGTAGATAGCCCATGTCGGCATAGGACTCCCACTTGTGGTCGTAGGCGTCGTGGATGGCTGTGGCGCGGCGCTGTTCGCGGCGCTGCCGGATGCGTGCCTGGACGTTGATTTGTCCCTGGGATTCCTGGGCGGATTGCTGACTGGAGCTGGTCTGATCTCCAGACTGGCTTTGGTCCGGCGTGGTGCTGGGTGAAGAAGCGCTTGAGCTTTGTGCGAATGCGGCTGGCATGGCCGGCAATGCGAACGCCAGCAAAAAGGCGAGACGGCGAAAAGATTGCATCGGTATCGGGATTCCTCCACGGGAGTGCGGGAGCGGACCCAAACGGCCGGATAGCTCCCCCCATTGGTATTAAAACATCTTAAAACCGTTTGGGGGAGCCTTGCGCCGGGGTTTGTCCGTTGACCTGCTCTGTTTTGACGCGCGGAGGAGTGAAGCGGCAACTGAACGGTTAAACAATCGCCTTCAGGTCGTCGGCAACTGGGCCTGATCGAAGCCGCTGGGCGATAGAAGGCGATCGGGGAAGCGATGCGCCCCATCGGTCCAACTCCATTTTCGGATCCGTACCTGTTATTGTTGCGTAAACTGCCGAAACGATCTGCAAAACTACCAGCAGTTAAAGTTGGGGATGGAGGGAGCAGGAAACCATGGGTCGCATCGTATTTGGAGTGATTTTAGGGCTGATTCTGGCGCCGCTAGCGCTTCTGGCGTGGTTCCACTGGGGGAACGTGCCGGTGGCTGTGGCCGATCCGGCCCTGCCGATGGAGAAGCAGATTACACATGTGGCGCTTGACGCGCGCATTGCCCGCGAGATGCCGGGCAACCCGCCCATTCAGGCCGACCAGGACAATCTCACGGCCGGGGCAGAGGTTTACCGCGACCAATGCGCCGCCTGTCATGGGGTTTATGGCAAGCCCTCGAGCTTTGGCGCGCATATGTATCCCAGCGCTCCGGGGCTGTGGGTGAAGCACAAGAACAGCGACGTGGTGGGCGTTAGCGACGACCCGCCGGGAGAGACCTATTGGAAGGTTGCGAACGGGATTCGGCTGACCGGCATGCCTTCTTTCAAGGTTACGATCACCGACACGCAAATGTGGCAGGTAAGTTTGCTGCTGGCTAACGCCGATAAGCCGTTGCCGCCGGCGGCACTAGCCATCGTGCACGGCGAGCAGACGGCGGCGCCGGTCGTCGTTGCTCCGCCTGCGTCAAACCACTAATGCATGCGCGGCCAATTGGGCGGACAGTCTCGCAGAAGAATGGAAGGGAAGTAGAGCCATGAGCTTGGTCGATACGCTCAAGAAAGGCTTTGGGTTCGTTTTGCTCAGCATGGGCGTTTCGCGGCCGATACCAAAGCCCAAACCTGAGACAAAGCCCGCGGCCAAGGCCGGATCCGGCGAATAGGCGGCATCCAGGGGGTAGCCCACTGCGGGCCTCTGGCCTTCGCCGCACTCCTCGTACAATAAGAGAGGAAGCTCACCCTACGCGGCCGATGGCGGAATCAGAAGACAACAAGACCAAATCCGGCTCTGAACCCCCGGCGAAACCCGGGGCAACGTCCAGTTTGACCGAACCCCGCGAGGAAACCCGTAAGAAGCCGGATGAAGATCCGGTTGGCAAAGTGTATGACGCCCACTTGATGCGGCGGCTGGGCCACTACGTGCACCCCTATTGGCTGCAGGCCGGCATCGCCACTTTCGCAGTCACGCTGAAGTCGCTCTGTGACGTGGCCGGACCCATCCTTGTCATGGTGGCCGTCGACCGCTATCTCGCGCCCGACATGGTCGCAAAAGATCCATCGAACGCTGTGGCGCATTGGGTGGCGAATGCCAGCCCACTTGCCCGGCTGCTTCCCGCGGGGGCCGGTGAAGGCGTGACGCGGCTCGCCGCCATCTACCTGACGATGCTGGTTTCCGCTTATCTTTTCCAGTTTGTCCAGGTCTACCTGATGCAATGGACCGGCCAGAAGATCATGTTCGATCTGCGCCGCGATATTTTCCGGCACATGCAGCGCATGCATGTGGGCTTCTTCGACGTAAATCCAGTGGGACGGCTGGTCACGCGCATCACGTCGGATGTGGATGCGGTGAACGACATGTTTACTGACGGCGTGCTGGCCATCGTCAACGACTTTTTCATGCTCACCATCATGGCCGCCGTCATGCTCGCCATTAGTTGGTGGTTGTCGCTGCTGGCCTTCGCAGTGCTGCCGCTGATTCTGATCGTCACGCGCGTCTTCAGAGATCATGTACGTGAGAGCTTCCGGCGCGTGAGGACTGCCATCGCGCGCATCAACAGTTTTACGCAGGAGCACGTTTCGGGCATGAGCGTGGTGCAGCTCTTCAATCGCGAAGATCGCGCCTACAGGGACTTCGAAGCCGTAAACCGGCAGCACATGATCGCCTTCATGGACACGATCCTTGCCTACGCGCTCTATTACCCGGCCGTCGATTTTCTTTCGTCAGTGGCCATCGCGCTTGTGGTGTGGCGCGGCGGCTTTGGGGCACTCCACCTCCCGCCCACGGTCACCATCGGCGTGCTCATCATGTTCACTCAGTTCTCATTGCGCTTCTGGCGGCCCATTCAGGACCTGAGCGACAAGTACAACATCCTGCAGTCCGCAATGGCTGCCTGTGAACGCATCTTCAAGCTCATGGATTCGGCGCCGGAGATTGTCAGTCCCGCGCACCCCGTAGCCGGCGACGGATCGAATCGCATTGAGTTCCGGCACGTCTGGTTCACCTATCAGAAACTTACGGATGCGCAGAAGGCGACGGTGGCAAAAGCCGGGGAAGCGGCGACGAACGGCGCGGAACTCGCCGGCCTTGAAGACATCGAGTGGATTCTCAAAGACGTTTCCTTCACCATCGAGCCGGGGCAGACGGTTGCGATTGTCGGCCACACGGGCGCGGGCAAGACCACGCTCACCAGCCTGATGATGCGCTTTTACGAAGTTACGGCGGGCCGCATCCTCATCGACGGTGTGGACCTTCGCGATCAAGATTTGACGGCGCTCCGCCGCCACTTCGCGGTGGTGTTGCAGGATCCCTTCCTCTTCTCGGGCACCATCGGTGAAAACATACGCCTCGGCAATGAGGAAATCACCGACGCGGAGATGCGCCACGCGGCGAAGGACGTCAACGTGCTCGACTTCATCGAGTCGCTTACCAACGGCTTCGATGAGCCGGTACGCGAGCGCGGCAACTCGCTTTCCACGGGACAAAAGCAGCTCATTAACTTTGCCCGCGCGCTGGCCTACAATCCGCGCATTCTCATTCTCGACGAGGCCACGTCGAGCGTCGACACCGACACCGAGCTGCGCATTCGCGGGGCGCTGGAGCGCTTGGTTGAAGGGCGCACCAGTGTACTCATTGCGCATCGGCTGTCAACCATCCAAAGGGCCGAAACCATTCTGGTGATGCACAAGGGCCAGTTGCGCGAGATGGGCTCGCACCAGGAGTTGCTCTCGCAGCGCGGTCTCTACTGGAAGCTTTACCAGTTGCAGTACAAGGATCAGGAAGCCAGCTCTCTCGTGCCGCCGGCACGGGAGCCCTCAGCCGCGCCGGCCGTGTAAGAAGAGCTCGGAACAGGTTTCTCAAGAATGGCTGTATCGATCCCAGTTGTAATCCCTCATTGGCTGAAGCCCTGAGTTCTATACGCGCCTTAGCCCGCATTTCTCACGGGCACTGATTTCGTGGCAGATTTGCGTTTGCGGCGGGTGTGTTTTCGCGATTTTGGCTGCTGGTTTGAGCGCTGCAGGCGCTTTCGGGCAGAGGGCGGGCTGCGGGGGT